>Ga0209826_1000001_pt1 | contig 324905 bp, 473 predicted proteins | sample GOMGulsemesocosm_5_FD_184637 | JGI IMG/M metagenome (GOLD analysis project Ga0209826, IMG submission 184637) | Methane-oxidizing microbial communities from mesocosms in the Gulf of Mexico - GOM15C Gulf of Mexico (SPAdes) (version 2) | ecosystem: Environmental > Aquatic > Marine > Cold seeps...
AGAGAGAATACCATGTTTTATATTATGAATGCTTCAGCAATGACAGGTCCTAAAGCAATTACAGTAGAAGAAGTAATTGAACACATGGGAACCGATTGTACCATCATTGTAGGCAAAAGAGAAATATCTTATGGCAAATCATCAAAAGTATTTATTTATGGCTCAGGTCAAGGATATGATGTAAAGGTTGGTGAAGTAACAAGATATACTCAAGATACTGGTAATGGTTATAAGAACAAAGGATACTCACTTGAAATAGAAAACATCATAGAAATTGACAAAGATGGTAACATCACAGCTCACAATGAAATAGATGTTGACAAAAAAAGAAGATTGTGGGTTATGAAATAATATCAAGTAATAGTTGACAGAGAGGTGGATATGGTATCCACCTCTCTTTTTGTTTGTTATATCAGTATAGTCTAATATTATAATATTCGAATATTCGAATAACATTATACTAATATTAATAGTTGCCTTTTAATAATAATAATGTATAATATATTTTGTGGTAGGGAATTAACTCAACCACATACACAGAGAGAATAAAATGGCTAAGCTAAGAATCAAATCAGGTGACAAAGTACATGGTTGTCTAAGACTTAAAGATGATACATTTGTTGACTTAGTAGGTCAAACAGTAGATGAGTTACCAGCAAGTGTGTTCATTAAGAAGATCATTGACTATGGTACACATGAGTTAGGTAAAGATGCTAACATCTTTATACAAAGAGGTAAAGAAGAACACATACTCGATACACTCAAGCAAGTCAAGCAGTACTTTAGAAACAATAAGTAACCAACCTACCACATAACCTTACAGAGGTCAACGATCAATACAATCGTTGACCTTTTCTTATTGAGGTGGTAGGGTCACCCAAGCTCATCAGTGCATCAGCATATTCGAATAGAAGAACATTCGGATGTACTAATAAACATTTGCCTGTTGACCTGGTTTGAAAAAAGGTGGAAAATACAGGGCCGAGGCCCCTAAAAACAGCCCCATGGTTTTCTATACTTCTATGAGTACGTTTCATGGTCCCTACAAAAAAATAGTTAAGGACCTTTTTCCCCTTGGTCAAAAAATTTTTATATAATTTTTTCCACATCTGTAAAGCTTTTCCATCATTCCGAATCATAAACCATCATGCGGTATCATTCCGAATCATTTTCTAAACGTGTTGTAATAATCCGCGCGGCTTAAAAAAATTTCTACCAAAATTTTCATATATCAAAAGCGTTTTGTTTAGCGAGGTTGATGGATGCTGGAATAACGCTGAGGTTTGTTTCTACGTGAAGTCCCGATACCAATGCAGGGTGAATTGGTATAACGTGGTCAACGTGAAATTTGATGCCGGTACATTCCGATAACCGTATTGCCTGCTTATACAAAGAAAGAATATAATCATGGTTTGCCCACCTTACTGTCCGGTATTTCTTGGCAGCTCTTCTTTTTGCGCGAGCTGCTGCCCGTGTTTCAGGGTGTTTATCATTATGACGTTTTGTGGCGTTGCGGAAATATTCTTTATTGTTTTTATAGTATTCGGCTGCGCGTGCCTTTGAATGTTGGCTACGTTGGTATGATCGTGTATATATGGTGGTGCATTGATAGCACCGTGCAGAGCGAACTATTCGTTTACTGTCGTGACCGTGCTTGCAAGGTTTTCCAGTATAGTAGTATTTTAGTGATTGTTCTTTCGCTTCCCTGCGCGATATTAGTTTCATTGTTTTGTATTGTGTGTACGGAGGGCTTTTGATGTATATTTTTGTTATGATGTGAAGAGCTTTTGCGAGATCATTTTTTGGTGTTATAAAAAATTTTCTCCCTCCCGTATGTGGGAGGAAGGTTAAAAAAAATTCTAACGGTTTTAATTGGTTGAATTGGGCCACCCTGTGCAAGCGAATGGCCCTGTCCGTTTATTATTCGATCTATGCTACCTTACGTGCAACGCCTTGGTTGGAGACGATATGTGTTATGTTGTTATTGCATTGGTTGTTTATGTACTTTGTGATGAAGTCGGATTGTGTTTTGTTTAGGTTTTCGATTAAGTGGCTAAACTCACGGGGTGATACCATATCGTGAATATATGTAGCCAATTGTTTTGCGTTATTGGATGTGAAAGTATTTGCCACACGGTGGGTGTCACCATTGCATTCAATGAAGATACCGTTATTCACGAACCGAAGGGATACCTGTTTATTGTTCACCAGCATAGATCCTTGTCCGGATTCAACCTGGTTACCTGTTCCATCACCGATGGCAATATTAGTTATACTTGCATCAGCGTTACCGTTGGAGTTCAAATATTCGGCAACGTCACACATGGTGTTATTGAGCATTTCGAATGTCAACGAATCTGGTGTGAAATTTTGATGGTGACTTTTAGTTTTTGTTTTTGTTGGTTGTGGTATACGTGACGGTATAAAGTTTGTAGGTGATGATGTTGGAGTCAATGCACCGAAAGCTCTGGCGGAGAAGTCTTTTACGCCTTGCGACTTAACTTTTGATCGTTTTTTACCAGGTGTACCGGTAATGATTTCTGATAATGACGGAAATACGTTTCGTCGTTGTACAGCTTGTGATCTTGTGTATCCCTTCCATGTGTCAACGGTGAAGCTCATACATTCTGGAGTATGTCGTGTACATGCTAGGGATGCGTTATTTAGTGAGAGGATGCGGGCTGTACGATTATCAACACGAATGTCTGCTGCTGGAAATTTACCGTTGCTCTCTACGTGGATGATTGTTGTATTGCTTAGGAATTTCGAAAGACTCATATAATTATTGTGGGTTTTGAATTAATAGAAACATTATTATACTAAACAATACAATATAGATCAACTTGGTAATTTGATAGCATCATTGACGTGGTGGATGTATCGGAGGCCATCAACTTTATTGATATCGGATGTTAGTACGGAGCACATTGGAGTATCAAGAAGGTGACCACCATCTATATTTGCCCAGTGTCCACCGAAGAAGTAATCGTATCCAGATATTGTTTCGCATATTGCGCTGACGGTGAAGACATTGCACATATCCAAGCAATCGGTGCAAGGTGATTCATCGTTGCACTGATTGTTATCGGAGCAGTATGATGCTTTGAGTACGAACCTATCGCCAACTTCGAACATTTTGTATGTCATGTTGTTATCCTGGTACTATTTTATCTGGCCACCAATTGTGTTCCATGTACACACCTTTTTGTATATAGAATTTGGACAATCCGCCAAGCCAAGTGCTTTGTTTTGGTGTTATGCCGTCTTTTTGTAATATATTAGTCACGAATGATATTTCAAAGTTTTTCATTGAGTGTTTAGTTAGAAGTATATTGCACACATCCACTACTTCTGGTACCATAGGGAGCCACACAGTCATTGTGTTACCTCTTGTTGTAAGTTTTCAATTAATTCGAACGTGCAATTGCCGATAGATTTCAGTTGGCCATTTGGGTAGAAATTTGTTGAAGTAATGTGTACCCGACCATTATGGTCATTGTATTTGATTGCGTTACCGACGTGGTCGTATTCTTTAGTCCACCATTCTCCATCGGAGTCATTGAATTTGGTTGTGTCCCCGTTTGAGTTGTATTCTTTAGTCCACCAGTCTCCATTGGAATCATCGTGTTTGATTTTGTTGTTATTTGAGTCGTATTCGGTTGTGGACCATGAGCCGGAGGTTGATACATATTTCGTTATATTGCCATTTGAGTCGTATTCGCTATCCCATCCCCAACCGTCAGATGTTCGGTATTTGGTGATATTGCCATTAGAGTCGTATTCTTTGGTCCACTGGTGTTTGTCAGAGTCTGTGAATTTGATTGCGTTCCCATTTGAGTCGTATTCTTTGGTCCATTGGTATCCGCGTTCATTATGAAGTTTGATTGGGTTATTGCCATCATACTCTGTTATCTGTAGCGCACCCATGTAGTCTTCGTGTTTGATTAAGTTACCATCGGTGTTATATTCATTGGTCCACCAACATCCGTCACGATCGTTGTGTTTTGTGATATTGCCCTTGTCGTCATATTCACGAGACCACCAATCACCATCACCACCAACATCTTCACACCTTGTTACATTACCATTGGAGTCTTTTGATATTGTTAGTTTTTGTTTGAGTAATACCCACGCAACAAACTCTTCGTAATCGCCGTTGATGTCTTTAATTTTATCGAGTGGGTATCCGATTAACTTATTTCTAATCGCGAAGTTGATTCCGTTTTTGCAGGCAATTCTGTCTTTAAGCCATTGTTCTGTTAGCATTTGTTATCCTATCATTTTGGTGGAGTCATTGTTGCATAGTTGCAATCAATTCGAAAGTGCAATCGCCAATAGATTTCAGTTGGCCATTTGGGTAGAAAGTTGTTGGGCGGTGGTTGATGTCTTCATCAAACGAGTCTACGTATTTTGTGAGATTACCGCTTTGGTCGTATTCCCTTACCCAACGCGATCCATCCGAATCGTTATATTCGGTTTCGTTGCCAGCGGCATTATATTTGTGAGTTGACCATGAGCCATCAGAGTTATCTTGTTTTGTGATGTTGCCGGTTGCGTCGTATTCCATCACCGCTTGGTATCCAGATGCCATTACCCGTTCGATTTGGTTATTATATGAGTCGTAGACGGCGGTCCACCCATATCCATCTGATGTTGTGCGTTTGTGTATATTACCGTTTTGGTCATACTCACTGGTCCACCAATATCCTGAAGAATCGTCGTATCTTATTACGTTACCGTTTTGGTCATAATCGTTGGTCCACCAATTTCCAGTTGAATCCATGCGTTTGATGACGTTATTATTTGAATCGTATTCTTTTGTCCACATTAATCCATTTGAATCGTCGTGTTCGATTTGGTTATCGTTCGAGTCGTATACAGCGGTCCACCAATCACCATCCGGTTCTTCGTATTTGGTTATGTTGCCCGAAGAGTCTTTTGTTATTTTTGTATCGATGTTATCCAATACCCATTCAACGAAGTTTTGGTAATCCCCGTTGATGTCTTTAATTTTATCAAGTGGGTATCCGATTAATCGGTTTTTAATCGCGAAGTCGATTCCTTCGGTGCACGCATTTCTGTCTGTAAGCCATTGTTCTGTTAACATTTGTATTTCCTGTTTGTTAGTATTGGTAGATGCCCCATTCAACATTAACCACATTTGGTTGATTGACATCTACGGTATTGACGTTGAATGTTTCGGCTTCGGGTTTGTTGTTGAAATATGCGCGATGAAGCATGCCCCCATATTCGAAGCTAGTGTACCATACTGGTCGTTTTAATTCGCATATATTGGTCAAGCCGTGTTCAGTTGTAATCGCACCAATTAGTGCTGGTGTTCCTGGATATGAAACTTTTGTAGTTTTGTTCATGTGTTGTAATATGTAGTCCAATATATAAAGACCCCAATTATACATCATTACATCATGGTAGACAACGACCAAGTATAAATACATATCACACAATTACAAAGGAGAAGAACATGTTAGTTAAAGATTTATTTGAAGCGGATCATTTGGATAGAAAGAAACCATTCACCAACGCAGAATTCAAAGCATTAAAGCGAAATGCCGATGGGGATATTGTTGATATGTCCACCGCATTTATTTGGATGACCAAAGGTCAAATTGCACAATTGAGTGATGATGATTCGAGTCGTTACCATGAGCACCAAGAAGAGTCAGCGTATGATGTAGCACAAGCACGAAAAGAATTCGGTTACACATAGTACAACGAAAGCCCCGATGCAGGTAATACTGGTTGGGGCTTTTTTGTGTCTGCTATTTGCGTATTATAAATCGTATCGCATTAATGATAGAGGTTACGATGATTATCAATACCAGAGTGGGGGTGCCCAAAACATAATCAACTATGCGGTCCCACGTAGTCATCCGTTTATGCTTAACTCCTAAGTTGGCTATTATGTACCAGATGCTAACTATTAGCCACACCACTAAGAAAATTATTATATTTGTTATCATGTTTGTTATAATCGTTGGATGTTAATGATTTCTTGTTGCAACCATATGATGTATTGTTGGGATGCATAATTATATGCATTTGTGTGGTCTTTAAACGCTTTGAATTTGATATTGTGGTCAGGGAAGTGCACATACCACAGATGTGGTTTTGATGATACATTTTGACCACTATCGTTGTCAAACCAGAAAGTATCATCACCTTTTCTAATATCACACGGGATTGGTGTGTTTAATGTTAGGTGGGTACCGTCGGTTGGATACCCAGTGGAATGAGACAAGAACACAAACTCATTTTCGAATGGTATGGATCTCAATTCATCAGCCATCTCGTTTATCACCACGAGGATCTAGTTGTCCTTCCGTACCAAATATATCATTGTCGGTCATAGTATCCAGCATGTTATTCAAGTGGTGCTCGAATGGTTCTGCTAGATCCGGATTGTTGTGTATCGCTGCCCGAATATTAATCAATATCTGATCAGTTCGTGTTCGTTGGATATCTTCTGCGAATTGTGACATTATTTAACCACCGTTAGCTTAGGTTTCTTTGGAGCTGGTTTTTTCTCAGGTGGGGGGTCCATCTCTCCGTTTTCTGGGGTAAACACCATACCTTGTCCTGTTTCTTTTGCGTACACAGATTTTACGGCATCTATTGGTACGTATATGTCATATGGTTCTCCAGAGAATCTAGCCGAAAATGAAACAGCTTCGTCATCTATTACCCAATGTTCAATAGCGGACGGACTGATATCAAGTATTATGTGCCCATCCTTAATAAGGTGCTCTGGTACCGCAACCGCATCTACTGTGGTGTTCACCAGCAGGTATGGAGTCTTTTCGTTTTTACAAATCCAAGCTAAAAGCGCGGTTATTAAATGAGGTGCGATTGGTGTCATGTTAAGTCTCCATCTGTACGTATTAATTGCAAGTGATATTACCCATGCCAGTTTTGGCGTTACCAGCTACGCTGGTTGCTTGTATGTTGCCCTGGCCTGTTTTCACATCACCGGTGACATTGTTGCACTGTACATCGCCTTGTCCTGTTTTCACATCACCGGTGACATCACGACACGTTAGGTCACCCTGTCCGATTTTCAATTGTTCAACATCACCATGTATCTCGATGTTCAGTTCGGGGAGTTTACTAATGTTCAATACGGTATCGCGTACTCCGGTAATATGGAGTGTTTGACCGTCGTTTGATATGTGTATCGAGTCACCGGTGTAGTCGACACCATTCACGGATACCGTTGATAGCGATTGCAATTTAGCTAATAGTGGCTGCATAAGAAAGTTCCATATATTGCGGTAATTCATTACAGAGTGCTACGCACTTCCATAAGGCGGTCATACAATGTAGTCATCGTTTGTTTATCGTCAATGTTTAATTCTATTGACATCGCGCGACCAACAGCAATACGTGTTTGTTCGAATTCCGCGTTAGTGAATTCGAGTTCGTATGTTTCTTGGAAAGTTTCAACGTCCAACTTCTGCAATATCGTGTGTTTCGTTAATTCCAGATGTGGTTGGTTGTCTACGGCAGTGTAGGCAAGTTGAATGTCGTCGATTGATAGATTTAGTTTCATATTATATCCATAAAGTTATTGTGGCTAACACAGCTAGCAATGTTATAGCTATTGCCACCATGTGATGTTTTGGTTTCTTTGGTGTTTGTGGAATTAAATCAGACATTTTGTCATCAAATTCCGCGAGTACATCGTCGAGTGTTCTTTCGTGAATCAACGGTTGTATTGTTGGTTTAGGTATCACCGTAGGATACGTGAATTTATCATCTTCGTCAACTGGTGATTTGTCATCCGGTATACGAATATTAACATCTTCGGAATTGGCAATCGATGTGTGGCTGAATCTGAGGTTTACCGATGGTAAATCGAACACCGAGTTTGGTGGTGGCATTGAGCCTGTATTGAGCCCATGTTCCGCAATATCAACCCACGTTTGTTCCTTGTTTGGTTCGATGCTGTTACGATCAAACGCGGATCTAGTCCAATCGTTCGCATGGTATGAGTCGCGAGGTCCTCTTGTTTTGCCGCGTTTACCAGTAACAATTTCGGTTAGAGTTTGATATGTTCCACCTGCAGCTAATATGTCTGTTGCTGCTTCTGCGTTAACGGACTTAATCCGTACAGTCTGATGATGTGTAGTGCGTTTCGCCCACGATAATTCAATTTGATGAACTTGTAAGTGGTGTGCGATATCACGATCGACGAAGATGTATGAATTATTTTCGCTGATCGTGGATGTATCGTATTCGTTTTGATGTACATACACCCATTCGAATTTTGAATTAAACAACGGGTGTATTGAATCGTGGATGAGAGCTTTCATATTTGTTCCTGTATAATATACTACCAGTATACAGCAATCACACAATATACACTACTGTGGATGTATCCGTGACGCACTGTTATATGCAAATAACCACAGTAGTATTGCTACACATATATGAGCATACATCAAGTTGGCGTATGGTACGTTTTCAGCTGTCAGTCGTATGTGGATGATGGCAAGCGTCGCGTTAAACGTACCCATCACCAACGAGAACACAAACCAAAATGGGTTGTGAATGATAACCGTTTCGGGAAAGTCTTTCATCGTAAACCATCTCCCGATCGTTTAATACGGTTTCGTTTAATGGTGGGGATTGTTAATGCTAGTCCACTGACAAATGCTACGAACGACAACAAAAACCCACTCACCCAATTATCCGGTATATGAGTTGCTGTGCTGGTCATGTATGTCATTATGTATGCTAACAAAACACACATACTAAACAACACAACAAAAACACTACACCGAAAATGCGCCTTACGCTTCTCGCGAACAGACAAAGTATACCCACATACATCAATCATTCCCACACTCCCATCTCTTTACAGTTTGTTATAAATTCCTGAGTCATTTGTTCTGTAGGTACTAGGTGTGCAGGAATTTCAGACACATCGTCGCCATCAACATCAGGGAAGTCCAACTGCTCTGCAGTGGTCCCCGTGATTGGTTTTTTAATGAATTGTAACATTTGGTCTCTCCATTTCGTTATACGATGTAGATATAATACCGAAATAGGGTGAAGAAGTCAACAATAAAAAAGCCGGTGTTTTAAGCCGGCTTTTTTATTGTTAAAAGATGTTGCGGATTTAGATTGTAACGCCTGGAGCTGTTTGTGTTGGTGAAGTTGTTGCACCCGCTGGAGCTTGTTGTTGCTGTCCACTTGGATTTTTGTTTTTCTGTTTAGCTAGTAATGTGCGCATTGTTTGATCGATTTCCCCTTTTGCTTTTTGTGCATATTTGGCGAATGTTGCAGGATCGGTCATTGCTTGTGCTGCTTGTTGTGTGTACGTTCTAGCTGATTCGTGTCTACCAATTTCGCGTAATCGTTTTAATGCTGCGTTCGACTCCTGAGGGTTTTGAGAAGATGCTTTGTACAATACTGTACCAAGGTCTCCTTTCTCATCGAAAGCTGCTGCTGTATCTGCATTACCAAGAGCTGTAACAGCTCCAAGAATTTCGGATACCGATTTAGCTTTTTCAGGATCCAGTTTACCACCACCAACAACGTTTCCAACTTTTGCTAACCAATTGGTAATTGCTTCGGTGATGAACTCAGGGCTTTCGTTTATATCTTCTGATAGTAATACCACATTCATCGTGAATACATCAGCTTGTTGTTCGTGTAATTTGACAGATTTGTTAATATCTTGAATTAAGCTCATAATAGATCTCCGTAAATAGCTTATATTTGTGTTTGTTGTATTTATGGGTGAGGATGCATCTGGTGACAAATCCCCACACATATATCGGCTTATGCGTACAATTCGCTAATGGACTGTCTGCTCTGCATCCGACGGATGGTTTCGGCCAACAGAGGTGCAATTGATATAACACGAACTTTCGGAGCTGTTTTGAATTCCGCTGATAACGGAATTGTATCGGTTACCACAACTTCATCCAGATCAGATGACATGATATTATCGTACGCAGCACCAGAAAACACCGGATGTGTTGCATACGCTACCACTTTTGTTGCACCAGCAGCTTTTAATGCAGCAGCACCTTTAGATAGTGACCCCGCGGTATCGATCATATCATCAATCATGATGCAGGTCTTGCCTTCAACGTTCCCGATAATGTTCATGACTTGAGCCACATTCGCTTTGGGACGTCGTTTATCGATGATTGCCAGGTCAGCATCATCTAGTTGTTTGGCTATGTGTCTGGCTCGTACCACTCCACCAGTATCAGGGGATACCACAATGATATCATCCATTTTATACTTTCTCCATATGTCACCAACGATTTCCGGAGCAGCTGAGATGTTGGTAACTGGTATGTGGAAGAATCCTTGTTGTTGACCAGAATGTATATCCACCGTAACAACTCGATCAACACCAACCGTTTCTATCATATCAGCTACAACTCTAGCTGTTATTGGGGTTCGTGTGTAATCCGGTCGTCTATCTTGTCTGGCATATCCAAAGTATGGAATAACTGCAGTCATGGTACTACAAGAAGATCTTCGTGCAGCATCCGCCATGATAATCAATTCCATCAGATTGTCATTTGCAGGCGCACAAGTTGGTTGGATGAAATACAACTCATGACCACGAATAGTTTCGTGTATTTCAACACGAACTTCCCCATCACTAAATTGCTCTATTTCAGCCTGTCCTAAGTCCAAGTGAAGATAGTTGGTTACGTCTTTTGCTAATTTTGGGTTAGCTGTTCCTGTGAAAATCTTTGCTGTAAAGGGTCCGTTCATAGTTATTCCGACTGTGTTGTTTGCTTATTTATACCGAGGTATTTGAAGCTTTTCTGACCCACGCTTTATGAGAGGTGTAGTCATGGAAATGTAGTATACATGGAACATGGTATAAAGTCAGAGCCATAAGGGGGTGGGCGATTAAATCGTGAATAACAGCCCATACGATATGCTGCGTGAAGTTGACACAATATTTATTCGGATCTAATTTCATACAATTTGTGTGGTTACGATGGAGCCGAAGCTCCACCTATATTAATGTTATGCTTGTGCTAAGTCACCAAAGAATGCACGGTCAGGATCGGAAAACATATTCAATGATGGAGCTTGTTTACCATCAATAGATGTGTTTGGATTAGCTTTTCTGTCAAAAATTAAACCATTAGCTAATTTATCCAATGCTGCCACTGTTGATAATGCATTTTCATTTGTGTGTGAACGTACTTCGGTGGCCATGTTATACACATCGTAAGTGGTAAGATGTGATGGTAACTGCTTAGCCACATTCATGTTGGTGAATGCATCATCTCTGTACACATCACGAAGATGCATCTCAGGTGAAGCGATATTAACAATACTGTGTAACCGATCTGTATTGTTTTCGTTTTCGTTTTTTAAACGTTTTTGAGCATGCGTTGCCAATGCAATTGTCTCAGCAAGTGTTGCACGTTCCGTACCCATCTGACTCATGCGTTGTGTCACCATGTTAGATACTTTGTTCTGTATCTGTGCATTAGCGATCTCCAAATGTTCTTCCCAACGATTCACTAAAGGGATTTTGGTATTTAAAAATGAACGCAAGCCCATCATACCATTGGCACAAACTAAGCGATACAACATAAAAGCACTGTTGACAGTTTTCACAAAAGGGTTCCACGAGAAGTGCAATTCACTCGAGTAACGACCACCTTCGTCATATTCTGGAATAACGATACCGTGATCTGACCACTTTGAGCTTAACGACACTGGCCCGAATGTGGTATGTGACATTGGACTGCGATGATCGACACGATCATCAGTCATACCAATGACTTTAATCAAGTTTTCAATCGATTGATCAGTATGAACAAAACCATTGTAATTCCCATCACGGAAATCTGTCAGTTGGTCATCAACCATGAAGAAGTTACCACCTGATAAACGGTGTGATAATTCAGCTTCGGTCATCAATCCCAATGCTTTTGAGATTCGTGATGTGTGATCAAATGTGTGTTCGTGTTGATCGTTGATGTTAATAGTTGCAATCGGATGCCCTTTACTATCGTAAGTTGCTGATGCTTTGATTGCTGCGTTTCTGATTAATTGGTGTTGCATGATTTAGATCTCCTGAATATGTAACGGTACATATAAAAAGTTAAAATTAAATTTGTGTGTTGATGTATCCAACTCGGTCTATTATACTCAAACAATAGACTAAGTCAACATTATGGTGTTAAATGTATCAACTCAACCATCGCTAACGCTTGTACAGCTGCTCGGTTGGGTGCTGTTTTTGCGAATAACACAACATTATCCTGTGCAGCTTTTAGCTCATATCTGTTGGTTATCAGACGTATGACCGATGTCCGATGAAGCACACCTTCGTATTTCTCCGGGTGTGCATTAACCCAATCGATTTCCCACTGACATAAATCTGATACCACGATATGCTCCTATTATGTTGCGTCGAATAACGAACCAACAGCCGATACATCCGGTGTACGATCGTTTCGTCTGTTGCGAATGTTGTGAATGTCCATAATATCTTGCATCGATTGATCACCCAATCTTTCGGTTACAGCATCAATAGACAGTAACGGAACATCATCGTATGCTTTTTCTTCTTTGAAAATGGATACGGTTGATAACGATTGGCTAAAGAACACACCCTGTGTTGTCAAGAACTTTAACAACGAACGAATAGTTCGGTACGAATCTAATGTTTGTGTTCGATGTCCCAGTCCAATCAACCACGACATTGCGTGTGTGAATGGCATACCAATATCAAACGTACGTTTGATGTGCTTGTCTTGATTTGGTAGATTGACGGTATTCAACCTGATCATTAAATCATCCAGTGCTAGTGGTTCGATAGCATCATATCCATACATTTGGCTCAATTCGTTGGCTGCTTTCAATGCAAACGATAAGTTGACCGATAACGCGTCATTCACTTTATCAAATTGAAATGGGTTCGATGTTTCTTCGCTGTCGTCATCGTCGTCATCTTTCATTTGTTTAGCACCGATTGTTGTCAGTGTTTTCCAAATTGGTGGTGATGTTGCTTCTTGGCCATCTCCAGTAGTGAATCGCACGCAAACACGATTGGTATCAACCAATGGTCCCGATATATTCAACGATGCAAAGCTTATAGCTTCCACAGGGATTGATTTGAATTGACCATCTGATGTTAAGTCATCTGGAGCTTCATCGATAAAACGATACATGAATACACCATCCGTTAGCCATTCATAGTTTGACATGAAACGATCCAACTGCGTTGTAATGGATTTTTCGATTTCCGATTGCCACACGGTCATCTTTCCATCAAACCCTTTAGCTGTTTCCGTACCAATACTACCAAGTGGGTGACGTTCCATTGCAACGATGTCACCATCGTATCTAGCAACAGCTGTAAGGACTGGCTTTAAATATGTGCTAATCTCGTGCTTCTTTATAAATTGTCTCGTTAGAGAGAACGGTACTTTGATTCTTGTTGTTACCGTGCTATCCACATCAGGGACAACAACCATTGCACCACCAAGTGCTGTAGTAATCGATTTTAGATATACGTGGTCTATCGTTAATTTTGATGCTTCAAATGGAATCATGACAATCTCTCTTTAATTGATAAAAACAACATTATATCACCCTAAGAACCAAAGGTCAACGGTGTCGAGGTAGTGCTCCGGCTTCTGCCATTAGTGGCATTAGCTCGTTAATCAATTGGTTGATGCTTGGTGAATGTAAGAAAGATGGGGGAAAATCGTTATATGTTGCTGTTGCATCAGTAATCACCGATTCCACTGTCAAATCAACTCCAGCGGCCAACACATCAGCCCACATCTTGATGTGGTAATCTTTGTTGTGTTCTTCAATTACACCCTGATTCGTTAGTTGGGTGATGATGTGTATACCCAATCCAACTTTAACAAGCGCTTGTTGATATTTTGCGTTAAATGCTTTTTCATCTTTACTCATGCTGGTGTCCCTAAATTAGATACAGAATCTACCCACAACGCTAGTTTGGTTGTAGTGTAGTCAAAAACTTGTTCGATCCACTTTCCCCTTTTCTTGCTAATGAGTCTGTGCGTAGCTGGCGTACCAACAACAATCGTAGTATCTAGATTTCTGTTGGATAGTGGGTTGATTAATTCCCAAACATTACACTCCGAATCTGGTCTAGCAGCTCTACCAATTACTTGATTCAGTTGAGGATAGCTACCGAACTGTCGACCTAAGTATACATCCGTGCAATTGGCAACATCAACACCCTCGTTGATTTTATTACAGTTTAGAATGAATTGAAACTCTCCACCACTAAACGAATCCAATGTGGCATCCAATTCTCGTTCTGACATATCCAACACAGCAACCGCTTTATATCCCGCATCTGTTAAGTATTGTGTTATCGTACGAACTTCCTTTTTTGTTCGAAAGAACATCATAGTTTGACCGAATTCATGACCGAATTCATCGATGATCATTTTGGTCACTTCCGTTTTATCTTTAGTTGGTGTATCAACTATTGTGTTTAGATTTGTTTCAGCTAACCACCCCTCAGCGACTGCTTGGTCACGTGATAATGGGCTAATAATAACTTCGAATTTAATCAAACAACCATCTGCTCGATCTGATGTGGCTGTCATACCCACGATAGGAGCATTGCCAAGTTGTTCAAGTTGATATTGAAACGATGAACACGCTTCATGGTGGCACTCATCCAATATAGCTATATCCCACCCAGAATCGATTGTTTCTTTGGGTAGATTCGAAAACATGCTATGTAATGTTAATTCGACGTTAGCATCATCAGCCATAGTGCGTTCCGCTTGTGTTAATAAACGGTGTTTGTGTGCAGTAAACAATACCCGCAATGGGCGATCATCGAGGACACCCAATGCACTACGAATATCAGGATGGTTCAATGAAGCAGCAATAGTTATGGTTTTTCCACTACCAGTTGGCATCTCAACCAATATACGCTGCACCCCCGCACTTAGAGATTCCGCTATTCCATTTCGTACAGCAATCTGAAACCACCGTAATTCTTTTTCACCGTAATATTCTGTTGTATTTGTTGTCATAAATAGCCTCGTGATGCAAATGTTAAATGTGTAAAAACACTACAATACGACAAATACCGATAGGGGTCAACGATGACTACAAAGATAATACCAAAACACGAAGCAATTGAGCAGGGATTGAAACATTACCACACAGGAAAGTTGTGCAAACACGGTCACGACAGTGTTCGTTTGGTGTCTACTGGTAAATGTTGTCAATGTGCTAAGATATACCACGACAAGTACATCAAACATTGGCAAGCAAAAAACAAGAAACGTGTCAATGAAGCAACATCCAAGTGGAGAAGAACGCATCCCAATCGCGCCAAACAAGTATACAAAAAATACTACGACGAGAACCGAGATCAAAAATTATCATACAACCACAAATGGAGGGGAGACCATTGTGATTTGTTGGCATCGTATAACGCAAATCGTCGAGCTACAAAATTGAAAGCAACACCAAAGTGGATAGACATAAATGCCGTACAACAATTGTACATTGAATCCAACAACTTGTACCGCTCCACAGGTATTCCCCACCATGTAGATCATATCGTTCCATTAATCCACACTTTGGTGTGTGGATTACATTGTGAACACAATCTACAAATAATAACTGCAGAGGAAAACCTGGCGAAAGGAAACACATTTGAGGTGAGTTGATAGTCAACGACTATTTGATACTCCACAATTTTGCTTCCACTTCACTGTCGCTTTCGGCATCATCTTCCAGTTCCATGCGATATGCGTCATCAGGATCCGATACTTTTGTATTTTTGTGTGTCGCCCACACCCAACCAAAGCCACCTGTTGATTTGCGTTTACCATTACAGACTCTTTTAATAGCTGCTTTATTGATGCCAGTAGCTTCTGCAGCTGCGTCAACCGAATCGTGCGTCATTAATACCAGTTGAAGATTTGGGAAACGTTTATCCAGTTGTATCTGTCTAACCGCACCAGGGTTAACCACCATAACTTTCGTATCTTCAATTCTAGCTGATTCCACTGGCATTGCTGTCGTTGCTTCTTTTTCCATTTCACTAACAACAACATACCGGCAACATCGACCCTTCGCATCATTATAATCAGATGGGATTGCAACAACATCACTTGGATTGATTTTAATCATGATGGTTCGGTTATCACGACAGTTGGCGTACGACGGTAAGTAATCATGCGAACAGAAATGCAACCCCGTAGAACAGGTTTGATCCTTGTCTTCGTTTACACCATTACGCTCCATGCTTACCAACGCACCAGGAGAATTATCAAATGTTCCTGTTCGGATGTCTTTGAAGTCTGCCGAAACACGCTTATACGCTAAGAAATGGCCATCGTCCGTAATTGGTAATTTCGACTTTTCCAAAAAACCATACAACTCATTAACCGCTCTAAATGATGGATTTGTGTGAAGATTTGCTAAAAAATGAGCCATTGGGGTAACATCAAACCCTTCGTCGATCATGGCCAGCATACGATCCACCAACGTACCATGCATAGCTTTATCGCCTAGGTAAACAATACCATGCTCAATGCGAACTTTGTCGGTGATGCTGGTGGCTGTGTTAATTTGTTCTTTAATTTCATTAACAGGAAAGGCAATGCTTCGTGCCAATTCCCACTGTTTAGCTTTTGCCGCATCAACGATTGCATCAAATGATGGTTGGCTTTTGTATACTGTGGTTGATTGACCACAATCAAAAACAATATGAATGTGGTCGGGGGATTTTATAAAGGATGTCATGATTTGTTCTTCTCGTCCATTAGGGTTATATATTCTACAACTGCTTCGAATTCATCCACAGTTGTTGGTAAGGTTTCCAACACTCCAAACAATGGGTATTGTGTGTAATCATTATATCCGAAATACGGCTCAACGTCAACACGCCCAATCAACGATTGATACATATCAGCACAAAAATTGTAGTATGATGATCTGTCCGATATTTTGTCCCACGCAGCAACAGCGTCTGCTGTGGCGACCACGAATGGTGATGATGCCGGTAGTGTCTTGATAACCTCACGGATCGGTGCCTGTTGAATGCACTTCATAATTCCATACTGTCCCAGCGTCTCGTTCGTTCGTTGTATTGTGGTGATGTTGTCTGATATCTTCGGCATCCCCCGCGTCAATGCATCAAACCCATCAACCCACTGCGATTCATCTTTAATCTTTTTCCATGTAGCCACAGAAACACCAACAACATCACTCATTTTATATGATGTTCCACGATCCGCATTCACGAAATTTGTTAAGTGTTGCAAATACGCGTGGGTACGTTCAGGCTCCCAATGTACGTTGCGCTCGTTGTTGTCGTAGCTTGCAACCATTTGTGATCCTTGTTTTAATACGAAGTATATACCACCACGGTTGACATTGACATCATACTTATCCCAAACAACCCGTTTGTTGTAACCAACCCATGTTGTACGTCTATACGAAAACGCTTTCAATGTGCGTACAGTCTTCGCTTTCGGTAACGGTGGACATAAGTCTTTCAAGCTACTCACCACAGGATCACCTAACTCCTTGATTATATCGAGGTATTCACACTCAGGATAATCCGCGTGATTCGGAATTGCTGCTTTTTGCTCATCACTGAACACATGTGGGTGTTCTTTGATGACGATCACCCGTCGGACACCCCTCTCATTTTGGGCATATTCCACCAAACGTCCAACACCACCCGATTTTACATCTGATCGCAATATGATAATACCTGCAGATGGTTCAAATGCATCGGACGTTTTATCCCGAGAGTATTGACTAGAGGAGTACCCAGTGTTAACGGTGTAAGTATAAACTGAGTGACAATGTAGCACACTCGGTAAGTGCACATCTCCATTGTTTTCAAGATATCGTTCCAAAATGGGGTGGTTTACATCCGAGGCTCGGATTACATTGCGCATCGCATATCGATCACCGAATAAATCACCAGACACTTTGGACAATTCCAAACATGCCTCCCAATACGTATCATACGTCTTGCACTGGGCGACTACCTTTTTCGATAATTCACGCATCATCGTTTTTACAAATTTGCTCAATGCTTGTTTTGTTTTTGGGTCGTATCGAATTTCCTCTCTGTTGGCTGCCACTTCCAGTTCACCAATATCAAAGTAACCAACAACAGACAACTGCCCGAATAGTGATCTGTCATCATCCGTCAATTCCTCGGATAGTTGCCCGATGTTAACTCGATATTGTACATTTCCCTGCACTGCCGTGAATTTGGATGGGTAATAACTACCCGATGAATCAAATGCACACCAACGTTCGCTTTCAATTTTGTTTGTGGGTAGTGGATCAAATGCGAAGTGCAGAGCACCAACGATATCTGGTTTTACCGTGAAGTGTTTAAGACACGATGCAGTTTTGTTGGTAAACAATCGAAAGTCCGATGGATCAACACCAATCTTAACTTCCAATCCGTTTTCTTCTGTTGTTGGTTGTGTGGCCATTTTGACAACATCAGGTATGCCGTGCTCGTTTATGAACATATGGTATGAACGGAAATAACCATTGTACCTTGATATAACCTCATACGACTTGGTATAACTAAAAGGACTCTTTGAGCCCAATCCTAAAGCGCCTATATAATCGTTTGAATTTGTTTTAGTTGAATCGAAATATGTCGTGTATAGATGCAACACATCTTCGTCGGATAATCCTGTACCAAAATCTCGAATGGATAAGAACGGTTCTAACGAGTTTGGGAGGTGTATTCGAAATGGGATATCTACCTTTCCAGCTTCAACGTGGGAGTCGTAAGCGTTGCAACTCAACTCTCTGATGATGGCAGTTATGGGATCGGTGTAGAGCCCCGAACTTAGAATTTCGAAACTCTTTGCAGTTGATTTAATAGTAAACGAATTACTATCCTCAACACCAAAACGTTCGATATTGTGAGTATTCTGTGTTATTTTCATTTGTTAATGTGTCTCGTGGATTATATGACATAAATATCTTTATGAATTATAACACAATATACAACAATCTGATATCAAAGGCAAGCCGTCGTCTTGCCGAATCGACGGCATACTACGAAAACCACCACATAATTCCTAGGTGCATGGGTGGTGGGGACGAGTCAACAAATTTAGTGATGCTGTTACCCGAAGAGCATTTCTTGGCTCATTTGTTGTTGGTGAAAATCCACCCATCAGAATTTAAGTTGTGGTATGCGGCCAACATGATGCAGAATCGAGTAAAATCAAATAAGGAATATGGGTGGTTTCGTCGAAAGTTCGCGAAGATTAATAGCCGGGATAGAATGGGTGTGAAGCGTTCCGCCGAATCGATATCCAAACAAAGAGACACCATTGCAGCAAAAATGAAATCGGGGTATCACCATCCCAATCGGGGGCGCTCATTAACCGATGAACATAAACAAAAAATATCAGACTCTAATACAAACAAATCAATTCCGATCAAATATCGGTCATCATTGGAGGGGTATGTGTTGCGTTACGGGGATGCTGGTATAGCTAAATACAACGAAGATTGCAAGAAAAAAGATAGTATGTCCATTACGGCGTTTATTAAGCGATACGGAGACCAGGAAGGACGATTGCGATATGCAACCCGTCAAGCCCAGATGAAGGCACGCAAACGTGAATCGAATCCTTTTTTCGGAAAAACGCACTCATCAACATCCAAGGACAAGATGAGGGCATCTGCATTAGCCAGACCCAAAATCACGTGCCCACACTGTGCACGCGTTGGATCAGCTCCGTTAATGAAACGATGGCACTTTGATAAATGTAAAGAAAAAATCTAACCTGGTTTTTCTTGGTCTATGTGACCATCTTTGTGCTCTGGTGGTGTATAGACTGCATAGAGTTTTAAGTCATCGTTATCGGATGTATTGATAACATTATGCTCAACGCCCTCGGGTATAATGATAGCATCACCATCCTCAAGCGAAGATTCAACACCTCCCATGATAGCTTTACCAGTACCAGATTCAACACGAATGAATTGATCACCCTTGTGCGTCTCCATACCAATTTCCTGGCCAGGTTTAACACACATTAACACAAGCTGCATATGAGCAGCAGTGTACACAACTTTGCGATATAACTTGTTGTTTTCAGTGTCCTTTTCCATCTGGATGGTGAATCCAGATTTAGTATCGACACCTGCCAACTCGAGTAATCTAGTACGTTCCATTGCTACTTACCCGCTTTTTTAGCTTGGTATGCTGCCCCATCGCTTTGCATTTTCACAGCACGTTCCACCGTAGAAATCACACTAGACAATTCCTTTTCGCTAGCGCCTTCCATACCTGGAATGTTTTCCAGAGCTTGACCCGCTAGTTCACCAGCACCATCCTTACTACCATCTTTTTGTTGCTGGATGACATATCGAACGATCTTTCCAATCTCAGCAGCCGATAAGTCGCTAAGATTTTCGGTAACCAGTCGGTCCTGGTGTTGTGCTATATTCGCGTTGATTTCGTTAAACAACTTCATTGTAATAATTCCTTTTTCCATTCTCGTTTTTGGCGCTCGCGCGATGCGCGCACGCCTTGTTTTTCCTTATGTACAATGGTATCACTATACACGGTGTGTTTAGCAACAAAGTTTCTAACTTTCTGTTTCTGTGGTTTTTGTATTGACATTACCGCTCTCCAATTGAAATAAGTTTACCCTGAGTGATAATATCCAACCATTCAGGGTAATTGTCAAGAGAAAGTTCACACAAAGTTAAACTCTTCGTTGTTTGTTATACCTATTTATGCTGGTCTGGAATATACCGCGCGGGACTTTGGAGTCTCGTTCCAAGAAATTTTCGATACATTAACACCAATTAGTGACATTTTAGCGTCAACCGCTTCAAATAACCATTTGGCTAGATTTTCGGATGTTGGTACAAACGTAACAAACACGAACCCTTCATAGAACTCTCGTTCTGGTCCACTCAGACCACTAACATCAACCGTGTGTCCAACTAAATGTTCCGTACCAGGAACGTATACCGGTACGATGTTCAGCTGTCGACCCTCTGTGGTATTCAAAGGTTGCATTGCCGTCAGTGACTCAAAGTAACCTTTAACGTGGTTTTGTTTAGCGTTCACGATATTAGCAAACCAAGGATCATTTATATCCAAGATGAACTTGTGGTCCAGTGTGTCATCCAAGAAGTTTTTAACCCAACCCAGATTAACGAAATCCTCAACCATCCCTTGTGAGTTTAATTTGTCACCTGATAGGAATACTTGAATCTTCCCTTCGTGCCCATGGAGATGACGACATTTTGGACAGGTGTGTCCTTGTTCTGTATAGTCCACGTTCAATACTTGCGAGTGTACTCGATGCCCATAACAAAACGCGAAGGTCTTGTCTATTTCCCATTGTTCAGTCATTACTTTCCTATTATAAAATGTTATTTGTTTTCGAACTTAGATTGTATTACCCGCACTGCTGCTTTGACAACAGGCTTGTGAATTTTTCTACCATTCTCTTGGAATTCTTCTGGAGTCATCCAAGTGGTTTTTTGTGTTTCATTTGGTAGGGGATCACCAAACATATCTTGGTCTTCGATCTCAGCTAGATATATGTGAGTACGGCCAAGGAAGGTACCTAAGTCGTGCGTAGCCGTTATATTGCCTTTGAACAACCCAAGTTCTTCGTTAGCTTCACGAAACGCTGCTTCTTCAGTATCCTCACCTTTTTCGATCTTACCTTTAGCGATTTGAAAACACTCACCACCAAATTTTCCCTTGGGATCATTTGGCATCATGAACATCATACGAATCACCTTTTTGTCCTCTACTATGTATGGAATAACTCCAGCACGGTGAACCACTTTCTTGTTTTGCATATTTTTATCCTTTGTTGTGGATTGTATGCATATTTATGATTTCACTTATATGCTTTTTGCTGCATCCGACATTTCTTGTTTTAACAGCTCAACTTGCTGGCTTAGATACATGATACGATCTCTAGCGGCAGTACATACAGCCTCGTGGTCCAAGTCTGTTCGATACAACATACGGACCTTGTGTGCCACATCAATATCACTGAGGTGACCCATACACATGCGTTCTTTGATTACTTTATCACCTGTCATTCGTTATGTCTCCGGTTGCGTTATATGTTGATACCATATTATATACGATGTCGCCAGGTCAGGTCAACGGTATTCGGCTATCTGGCATGGTCCCATACACACTCCAGGTCTGCAACTTCCGATTGCTCATAAATACAACCAACCAAACACAAGCATATACAGGCAAAAATATGGATATCGTAACACGACAGGAAGCAATTAAACACAAATTAACCAAATACTTTTCGGGCATTCCTTGTAAAAATGGTCACACATCGGAACGCACCATTACTGGGTCTTGCATAGCATGCCGAGCGGAGTGGGGGCAGTCAAAAAAAGGAAAACAATACCGGAAATCGTACTATCAAGAATACAAACACACCGACGCAAACAAAAAAGCAGCAAAAAAAGCTATGGATGACCACAGAGAACGTCGCCGACAACAATTATTCGATATGAAAAAAGAGATGTCGTGTGTGTATTGTGGAGAGTCAAATCCGTTGTGTATTGATATGGATCACATCGACCATTCATCCAAAACAGGAACCCCCGCCACCATGGTAATGAGTGGTACCAAATGGGAGGCTGTATTAGATGAGCTGGATAAATGTCAACCAGTATGTCGCAATTGCCACAACATCAAGACCATCATCGAGGCGGGAAAACTCAAAAACCAAAACATAGATCAATACGTTCCCGCGTCAATGAAGCATCTCATGCGGTATACCTGATTAGGTACCGATAGCATTACCGAACACATGCGAGTGGAGACGACCACTAAAGTGATACCCCCGTTTCATCGCCTCCATAGCGATTTCGGCAATTCGACTTTCTTCTTGAGATTCTTTTGTGGCTCCCACCACCATAATATAGACGTCCCAGAATACTCCAGCTTGTCTAAATATCTTCACATACCGATCAACTTCATCCCAACTTTCCTGGGTACCATTAACAACAAACTTCAATTGGCCATGATTGGATGCAGCTGCGTATTGAGTCAACACCTCTGGTTTGATAGCCTTGCTTTCCGGTTCACCACTCGTAGACCACAGTTTGGGACTAACCGACCAGAACCACTCATTCGAGTCTCTACTGTAGTTATCAGCTGCATGTGGTCCAGATGACCATCGGGGTGGTAGTGTTCCAACATTACCATACATTGCTGAAATAGTATCAAACATATCATCTGACAATTTTTGTGTACCATTAGTTTCAACAGTAACACATCGAGGGAAGTTGTTGCGGTTATTGAACTCTGCCAAAATGTCTTGAATAGCTGGTTGATTGAGCATAGGCTCCCCACCAGTAAATGCCATGTGTGTTTGTTGTCTAGTGCGTGGATGACAAAACAAACCATTGGTATTGGATGGATGCATCAATGATCGTTGAATATCGTTGCATATCACTTCGGCTGTATCATCATGCGCTAGATGTCGATATTTCTTTGCCCAAGTATAACTAGAGTCACAACCCTGAGCAAATACCGGTAAATCTTCTATCTTGTCAAACTTGCTAACATCCAGATCTTTATACGGAAGAATGTATGTATCTGGATTGGTCGGATCTTTCTGACCGAAGCCATCACAACTCATGTTACACAGAAAGAATCTTATCCATGCTGTGCTACGTCCAGTGTATGCACCTTCACCTTGAAAACTGTGAAATATTTCACTATATTTGTATTTTTTTGTCATTTATCTACCTTAAAAAATTTTAGATTGTTATACATCTTCCCCGTTTTCAGTCTGTAATTCAACACACAATATGATATACCCAACTAGTTGCTTTGTTATGCTTGTGTAACCCAAGAGGCAAATTGCTGAAACCAATTAGGGGGGCCCTGTTCGTACCCCGCACCACCGTTCATGTACCGTCTGATTGTGTCCGAGTGTGTTGTAAATGTTCGCTTTGTCTCTTTACCATACGCAATAATGCGATCTATAACAGTTATCAGCGGCAACGACTTGAGAACTATCCGATTCCGTTCCCACGTATCTATGTATTCAAATGCGTGAACGGAAGTGTACGGCTTGGTTTGTTTTGTAGCACTAGTAGTACTAGTAGTACTACGCGAAGAGCCAGTTACCACAGTGATCGATGCTGGATCAAATCTATTAATATCAAGATTGGTAATATCAAAACCATAACGGACCATGTCTCGATACATCGTTTGATACGCTGGCCACCAATAACGCGACTGATCTTTGTTATACACAGATACGCGAGCTACGTTTTCCATTATGGATAGCCGTTTATCTATAGCCGCGACGGTGTTATGCCTACCACTAAAAAGGTTAGCTGTTAATAATTGTTGTACTATATCGTCAGAGGTACGCTTAATGTTGTGAGATACCATGTAATAACACAATATTTGGAAATCTGTATAAGGTGTGCCCGGATACACAACATCCCACGAATAACGTTTATTTGCACTAGACACCATCATCACCGATTGATTCTCTCCAGATCATTAGCACTCCGGATTCTTTATTTTTCTTAACACGAATTTGACCACGATCACCAAATGGATCGAATCGTTTGCTCTGTCGCAATACTGCCATAGACACTTTATAGTCTACAGCAAATTGCTCAGCACTGGTTGGTTCACTCGGAACCTGATCAAATGCGGTTTGAATGTTGTTCCCTTTTCTACCACGTTTCAGCACTTTTCTCGTAGCTGTTTGTGGTTGGTTGGATTGAGGTTCTGTTGTCATTGTTTGTTTCGCTTCTGGTTGGTTAGAGGAAAACGACGATGCGTATGAATTATAATCCAAGTTTTTGGCTGGTACCAACGTACCAACCATTCTCAGATTCCGAGCTGCACTTAGTTCGGGATTCGTCACACCAAATACCACCAAGATGGTATTATCGTTTGGCTTAAATTTATCTATCAATGCAAACCTATCATTCCATGTTAATACCTTAGGAATCATCACTAGCCTCCCATGGGTACACAATCCACTGATCTTCATCGGATATAACAGTGTGGAACACATCTGGCGTAATAACAGCACCAGTTTTATGGTGTATTGTTGCTGTTACAACATCATAACCCATAGATTCGTAGAACTTTACTACTTCGAATAATGTGTGACCACTGTCACAAATCTCATCAACTACCAATATTCTGTAGTTTGAATAATCTGTGTGGATACCACTAATAGGTTGCAATTCCATATCACTATACATGGTTTTTGACCCATTGCCAACCGAGGATGTGTAAGATACTGGTACCAATGGTATATTCATGAGGTGCGATATGATCGTTCCTGGTACTAGCCCACCTCTGGTCAGAGCAACAACACAATCTGGTTTCGTTCCCCCCATCGTTGTTATAATACCTTCGTGCATCCACACACACGCTTCATCCACTTCCTGCCATGTTACGTATTTCTTTTCGCTCATGTTTCCAACCCCACCATATCTGTCCATAATGTTTTGATCGTTCTGAATGAACCCAGCGACATTTTGCAATCATCGAGTGCATTATGATCTTCTCGTTCATCGTTACCCATTGTTTCGAATAGCGCGTTTGAAGTGAAAGACCCAACGGTTCCTGCTCCCAGCGAGCATGAATCAAAATGTCTGTTTGCGAATTTTAGAGGTACACCAACACGACGAAACAACGCTCGTAAGAATGGCATATCGAATGTAGCGACATTGTGGCCCAGTGTTGCGATTGCATTATCGGTTCCCCAATACTTGATGATCATGTTAGCGATTAGCAGTACAGCTTCTTCTTCATCCATTCCGTTTTCTTCCAGATGTTTGAAAGACAGACCGTGAATTTTTTCAGCGTGTGTACCGAATTTTGGATCCAGTTTTCTGGATTGAATGCTAACGGGATTCCATTTGATTTCGACGTAGAGTTCTTCTACTGGTTTGAATGTTACGGTATCGGCTACGATAATACCCCATGATACTGCTTGGTGCCCATCCGATGGATCATCTCCACTGAAGTTGAGACCTGTGGTCTCACAATCCATTGCTAGCACATAATTGAAATAGCCTGTTTGATTTTTTTGTGATTTCATTAACGACTCCTTGACTGCATAGTATACAGTAAGGAGTCACCAATGTCAACGGATGTTTTGTGAATAGATCCGTGTGGTGTGTTTGCTACCCATCCGTGTGGTGAGTGCCCTGTTCGTGATTGTAACCACCTGCATATAACCCAGCTTTATCAGATGTCATAAACATTATCTGACCAACACGAACACCCTGCTCGATTGCTGCTACACCCGATCTATTGTGTAATGCAAATGCGATGTGACCTTTAAAACCTGAGTCATACAATCCGCTTGTCAGATATATACCATTTCGATTGAGTGTGCTTCTGATAATCAATTGAGCGACTACACCTTCAGGTATATCAACAAACATATCCGATTGACCATCAAATACTGTATGCCCAGATAGCATCCAGTTGCGATCATCATCCGGTAGCATTTCACTACCACCACGCATTTGCTTGTTATCTTTGGTTAATGTGAAGATGTTATCGTCAGTGATCGAATACAACCGATCTAACGTGAAGTCGATTGCGTTGGGTTGTACTTGTGTTGCTGGGTCGGTAAAGCCTGTGATCCAGCCTTCATCTATTGCGGTTTGTGGAGAAATAAACATCGTGTGTTCCTGAGGGTTTTGTTGTTGTTATGTTCGGACGTAGATCGAACATGTTGGTTTGTATTACGTGCGATAAAAACTCACGACGCTTATCCAAGCACCGTCTTCTGTTTCTATTCGTTCGATAAGAGTACCAATCTTGTGATTCTATTTTACAAAATTGTTTTTCAGCTGTCAAAAATGCTGCCTGGTCGTGGTTCGCGATAACATCAATCCACAACGATTCAGACAGCAGGTCGAACCATTTGTTCACGGCAGTAGCAGTACAGCACCAATCAGTATAACGCCACATATACCCAATCCGAGTATCAGCCGCCCCACGTGAATTATTGGTGTATCCTTGTAATTGTCGACTTCTCTCATGTCTGGTGATTTGGTGCCTTTAATTTCTGAGTCCATATTAATATTCCTATTATTGTGATTAGTGTATTTGAATCAACCAATATACCACATTACTGCACAAAAGTCAACATCACTCTTGTGCATACCATGCGCCTCGTTTGTACCCATCAAACAACAATTGTGTTAGGTGTATGTTGCGCCAGATTCGTTGCGTTGTTGCGTCATCCATGGTTGGTGGTTGGTTGAAGTTGACGGGCATCTTCAATTTTGCTGCCATTTGAAAGCTATCCGCGTTCGTTGTATATTCATGGCCGAGAATACCAGCCCAGATAGGACCGGATGAATCAATGGTATCCAATGCATTCATTTCAATCAACGATGGTATCTCCAACGCAGGACCAGAATTTAATCCCAAGAAGTGGTGATGTTTATCGAATTCAAATCTGTTATCATTGATCAGGTTTTGTGCCATTACAACTCTAGCATATGCTGGATGGATGTGTGGAAGCGCGTTAGGAATACCCAAAATGGACATACCAATAATGTCTATATCTGGATGTTCTGCAGCCCAAACATATCCACTATACCAATCTTCGATATCGCCTTTCTCTGATTGTGGCACGAAGAATGTATGGAATCCTTCCTTCTTGAAATCGCCAACAAATTTATTTGCAGCTCGGATGGTAACGTCGGATGGTTGGAATGGATAATCCGGTAACACGATAGCATCAGCACCACATTTGTGGCCTAGTGCAATTAATTTTCCCGTATCATACGGTACTTTTAACTCGTACGCTGAGTTATCCATAATGATATAATCACCATAAGAAGCTCGTTGTTTGTAGAAGTTTGCGTACGTATCACTAGCATCAACCAAATGAGCCAACACCAGATGTGTCGAACTAGCGGTAGTAAAATGCAAATATTCGATTGGAGCTATGTAGCAAAATTCTGGTTTGTTATCATTTATCATTTATCAGTCCTTCTGTTGTTTGTTCGAATCTGATAGCCAATTCCAAAGCATCAATTATCATTTCGTTTATACCGGCTTGTGCGAATGCTACGTCTATCGTGTCACCACTCTCCAGCACATCTACCATAACTTGCCTGGATTCCGCACGGAAGTGTTTAGTTGCGTACACACGAAGATATTCAGTCCGTTCATCTTCTGAAATTTCTATAGTGATTGGTTCACCAACTTTTGTTGAAGTCATCACACTCACCCGAAAAGCACGAAAGTTACAGTGGCACCATTCTCACCATCTTCGCTAACTTCACACTCAATCAAACCAAATTCAACAAACAGTTCGCTAGCGATCATCTCACATGACATTGCACCAAATTCATAGCAATGCATCAAGTTGTTGTAATATTTGTTTCGCAAATACTCAATGACCTGGTGCTTCAACATAATGAATTCCGTATCACGATCGGTATGCGTTACTATTTTAGTCGCTTTGATGTGAAACATATGGCGGTGTGGATCGCGTAAATATGCCACTTCATCAAATGGACATTCTGGCCAATTGTGTGTACCATCCAGTTGTGTAGTACAAAAGACGGTGGTTTGTGTATTAGTTAATTTGCTTGTCATAATAAAATTATTTTTTTAGTTTTACTTTGTTCCCACTTCATGTAGTCTTTTTCCGCTTCTTCCGTCCACTCATCCAATTCTTGCATGAGTTGTCTGGCTAACTCAAAATGACCTTGAGTGTGGTGGATAAATGCTAGTTCACGCTTTTGAGCTAACACATGATCGGTTGCTTCTATTTCAGTGAGGTCGAAATTACGTTGCAATTCAGAAACGATGTTCTGTTCACCCACTGATAGTCTTGGTATTTTCATGTAATAAATTATCTATAATTGTGGGATATACTAATCGCTCCCGTATCTTAACAGCTTTTGATAAATTGTCAACGGTGTCATTGTCAAGTATATCAAATTTAGTCTGGTAGATAATCGGACCTGAATCCAATTGTTCGGTTACATAATGAACCGTGAACCCATGTTCAGCATCACCCGAATCCAATGCACGTTGATGGGTGTTGAGACCTTTGTGTTTTGGTAACAATGATGGGTGGATGTTTATGATGTCAACCCCAGCAGACTTCATGTGTGATATGAAGTCTGCTGGTAGTATTTTCATGTATCCAGCCAACACTATTAACTTTGGCACAATGCCACAGCGATCTACCATGTATTCATATGCATTGATGTGATTCAATTCACCGGAACCAAAATGAGCTAGACGAAAAACACCAGCATCACGTGCCACCGTTAAGCCCATTGCATCACTTTGATCACTGAACACATACTCAACCTTCGCGACAGTGCACCCCCGAACAATAGCTTCGAGGGTTTTACCCGTTCCCGAAAGGAAGACAAATATCGGCTGTCTGTCGGTCATGTTATCTTGGTGTAATATCTTCGTGTTTGTGAACGATTGCAATTGCTTGCCAAGGATGCAACGACTCTTGGTGTTCGGTGACGATTGAGTAGTTGGAGATCTTGTCAGCATCATACATGTCATCCAATGCGTCCGCTACGATTCGTACAGCATCTTCACTAAACAACAAGTTCGCACCATTAAGCTCGGCAAATGCTTGTTCATCACGACGCTTAACCACCACCTGTACTTCTGTAGGAATGTGTTGTCTGTGGATGTCAATCAAATCTTCGATATATACGATGTCACTCGCATCAAATTCAACTGTAGTTTTCATAATAGATCGTTGGCTGTGAGCATTAGCTGCTGCTGCACGTTTTTCGGTAGCGTTGTGAGCTAATTCAAAACTACACGGACAAGTTGAACTGTAAACATATTCAGTCGTTAGGAAGAAACGAACTTCATTGTCTTCACCTTTGTGGTACTGACCTTCCAATACACAACGGTACGCAATATGACCTTCTAACTTACGGAGACTGATTCTGTCACCATTATCCAATTCTTGAAAGTGACCATGCTCAACATCATCCGCAGTCAATGGTTGTCTGGATCGCAATGCTTTTTGTGTCATTGGATATTTGAAACGAAGTTTACAATAAGCATGTTTACTGCCTTGCTTCGCTGCCATTTCTTCCAACGTATCTGCAATACCTTCAATAGATACGTGATCTTTTATAGTATCATGCATCAACAAATACAAACGGCTCAGGTTCAACCCTTTTGCATTTGGATTGTCTAATGAGCAATACAATGACGCTTCCGCTTGCAGTGTTTGTGTGTTTCCATCTTTACGAAGCACTTTAATTGGTAAGTCTACTGGACCGATACCAACTTTATCCAATGCTACTCGTGCACCAGGGATGACAGGATCGACTTGTGGATCCGGCAGATCTTCATCATTAGGATAGAAATCTTTGTCGTAGTTAAAAAGCAAGTCTTCCATCTTTTCAGCGTAATCGACTCTGTTGTATTCGCCACTCGGGGCTTGGTGTTCGTGTTGTGTCATGTGTATATTTTCCGTTTATCGGTTGTTTAAAATTGCGTCCACTCGTCCACTTACTGTGCACTCGTTTAGTATAATGAGATTGGTCTCGAAGGCTGCTTTTGTATATTTCAACATCAATGTATCGACCATGTCGCTGTAGTGTTTGTTTTCACCACGAACACCATCAGCTTCAACTTGAAAACATCCTGTTTTCAAGAAATACGTCATATTGGTTGCTTGGGAATAAGCATAACACGTGTTGTAATATTTGTTCAGCCAATCACTATATTTGTTGTTTTTTCCCAATGCTACCAATGCGTATGTGAATAAATCCATATGTGAGCGTTCGGTAAACACGATATTATCAGAAGCCGTAGCTGCCAATTCATCTTTCCACTTGCGTTTGGTTATTTCATCCTGAAAACGTACGGTCAAATCAAGATCGTGATTAACGTCATCTAACGTAACACACCAATCAGATAATATCGAACGGGAAGTCTTGCGAGTAATCGTTTCGTACCCTGCTTCTTTCAGCTTTTCAATCACTGTTGATTTACCCGAACCCTGAGACCCTGCTATTGCTATTAACATTTAATATCCTATAAATTTGTTGTTGGTATCATGATACTGCAAATTCGTCATTGGTGCAACGAAAATCTATAACGTGTTCTGGTCCGAAATAATGTATACCAGGTGTATACTGTTTTATAGCCATCAACATTTCCATCGCTTTGTTCATTACATGGTCGGTAACTTTGTCGCATTTGATAGCAATTGTTATTTTGTCAGCAGAGACGGATACGTGTTCTCTGCTTATTTGGTATTCGGCTGTGGATAGTTCGTTTGCGATTTGAGCGTCGACGTCTGTTATCGTGACGATTCGATCAAGCACATAATCGGTAGCTTTGTCAATTGCTGCTTGTCGCAGAGTGACGACTTCGATATCGTGCCAGTCAAATTCATGGCTCAGTGGAGATAGTATAGCGTTGGTGAGTGTTTGTTGGTGGTGAGTGTGGTCGCTGAAACTGGTACCGATCATATCAATCCCATCGTAGCGCTATCATTGTTATCACCAGCAGCGATAAATGCATCAATCCTATTCAATCCAAGTTGCATTTGAGCGATTGTATCGGGGTGTCCGGAATTAGCTGTCACCAGGTGTAACCTAGATTGTAAGAATGATCTCTGTTCGTATAGTTCGCCAGTGGTCATCGTAGACCACTTATCTGCGGTTATTTGTTCGATTGGTTTTCTTGTTATTGGAGTCACCGAACCATTCACGTTGATTGGTCCGGAATTGTCTTTTTTTGTATTTTCCATAATTAAATCTTCCATATTGGTTTGCTAGCTTATTATATATGGAAGATCGTATTGTGGTCAACAATTAGTTTTGGAGCCCTTTTATATGAAGGTATTGAGCGTTCCCCATTGTCGTAACAGTAAATGTTTGCGTACCATCCGGTGACTTGGATTGCTTTGGAGGTATATCGGTACCCGCTAAGATATCTCGCTTGACATCAAGGTCACCCTGACCTTTACCGATGTTGTATATCCACAACTCGTCAAATGAACCAGTTTCCGTTTGCTGCTTGTATATCAAGTGAGCGTTTGCTACCGTACGGATAACTCCGGTGCGATCTTCATCTTCACCATCATCTTCATCTTCGCCATCACCCAATTCCAATTCAGCATCCGGAGCTAGACTAGCCGATCCACCACTAGCAACCATATCATCATCACCAATACCACCACCACTACCGATATCTTGATCACCATCTTTACCAGTCAGCCCAGCTTCTTTAGCTAATCGTTCGTAATACGACACTGCAGTTGAGTGGGTAACATTGATTTTCTGCTCGAATTGCTGTATGATGGCTTGACGCGATGCATCCGGTCTATTAATCAACGCTTGAAAAAGCTGCCGAGCTGTATCAATCTTGTTGGGGCCACCTTTGCTACGGCCTGCAGACGTTTCCTCATCCTCTTCCGTTTGGTTGGGGACAGTTGATAGCACGTTGGAAGTGAAAGCACTTCGTCCCCCACCCACCAATTCACACAACAAACTTTCAGAGAGGCTGGATACGTCAGCAGAACCACCATGATTCATTCCACGCCCGTGTTCGGAAGTGGATGTTTTATTCAATTTTTTTGTCTGTTTTAAACGCATGTACTCGTTTAAACCTAAATGTTCTTTAGCCATTATATGATCCTTGTTAATCTTGTATTGGTATTTATCGTCACATAACGTAGGCGAACGGAATTAGCAGCGAAAAAACGCCCATAAATAACAAAAAACAATGAAAAGGATACACATGACAACCACTACAACGAAAAAACGGATTAGAGGCAATCCAATCCCGCTAATCATAGAAAAGCACCCACCGGAGTACAACGGGTACCCTTTTATTACACTATTGCAATATCGGGATGCTCAATTATTAACGATAGTTGATAACATAACAGACAAGCACGTTCGCACGTATGTGTTGGATTATTGTGGGCCTGCAGGGGTGCACGAAGAGCAGATTATAAACGCTGCATCAGATTGGTATTCAAATCACAAAGACGACTATCCAATCTCATTTGCGTTCTCTCAACTGGGTATTTCAGATGAGGTTAGCAAGATTTATAGAACACTCAACATTGAATTTGTTACGAGAGTGATTGGACCATTGCCCAAATTTGAAATGAACGAAGTTCACAGTATCAAGAGGAGACGACGAAAAGCGATTCCTCTTGGTATGGAAGTTCACAAGAAACTATTGGTGTGTTAAAGTCGTGAGATGTTAGCGAGTGCGTTGATATCTTTAAACAAGGAAAGCGATTCACCTAAGGGTGCATCGCCTTGTCCATCCCCATCAGTATCCGGCGCTGGTGGTGCATCCGACGGCTGCTGGTTATCAACTTTGGCCAAATCACTAAGATCTTTTGCGTCTGCAAATTTCTGACCTTCTGGAGTCAAGGCTCCGGTGTCATCGGTCATATTCTCATCAGCCATAGTTTTGATACCTTTGTCAGTGAGAGTAGCCCCAGAGTCATCAACAGCAATCAAACCCAGCTTTGCTAGAGTTTGTTGCGCTGATGCCATGTTGGTGCTATTGCGAGCTTGTTCACCAGCCACATTCGAATTAGCTGATGCTTTGATTTTCGCCATCACCAATTTTTGCGAATCGGATAGATGTACGTTTGTTAATACTTTAGTTTCGGTTAGTTTTTTCATATTGGTATTTATGCATACCAATAGTACGCTCCTATGGCGGCAGTGATTAAACATGCTATTAACAACCCCAATATGCCAATCATATGCGAGATCTTAGTACCAAAGTACATATTTGATATGCCCAAGCATTTGTGTGTTGGGGATATTAAATATCCCGCAAACTCAAAAACGATCACCAACGGCAATAGTGTGATGTTTGTTAAACTCACTATCAGTGCACCGATACCCGCATACTTCGATGACGATCCCATTATAACAGCCATTAAAGTACCAATAGCCAGTAACACAGGTACGGCAAATTCACCATTCGTTATAAATGACGTAAACTCAGCATTGTATGTTTTCGCGTATGTACCCAATCCAATAATAACCCCTATACTACCCAACATCTTCCAACGTATGAACGACAATACGGTTTTGAGCGACGCATTTGATATGATTATTAACGCTGTTGCTATTATTGGGAACTGAACATAGAATGGATACGTTGCTGGATCGTACAACATCAACCCCAATCCTGAGAACATAATAGCTCCCACCCCAATAGTTTCTTTGGTACAAGGACTGGAGTCGTACTCTGGTGTTTCAACGTCTACATCTTTCACGTAAAACATCACGATACCAAGCATAAACAACAAATACACAATCAGAGGAATAATCGTGGCTTGCATAAAGGTAAACCACGATATACCCAACACACTCATAAAAATCAACACACTCGGTTCTAACGGGCTCCACAAATAATAATGATGTGTTGCTATATAATCCAGTATACCCATCTTCTCGCGGTGTTTGCTTTTGCACAAACTGTCCATAATCGGAGCACTAACAGTACAGCGTCCCTCGATTGGGAATATACCACTCAAAGCCGATACTATAACGAGCGATGCTTTTTTACTTCGCAGCGTGTTATTGAGCCATCGGTATAACGGAACGAAGTAATTTTCTGTTTTCACTACACCACCAATAATCATGGCGGCTAGCAATCCAACTAAGTAAATTTCTTTGTGTGCTATGGTTAACAATAAGTCTATCACATCAACCCCCCTGCAACAAGATGCAATTGGATTACAATGGTTAGCGCATACGCAATCGCGTGGCATTGTTTGAAATAATACGTTTCGTCATCTGGTTTCATATATATGTATTTCCTAATTTTGTCTGGGTTTTTGATGTAGTTATCTATTAACCGGCGTTTTGCTGGTCGTATGAGAGCTATAGCATCCGCTAATGTAATTACTGATGTTGGTTTGATTCTGTAAATGAGATCGTAATGTTTCTTAATTTGGAACAACCGTTCGACCACTTCTTGCGATTCCAGCAGTGTCCAATCGGGTTCAATTTTAAGTAACTGCCGTATGTCTTCTTTGTTATCAAAGTTATCCAAGAACGATAGATGCAGAAAATCAATTTTGAAGTAATCGAGATCCTCAGCCTCCTTGTACGGAATAGCTGCTAACTTTGATATTGTGTCTTGTGGTATGTTTTGAAAATAAACACCAGCTGGGTGTTTGGTTAATTTGCCATCTTTTGTAACCATCGATGCTCCGATAGCTTTGAAGTGGTCCATTGGATTAAATGTTGTTGGTAAATCTAGGTCGACATCCATATTTTGATATAAGTTGTGGGTGGTACAATCACGCGCGTGATTATAATGTTATAGATACGCGTGATTGTACATAGGTTTGGTGAATACATCAACTGCACATTTCTGTGCTACCCACTCACTATCCCAATCCGTAAAACTCAACCAGTTGTCCAACTGTTGGGATTGACCCACCATTGAATGTTACGGTAGATGGAGCAGTAGAAACGTAGTTGTGCGAGCCGCTATCAATTTGTTTAATACCATCAACGAACGTAAGCAGTGTTGCAGCTCCCACCGTTGGAGTATTGAATGCAAATCCAACAACAAAAACATCTCCCGCATCGCCCTGTTGTGTTACCGCAACCGAGAATCCCGTGTCAACATCAAGTGCATCAGCAACAGGCCCAGTCGAAGCGTTGGTAACGGTCACAACAGCCCCCAAGACGGAAGCTCCCAAGCTACCCTCCCCATCAATTACCGATTGCATCTGGGAAGCAATAGAAACATCAGTCACATCGCGTGCAACCGATACCGCCAACCCAGTACCACCAGGAGCGGGATTTACACTAGGTGCGATGCCTTGAGTTGTAGTCGTGATCACGAATGTTGTGTTGAAATCGGTAGCATCCGTTGCTACATCAGCCACAGCATTCGTTACTGTTACTGTATTCGTGACCACTGATGCGCTAAAGGCTGGCAAGCCGGTTATTGCTGCTTGTGTCAGTCCCGCTATAGTATCAGCAGTCGCTCCAGCGGTATACACCACAGGAATCGCCGTACCACCCGGAGCAGGGTCAACACCCGTACCATCAGAATACCATACGTAATATGTTACTGTTGGAGAATATATGAAAAAGTATTGATTGTTTAAGCTACTCGCGACGTCCGCCACGGTAACTATATCTGTAATTTCAGACACACCAGCAACATCCAACCACACATAATAACTTGTAGTGGTTGATGTTAATGTGAAATGAGTTCCACCCAAACTACCAGCCACATCCGCAATGGTTGTGACATCTGTAATTTCAGGTAACGGTCCAACTGCAGTTTGAAGTTCATATAGAGCTTCTTTTTGAAATTGTTCCGTTCGTAATTTAGTTTGTACCATCGTTTAATCCTATTGTTCGAATGCGTATATCACTACGATATCATCCACCACCAATGCTGCGGTAAATGTTAATTGGTTCGCTCCAGTTACTGTGTAGTTTCTGGCAGCTCCTTCCATTTGCAGCAATCCATTCAAAAACACTTGCATGTATGCTCGTGACGCTGTGTTTGCTGTTGTTTTTAGTGTGGTATTGATGATAGTTTCTCCACCAACACTCACGAATTCTTCATACGTCGGTATAGCTCTATCATCAACATATGCTTTGTTTGGTATATCGTTTGCAGCAGTCACCAACGCTTCGTAGCTGGCAGTACTCGAACTTAATGTACCATCAACCTCCACAACAAATCTACCAATACCAGCTGTACCCAATGTGATATCAGTTACGGCATCGATAGTCAATTGACCGGCAGCTGAGGTTGTGATGGCTGTTGATGTGTCGCCTGTGAATGTGTATGTAACACCTTCATTCACTCTATCCGTTGATACTGCTGTTGCGGTTACCGAAAGTCCAACTAGCCCACCGAAAGTTAAATCAACAGATGTTGCTGTCGCATACATTCCAGTCGTCTCGTCGGTGGTGAACGTGTATGAAGGTATAGCTGCTGTGCCATATGGCGTCAATACTTTAGTTGTTGTTTGTATATCACCTGCAACATTCAACCACACATCTAATGTTGGTGGTATGGTGTTTATACCAACTCTACCATCAAATTGAACATCAGGCGTGAATATCGTTTTTGCTGTGCTCATAGTGTATACATCTACACCATCAACCGCCATTGATAACACACCAGCGTTCAAATACATTCCAGTATCCAATGCACTGGTAAATGAATATGTTGGGCTGGCTGCTGTTTGATCCGACCCACGGATTTGACTGTTAACTTGCACATCACCAGTCACTTCAAGCCAAACAGGAGCACCAGATGGTGGAACATTGTTAATACCGATAGGTGAGTTGAATCGAGAAGATCCTGTCACATCAAACGCATATGATGGTACCATATTAATACCAACCCTATCCGCTGCGGTATTGATATACAACGTGTCGGTGTTGACATACATTTTGTCATTGTCAATGTGCATACGAACAACAGATCCGACAGTAGAGTCTGTCCCCGATCGAACTTCGAAACCACCTGTCACTCCGCCATCGGATTCATAATTCACGTACATGTTGTTTTCTGCAGCGATTATCCCATCACCAGTGAATCGAACATCGGACCCCACCGCAGCATTCCCATCACCTTCATTGAAATACAAATTTTCTTTGATCTGCAATAGTGCTGTTGGGTTAGCTGTCGTATTGATTCCAACATTACCACCACCATTAACCATGCGGATGTGGTTTGTCACATTCGAGTTAATTTCCAGAGGAGTACCAGTTGCTGTACCATCTACTGAAACATTGCCATGTCGAACACCCGCAATATCAAAGTGCACGTCAGATGCCTGTCCAGCCAATGCATTTAATTCCAACTCAGCGTTTAGGCCAGTATCAGCGTTTATGGTTATTCCATTTCCCTCAACTGTTAATGTGTTGGCTATGGTTGGCAATCCATCGTTACCTATTCCAACTTTACCGTGGAAATACGATTCAACGGAACCATTACCACCACCGATAACTTCCAAATTATCCGCAGTACGAATCCACCCATCATGTTCAACGCGTAATCGTTCGGTTCCATTCGTTGACATTACTCGAAAAATAGGATCCAGTGCGTTTGGGTTGACCTCGGTCCACACAACAACACCAGCTTCATCTGTGCCGGTATATCCAACTGGCAATCCAGCTTCGTCCGCCGTTATGTATATGTCGGTCGTTGGATCTAGTACATTTTGTGGATCGCGGAAGATTAGGGCTCCATTATCCAGATCAAAGTGATTTGACCATATGGTACCATCATAAAACTTAAAGCCTTCTTCACCAGCTAGAGTCTTATACCACCATTGCCCAACAAGTGGATCACCAACTGGTGTAGTACCAATATTTGAGTTCAATTCTGGTGACAGATCAGCTGCAAAATTTTCAGTCATCCTAACCATATTCTCAACGATCATCTCACCATAATTCATCACACCACGACCTGGTAATTTTAGTGATGTATTCGGATCCAAGTTCACATATTCAGCATAACCATACGGTAGTGTAATTGGAGTGTTTAAATTATCCCGAATAGTACCATGGGTAACAGGGATTATCGTCTCGGTTGTGTTTATTCCTGGTAGCACAGACACAACACTAAATGATGTATTGACATCCATTGCTGTGGATGTGATCCCAATATCCGTTGCTGTAACGGTAACTGTATCAGTCAACACCGAAGCTCCAAACGAAAGAACCAAGTCGATAGCCGCCTGTGTTAACGATGCTATCGTAGCGGCTGTATCGTTTTGGGTGTATACTACAGGAATTGCTATACCACCTGGAGCCGGATCGGCACCCGTACCGTCCGAATACCACACATAGTACGCTGCATTTGGTGAGTACAACATAAAGTATTTGTTGTTTAGGCTACCCGTCACATCATCTACCGTGGTAATATCCGTAACTGCTTGTGCGCCGGATGCTGGTCCAAGTGCTGTTATCGTATATGTGGCATTGATGTCACCCGATTGAGCAACGGTGAACTGGAACCCACTAACAAATCTAGTGGTTACATCACCCCCGACAACGAACACGTGAGCCATCACAACACCATCAGCGACCGCACTAACAAACGCTTCAACTGTCACGATAAGTGTGCTTCCACCAACGTATGATACTGATTGAACGGTATACGTACCGTTGTTGCCCGATGAGTCCGCTATTTGGAACTGAAACCCCACACGAAATATTAGTGTTTCGTCTCCGATCACTGATATGGTGTTCGTTCCAGGTGTTGCCACCGTTACTGGGAACGTTGGTCGAGCTTGTAGTATCTGTCTTGGTGTTGATGTATTATCTGGTCCATTGAATTCCAATGGGTGTAGCGTAGCTAGCACACTACCATTCGATAAGTTTATATCATATTGACTTGTCATTTTTTGTTATTTCCTTATATTATGGTTGTGGTGTGCGATCATATAATGGTACATTAGCCACATTTACTTCTATCGGTGTTGCAATTGGTGGTATGTTACCAGCGGAGAATACGAATTTGGTTGATGCCCTTCCGACCCGACCAACTTCTCGATATCCCCACGTCGATGGAGCCGGTGGATTGCCACCCGCTGTCCCATTTCCGTCATTTGCCTTGCCGCTATTAATGGATGCTGCTGGTATTGTGTATGTGTATGTCCGTCCACCTTCATCTGTTCCACCAATTATGGCTGCAAACAATGGAGTGTTAGCTCCACCATCACCATCAATCAACGTTACTGATGACTCAGCACCAGGGAACGATGAATAAAATGTTATGTGGGCATCTGTTACAGCAACACCAAACGGTGGGATAGCATCTGTCGACTGACCACTAAAATTAATCGGATTTGCGTCAGCGACTGTCAGCATCTCGCCAACCAACGACCCGATGTTACTCGCATTCGCCCCATCAACCAACACTGTAATCACACCCGAATCACTAGCCGTTCCAGCGTTTAGTTGTATTTGGAACGCATAGGTAACAGCTGAACTCAATCCAGTTGGCATGCCTGGCCAGATTTGATCCGTGTCAGTCAGCACATCAACAACACCCATTGTTGCGTTCACTTCAAGAAAACCATACTCATCAGCGTATTGTTTAACACCATTCACGTACAGCTCCAAATTTCCGTAACCAGGCACATAATCATACCCCAAATCGCCGTGTGTACCAGATACTGAGTTTCCGATATCAACTTCACTAACACCTTTCGATGCTATTACCGCTCTATTCGGACGGCGAACCATATCACCGAGGGTCTTATTCAGATCACCCAACACATTATCCAGAGGAATGTTTGGATATTCTGGATTGTCATAAAAAGCATGCTCAAGGTACAGATCGAACATCCCCTGAAACAGATTTGGTTGCGCAATTTGGTGGAATACCGAATCGGAGGTTGTTCCACCCGCAGCGAAACCAGCTACAACAATCTGTGGTAATCCGTTCGTTCTCGTTAGTGTTAATTCTTGATTTATGTTATCGAAAAAGCCACCATTGACAACCCCATCACCCGATGCTGATATCGCACCAGCCAATTCAACATCAACGTATTCTTTCGTTGCTGCTTGTAAGTTTGTTGTTGGGTTGGAATTGAGGAACAAATTGCCAGACATTGTCCCACCTGTGGTGAATAGTACATTCGCGTTTGTTAAAAACGATGATGCTCCAACATTCGTCCAAATGGCCCCATCGAATTGTAGCAGGTCATCCTCCGCGATGGGATCACCGTAAATGACATCATATAGATCTGTAACAATCGTGGGGATGGCAGCTTCTACATCAACCGCAACACCATCGACGTATGCTTTTGTTGCAGCGTCTTGTGCCGAAATCGGAGTTGTCACTCGTCTGATTAGGTTATCATTCATATCGATTCCCACACCCCCACCAACAGCACTCACCATGGTGCCACCGGTCAACGGCAAGAATCCGGTATCACTACCCGTTTGGTTTCTCCAAATCGATCCATCATATATCAACACACTACCCAATACTGGGGATGATAACTGAACATCTGTCAATTCGCCGAGTTCGTTGTTGGCAGCAATCTGCGTATCAACGTAACTTTTGTTTACAGCATCGCTTGTGTTGAATGGTGTTGCCAGATCAGTAACCGTAAATCCATTTGCTGATATGTCACCATACAATCCGGTGTTGTTCTGGATAAGATATTCCCACCCCCCAATGTACTTACCGATTAGTCCCGATGGTGGTGCAGGTAACAACGACATTACTGTGTTACCGCTACTATCGATGGCAGATGTGGATATCAGAAACTCACTCTGAGCATCTGTGGTACCAGCTTCAATGATCCGTAGTTGACTTCCAGGTACCAATCTAGCCGTCTCATCACCAACGATCGTAATGTAATTGACAAGAGAATTGTGTGGAGCGACATTCGGTAGGATAACATGCTTACGTGTATTGAACACTCTCAGCACGTAGTCGTCTGTTGACCGGTCTAACCACACCTGCCCCCCGATCGGATATGTTGGTTCTATCGCACCAGCAAAATGCTCCATGGTGTGTAGGATATCTTCCTGTATTCGTTCGCCGTAGTTTGGTGAACCCTTACCATGCAACAGCAAGCTTGTTGCAGCGGAAGCAGCTTTTGAGTCTAGTGTGTTGGTTGTTGGATTTTCTGGACCATTTGTAGTGTACGCGTTTAACTGGAAACTGCGATTCTCATTTTTGTCAGTAAAATCAATTGTGTAGTTATTTGCCATTTGCTGTCCTCTGAATAAGTCGAATGTGGCTGTATTCTTCTATTTATGGAGGTTCGCGTTGGTAAAATAAGGATTCGGATTTAAGAAAAATTCTTGAAGGAAATAGTCGGTTGTTGCTTTGACTTGAGGCAAGTTGTATTGCAGACCGGTACCCAGTCGGGCGGTATTAATAATAGTATCGTATACGTCGGGATTCAGTTGATATGATTTGAAGTGCAAATCATTTCCAAACAGCAAGTTATCGTCCCGAATCGACGTATCAAACGGAACACCAAAATACAACTCCAGTAGATGCGAGTAAATGACAGCAACGGAATACGATTTAGCAGGGTATAGGATTTCGTGTGTAGCGTTACTAAAATAATCAATCGCGTGTTTAGCTAGTTGATCATCATCCATCTGTTTGACCGGCACATCAATGTTGACATCCGATGGATGTGGGTTCAAATGGTGGAATAGCTCCTGTCTTATTTTGTGGTCCGATACCATTCCAACAACCCCTTGAGTCCACTACACGATTCAACATCAAAGTTTTTAATTGGTCGCAAATGCTCACTCATGCACCTACCACGAAATTCACAATCACCACAATGTTTATTTGTATTGAATGTTAGATACTCATCCATTACCCACTTGAGGTAATCAAACCAATCATACACTGGGAGGAAATACTCGTGGCCATTTCGATCAAATTCTAGTACAGCAAAGTCACCATCCGGTGTCACGTATATATGATCATCAGACCAAGCATGACCCTTACCATCCAACACTCGGTTTATGTTCGATTCGGTAACAAATTCATAACCCCGTGACTCGATTGGACTTAATTCTATCCACCTGCGCACAAATCCTTCATAATCTTTGAAAGATGTGTCATCGGTATTGGCTTGATTTGTTGAGTATGGTTTTATCTCAACAGATTGCAACTTGGGTAACGTGTTGCACACCGATATAGCTTCCATCATTGTTGCATCGTCCCACTCAATCATTCCTTTGCTAGCCAACATAAGCACATGAAATGGTGTATCCAATGCCACCATGTTATTCATGACTATGGTGTTTTGTTCACGTTCAGTGTAATCCCAGCTAACCGATAAATCGATATCAGGGCCTGACAACCACGCAGGAACGGTTGTTAGGTTGGTTATGACAGAAACCTTACCACTATAGTGGTTCCTGATTACATCGATGGTACCTTGTATATATTCACCGTCAAGCAATGTTATTTCACCACCATACAAATCGACGTGGGTTATTTTCTTATATTTGGATATTTCTACCAACTTATCGTTCAGCACCGATAAGGGAAGCAACGTGGGGTCTTTTAGTTGGTCCTTGGATAAATAACAAAACGAACAACGAAGATTACAACGCAAACAACTATTGATGGACACGGAAAATGACAAACTATTACACCTATAAATTAATTGATCCCAGATCACACAAACCCTTTTATGTTGGAAAAGGGAAAGGATCCAGAATGTACGAACATAAAACCAACCACTCAAAAAAACGTCACAAACGGTCAAACCCAATGAAGTGCAAACGTATTAAAGATATACTGGATGCGGGATATGATATTATATATGAGAAACACGAGATGTTCAACGAGGACGACGCATATGCAATGGAGAAACGGTTAATCGAATCACTCGGGAAGATAATAGATGGGACTGGTATCCTTACCAACATCGCTGATGGAGGCTTGGGTGGTAACCCACCAAAAACACCAGTCGATCAATACACACTTGGTGGCGACTTAATCGCGACATACTCATCCATCATTGACGCGAGTGAGCGAACAGGGATCAACGGACCAAACATATCATCGAGTATCACAAACAGAAACACGAAAAACAAATCAGCCGGTGGATTTGTTTGGACGTACAGAGGGGCAGCATTCGCACCCCCATCACCAAAAACAAACTGCAAAACTGTGTTTCAATTTGACACCACCGGCTCGATAACAGCGGAATACCACTCATCCGCCCAGGCATCAACAGTGTCGGGTGTTGATCGAGCTGGAATCATTAAGTGTTGTAACAGTACCCAACGAACCGCTGGAGGGTGGCGGTGGTCGTATGATGCAGTTGCACCAAAGAACACGAGAAAAAGCGAATCATTAACGAAACGTGTTTGTAGGCTGTCCCTGTCCGGTGGTATCACGATAGAGTACGAATCACTAAAGGACGCCAGTATAGCGAATAATATTCCAGTTTCTGGCATATCAACATGCTGTCACAATCAGACCAAGTCGAGAGGTGGGTTTCGCTGGAAATTTATTTGAATCCTGGTTTGTTGGTTGGAATTTGATTTTTGTTTGTTTCTATGATATCAGAAGCTAGACTTTTCATCAACGTACAATGATCTTCAACGATGTTTTCATCTTTCATATCTTTGATGGTTTTGCGACAACCGTTGCAGATACTAAACATTGGACACGCATAACATTCTGTTTTTAATGCGGCGAGTGATAAATCATCATCCAGTGGAGTGGCTGGCGTATCCGAAGACATTTCTTTCTCGAAGTTAATCGGTTTGTCGCGATCATCACCAAAAGCCCCACAACTATAGAAATCACCACCTGGGTTTATGGCACGGATTCCCCGATCGCAGTTACGCGATTGTGGACAAGTGGTACTACCTTCGTACAATCGACGTACCATTTGCTTGGTGTTGTATTCCCAATCAATTAGCCCCTCATTGTATACATCCAGATATATTTTATATATTTTCGATAACTGATATGATGTCGATAAATCGCCAGAGGCCATACCGTAATTAAGTTTACACTCAACCCCCATCCGTTTTGCTAATCGAACATTATCGATTGCGGTGTCTTCGTTTTCATCAGTGATAACAGAAATGAAATCCGGTCGGTATCCGATGTGTTCAAGAAATGAATTCGACACATCCCAAAAGTCGTTCTCGGTGAATACTCTAGTTGGTGTTATCCTACGGGTATCCCCATAATTAAACGACGTGGTAACACCAACGCGTTCATGTTTAAATAACTCGATCCATGGTGTAGGGTTTTTAAGAAAAGGCCACAGATTCGATGTAAACGATAACGTAGCTGGCATATCATTCGCATCCAAAAACGCAATTATATCCCAGTAGTATTTTGGTTTAATCATCATCGGATCACCCCCGTTTATAATGAGGGTGTTCGTTTTTGGGTATTTGCGTAAAAACGTGAAGATGTATTCCAAATCAAGAACACGGAAATGTTGGTCCGATATCATAGTTGAACTACAGAATGTACAAGCAAAATTGCAGGCTTCCGTGGGTTTAATGATGAACTCCATTGGAGCATTATGTTCGACTATTTTTATCTGATTAAGTTTTGTTATCACAAAATACCTTTACTGTGTGCGAATTCATGGTGTTTTTTGTTCCCTTGAGCTATCTCATCTGCGGTGGTATATCCACCCCAGTCGTATATATCATACGTCAAGTTTCCCATATTCTTCGGGTACATATCAAGGACTTTTTTTGGTAACATACAATCCACGATGTCGTACTGTTTCATATAATATAGCACGTGTCTGGATACACACGTATCCAAATAGCGACAATCCTCACACTCGGTGGTACCAGATGCATACGCATATTGGGTTTTTTTCGATTCGGTAGCCATCGCAATCAAATCATCAACCGTGTATTCACCGTCGTGTGGCACTTTAAAAGCTTCCGTCGTGTTTGCAACATTCTCATGTATGAATGGACTCAGATATACTTCACCGTCAGACAAAATCCAATTTGAATAGTTGTGTCCACCATGAGACCAATCTGCCACAACCATTTGAATGTCTAACCGATTGGATGGGGTTACTTGACGCTCAAGCTCGTTATTCCAGTGCCGGATCATGGTTCTAACTGTTCTGGGTTCATGCGAACGAAAGAACGATGGGTTGTAATCTATGATCGTATTAAACTGGTCCATAGCCAACAACGACATAGTATGCAACGATATCCCTGTCAATTTTTGGATATTAATCTGCATCGTGTAACAGACTCTTGCAGACATAGCATCGAATAATCGTATTTTGTGTTTGAGATCGTCCAGGTAATCTTGGTTGTCGGTATTGAATTTTTTCGGATGCACAACTACCTGAATTTCAAACTCCATATATTCGTGTGGATAATACTCATTAAACAATTCAATAAAATCTAGAATCGTTTGATCATCACACATTAGTGTGGTCGGGATGGCAAAAATAGGTTTATGCTTGGCCATAAATTGCTGGAGTTTTGGTTCCATCAACAACTCTTTTGCATTTACAGCTCCGAAGAAGTCAACCGGCCCAATTACAAGCTCATCGAATAGCATACCCGCGTCATTAACCTCTTGGGCCAACTTCTCGAGAAGATCCAAATCTCGTTGTGTGTATGGAGTGTTACCTTTGTTGACGAAGCAACCCCGACAGCTATGCACGCAAGTGGTCAGAAAATCTGCAGTAGCTCTGTGGGCTACTACAGGTTTTGTTGCTGTCTCTGATGTTTTTTCGTAAAGTAAATTATTTGTTATTATCGGCACAACGTTTTATGCGGGCAGTGGTTGAAGGGGTGGTGCTTGTGTTGTATAAGTCCAGAATTTCTTTTGGATATACACACTCGGTTATGTCTTTTGCTTCCATGAAACTCAGCACATTTCTACCAACACACGTTGGTAAGTAGTGACAAGTTGTACACTCATCCGTCTTAGTCACGTACGCAAACTGTTCGGCTATTAGCCTGTGGTTTGTATCCATCACTTCATCAACGGTTGTTCCAGTTTCCATCGAAGGATAATCGAATAATATCTGTTCATATATAAACGGACTGATGAACATTTTATTTTTCTTGTAATTAACTACAATCGTATTCATCACATTGTGACTTTGATCAGCTATAGTTAGCATGATATCTTTGTAGTTTGCTTCTGAAATTGTGGCACGTAGAAACTCTTTCCACACATCCAGGTGAGCTGATATTAACTTATCATTACCCGTACGAAAGAACGATGGTAAGAATTCAATAATAGTATCAAACTGTTCACGAACGATTTGAGTTATCTTATCGTAGTGTGTAATCATATCGACGTCATGATGCACGTTTACAGCGAATGACCAATCCACCACTTTTGGTGTTTCATGCTTGAGATAATGCAGAGCTTTGCTAAAATCTTTGTAGTATTGTTCGTCTCCACTCAACAACAAGTCAACATCCAACGGCACCAACAACTCGATAATCATATCCGATCTGTATTTTGATGGGTCATCCAATATAGCAAAAACGGCATCCCATTGTTCTTGGTCGACTTTATGGAACATCGCAGTTGTTGTTATTCTGGTTTTGGGGTGTATGCTTAACAATTCTTGAAACTTTGGATTGTCAAGAACTTCAACAGCATTCGATGCACTGAATATATCTGTTGGCGAAATGATAACCTCGCGGAACCGTAGCCCACGTTCGTTCATGTTATGTGCTAGTGTTAATGCAGCATCCAAATCAACATCGTTGATATCGTTGCGTCGGTTTACGAAGCAACCAGGGCAAGCATGCGCACAATCACGCAATACTTCAAGATTTAATACAAAATCCATGGTGTGATCGTCCCATCCTGCGGCAACATTGGGGGTGCTTTGTAGTGTAAATAAGTTTGGTTCAATGCTCATGTGGGTAGATTCTCCTGAAAGCTGTGGTATATGTGCGTGTATTTATACTAATAGATCATCTACTATACCCAACCCATCACGATAGGTCAAATATATTTGGTGCCATCCCATATGTTATCTCTCGGAACGATGCAATCTATTAGATCTCGACTCTCCATGTAAGCTATAACATTACGACCAATACAAGACGACAACAGATTACAATGTGCACACCCTGTTGTCTGTGAGGCGTACATATACTGAGATGTGACTAACTCTCCTAGCTTTTTTGTGATATCATCTGCTGTGTGTGGTTTATCGATCTTGAATATTTCATTTGTTTGAGGTATACCATCAAACAAATACGGCATCACATACAAATCTCCATCCTTGTACGATAGGTTTATGAAGCCCTCACCACCAAAATATTTATCAAACATATTGAAACTCACGTACTCAGGTAGTGGTTCGTCTGGTGGTAATTGTGCAACTAGCATAGTTTTAAACGCAGACACCCGACGTTCCACCATGTCAGTTGAATTCGATCGAAAGAAACTTGGTATGATCCGTAATGGCACGTTAAACTCTTCGTGTATCTTTTCTGCTACCGCAAGTAACGTAGTACCATTAAACATCTGGTCGTGATAATTAACCACAAACACCACGGTATCCTTTGCAAATAAGCACAAATGTTCGGTAAGTTTATCGATGTATTCCCGATCGTTACTCAGGTATTTCGCCAGATCAAACGCAACAAACAACTCAAAGTCTCGAGCTGCTGCATTGTTCAAATGTTTTTGCAGGGTGTGCCATCTCATCTTTAGCGTTCTGGTATCGCACATCAGGGTGGAGCTAGCACTAAGGGAGAAATTTGATGTAAGTTCATACATCAGAGGATTGTCCATTATCTCGTCGAAATTCGTTGCTGTGAAAATATCCGTTGGTCCGATGAATACTTCTTCGCACGCCACAGACATACTTTGAAGCGTATCAGCGATTGCAATGGCTGACGATATGTCGTCTGGAGTACATGTGTTCCGTCTGGGTATGTAACACCCAACACAATTGAAAGCGCATCCATCTAGTATGTCCAATACCAGTTCGGACCGTAGCATATCCGTGTATTGTAGTTTTGCGGGATTGTGTGGTCCGATCGTTGCGGATCCGATATCACCAATATTGACACCATCTGATAGTGTTTCTTTTTGGTAGGTGTTCATTTTCATTGGGTGGTACGTATCCCCTTTGTTGTGTAGTCAAAAAATGCACGCATGGTGCAATCACTCATGTTTCTATCTCTAATTTTCCAATCATGCTGGGTAAAACATCTAAATCCACACCGCTTGAAGTATTCACACGATAAGCAACCATGCTCATCCATAAAGTTCTGCATCATCCCAGCATTATCGGCTTTATTGTAAGTGGTAACAAAATCGGATTGATCATATCGGTTCCATCTACAATTCGATGTTGAACCATCCGGAAATATTGTTATTTTGTTTAACGACAAACAATGCATCTGGTTTTCGGTATTCTCGATCAGTTCTCGTATTGGTGATATCAGTGGGTAGTTATCCGCCACAAAAGTATACCAATCATATATCATCCGATCGGATGGAATCTCATCACTAAAACCTTTATCCGGAATGTAGTCATCGAAGTACACCGGAAATGTTGCGTATAGCCACTTGAAATACTCATCACCATCTTGCATAAAATTGGTGATGGACGATACCGTACCGACACAATTGATAGACAAGATGTATTCTGGTCCAAAAAACTTCACATTGTCTCGGTATCGATTCGACATAGGACGTCCATCAAAATCGTATGATGCAATCAGATGGGTGTCAATGTTTAATGATCGCATCCGATCGATAAGTGACTTTACCAGCTCGATTTTTTTAAACAGAAAATTACTAACCCACACGACTTTCATTGTGTGTCCATACAAATCGAATATGGGTTTCAGTTTCTGCATCAATCGCCAATATGCGTCAATTAACTGCTCCATTTGTTGATCTTGGAATAATTCACCACCAACCACATTGATCTGCATATAGTCGACGGTATTCTGTTTCTCTTTCAGAAATTGTTCTATTGTTGGTATCTTATCAAACATATCCTCGTCCGACATACCAACAATAGAATCTTTATCATGGTGACAAAAATCACACACGATGTTGCAGTTTTCGAACAACGTTAGTTCGATTTCTCCATTAACGGGACGTTTCGTCTCTAATATTTGCTTGGTTGTATCGGATGGGACTGATGGTGTAATTCCAATTGCCGTAATATCAGCAATTGGAATTATGGGGATAGTCTTATACTGCGTCATCTGGTATTGGTAGCATTGCCTGCATATCGATCATCAGTTGTTTAATCTTATCGCCCGCCACTGTATCACCGGCGTCCATTTCAGCGGCAAGAGTTATTAACCCAGCGTAAGCGCTTTTGTCGTTGAACACGTACGAGAATATATTACCACCGTTGAACATATATTCATCAAAATACCGCGTGTAGTATATTTGATCGGATAATGGAATGTTTGTGCATAAGTAAGCCATCAGAAAATCTTTAATAGTAAACAACTTAACAACGGAGTATCCGATCTCATCAAATTGTTCATCAGTGACAGTAGTAATTAATGTATCATGCAGTGGTCCAAATTCTTCTCCCTCACCGGCACCTAGCTTGGTTAACATGTACAGGGGGATGGAATTAACAAATGCCATCTGTGGTATCAACAAAGAGTGATGCTGTGTTGCAAAGTCGATACACTCATCGATGGACCACAAGTGGGGATGATCAGTATAAAACATGTCGCCATGCTTGGCTAATCCTAAAATATTCGCATGTGTAATCTTTAAGTTTTGCACTTCTGAAAATTCCTTAAGCCGCATGTACTCATCCATGAGTTCGTGCGTGATCACGTCAATGTTGCAATTCAGCCCCAAATTAGCAATGTACATTAATAGAAATTTCGGATTTGATAGATTTGCAAGTGATGCATGATAATCTATCAAATATGCCTGGTTTTTATCCTTAAAGAATTCCACCATATCGGTGGGTGTTAATGGTAATACTATTTTTTCCACTTATGGTACCTTCGTGTTATTGTGTTCTTCGTTTCTTCGGTTCACTCCAAAGACTTGGAATGGTCGTAGATGCAAACTGAGAGTATGATTTAACTGAATCGATATTAGCCATCATTGCTTTTTTTGTTTTGAATTTATCAGACGTAACGATTATTTCATCGTTATCATCGACCAGTTCCCACATCCATTTATCAGCTATGTGTTTGGTTACAAACGTACCGGCAGTTTCTTCACCAGTCGGATACAATGTAGTCAATAATAATGTGTTAAATTTCTGTCCCGCTCCACTTATAAAATCGTGCTGAGAGAATGGTATAATGTTATTGATGACCAAGTCAACGTCACTCGTCTCAAACAAACGGTAGAATAAATCGTGTTCATACAAATGTCGTGGGTGTTCCTCGGGATAATCAATATCATTCGTCACGCACAATCTAGTCCAATCTTTGATCCGTTCCAACAACACAGGGTCATTGAAGTCCAGACTCTTTGGGTTAAAGAACAAAGCTCGTAGTAGTGCATTGTTTTCGATGGCAGCGATGGCCTCACCGATGGAATCCAAAGAATCAGCACCCAAGAATGTAGCCAAGACCTTGCGATCAATAGCCATGTCGTTCCTGATATTGAGAGTGACCGCATGCACCAGACCTCGCAACATGGGTGTAGCAATTGCTGACACTTTTGTGTCGGCTATTGATTTTTCTATGTATCCATTTTTGTACAGATACAATACATACTCCAATGGTAGGTCTTGTGGGTTATCCACCAAACCACCAACTGCCGTATACAAACCTGGTTTCAGCAATCGGTATGCATCACCGATATCGTATGTAACAGGTCGCCCAACGAAGTAATTTTTTAACTGTTGAATGCTTAACAATTCCGTCATGTGCTCTTCAGATATTGCATACCGTACTTGCAGCTCTATCAACATCATGGCAAACAATCGAGCATAGTCATCATCACGCGATACGACTATCCATAATTTGGTTTCTGTGCTTAACCAATTATAAAAATCGGTATCACTTCCATTGAATTCCAACGCTATCATTTCCAGATAGCTGTTGAACTGCATCACCACCCCTTTTGCGTTGGGGTTATTTGCATCCGCTCTAATCATTTCATCAATAGGTGTATCACTCGGTGTTAACACCACTGTGCGGTGTTCACCTGATAGAACGTGAACATCCTCGGGATATGTCACATAAATGCTGTTTCGTATATTGAACATTAGCGTCTTCCTCTTGCGCTGTGGCACACACTATGGCAACTGCTGTGGCAATAGCTAATTGTGGCATCTGTTTTGTTTGAATTTGTGGTAATAACGCCACGCAATGATGCTATTACAGCCTCATAATTTGAGCGATCGATGGAATCTGCATTCCCAATGTTGTCATATGCTCCGCCTGGTGCACCATCACTAGCCGTTAACACGCCTGGACTGGTTTTATATGCGGTCCGAGTGTAATCTGCTTTCACACCCGAAGTATTTCCATTGCCCCATGATGATCGTCTGCGGTGGAATGTAAATATTCGCGTCTTACTGTACAAACTCAGAAACGAATTTAGCGTTGCTACCAAATTACCACTACCAACGCTACTCGTCAACGATGATGTAGCGATGTTTGTTGGTATTGACACTCCCAGTGATACACCAGTAGCAGCTGCTCGCGATACATCAGTGCTATTTGCAATAGCAGGTGATCCAGGGGTTAATTCAGTAGTCGCTTGTTGACGTAGTGTTGTAACACCACCCACAGCTGATGTTGAGCTTATCAACCCACCCCATATTGTTTTTGTTATTTCATTTGCCATGTTGCAATCCTTTTATTCCTGTCCCATAAACCCACCTAGTATTGTTTTATACAGGGGTATATCGTTATCGTTTTTCATTTTGGTCATCATGGTTTTTGGTGCAGCACACACGTTACCTTGCCAAGCCAATTGGTGACAATCACCATTACACACGTCATATACCGGACAAATAGAACAAGCTGGATGTCTAATTATCTCAGCGGATATGTTACACATTCTACCTTCGCTAGTCATCAGAGCCTCGACGTCGTCGTGGATCGTACCAAATGTGTTGTCTACGGCTGAGTTTGGGCAGCCTCCGATTGATCCATTTGCGTTGATGGTTAGTATCTTTTGTTCACACTCTCGGCACCGACACCCTGCATGTGCATTGTGTACTAAACTCGTTAATATTGAATCGAAAAACATGTTATCGATAAATTCCCAAGTCTTGTGTTCCAGTGTTTGTTCCCACAACTTCAAAAACCACATATCTAGCGCTTCATTCGACGGCATTATACCCTGTTCAATGAATTGCAATGCGTTACCATTTGGGGTTACTCGCTCGAAGTTAATGTGGTTAATACCAAGGCTAGCCATATCACGTATAATGTCAATTGGCTCCATGTGATTTACAACATCACCAGACAGGCAAACCATTACCGTGATATCATACCCATCGTCAGTTAGCTGTTTCACATTATCTCGCCACAGCTGTTCTTGTTTCGGTTTTGGCCATCGGATATTCTTGTCCCAAGAGGTACCAAACGATTTCCCACATATTTCATCAAACACGCGAATTTTATCCGGTGTCAGTGGATAGGTCAGGTTCGTTTGCACTGACCACCATATGTTTGGCCATAAGTCCTTTACCCCATTCCAAACATCGAATAGTTTTTCGGTGGGAGCGAGCATCGGCTCACCACCATGGAACGATATGTTACCATGGTCATAGTTCGGGTTGTATTCGTGCAAGCGTTTGAAGAATGCTACAGTTGCGTCAACATCGAACCACCCCTTTCGCCCATTGTGACCATTAGTAAAGCAGTGGTCACAATGCAGGTTGCAGGTATCGGTGGTTTTTAAGTAACACATGAAATCGTTAGTTGCCATTTAATCCTCTAGTCTGTTATGCAGAATACAGAGCTGGCCACACTTGGACCCATCCTGTTCCCGCTAAGTACATTTGTATTGTTGCTCCAACCGCTTGAGTATCCCCTGTTTGAGCGGGTTGCCCTTTGCCGGTCGGATTGTATTGCATAAAATCACCAGCAGCAACTTTATCATCTACATAACCCTTCGTCGATGCTTCATACGTTGATACTGGGTGTCTACCTAATGTTAGCGTTGCTGATCCATTCATAGAATCACCAGCTCGACTGATCTTATCGTTCAGTTGCGTTTGAACATTACTGGTCAACCCAACGTTAAAATTTGTTTCACTTGCCGTTAGTGTTGGTAGATCCAACGCATCCAAGTAAGCGTTCTGCAACGATGTTAGATGAACAATTTCGTCGGATAAATGGGTTCCCATATCCCCAACAAAGTCGTCAAACGCTTTTTTGTGCATTGCATCATATGGATCAACAGGATCACCCAAATTGATAATTCGGTGTCTCGCTGTAACTCCAGCATCATCCCCACCCATATCCAATTCACCACTCATCCAATCACCACACTGTCGTAGAAAACTTTCTCCGACTAACACGAAACCATCAGGAGCCGCTTCAGTGTGGTTTGGGTTGTATATCTTCAATAGTGGTTCAGTGATACAACCATTTGTATCTCCAGCGATACTGGTATCATACCACAAATCCCCAACTGTTGGGTTTGCGGGTTGTGCGGTGTTAACATATATACCAGATGTTACCTTCCATAATGGTACAGGTGGGTTATTTTCAACCCCCAGATCATCCAATATGTCTGCGTCATACACGTATAACAACCGACTAGTAACATTATACCACAATTGCCCGTCGAGGGGAACTGTTATCCCATTTCCTGGTCCCAAATCATTCGCATCTTTGGGTAGAATGGGGCTTGTTGTTGGGTCATAATCATATGACCCAGTAGATGGATTGTAATCACCTGCTTGTTTTTCAGGGCAGTTGAAATTCTCTGCCAACCTATAGACGTTCTCGTCCATTCCCTCACCCCACTGTAATGCTCCCATGCCGTATAACCGCATGTCACTGTCGTGGTGTGTACTTCCAGGGCCATTCAATGCTCCTGGTTTTATAGTAAGACTTTTTGAAGAAGCTCCATCTGTACTATCGATAACATAAACTGTTGCCATAATATATTCCTATTTTCGTTTTGATCTTATCTATTTATGCGGTTATAGAATCCAACAAATTACCAAAGTCGGAAATAGCTGTTTTTATTTCCGTGCTTGTTGCTGACGCATTAATAGCGACTTGTGTTTGTAACCGATATTGTTCCACTAAAACATTATACCCCAACGTGGCATTATACTCAGCTATAATATCATCAGCAGCAGCTGTTGCTGTTTTTGATAATGCTATAACATCCCCCGCTATGAATGGGTATGGTGTTGTATCAACAGGATATCCAGCGGCTTTATATGCTAGAGCTTGTGTATTCTTTTCCAAATATACCAAATTCTGAATAGCATGTTGAGTGATTTGTTGCGTGCGATGTTGTTCTGCAGATGCATTGATACTCGATATTGCTAGTACCTTATCTGCCGCCAGTGTGTAGTTGGGATCATCTATTTCCACCCACGGTCCAACACCATTCGTGTACGTAACTAACTTACCCTTACCAACGGATATTGGTTTTTCGATTGTGTATCCTGCTATACCAGTTTTATTAGTAGCAGATCGTGATACTCCAACGTACGTGTAATCGGTTGTGTCGAATTTATAAAATGTGTATATAGTGATCATGAGAATATCTGTACCTCTAACGTGGATTCTATGTTTGGATCTGCAACAGGATTGTAATCCTGTGTGGTGTTCAATCTCGTATTCTGACCGGCGTTGAGTGATGAATTGCGTGCCATAACACGGAACGTATATGTTGTGTTTTGTTGAAGCGTTCCTGACGCCATTGGGCATATGCTGTACGTGAGTGAGCTTGCATCGTTTCCCTCTGATGATTTTGTGTCAATCACCGTGAGTGACGCGTATTCTCCACCAATCACACCCAACTCCCAATACGTCGGATTGTATGATTTACGGTGATGCACATTCAACGCGCTCTTGACAACGAAAGTTACCGGTGCGCTTGTAACCACCACATCAACATCGAAGTTGGGAATGATAGTGCTCGTCGATGCAACAACATCATAATATGATGCGTATGCTATGGTTTGAAGATCAATTAACCTACCATCACTCGGTTGTCCTGTTAATTGGTTATCGACGTACTGTTTAGTTGCAGCTTCTAACGGAATTATGGGATCGTGGGCAAGTAATACACCCCCACCCGACATTTGAATATTTCCGGTCGAGGTGGTTGTTCCGGCTAGACGCACGCTTTTAAAAAACCAAGCATCTTCACCAATCCGTAACATAGGTGTCCCGAATGGATGGATCGTCATGACATTCTTAACACCACCACCACCGTAATTGGTTGTGAAAGCTAACTCCCCAGCATTGGTGTATTCAATCTGGATATTACCACCTTTGGTGTATGAGCTACCAGCATCGAATATAACAGATTTGGCTGTACTAGACACATCGAATGACAGGTTACCTGTCATGGTATCCCCAGATAACGCGACATACGCACCACCACCGCCACCACTGGCTACAGAATCAACGTATTGTTTTGTGGCAGCATGTAGCGCGTTTGTGGGGTTAGCATTCAGTGTCAAATATCCCGACATAATGTCACCAACTTTTGCCACAGCATTGCTACCGATGGTGTCCGCATATTGTTTTGTAGCGGCGTGTAAAGCATTTACGGGGTCGGCGTTTAGGGTTAAGTACCCCGACATGATGTCACCACTCAAGCTAACGTATCCGCTACCGGATGAAGAGGCCAAAGCCACCCACACACTACCATTGTAAAAATTGATCAGATTTGTTGAGCCGTCATACCACAGATCACCCAACAATGGGGTAGTTGGTTTCGTTGTGCTAGATGAAGCGGTGTTCCGCCAATACCCAACAACAGGATCCGCGTTTGGATCGATGGGAGCATAGATGTATAGTTTGCCATCCGTTTTGTTGAACCACAATTGCCCTAGGACGGGACTGTTGATACCCAGACCAGCAGTTTCAGTTGTGTTTCGTGGAGTTGGGGATGTTGTGTCAAGTGGGTCGAAAGTTGCATTTTGATCCACTGCAAAGTTTTCCAACAAACGATAGAAATTTTCGTTGAATCGTTCACCCCAACTAGGCGTTGCATTGCCGTATAGTGTTAGGTCAGTATTTGATTGCACCCCACCAGTCCCATCGAACGTACGGGGTTGGATAGCAAAGGTGGTTCCACCATCGGTGCTATCTATTAAATAAATTGTTGTATTAGCCATAGGATTCGTATTCCTCAAAGTATTACGATATCCCGTATTTATACGTTATAGATTTAGTTCCACTACGATTTCTTTTATCTGCTCAACTTCCGTTTTGTGTTTGGAGAATTTCTTGTACCAAAACTCGTGTTTGATAATGGTTGTTAGAATTATACGCTCTTCCGCTGATACGCTATTTTTATAAAATGCAGCGAATTTCGGAGACTTGAGAAGCAACCAAGGTGATAGTTTTCTGCGTTGGATTAGTAATATTAATTCATTGGGTGATATAACATCAAACAACTGGTGGATGGGAACGTCATATTCTTCCGCCAAGTCGAATAGGGTATCTACCGATATTCCCACCATTTGCAACGGTGTTATAAGTCGATCCAGTTTGTTTAAATACAATGCATGTGCTTCAGGTAAGGTCCACATGCTAGGGGGGACATTACCTTCTTTCAGCATGATCTTCACAAAGGCATTCACATCAGCCATTTGCACTCGTCGCGCGTATTTCACAAACTTCATGAAATACACGTATTGAGATGACGCCAAAAATGCCTCCGGTGATGGTTTAAATCGTTTGGAAGTGTACATCCAATTTTCATAACAAGCCCACGCCTGCTGTCCAATGATGCTCTTGAATTCTTCGTCACGAATCATTTGTTTGCACTTATGCTTCATGAACGTTGATTCACGAACATATCGATTATCACAAAATGGGCATTTAAACCGTTTTTTCATTGGTTGTTGCGTTGTTTGATTTCTTTCTTTACGTTTCTGATTTCGTCTTTCTGAAATCCCAAGTGATCAGCATACTCCAATAACTGATCATCCGACAACAACGGAATAACGTCCACAGCTTTCTGTGTGCTGTAATCAAATACACGTTTAACGATATCCGTTAGTGTTGGATATTTGGTGGTTTTTCCTTTTTTTAGTTTAGTCCACTTATATCGTGTGCGGTGCCCATCTGCACAAATAGTCAATAATTTCATCACCAACGGTTTGTGTCTGTGTAGATTGAACGCATACGGATTTACCACTTCATTCAACATTGTGGTTTTCATCGGATCTGTGGTCCCAGCCATCCACTTCATGAGCACCAAAGGGTGCTCAGCTTTTTGGACTGATTCCGATAGATCATCATAAAAGTTCTTATCCTTTGCATCTATCCGTGCAAGAATATCAAAGATTGTTACTTTGTTGTCCATTCAGTCACACTTATTTTACGGTTACAAAATTTACACGAAACAACGTTATCATCGTCACCCATGGTCAAATATTCGAATGGGTGGACACACTCGCGCACCATCGTTTTTCTCAAATCGCTTATATCATCCATGATTGGTGTTTTCTTTGTTCTGATGATTTCAAGAATTTCAAGCTCTACGGGTTCGAGTAATGTCATCAACTTGACGAGATTATCCATCTTTCTGTTCCAGGATGTCTTCTCGCTTCGATTTGCTACATTAGCCATATGCTCCAAAATTCTACGAATCTCAGTTTCACGCTCTGTTTCGTTCTCGGGTTTTTTTTGTCTTGCCATGTTAGTGCTCCTTAAATCATTGATAATCGTATGAATAGTGCAGCTGCATTGATCTCTGGCGCTGCGACTAGTTCGTGTTTATATGCATGCTCAGCTATTGCCAACATACCCTGTTCCCAATTGCCACCATTTTCGTCGAATTGTTTGGCTTTGTGTAAGTTCTCATATAAGAATTTGTATAAATCGTACCACTCTTCCCCAACGACGGAAGCACACACCGTATTTCGTGCTGCTACCCAATTACCCTTTTCCATCATACCCAACAGAGAGAATTTATAATCAGAAGATTCTTCTGCCGCAGATGATGGGGACAGTAACTCACCGTCGATAACGTTTTGTTGTAGTAAGTTGATTATCTTGCGAACGTCAGGATACCCAACTGTCACGTAGGCGTCAAGGTCATCCAAATCAAACGCAACACCTTCTTTCACCAAAATGGTTGCGGCTAATTCGGTGATGTCGTCTACATTCGGTGCTTTGAACCGTAGGTGTTGTAACCTGGATTTGAGAGGATTTATTAGTTTGTTTTCGTAATTGCACGTCAATATAAAGCGAACATTATCGGAGTTATTTTCCAATATGTGGCGTAGTATGGCTTGACCGGCTTGTGATATATAATCTGCTTCATCCAGGATGACTATTTTGAAGTCTCCCAACGCGAATGTGGAAACGAAGCTTTTTAATTTATCACGCATGACGTCAACGGAATTTTCATCCGATGCATTCAGAATCATGACGTCCATATCGGACACACCCAATTCTGAGCACAATAATTTTGCTAATGTTGTTTTACCGGAACCTTGGATTCCTGATAATAACAAATGAGGAATGATACCATCTTTTATCATACGAGATATCGTTTTGCGATGAGTCTCGTCATGAAAGATGTATTGATCTATAGAGGTTGGGCGATATTTCTCGCACCAAATGGTTGGGTTAATGTTCATAATATCCATACGTTAAAAAAGTGATATGGATATTATACACTAGGTATTTAGCTCACACAACAACTAACTGTCATATGCTAACACGCACGAGTCGTCGGTACGCCAAATAGTCTCACCATCGAATGGGATTCCATTTGTCCATTTTAAATTGTCGATTAAGATGCGCATGCCTTTGCGGATTATTGGATCAGTATCAGGTCCGGTTTCAACCACAACACCCCACCTAGGGCGTGATGCACTTTCGTCGAAATTCTTAAACTCGAATCCCCAATCTGTCTGCTCTTGGAATGCAGTAGAGGATGTTCCAGCCTCTTGCACCTTAACGGACGATTGCTCAAATTGAAAAATGATATGATTGTGTATTGCGTTGATATTTTTCATTCTAATTACTTCTTGGTTGATCTAGCTTTTTGTTTTGTGGTTGCTTTAGGGTCAGATATCGTGGCTTTTGATATCACAACATCTTCTTTATCTGCATCTGCTACACTCGGTACGTCTTTATCAACAACAATGGGAGCCACAACCGCTACGGCTTTTTTAGTACGACGACGCAATCGATTCTCGATAAAGTCCTTTCGTCTGGTAACATCTGTTGATGGTGGTGCGGATGCAATTTGTTGTTTGATTTTAAGTAAATCGAAATCTACTATCTCTCCTCGGGCGCTTCTACCTTGGGTCATGTGTTAATCCTCTTAGTTGGTTAGTGTAGGAAGTCGGATATCGGTAGCTGGTACGAAAAACTATCCACGTCGTGTACTCCGATCAAGTACAACACGTACGATGATACGCTACTACCTCTACCAACTCCCCACACTACGTTATTGGTTTGAAGGGTATTTATGATATAAATTAGGACCGTTAAAATGTCTAAAAGTCCCAACTCTTCATACAACACCAATTCCTCCGCAACCCTGGTTAACCGATCTCTTCGATCATCACCAGTAATGTTACGGTCAGCTATTTTAAGTATGTGTTCAATCGGATCCAGTTGTTTAAACTCAGCAGGTATTATCCACTCGATTGGAGCAATATCAACCGAATGCTTAACAGTAATCTTTGCATCACCTTTAACGAACGCATTATATTGTTTTATGTCGTTTGATATTTCATCGACGAATAATCCGGATACAGAAACACCCGAAGCGATCATGTGCAACAGTTCACTCTCTGGTATAGTGGAGTCACCATCATACCAGAGAGTTCTGTCATTTAGTTCCGTGTTAATTGAAGTTGCTTTGGTAGTTTCCATCTGCGGTATCTATGTTGGGTGTTACACTCTTCCCACCTGGGGTCGTTGTCATCATAGCTGTCGCTTCCGGTGACATGGTTACTTGTCCCGATGGAACCCCACCCATTACTGGAGGCGGTACCATTCCTGGTGGGAGTGGTTGTTCGTTTGTGTGAGGTGCTTGCATCATTGGTGCCGCTACCTGGATTGGTTGAGGGTGCTCTACTGGTTTTGGTATCGTAATGTTATCTATTTTTGCTCGGATCAAAGCCCATTGAGCAGCGGATGGTGTCCACCCTTTCACTTGCAATTCTTCTACGCCTTCTAACCATGCTCTAAATTCGTTAAGTGTTACTCTTTTTCGTTTCGCTGCCATTTGTACTTCCTGTAAATGTTGTATTTGGTATTATGTTACCCATAGTCGTTGTCGAATCGCACCACACCGGCGGGATTCCTGGATACTGCTCCCGATCGGGTACCTGCCACGGTGTCCGTGGAGATGTTGGTTGATAAGGTGTTGGTTCCATAGGTCTTGGTATTGGATGGGGTGGTATTGGTGGAAATGTTGGGTCAGAATTCACACGCAGAGTCATCCCAACAACTGCATCGGTTATGTCAGATGTCATTGGGTTGTCACCCAACACCATGAGCACTCCAGCCAACCAAGCTCTAAACTCAGCCGGTGTTATGCGTGATTGGTCGTTAAATGTGGCCACAGTCTGTTCAATGTTATCACTCATATGATATCCCCAGCGACTTTGTTCTTTAAGTATTTGTTATACGAATCGGATGGTGCTACATTAATCCACAATTCTGGTGAAATCGGATGACACAACATTTGATGTTTGTTCAATGAAGGTCCAACATTGACAAAATTTGGATGATAGTTTGTAACCGTGATAACTTCGGTTTCTATTCGTTTCTGTTCCGGTCCATACACCAATGCTACAAATTCTTTGCCAGCTAATTCGGATACTTCAACTACATCGATTTGCATTGTTTCCGTATCAACAACCAATATGTTCCAATTGGTTGGTAAAATAAAAGAAAACCCAGCGATGAGCAATTCTATGGACGGGGATATCACCTCTTCCAATACCAGAAGTGGAGCTAACGTGTAGTCCATCATTGTTAAATCTAACACCCACACATGCTCAGTATCAGTGGGTGTGTATATGCTCTCCAGCACCACAGCTTCGTTATCGTTATCGAACACTAACATATTATTCCTTTATTTTTGATATTATAACATGTAGTATACCACAATTATTATTTGTACTCAACAGTTCTTTTCGTGTATGGGTATTTTGCTTCTTTGTAATATCGAATACGGTCTTGCATGTGCCGTTTTGAGTGGTACGCATCACTACATATATCCGTGATGTGTACCGAGTCTTTATCGGACGCTTTTCGCAGACCTCGCCCTATTCCCTGTATCGTTGTGATGAATGATTTACCGATGTCCACTAACATCATATTGAAGATGCGCTTTATGTTTAGTCCAGTACTAGCAATTTTTGCGTTTGCGATAACGATCATATTATCATTTGTTTTAAACAAATCATATATTTCCTTACGTTCATCCACCGGATCCTGTCCATACAAATATACCGCATTTGGTATCAGCTTAGCCAACCGTTTACCAAAAGCGACACCAACAGTCAAACAGAACACGTTACCGTGTGCACTCTTGAGTGTTATGTAATCAGCTATCCACTCCAATCGCTCTTTCTCATTCTGGAAGAAGTGTTTTTCGGCTGGCCAGTCCGGAAAGTATGAGTTCTTGAATTTGATATAGGTCAATGCTTTTTCTGGAATGTTAGCTCGCTTGTGATCCGCAAGATATTCTTCATACACATCTTTTAAGTTGATGGACAATTGCATGACATCAATATGCAATTTAGCCAAGAATCCCTCGTCAATCAATTTGTGAGCAGGAATTTCACACAACACATCCCCCAACGCAATACGAACAGCCATCAATTCCGCTGGTTCTTTTGGTAATGTACCCGTCACACCAAACCGGAATGGGATTCCAACACCATGTTTATTCAACAGTTCGGATATCACAGTACCTCTAGCACCATGACACTCATCAACAATGATAACATCAAAGTCTCGAACCACCATTGGGTTGTGTTGCAATGCTTGCCACGTGGATACTATGTGTGTGTGATTTGTATCTTTTGTTGTTCCACTGTATTCACCAACATCCAACCCAAAAAATTCGTAATCATCGAAAGTTTGTCTTGTTAGTGTTTTGTCTGGTACTATGATGATAGATCGTAGTCCGTTTGATAGTTCATACGCTTGGGCTAATGCAGCAGTCATGCTAGTTTTACCAGCTCCTGTCCCTGCAACACCAACTCCACATCCAGCAGCGATAAGTGTGTTTACTAGCTCAACTTGATAGTCTCGAAACTCCCACGGTTCGCCCGTATCCGGATTGGTGATGTGACTAAAGAAGTCTTTATCAATCGGGTCTACTGTAATGTCCAATGCTGGTGGGCGTTTATCATCCACATCGATTTTGTATTTTAGTCCAACTACTCTGGGAATTATGTCTGGTAGTAGGTTCACAAACGTAGCTCCAGTCTTTCTGAAGTACCGAAGCTTTCCATCCCATGAACCCAACTTGAACTTGGGGTTGAATCTGTACCCTGGTGCAAATTCTGAATATTCTTCGTACAAATAATCCATGTGGTTTGGTTGCAATCCTGTGAGTACACAGTTTGCATTATCTAATATTGTCAGTTTACAAGTTGCCATTTAATACGCTACGTCTTCTATTGATGCAATGGCCAACTTTGTTAAGTTGTTAATGGCATATCCCCTACTCTGGAATGCCGAACCAATTGCTTGGAATTTCTCATACATTTCTTTTACCGCCAAAGCTTTCTCTTGCATATCCAAGAATGCAGGTTCTCCGTCGATGTATATCTTCTTACCAGCTTCGGTCAGGTCTCTATCGTGTGTTTGTGTATAACTAACATACAGCTTACTACGGGTAGAGGCAACTAACATATCCATATGTTTTGATAGTGCGTGTAGTTCTGATTTCTTCTCATCATAATACAACTGCCATCCGGCATTTTTTACGTTAGCTTGTCCCAACATGCTTGGGTTTATCTCCAAGTGTTTTTTTGCACCTTGCACATCACCTTCGTATTCAGACAACACAGCCGGCAATATATCCAAATTTTTACTCACTTGTCCTATGATGCTCAATGCGCCCGTCCTTGTGGCTCAGGAAGAGCTTCCAACAGTTCGCGTTGATCGTCAGATAGGACGGATAGGTCAAAATCTGAAAGCACACCTGCTTGTTCCTCAGCAGCTATACGTTCTTCACTCTCATTGAGATTAACCAGATATGTGTATACAACATCGGATGATTCTGATATAGCAATGTCCATTGGAACTCCTATTCGGATCATTTGGTGGAAGTATTCGTGGTTATCTTCCGTGATATCCATCATTTCATCATCAACCATCAATTGCGTACCTGGTGAGTAACTAACCACTCCAACCAATGTGATAACACCTTCGATCAGATTGACGCCCTCCCACACCAGTTCTCGATGCCCATCAGTACCATACATATCATCAATAAAATCAGTAGCTCCGGTAATGACAGGAGCTATGTCGTCTAATATCTTTTTGGTTTCAGTGTGAAACACCTCATCACGAGAGCGAAACATCTTCACTATATCCATACGTTAAATTCCTTTTGTTGATATTGTATTTATCACACCACGTTCAAGCCAAACCGACTCCTGCACTTCCATCAGTAAGCCAGCAGCAAATTTGATGTTAGGCTTTTTTGGTAGTTGAGTTTTTTTGTACCATGTGTCGCGTATAGCGGTATCCATAGCAACGGCATAATCCAACAACTCATCATAACTCCATTTACCAGCTCTGATGTCTAACAATTCTTGAGCATCTGGACGCTTCACTAGGATGTGACCGTGTTCCAATGCTTCTTGTCCCATACGCATCAACCGAACCAGATGCATTGCATGTTTGGTATCATACCCATGCTCAACCTCCAATTCAGATCTAACTTCATTTCGGTTGTTCTTCCACGTCCAGTAATTTTTATACTTTTCTTTATCCACCAAGTAATCCGATTTGTTGAATTTGATTACAGCTAATGGAGGTGGCAAGGATTCCCGTGCACCATCGAACAACACATTCAAACTACCAGAGTCGGAATACATTTGTGAGCGATTTGTATTCAAGCCATCACAATTGACGTTGTGGTATACCCCGAACAACTCTCCACCGTATGGAACCAATCTGGTGTTATCACGTATACGCGTAACATCAAAATCCCTAGGCATCACTCTTGTGTTACCATACCACTGAACCAACGACACATAGTTGCATTGCATCGGAGGTTGATCGGATTGGGGATTGTTGATCCACTTGTTGTGTCCTTTGATGCGCTTTAGCTGGGCCATGGCATAGCCGCTCGTGGTGAATGCAATCTTCGATGACAGTAGTTCAGCTCGGTTTGCTCGCAGCAGATCATATCCAGGTGATCGTGTGATGATATCACTTTCATCTACCCACAACATCTCGATTATGTTCGGGTTACAATCCAAACATAATTTCATGAAGTGTGATAATTCATACAACTTAGTATCTTCCTCAGCGCCGTCGTCGACTTCACGCACGGGGAAAAATGGAGTTTGTATATTGATTGGATCAGCACAGAATAGACCACGCTTGTCGACATCCGACGTTGGTAGGTTGGTGCCATATGAAACAGACCCAGCATACCCTTTGAATATGGTATACTTGTCCGTCAGAAACGTGTTTGTGTTCATAATATCCCTGTATTATTATAATTATTATATCGGGATATTATACTACATTTTAGTTCATCTTGCAACTTACCACAACGACTCGATGTCGTCTGTTGAAACTGCGTTGATGTCTGGTTTTGTATAGAATGGGATGGTGGGTGTTGGTAGAATGGATAGTTCCGCTAAATCGGATGTATCACAATTCCACCCAACGTAGCTGTAGCCATGAGTAACGGAACCGAAACTGACTTCCGTCTTTTCGTTTGTGTATTGTGTGAATTTTGATTTCGGTAAGCAGTACACTGCGCAATCATCGATATCGACCAGCACCAGAAAATCAGCTGTTGGATTTGATATATCGGTATCAGCACTATCCAACCCAACGCGATTGTGTCTTGTCCTTATGGACTTCACTTGGTATGTGTCGTTGGTATCTAGATCAATGAAATCCAACCCACCTTTTTGTTCGGATTCGGATTCGCATAAACTGAATGCTGTGGATTTGTTGTGTAATTGTATACTGCGGATGGCAATTAACTCACTAACACATCCAGGAATAGAATGTTGAGCTCCGTACCGGATATTATATTTGTCCCAAGGCATGTGCTTGTTAGCGGTGCCCTTGGTTGTTATGGTTTTGATTAAGAATCCCTCCCACGCCTGTTGAATGGCTAACGGGAGGGTGTCGAAAAATTGGTCAACGATACGTGTACCAATTATAGTGAAGTGAGCGGGTGTGCGTTTTAGTGTTCTCATAACACTATTTACGCCACACCCAAATTGATGTTACTCGCTTGAGGCTTTTGATTGTCTTTTGGATTTTGATGTTTCTTGTTTCTCAACAATCTCATCACCATCAGCAATGTCAGCTTCCAGAAATTTATCCGACTGGCTTTCAGCTTGCTGTAGGATGTCCTCCGCGTACTTGTGAAACTCTTTCGAGTACCAAGTTTTTTCGTCACCTGTAATAGCATAACGAGATCCACGTTTTTCAATCAATCCCATGCCAACTGCAACCTCCAGCAACCCCGAATAAGGATCCATACCAGTATCGTATGGTACTTCCAGAGTAGTCGTTTGAAACGGTTTTGTAAATCGAGTTTTATACCCTTCGGCTTTCATCAAGATTCCGTGAACCTCTCTGGTAGCTTTGTCACGCATTTTGAGCTTTGTCAGCAATAATACCTGCGATAGAGAAAACTTGATTGCATCACTAACGATCCACGTACCTTCACCATTACGAACATCTTGGTTCTTGTATACTTGGGCTGTTATAACCATCGATATGTTTGGTCGTTTGATAGCTTGCACGAATTCACGTAACATAGCTTTCAACTGTTTATTGCGTTGACCTTGATCACCTTTTGAAATCCCCTTATCGAAGTTTTCTTCTTCAGTTTCCGTCATCAACATGTCCAAACTATCGATAACAATCAACATCCTTGGTGCGTCTTCATTCTCACCGTAATCTTTTTTGAAGCCTTTGATTATCTGTGATACGACTTTTTTGGTTTGAGGTATGGTATCAACCGAGACATAGAAATAATCTTTGTCCGTGTCAACTCCAATGCTCTGCATGAATCCGTCATCTAGTGCATTTTCGGAATCCAGCACCACAATAAACGCTCCTTCTTTTTGAGCCTCTCGAACTGCGTTACCAACCAGAAAGCTTTTACCGGTACCTGACGGTCCTGTAAATGCTGTTATTCTGCCTTGTGGCACACCTTTCTTTAGACTACCTGAAACTATGCGGTTAAGAACATAGTTGCCTGTAGAGAACCAGTAACGAGGGGGCTCTGACGAGCCCACCTGTATACCAGACTTCTCCAGGTCTTTCGACACTGTTTTGAGAAAATCCATTAGCCGTTTTTGCGTCTGTTACGGATTTTCGCTAAGATGTCGCTTGCTTCGTCACTAAACTCTTCACCGGATTCTTCGGAGTCATCTGATCCTTCGTCTTCCGCCACTGCTTTTTTCTTAGCAGGTGCAGATTTCGGAGCTGGTTCAGCTTCTTCCGCTTCATCGTCGTTAGACTGCTCGACTACTTTTTTCTTACCTGGTGCGTTTTTGGAAGCAGGTTTTGCTGCAGGTGCTTCCTCATCTTCATCACCACTACCGTCATCGTAACTACCACCAGTGATATCAGCTTCTAACATTGATTCCACTTTTTCGTATGTTGGATGTGCAGGAAGTAATGTTTCCAAAACCAAAAGGTCTTCTTCGATTGCTGCGATTTCGTCTTCATCCAGAGATGATGATTTACGAGCAAACTTCGAACCAACAGCGTATGTATCATACTCACCCTGTTTTGTTTTCTTGATAATGAAATTGCAACCATTTTCGTACGCGTATGGGATTTCTTCCAACTCACCACTTTCGAATGACTCTTTAATGATGTTATATAATTGGAATCCAAGTGCGATCACTCGTACTTTCCCTTCGTGTGAATCACCAGTTTCCGAATCTGCTGGAAGTGGATCTTCAACAACCAATGCTTGCACTAAATGTTGTTTCTTGCGCCAGTATTTCTTGCCCTGTACTTTATCTTCAGCTTTGTAGTAAGCAGATGATACTTTACATATAGGGCAGTCGTCTTCACCGTACATTTTAAGACAAGGTACAGTTTTGTTTTCACCATTAATAACCAATGTATGCATTAATTTCTCAACCATGAAACCTAGAGGGTTTTCTGGATTAGCGTCAGGTAAAAATCGGATTGTAGCTTGTTCACCAACCTTCATGTTCCAGAAGGGGTAGTAGTTGTTCGGACGAGATTCTTGAGTGTCTTGCTTTTTGAATGCGGATCTAAGTTGTTCTATTGATAATGACATTTATATTTCTCCATAGTTCTTATTATTGTGTTATGTCTATTTTTATTTCTAAGTATTTCATGAGGCTGTGCATAAGCACTTTAGTGTTGCATCTGGTGACCTCCACCAGACTGTGTTGAGTATAGTATATTGTGGAACGGTATGTCAGTCAACTCCAACATACAGGTATTTATGCATTTGGTTGATGCAGGTGCCCACACCACAGGTTTCCACACCACCAATACACTTGGATTATAGAACGATTCCCATGCTTTCGAAAATCATCCCAAATCCAATGGTATTATGCTATTTTGGTAGATCCGTTACCATCACAACTGTTCCTGTAATCGCAGCCCCAATCTGCGCAGAGTTGAACTTCAACATCCCGGATGTTCGGTTGAAGTTCACTATACCAGCAGCTGGTTCTGACATATTAGCCGTTGCTATAATATTATTCACAACTGTCAGTGGCACTCCATCTGCGAATAATGTCAAAGGGTAATCTGCAGCAAGGAAATCATCAGCAAATGCGCCTGTGCCACCAACTGAATCCCCACACGACATCACCTGAGCATCTTTTTCGTACGTCCAGAGGATATCATGGAATCCTGATGCTGGATTTTGCACCCCTGCTTGAGCATACAACAATCCTGATGATGCTGTCCCACTAGTGTACAAGTCAGTTGGGACACCCGATATAACTTTCTGAAATGTTACCGTTGACCCCACCCGCACCAGTCTGAATTCATCACCCATCGCGTGGGTGGTTAGATTGCTTGCTTGTATGTTTCCTTCATACCCCACACTCACTTGTCCGTTTGTGTAGAATCTAAAATAATGTTTAAAGCCAACACTACTTTCTGGGTCGTATGACGATTCTGATGTATTTCGTATCGAATCAAAACCCATAGCAGCGTTCATGTTAGCCATGTTAACTTTGAACGACAACGAACAATCACCATAGGTCGTTTGCATACTCTGTCCACCATAGTTGCCATTATTGGATACGTTATCAGATGTGATTTCACCAGGTTGTGTTAGTATACTGGACTCATAATATGACGTGAATACCACACGTTCGGTTGTAGTTCCGGAAACTCCTGGGACTATATTGGTGTCATCGTGTGCAGAAAAACTGCTAAATGTTGGATCCGATTGGCTAGCCAAATAAATAGACGATCTCATAGTAATTGTGGTGGCATTATCTTTCTGCAAACCATCCACAACACCAACCGTGTAATATTCACCCGCGACAAATGCGGGGGCTGTTGCACCATCCGTAAAATTGTTGGTAAGTCCATCAATGGTGGCTTCCGATGCTACGTGAGTTGGTTTTGTTTCCAATCCAGACAGTGATTGTGTTAGCTCATACCGAGATATTAGATTTGCTCCAGGTTTGGATGCTATCACCCCAGAGATGTCAACCATGTCGTTTGTAACGTCTGTTTGGTCCCATGCTATATTCCACATTTGCACGTTGTTCATGGTACCGCGGAAAAAATTACTAACATTGTACAGGTTGTTCACGAATGCACGTGCATGCGTTCTGGCACCCACATGAGCAACCAGCGTACTCGATGGATTTGAGAAATCGAGAGTTGCTGTTAGTGTTAGCGTTGCAACCAGTGTGCCATCAATATACAGATACGCACTGGTGGCGTCAAATGCCACAATAACACGATACGTTCCACCATCAACCGGTGTTGGAAATGTTACGGATGCTCCACCATCTTCGAGAGATAGATTACCCGTATCATTATCCCAGAATAACATTAACCGATTTGTACCACCATCGTTATTGATCTCGAATACAACCGAATGCGGTTCTTGCGCAGACGCAAGCAACTGCGAGGCAGATAACTTAGCGATCGGTGCCAAAGTAAACGCTAGTGTCCCTGTACCAGCGAAAGTACTAGTAGCAAACGATGGGGTCACATCTATCATAGATCTACCCGTAAAACTATAATCTTCGACATCAAAGTTGTGACGGGTAGCATGGTTTAAATTACCAGAGGTATCCACGGCGTCAGCGTGGTAACCCTTTATCCAATCGGAACCGTTCCACTGATATTTATCCCACACAAACTCCTCAAATGGTGAATATCGTGTGTTTAGGGTATCTAACCCCGTTGCTGGACAAATGTTGCGTATAGTCATTGGACGGGCATCATAATTGTTTGGTTGACGTAACCACAATCCCTTGCCCACCCCATCGGCATCAACCATTGCAAATGATGCTTGTTGTGATGAGGTATCCGTACTCCCATGTAAAGCATTATACATTTTCATATCGATTGAATACATAGCTGGCACATTATCGATTAGACCACTCGCAGCTGCATACGGTGCACCATAGTAATCATATGCGATCATTGGTAGTCCTGACGTTGTCCGCGACACGGTTGTGTTTGGTCCAAATGTTTGGTTGTTCTCGGTTGTACCGTATACCAGAAGAATCGTAGTAGTTTCGGTGTCGTAAATGTCGTTGGTATAGTAGTCTCTAGCCCACGTCCACATACCACCAGTGTATGAACAAGCCAACTCCAACATATCCGATCCTTCTCTGTGCGCTGATGAGTAATAGCGATAAATAGGAATTGCTGGTCCGGGTAGTGCCGTATCCTCCGTAGACCACCAAGCGATGTGGTTTTCCCACCACCCACTAACGTTGTAGAATGTATGCACAATAGCCATTTGCTGGACAGGCGATTCAACATCAACAACAATACCAACAACTCTATGCCAATTATCGTTGGTTATGTTGGTATACGAAAATGGGTGACCAGAACCAGGATCGTAGTTAGTCCACGAAGTCCCTCCATCGGATGAGCTTGATAAACCTCCATCAAATAACGCCCACACGGTGTTTCCAGCGCCAACAGCGACACCCATACATAACGTTTCTCCTCCTATAGGAATACCATTGGTAACGTTCGTCATCTGTGTTATCGTTGGTGTTCCAAGTGGATCCACGATCTTATACAATCCAGCTGCACCATTTGCTACCCAAAGATTTTTGTTATCATCGACAGCGGTTTGAATCACACTAACACCACCAATTGGTGGTGTTGTTGTTGTATCAAAGTTATTATGCATTCCGTTGATTATGTCAACGACAGTAATCCCAGTCGTATCACGACATATAACTGTCCGTCCGTCGAATTTTGACATCTTTCTGTCATCATTGGTAGACATACCATGCCCACCAATGATAGTGGGAAAATCATTACGCTCTTTGTGATCGTGACGAAATCCCAAATTATCCTCTCTACTGGAATACGAAGTGCCCGAACTGAATCCCACAGTGTTTCGCTGTCTGAATGCGTAAGTTGATACCCCGACATCACCGGTGTTATAAATATCGTACCGTTGATACTTCGGATAATCCGGATCTGTCCAACCATCACCATTTAGCGTCAACAACCCCGTTCCTGTCGCTAGGTGATTAACATCCAAGAATGGTTGAGTAGCAGTTGCAGCATGAATATGAACCGGTTGCACCGGGCTGTTAACAAAGTCTGGTGGCAAAGGTGGTACAAAACACGATCTAGTTAGGTAATCAGTAGTATTGGGGCTAGCATTTTCCGTCATACCATATAACATGCACCCAAATATACGCCCCCCCCAATCGGTTTGGGATAATACAGTATCCATGACCATGGCATTTCTTGTATGATCCACGCGATCTAACCACGCGCCAGCATAATCCGTGTCATCAATAATGTCCGTGCCCAGGTGATCAGCCACCCTACCCACCTGTTTAGCCGGAGGTTTGTGCCAGTTGGCACCGATGCCACCAAAATACGAAATACCATAATCACTACCAGCCCAATACCCCAACCAATTTCCAAGCCATGATTGTCTTGAAAGTGATGACATATGGGTATCCGATAGTGCAGCCTCTTCATACTCCACCCGATACGTTATATCCAGCACCTGGGTATTCAATTGTTCACATGGTGGATCCAATCGAACCTTAGTACCTATAATCGTGGTACCTAGTCGCACCTGGCGGATGTATCTGGTTGATGATGGTTGGTTGAATCTAGCAATACGCTGAAAGTAACTGGGTGAGCCCAACACGAAACTTATTCCTTGTATCGTCGACGATTGTGCTGTGTAGTTCAGGTATGGGGATGAGTTCGAATACCAGTACCCCACTGATCGTATCTCCGCATAATCAACGGTTGAGACGGACATAGTACCACTAACCTCAGCCCCGTTTAGAAGTTGTTGTATTCCGTATCTGGTTACCATGTTGGTTTCTGTTCGTTCGGAGATGATCTCCAAGGTTTCAGCATCTCGTAGTGTTAGGGTTACTATCCCACGTGGGTTGAAAGGTTGTGTCATTGTGTTATCCTAAAATATGTATGTATTTGTTATTTATGTGAATGTTATCCACCGATATTACCACCTGTTAGCACACTAACTTCATATACCGGTACGTGAGGAATATATGTGTCATTCATCACCGATGAGGAAACTACCTGGTTGGTATCCAGTGTTAGCCTAGCTACCGCGTATGTGGGTATACTGGGTAAATACGTATTAGCAAATGTTGATACGGATGTTACTTGGTTTGTTGATAATGTCAACCGTTCAACGGTATGAACTGGGGTCGATTGGGTGTATGATGCATTCATAGTCGATGCTGTTACCATTATACCAGATAGCCCAGATGATGGATCATACCTAATATTGGACGGTTGATGAAGGCCGTCACGATATATCGATAGTATACGAAAAGCACTTGTTGTGTTTGGTGTTATTGATATTCGACTGCTACCTTCAGGAACAACATCAAACGTTATCCACGGTCCCAACATCGGTAAATGTTGTATCTGATATTCTTCAAGATAATGAGAGTCGCATGTAGGTAACGTCCAACTTAATTGGTATTTGGTGGTTGGCGTGAAATATCCCGTAGAAGTTGCATAAGCTATATAATATAGTGTTGCTCCCCGACAGTCATATTTGGCATAGGACGTATATGATGCGTCCATCGTCGATTTTGATGTTGGCGTTCCGTATACAACAACTTCATCATACCGCTCAGCCAACGTAAAACGATCAACATATATACGAAAATAACGATCCGATGAATCCACTGCATCGTAGGTAACCGATGTAGCATACACAGAAGTCAACCAATTCACGGGGGTTCCCCGAGTTTGCTCCCATTGGTAGTTGTGCAGTTCCGTATCGGTTGGATCTATCGTTATTGTTGCATTCAGTGTAACCGTAGTACTACACATAGCATATTGGTCAGGGCCAGCATCAACACCAACCGGAATGATTGGTGTTGGAGCGCCTATGATTGATACATTTTGAAATGCCATTATATAACCCTTAGCACGTTACGCGGTACCCTGCGGAATGGTATTCACCACAGTCACATATCCTGTTATAGTTTTACCAACTTCGGCGGAGTTAAACATCACTGCCCCCGATATATAATTATACGTGCACGTGCCGGGGGCTGGTTCCGTTGTGAATATAACTGGAGTTGAGCTGGTTACGACGTCCAACTCAACACCATCAGCCAATACCTGCGAGGCCCCACTACCACCCAGGTAATTTGGATTGAATAAGCCATCACCATTGGTGGAATTACCAAACTGTAACGTGTGTGCTGGTTTTTCGTATGTGACGCTCATATCATAATACGATCCGATACCACTATTGATATTCACAACCATGGCAATTGGGCTTGATATGCTATAAGCGCTAGTGTGAATTAGTGTTTTCACTCCAATCACATATTTGTATAATAGCATCGTGGTACCTTCGCGTGCCAACACGAACGTGTCCCCTGGTGCCCACGATGATATACCAGTAGTACGTGTTGTGCTGCCAGTGAAGTGCGTAAGTGTATTATCCGAAACAAATCTATAGCTCTGGTCAATGTTGGATAGAAATTGGTTGTTCCACCCTGCTGCTATTGAAGTGGATAACCCAAACTGCGAATCGATCTTAACCTGCCCGAGGGTAAACGTACACTCGAAGTCCCCACTGGTTGATTGCATTGTCCATGCTCCAGCGCCGCTATAGTTAGTGAGCTGTGATCCACATATCACACCAGACTGACCTGCTATGGCTTTTGTGTATGTTTTACCAAACATTGCAGGTTCCGTAACAGTAATTGTTCCGGCTGGTACTATATTTGACCCACCATCCCCACCAGCAATTGTAGTTACATCTTCGGACGTACCCGTATCAAACCACCGTCCCGTGTGCGTTAGAGATGTGGCGTTATCTTTTAGCAACCCATCAGCAACACCAACGGTATAATACTCCCCAGCCACAAACGAACCAGGAAGGGCACCATCTGCAAAACTGTTGGTTAACCCATCCCACAACGGATCATCGGTTACGTGGGTTGTTTTTGTTTCAGTACCATCCAGTGATTGCGTCATTTCGAATCGTGTTATCAGCGTGCTACCTACAGGTGGTGTTATAACACCACCGATATCCAACATATCTGATGTGACAGCAGCTTGATCCCATATACCAGTCCAACACTGCACATTGGTCATGTTTCCACGGAAGAAACGGCGCACCATTGGTCGTCCGTTGCTATATACAGCAGTCGATCCAAGTTTTGCCACAACACCCGTTGAACTCGGGTTTGATAAATCTATCGGCGACGATAATAACAACGTCATGATTAGAGTCCCATCCAGATACACCTTGGCATCTGTTGCAGACACTGTTGCAACTACCCTATAAGTTCCACCAGCCGCTGGTGTAGGTACGGTCACCACTGCACCAGATTGCACGTTACTAAAAATCGACATAGTGCTGGCTCCACCACGAGCACCACCATCCCACGTAAGCAACAGATTATCACCACCAGCTGCTACTTCAAGTATGGATGCTTGTTGCTCTTGTTGCCCTATCGTAGTCCTGCTAGCGGATGTGAGCTTATCGCTGGGGTTTAACGTAACAGCAAACGTTGCGTCCGTTCCAAAAACTCCAGTACCAAAAGTATTGGAGAAATCGATGTTTGATCGTCCTGTAAAGAAGTACGATTCGACGTCAAAATTGTGTCGTATCGCATCGTTTGCATTTCCTGATGTATCGACAGCGGGGTGGTGGTAGTTAAGTTCCCAATCAGTACCATTCCATTGCATCTTATCCCACGTATTTTCCTCAAATACCGAGTGTTGATAATTCAGCGTTCCGTGACTATAACCAACCGACATCCCCATCAAACGCACGGCGTTGTTTGCGTGCGTGTCGTAGTTGAATCTGATTAAACCCTTGCCAACACCAGTGCTCGGATCGTGCATTGGCATTCCGATTTCTCGAGATCTTATAACAGTAGATAATGTTGTGTACCGCATATCATTAATCCGGTTTCTATCACGATCGACGAACCCCCTAGCATAGGATGCCGCATACACATAATCCGTCTGAACATATGCGTGTGGGTTGTTGTGGTAGTCGTACATAAATGTCAACCCTTCACACCGACTATTCACCGATCCATTGTTCCCAGCAGAGAAATCAGTAAAGGCCGTGGAACCATACGTGTACCCATTGTATTCTGTGTAATAATATGGGTCTCCACTACTCTCTTCCGAAGGTCCACCAACCCAAAAACCACCATAAATGGAGCAACCAAACATATGTGGTGCTCCAGCTAGTGGACCTATCACCGCTGCATCCACATCAGACCACCATATCACCTGGTGTGTCGATGCTGTGACGTACTGCAAAATACCAATTTCATCACTCTCCTGATCAGCTTTGATGCTCCGGATCTTAGTCCAATTGCCATCAGATATTCCAACATACGAAAATGGGTGGGTGCTGTTTTCGTCATATATAGTCCACGTAACTCCAGCATCCGTAGTGCTGCAAATACCACCATCGAACGCCGCCCAAATTTTATCATCCTTTCCAACACAAACTCCCAAACACGATACATCCCCCCCCACAGGAATACCATGTGTGGCATTGGAGAAGTGTGTTATGGTTGCAACACCCAACGGATTAGCGATCCTAAATAACCCTGCTTGAGTATCAGCAACCCAGATATCTTTGCCGTTGTCAACTATCGCTTCTCTTATGTTTGATACGGGTAACGACGGTGTTGTTGTAGCATCGAATATTGTGCTACTGGCATCAATCACATCAACAAACGTAATGCCTGTAAGATCACGGTACATCAACACCCGACCATTTAAGTTTCTTGTATGTTTACCGGAATATTTTTGCAGTCCGTGTCCACCTCTGATCGTTGGATACCTAATTACCTCACCCTCAGGGGTATCAGCAACGAATGCCATTGGTACGTGATGGCTCGCATAGCTATTACCCGAATACCCGATTGTGTTCTGGCGGCGAATCGAGTACCGAGCAACACCAGTTTCCCCCGTGCTAGTCATCTCAAATCTCAAATATTTGGGATAGTCGGGGTTTGTCCACGCATCACCATTCAAACTTAACGTTCCGGTACCAACAGCCAAGTGGTTGACATCCAAGAATGGAGCAACAGCCGAAGCACTATGATTGTGAATGTTCTGGATTGGTGTGTTTGGGAATTGTGGTCCACGGGTACTAAACGGTATCACAGTTTTGAGGTTCGCGAAATCAGTGTTAGTGTCATCCATGGCAGCGCCGTATGCAACACTCCCGATTACTCGGCCAACATAATCCGCTTGCTCCAACGTTGTGCTCCAAGTCATGCGTTGTAGACGAAAATCATATGAATCACTTGGTGTGTGGAAGTCCCAGTTTTCCCCCGTGTGGTGGAATTTTAGATTATCCACCTGCACTGCTAACTTTGCATTCCACAGTGGATACGAGTTGTATACGTAGTTGTATCCGGGGAACACCTTCTGGTATGCTGCTTGATGGCCGGTTGTTTCATCCTGGTAGTGAAGTAGGGTGTGTATGCTGGATCGCCCACTATTTCCCATAACCGATACATCGGTACTCTCCACAAAATACAGTCGATATGTCACATCCAATATCTGGGTGGCAGTTTGTTCACATGGTGGGTCCAATTGGACTCTAGTTATAATGCCACTTCCGGATGGATAGTCATTCAACATGACATTGCGGATGGATCGCGTTGAAGTGGGTTGATTAAACCGCACCACAATTTCCCAATAGTGGGGATCTGTACCATTATCGTGGTACGTCCAACTTTTCGTTTTGGAATCGTATCGGATCCGGTCTTCGTGTACAACATCAACCCGCCATAACGCGTTCGAGTCGCCATAGGCAGTAGTGGATATGATTGGTGCTAGCTCATCATCTATGTTGTTATACGCTAACGTCTGCACACCTCTTTGTGTGAAGTGGTTTCTTTCATCGCGAGATTCAATAACTTCCAATGTATCTGCATCTCGTAGCGTCAGCGTAACATTACCTTTGTAGCCAAGTTCTTTCATTATAATACATTCCCAAATGGTTTTATGTGTTGAGTATTTATAGCGTTACCCTCCAATACCGATACCAGTCAGCTCATCAACAACATAATTAGTAACGTACGAATCTACGGTATCACCAACGATGTGTGTTGAATCACCACCATATAAATCTTTCTTGGTTAGTTGCACCACAACATAATTAGTAACATACGAATCTACGGTATCACCAACGATGTGCGTTGAGTCACCAGCATATAACTCTTTCTTTGTTAGCATCTGAACCACAAAGTTGGTCGTATACGAATCTACGGTACTCCCAACATTATGCGACGATTGCATGATACCAGCTTTCCCATCTATGGATTCGTATATCCAATTTGAGTGTTGGTGAAACCCATCATTATACACGGATGTAACTCGAAATATACCATTTATGTTCGGGGTTACAAATTTACGAATTTCACCGATACCAACAACCCTGAGTGTTATCCAGGGTCCTGCTGTGGTTTTTTGCTGAACGTGGAATTCGATAAATTGAACATCATCGCACGTAGGGGCGGTCCACGATAGTTCGTATTGGGATACAGGATCGAGTGAACCGACAGCTGATGTATATGATAAATGTGATAACGTAACATTGCGGCATGGGCTCGTGTTATAGCCATCAACGGTATCACCAACTTTGTGTGTTGAATTCGGTGTACCATATACGACGATATCATCGTATCGTTCAGCCAGCGAGAACCTATCAACGTATATGCGGAATGATCTATCCGATGAGTCGGTAGCTTCATATGTTGCTGATGTGGCATGTTGCGATGTTAACCACGTTACACTTGGTCCGCTCAATTGCACCCACTGGTAATTGTGAAGTTCGGTATCGGTCTCATGTACGGTGATGGTAGCCGTTAGGGTAACCGTGAACTCACAGATGACAAACCTATCAGGGCCAGCATCAACACCAACCGGAATGATTGGTGTTGGAGCGCCTATGATTGATACATTTTGAAATGCCATAAATCCCTCGCGTTACGCTATACTACACTGATCTGTTGTCGCGCAAGCCACTATCGTTATACCAATTCCACCAAGCGTTGGATCTGCTGCGTTGGCAGGATCAGTCCACAATTGCACACTATCCCCTCGAACGAGTGATATTGTACTAGGGATAACGATAACTCCCGTTAGTGATCCTGCAGCAAAGGTAATCGTTCCAACGTCTGAAATCACATGCGTGACACCATCAACTTTACGTAATATCAAATCGGATGATATATCGGCAGCAATTTCTGTTGTGATAGCGATGGATAAACTCGGATCATTCACAACCAACGATCTACTCACGCTATATATACCCATTAAGGTGTTTTGCTGCAATGCTCCAATGATGGAGAATGCGATATCGTATGGTATTGATATAGGACCACCATTAACCGCCACGGGTACCCAGGAGCTGCCATCGGCGTAAAATAACATATTTTCATCACGAACGTGGATAACCATACCCTCGACAGACCCAGCTGTTGGTGCATCAGCAATAGTCAGATATGTTGGTCGTTTTGATGCTTTAGTATCCACCAACTTTTCCAACGCACCTTGAACATGCACTGATGTTATTTCCGTGTTGGATATGGTAGTTGGTGTCCCCCAGTTTGGGCTGGTGGCATACGCGTCCACTCCGATGTCCACTCCCATATGAGAATGTGACAATACTGAATACGTTAGCGCCAAATCAGCTGGTTCCAATCCCTGCCAAAACTTAACATCATTCACTCCACCATCGGCGTATTGCTTAACACTCAAAACGTTGGTGCTCATTACTGTGGTAGCATCGTCAACCGAAATAGCTGCTGCCCCACCAAATAATATCCACTTGTCACCATCAAACGCGAATTGATCGAATGCGTGCAGTGATGATTCAAAGTTAACATACACCGCATTGTTTGTTGTTGGTATTTCAAATCCCGTCAGATTACCCGTAGCATCATACAAGGCTATGTGGCCTTCGTGTCCCGTAAACGATCCACTCGACGTTGTTGGGGATTGCATTGATATTCCCAACCGAAGATCGGGTCCCATTGCTGTTAGTGGTCCCAAGTCAACCCAAGCGTCTCCATCCCAAAGTACGATATTCCCACCAGGAATACCACTCCACGCTCCGATTGCTCCACTCGGTAGAATGTATGCATCAGATGGGGTTGGGGTGATAGGGGGGACGGCAATGCTAGTGGATATCATATTAACCAGTCGGATTGGATCTAACCACACCAAACCACTCACCAACCCATCAACATACTGTTTTGTTGCAGCGTGCAGAGGCGTTGATGGGTTGCCGTACAATGTTAATGGTCCAGTCATCGTATCACCACCAACATTTACCTTTTCTTGATCCAACTCTTGAAATGCTAATTGTGCATTTGCAGATGTCAGCGTACCAGAAGGTGTAACCAACACATCTTGAGCAGGGTGGGTGTGTGGAGATGGTATTCTGGAGTCTGTCAATCTCGGATCAGTATCAGACACAACCAATCCCCGTTGAGGATCTGAGGATGGTGTTATTAGCGTGACAGCTCCTAAGTGTATTGTGTCTGCCACGGGTAGGTCTGTTAGTGATCCAGGAGGTCCCTGATCACCCACACCACCAAGCCCCTGTTCGAATATTATCGTATCCACATTAAGGACACGAGCGACAGGAACCCTGGGTGTGCCATATGTTAACACATCGACAGTGTGTGGATTGATCGATACCAACTCACCATTTTCAACCCACAACGCAGAACCAACCGGTACTGCATTCGGACCGGATGTCCAATTCCACTCAGGGTTTGTTATTACACCCTGTATGATAACAGCCCCAACCTCATGCAACAGGACATCCTCGGTTAACATACCGACAACGGCAGTACCGGTGTGGTTGTATTGGGCAGTTCCAACCTCTCCTTCACCAACCCACGCAACAACAGTAAACGCGGCTATCGCAGATTCCACTGATGATCCACGAGCCACGTTAGATTCTAACCGCAGGGCATCGACCCTCGATTGGTTTGTGAAGAATTGGTCCTCGGTAGTTAGAAATGTGTTATCATCTCGAATGATAATATTGGCGTTTTCTGTAAATAAAACGCGGCCTATCATCGTGGTGTTTGTGTCTCCGATTTGTGTACCAGTGAATGTATTGTGTCCGTATATGCTAGCGCTAGTGAACACTCGGTTTAGCATTTTTGCAGCAAAAACTCGAAGCACCTGCACCCAAGATCCGGCTTGCAGCTCGTAGTGGATGTGATCGTTGGTATCATACCACATGCGGCCTTCGGTGCGAAGTGGTATACCAGAACGATCGAGATCGAGTGATACATTACCATCAACGGTCGTATCCGTTATCGGTTCAGCTACTGTAAGTGATGTTAGACCAGTACTACCATCATATACAGCGTATACAATGGTGTACATACCGTCATTTGCTGTTGAGTCAGCTACGGCAATTGGACGGTTGGGTTGCAGGGTATATTGCCCATTAACAATGAATTTGGCGTGATTGTTTGATCCCGTTACAACTCCAACGATATCAACTCCTGTTGATCCTGGTGGCATTGATTGAGCTACTGGTTCGAGTGACGTGTATCCGTATGATCTGAGAAACCTATCCTGTGAAAATTCCCAATACAGCCAATGCTCTACGTTACCAGCGAATGGTCCCACCCAAGCATCCACAACCGTGGTGTCATCCGAGTGTAGGTAATCGGTGTGGTGGTGAGCAATCGCAACCACCACTGGGCGGTTATTTGCCAGTAAATCAACGTTACCTGCTGTGTTAATGTGTAGGAAGCCACCTGCTTGATGGCTAACTAGACCTTGTCGCATATCTACTCTCATGTACATTATCCTTAAAAAATGTGTTTCGAGTATTTATGACTGTGGGCATTGCGGCCAGGGTTATGTTATTGGTCAGTGTTGGATAATGCAGCTAGCACTTCTCGCACCTTGGAGTTTTGTGCACTTGGCTTTTTGATATCTGCAATAACACTATCAAGACGTGACGTGTGTTCATCTGTACGTTCGTTATCATCACTATCATCAACTTTTGTAGTTACAGGTTTTGGTGTTGGGTTGCTAGGTAGCGATAGATTGATTGGTGGAACAACAATCACATCATTTCCACCTTTTTCTTTTTGGGGTGTTGATGATGTCGTTGTAATTGCTTTTTTTACCAGACTGTCAATTTTTTGCGTCAGTGGATTTACCCGCTTGGATGTTTTTGTTGATTTGGGTTTATCAGCCTCCAACACAACCCGCGCTGGTTTCTTCGTAGGCTTTTTTGTAGCCTTCGCTGCATTGAGGATGTTTGAAATTACAGGCTTGGATGGTGGAGATTTGGATGTGGATGTCACCGATGGTTCGGATGATACATGCACTGTTCCTTTGTACGGTTCGAAGTAATAACCATTTGTTATTATCTCAACTCGAAAATCGTACGATCCACCATCAATATAATCCGGCTTTGGTATCTGTACGATCCACTGTGCTGCTTCAGTTCCTTGCTTGCAAACATACGAGAAGCTAACAGCACCATACGCGATAACAAAACGCACACGCATATCGCTAACAGCAGTGCCTTTAACCGCTATATCAAATTGAAGCTCATTATCCTGAATGTTTGTAATTGAAACCAGTGCAGACATATTTTTATTCCTTGTGTGTTAGCTTGTATTTATTCATTGTGATGTTTGTTTTTTATTTTCGATACATCAAACGACACACGTTGCACCGCATTTCGAATGCTAGTTATCACAACACCAAATCGTTTACGCACAACGTCAACCATATCCGAAACCGTAACCACAACTTTTGCATCTTTTGGTAACATCCAAAACACCCGCTCATGCCACATGGTACCAAAACGAACTCTGACATTTACTTCTATTCGCCTTTCAGGTGGATAGTCATCGTGGTCATCCAAGTCATATGGAAGAGTTTGTGGTTGGGTTGCAATGCCACCACCACCAACAACCGGTGGTGGTATAACAATAATACCCTCGAAAAGTTTTAACCGGAATCTACCGATTATCATATCAGAGTGATTGCCACCCAACCCAAACAACCCAACGTTCATTATCGTGGCATCCGTTCGAAAATTTCTGTTACAGAGGCAACACCATTACGATCTTTTAGATCATATACAGTCAATGGTGTAGTACCGTCGTCGTCGTATACTGTTAGTGTGAATGCGTTTTCATCAATCTTAGTTCTGTTTGTATCGTATTTTTGAATGTCAGCTACGATAGACAGGATGTTAACCAGTCCACTATCTTGGATATCCAAGTGGCTATTTATCGTCTCATCGATAACAACCGCACTACCGTTACTGTTATCAGTTACAGTCGCATGTCCACGTATAACGATAGTCCCCGCCGTAACGGTACTATCCAGTATCACCTGTCCACTCGCAACATCAAGCGATGCATCTTGTGCTTGTGATTTGTTTGTCAATTTGATACCACCGTTGTATCCACGAAATGCTACACTAACAGGCGCATAGTTGAAATCAAATTCCGGCGTGCCAGTTCCAGGTACGCCGCTATAACAACTAAGAAAGTGTGAAGTTTGCGTGCCAGTGAATTGTATAGTTCCTGGATTTATCATGGTCTGGTGGAATAACCCTTGCACATTAAACAAGTCTTCGACCATACAGTCACGAACATCAATCCACCCATCGAACGTGCCTTTCAGTGATGCGTTTGAAAATTGACTGAAACTAGTGCTAGCTCCATCATTGATAGTCACCTCACTTTTGGTGCTGTGTGCACCTTCAACCCAAAATCCGTCCAGGATTGCTGTTGCTGGCACAATAACGTCTTCAGCTACTTTTATGTGATATATGCCCTCAGTTACACCGATGGTTATAGCATCCAGCATGTTATTAACTGGGTGTGCCGGCGTTCCAAGTGGATATGCGGTACCTGCCACACCAGCATTCGCGTCAACACTGATCGCACCTTGGAAATTTATCACCCGAACAGCTTCACCAAACGAACCATCGACAACACCATTGACTGGTACCTGCCACACTTCTTGAGGGATAACACTAATTAAATCAGCGATGCCTTTCGTTTCTGCGTTCACGGTTTCATCAATCACATTGGCCGTTCCCGTTGAATTGTTGACAACCGTACACACACCACGTACAACAAAGGTTCCTGCTGTTATCGATGGTGAAAATATAACTGTACCGGAATCAATATCAAGAGAGTTGTTGACTGTCGTATCCGTACAATTGGTAAGCTCCAATCCACCCTTGTAACCACGCAACGCAATTGATTGTCCAGATCCACCCATGTCGATTATTGGGCGGGTGTCATTTCCAGCGATTCCCGAATAACAATCCAGTAATGTTGCTTGGACGTTTCCACCCAAAGTAATGGTGCCTAGTAGTGCAGATTGAAACATGAATCCATTAATGTGCATCATATCACCAACAGCACACTGACGTATGAGGTTGTTGTTATCCAAAACACCAGTAACGTATATGTTAACAAATTCACACTTTTCAACGTTTGCACCATCCAATACAGTAAGCGTTGAAGCGACTGGATTGTCCCCACGGAATATGTATCCAGATGAATAATCGATCGATGATAATGTTTCAGAGTCGACAATGTTAAACACCCGCAGTCCGCGATTTTCCGCAATTGCTGTTGCATCTGCAAGTGAACTAGCTGGGTATTGGCGTGTACCGACTGGGAATGTAGTCCCACCAAATGCGGAATTTGTGTTTACCGTGACTGCCCCATCAAATGAAGCGGCCTGCAATGAATTCAAATCCTGCAATCCAGCACTATTGGATGATCGTACTGATACGTTGTTCACGTTCACCACATCACCAACATTCGAATTTGCACCAACTAAGTTTATAGCATATGGTCCATCTTCAAACGTAACAGTGTATCCATTGATAATTTCAATTACACGAGCTAGTGTGGCACCACCAACAGTAACGGTTGTGTTGTGTTGGTGTGTGCGCTCGAATGCCATACCATCAGAGCTATCCTCCAATGATTTCAGAGCCAACCGAAAAACGTCCAAATCTAGTTGGCGAATTTCAGTTGGTTGGGTTTGGATTTGGATTGACGCGAACTTTGGGACAAAGATAACCTTCGACCCCCAGTATATCGTTATGTCGTCCTGAACGTAATCATCCGCTGTATAACCATCTTCTACGTATAATGTAGCCATGAATTAGGTCCAGAAATCTGGTGCACGTTGTTTCGTACCAATTCCCGTCGATTGGTAATGTACATCAACAAAGTGTATAAACGGATCCGGTACGCTACCACCCGACACAGTCATGTCGTTTGAGTCTAAGTATACCCGTGCCAAAATGACACCATCCGGCTCCAATGCATTGGTATCCAACTGCACAGCACTCCCACCCGGGGTTGATGCTGCCGTTTCAGCTACCATGTGTTGATATTGTATGGTGCTAGCAGCATCAATAACCGATATGTTTGCCGGTACGTTGAATATTCCTTGGTTGTGTCCTTTTCCGTATACTGTCTCGAATCCGAACGTAACCGTGCCACCAGTGACAGTCGTTGAGTCGTGTGACCAATGAGCATGCATGTATATTGGAGTACCCACAACATAGTCGTGTGGGATGTGAAAATTTACGTGAGCTTGTTTTGATACAGCAAAACGCAATGCACGAATTCCACCACGAAACGGTACCAACGCAGCTCTATCCACGTCATCGGCATATGTAGACATATGGCCAATAATATCGTGCCAAGGATATGTTGGTGTTCCCAATGAGTCAACCTTAATCCCCGAATTCATCGTTTTTGGTATAGCTAAATTAACACCATCACGCAAATCGGTGAAGTTTTCATCCAGCTCGGCGTGTGTTAGTGCGGCACCTTTATCAGCTCTTGTTAATATCGTCATTATCCAGTTGCCCCACCAGAGAACAGTTTAACCTGCAATGCTTGTAATTGTGTTGTGTGTAATTTGATTTGGTTTTCCAATGCACCAATTCTCGTTTCGTATTGGGTTTCCAACTCACGATACATCGCACGAGTTGTTTCCGAATGGTCCTTTATTGCTATAACATTCTTGCGTATAGCGTCTTCTTGTCCTGTACTCATATATTATTCATCCGAAATCATTAAAATTGTTAGTGTCAGCCCATTCGCTGAATCAATCGTACCACTAATGGAACTCTGTTTGTAATATGGTGCACCACTACTCTTTCTAGCCCAACCAACAATAGGTTGATCCGCAGTGTATGTTCGGGTGTCTTGAGCCTCACCATTAGCATCGGAAAACGCTTTTATTATATCTGTTCCTACAGCTAGTGGTCCACCTGCTGCGGCTTCAACCAAAACGTTAACATCCGATGTTGTTATTAAATTGTTGTCAGTGTCTTTGATCACCAATTTCAACGTAACGGGGTTTACGACAACCGTTACCACGGCTCCAGCCGTGCGAATTGATGGTGTTGTGGCTCCCGCCGATACGTTGATCGTGAGACTACCCGATATCACATTCACATATATCGCTTCGTTCCCAACTGACCCATCGGCAGCTGCGTAGGATCCAGCTTCATACGTACTATTCCATACCATTGGTGAATCTGCGATGCTGGTCAATTCCACTGCATGTATCGTGTTATCGCTAGTAAACGCGCATGCATTTACCTTGGTGAGATCGGTAACCGACAGAGCGGCAACGGTTCCGACACTACCAATAACAGTACACTCAACCAAACCACCAAAACTTACCAACGTTGCTGTATCACACCCCGCCATCGTTGACGTTCTCATCACCGAGTTGGTAAGAGTAAACAACCCACAATTCTCAAATCTCGACGATTCGACTAACGTGGAGCCGTTAGTAAACGACACGTCCCCCATATTGATAAACGTTGAACTGTCTATGCTGAGTGACATTGCCCCTCCGGTAACATCTTTTAGTTCTGCTCCAGTTGTCCCAACAGTTTTGCACACCAGGCCACTAACGTTGGATTCGGAGAACAACAGCCCACTGCTTTCAAATATCAATGCGTGGTGCGTATCTGATATCACCCGATCCAAAAACACCAACGTCTCCGACTCTGATAAAAAATTCGTTACAGGGCCATCAAACGCATTGTCCTTACCGATTTGCAATGTGCCTTGAACGAAGAGCACACCATCCGTTTCTTGTATAACACCATAATAATTTGCAGTCAATTTATCAACATCGGCAATATCCTGGAAATTAAACGTGGTTGATGCTGGGTCCAGAGCTACGCTAGTAGCTAACAATCCTTCTCCATACCGCACAGCGTCCAACCAAGTATTATCGATAATACGGATGGTACCAGAGTTGGAGTTGTCTGTTATCCACTCAATCGATTCAACAGCACTCAACGTTAATGTGCCAACCGATGTTGAATGTATGTTTGCTGTGTTCGTCAAATCAAAGATGAAATTCTTCCAACTACCATCCCAGGTATCAGATCCAGCAACGTGCCACTGCACGAATTCACCCACATCATCCGTAACCTTTAACATAAGCCCCGAATTCGTAGCTCCGGTATTTAACAACTCCGTAAAAGGGAACACGTCACACCGCATAGTCCAGTATAAGTGTGGTGTGGTGTAATTTGCTGTCATATCGATACTTACAGCTGGTGTAAAAATCCCATTACCCGTACCATTCTTTCCCGTTTGGTACGTGAATGCACCCGTTCCTTGTTTAAAGGACTCCGTGTCCAGCTGACCCGATGTACCTGTCCAACCAGTGGTGGCATCTGCCACACTAACATCAATAATTTGTTTGGTTACTACTATACCCACGTCGGGACCCCCATAATATTAGAAGAAATGGTGCACCTTCACGATGCACCACTCTTGTGTTTGTTGTTGGATTCGAATTCCAACCGATTTTGCGTTTTGTATCAGAAGGACAAACTACTCATCTGACGTTCTAATCGCAGTAATCGATGAGTTCGAACTTACAAACGAAGCAGAAGATATAAACTGCTTAATTGGAGTTCCACCACCATCACGCACGATAACAACCAAGTCACGATCGACGTTGTATACACCAGTAAAAGCAGCTGTTGTTCCAGTTGCTAACACATCGATATACGCAATCCACAAATTCGAACTAGCATCAACTTGATCACCACTAAAATCTGTAGATCCGATAGTAAACGTAGAACCAGTCCACGACGTGTAAGCAACCTCGCGGTATTTACCCGAAGCTAACAACACCCTAATGTCACCAGTAGCTGGTGTATCCGATGGAATTGCTGTAGTAACCACAATAGACGTTACCGCAGCACCACTGATAATACTTGCCGTTGTTGTCAATTGTGATATATCGATAGCGGGGTTACCTTCGTTATCAGTAGAAACACCATCCCAAGGAGCAACTAAAACTCTATCTTCGGTGTTTACTAATCCAGCAACAGTAAATGTTACGTTGTTTGGAGGTGTTTGTTGTGCATTTGTTAGATCAAATAATTTATCGGTAGCAACTACATCAGTAGTTTCCATACCAACACCATAAGCACCAATGATAGCAGAACCTGTTGACGCTCCGATGAAAGGCTTACTAATCAAAGCAGAACGATCCACAACAGTAATATTAACAGTTGCAGTTGCAGTTGATACACCGGTGATGATTTGACCATCCGTTGGTGCTATACCTGTTAACAACTGAATCCACATCTTAGTACCAACCGTTGTGCTATCAATAGCCAACATTTGACCTGTACCACCAGTCCAACTAACAGCTTCAAACGCTGCGAATGTGCCTGTTGGTGTGTCAATGTCAATTTCGTGAGTAATACCACGGAACAATTCACCATTCAACCCATATAGTGTTGAAACAGAACCATCACGTGTTAGCCACTTCATTCTTTCGTAGAATTCATTGATTGTGTGAGCCGCTTTGTTCCACTCAGAGTAATAGTCTTCAGTGACACTGTTACCATTAATATCAAGTTCGACGAACCCCTCGGTTGTGTTGTCAATCGTTGTCCACCCTGAAACAGTACCTTCTATCGTTTCATTGTTTAAATCGTTTGCATCAACCAACGCGAATACGTTATTACCACGTGAAGTACCGTTGATCGAGAACTCACCATACGTATTACCAAACGAACGAGTTGTACCAATCAATCTACGACCGTCGATATCGGTACCAGCAGAACGAGTTTTAATCATCCATCTATGCGAAATCCCCTGAGCTGCATCAGCATTGATACCAACACCACCCTGGTTCCAATAATCGGATACCATAACAGCACCATCCTGGATAACTTGAATCTGTACATCAGCGTTACCAAAGTTTACGATACCATCATAAATGACCTCAGTACCACCAGTACCCTGAATGATGGAACCATCATATAAATGTTCGGCAGATGTGTCATCTAAATTATACAACCCCAACAATTTGATAATGTTGTCAGTTGATCTTGCTGATGGTAGTTCGTCGGTGATATCAACCTCGTCATCACCCACAGATGAAGCGTCATCCGCTAAATCTTGCAACCATCTATGAAATTCAATAACCGTCGCATACGTTGGTGAAGTAACATGGTTACCCCCAATATATCTAATGTTACCTGTTGATCGAGTTACTTCCCAATCGCCTGCTACTATAGCCATGTGTATTATTCCTTTAAAATTATACTAGTTGTGTTAGACACATGCGGTATTTATGGTGAAATCTACCATCAGATTTGTCCCTTAAACACATATGCGCGTACCCACTATTTATGATGTGGTGTGTTTTACTATAAATAATATTTCACAACAGGAATGCAACAAACGAAAGTACAGGAGATGTTGGATAAGGAACGAGCAACGATGGGGTGTTAACAACGATAATACGAACGATAACACACCCAAACAGAAGCTATCGTCTGAATCACTGGGTGTGTTGGTGCATGACTTGGATGTGGCTGTAGAACTAAAAGACGGAAAAACAAAGAGGTGTTAACGCACCAGATGCGCGTCTCGCAATGCCACCACTGTTTTCATTAGGTGTTTGCACACACCTGGGGTATTTTTTATATTTGCCGGAGGTCTGCTGGTGCGTTTGTGGTATGGGGGTGGGGCTTTACCATCCAGACTATCGACTTTTGCGTTTTGTGTGGCGAAACGCCAATAAAAATCCAAACAATCACAGCTAACTTTACAGTTTGAGCGCTGAAGCATTATTGGTGATATGTGGGATTCACCACCTCCAACAGCTTTGAATGATACGTTTGCAGCTTGGTCATCTTCATGAAACTCAACACCATCGAATTGTATCGTGGTTGTGTAGTTTGTTCCATCACTATTAACAGTAGACCTAACTGATAGAGTTTGGCTTTCCTCTGCTGGGATAAGCTCCATGCTAGTAACACGTATAGTGTCCATAGCGTATTGACGCTTTGTTGTGGACGGAGTGAACTGCATCGTTTTCTGTTCCAATTCAACATACGGAGCTTCGACCAATTGCTCGATCCGCTCCATTTGCTGAAAGATACGTGCACCACGTATTAGGTTTAATTTATTGTTTTTCATCCACCTATTTATGGTAGATTGTCACCACACACATCAATCACATCATAATCACCATATAGTGGATACTGAATCTTCATGTATTGATCCACGACAGCTGTATATGGTACCTGTTTATCACCACGCGAATCTTGTCTTGATACCACATCAGCACAAGAAACTGGGAATAACACGGCACGTATGGTATAGCCTTTTTTGCGGGCTTCGGTGATGAAGAAGTTTCTACGTTTGTTACCAATGTTCGTGTTGTCAACAATCAGGTCGTTACCAGTTTTAATTAACCGCATAAACTCGGCTTGTGTTTTGGAATTAAATTGTTTGTCATCACACGACAATTCGTACGCTTTGGCATAGTTTTCTGAATCATACCAATCATGACGTAACGCATCAAACGAGAAAACGTTGCTCTGTTTTTTATTGTTTTTTGTCCATGTTGATTTTCCGGATCCAGACGCACCAATCAACATTGTTAGAACTGGTTTGCTTGGATCTGATTCGTGTATTATTTGAGCTGAATCGCCAGCTAGCGCTACCATGCTGTTGATCCACCGTGTAGCTTGTGAGATGCTTGCTGGTCTATCGTCCTGTATCCGTCCCCTCGTATCCGCCATAATCAACTCACCAAATGCATCAGCCCACGTCAATTCATTTATGGTTTGTGCTATTTTTTTCAACTTTGTTGGATTTTTGATATCCCAAGGTTTATGATATTCAATCATCCACCCAATTTTGTATATGTGACGAGGTTCCAAACCAAAAAGCTCAACAAGGCGAGTCCATTTGCTAGCAGCGTAATCCTCCCACAAACGAGCTGATATCAACTCATGTCCTGAGAATCTGTGATATTTTCCACGTTCTTCTGAGAATTTTTCAACTTTCGCGGTTGGTTTTCCGACATCATGGAACGCTAAAGCTATCGCACGTGCCACATCATCACGATCCCATTCTGTTTTATAAATAGAGCCGATGTAGTGAGCGACTACCATGTTTGTGTGAATAGCAACCGACTTTTCCCGATGCCAAGGGGAATTCTCAAACGTCGTCCGCATTGTTTGGTATACAGGAAGTTCGTGTTGAATTTCACCATAAAACCAGGTAATGAAGTTGTGTTTTAAATCTATCATCTTTTTTTGATCCAGTAATTGTAAGTGCCTTTCATCCAGGCAACGGTATAAAAAATACTCATAGCAAAAATTCCCCATTGGCTTGCTATGAATGTTGAGTACCACCAAAATGGTTGTCCCACTAACGCTATTAAGCAGGCATACTTTCTATGGTGATATCGATGATCTTGGCTGAGCCAAGCGGCAACTATACCGGTACACATTATAACCGTTTGGGATATAACATCGAGTGTGATTTCCATTTGTAAGATGGATTGTATTAATTCATTCATCGCACCTACGATACTAGGAACATATCGTTACATCAACATCGGCATACCTTCGTCATTCTCATCGTACCCACCTTCATACCCATCATAATCATCCTGACTCCATTCATCGTATTCGGCTGTATACAATTTATCGAAAGCAAGTTGATCATACGATGCAATTTCTTCCACCAATCTGATTATAATAAGAACAGCTGATATTGCATCATCTGTTGAACCCAATTGTGCAGCGTAAGCACCTCGTGTACGTACGTATGATTTCAATTCAGCTAACAACATGCGAGACTTAACATGCAAGTTGTTTTTCTCCAACATTTCTTTCAGGTTGACACACGCTCGCATTTTAGTTCGCGATGTTGTAGTCATTCCACGTTTGTTTTTACCCTCTTCACTAACAAACTCAGCACCTGTTGGTGGTTTTTCGTCAGCTTCGTATAGAGAGATGACACCCTCTCCCACACCATTGTTTTCGATTGAGAAATATGTGGTCGTTTCTTGCTTTTCCAAATACAGCAACATATTCTTCAAGATGCCATATAAGTCATTGGTTGACATTGTGTTGGATCTGTATTCGGCTACCTGTACCAGGGACGGAAAGTGGAATACTGTAATCACACTAAAATCTTCCCCATTACCGGTGGCTGGATCCACCCCAACCAAATACGTTTCACCGGCTTTGACATTATCCCAAAACACAACATCCTTGATTGTTTTTATTGGTCTAATCTTTTCAACGATTTGTGATAGGTTTGTTAAGAATAGTGAATTGATTAACAATGCGTCCGATGATAAGAATACGCACTCATACTCCTGCATCCACCGTCTTTCACCAATTCGACCGATCTCATCTTCTTTGAATTTGCCATCACGCCCAGGAGGTTCATCCCACGTCACGTGTATGGGTTTAAATCCATTCGCTCCAACTAACGCGCCTCGCCATATTTGAGCGTAAATGTTCATATCCCCATTTGGCGTTGATGTCATTATACAGGAACCACCAGTAGATAGTGTTGGTGCGATAGCAGTCCAAAATTCATCCTGAATGCCAGCTTGCACAAAAGCAAACTCATCCAAGAATAACAATGAGATTGACATGCCCCGTCCGGAATCTGGTGATGTTGCTGAAGATATGATACGAGAACCGTTATCGAATCCGATGTTGTGTTTGTTCCATCCATCTTCCTGCACCCCTGGCTTTAACCAATGAGGCAGATTTTCGTATGCAAATCGTATCCTGAAAATCATCTCCATCGCGTTTGCGTTTTTGTTAGCTGCGATTAAGATGGTTTTATCGAAATTGAACATAGCATACCACAACAAGAAAGCTGCGGATGTTATAGATTTCCCTGTCTGTCTTGCCGAGAGAACCACAGTATATCGTTCTTCGTGATACGCTCGGACCATATCCTTTTGATATTCGTACATCTCAAAAGGAACCGATCCACGCGTTGGATGTTGAATCTTTACATAATTCTCGATGAAGTACACAGGATCCGACACACACCGTTTCAACTCTTCTATCGTTTCGGAGGTGTATTCTGTTTCCGTGTTAGCAGTTTTTATATTTTTGTTTGATGCTCTAGCCATAACCCATATTTATAGCACGTTTCGTGTGGGTTACCGCTCACCCGATAGGGCTTTGAGTATGTCATTACGGTCTGCAACGATCAAATTGTTGTTTGTTGTACCAACACCTGCTAATTTACCACGTGCAATGGCTAATTTATCCTTGTGTTGTTTTGTGCTTGATTTTTCTTTTGCAGCTTGAAGGGCCGTGTTTAGAAATTGGACTGCAACTTCGCCGTTCCGAGCTGCATACTTACCCTCGACGGATTCCGACGTTCCCATCTGGGTATCATACGCATCCATTGCGGCATCATACACCTCTTGAAACTGAGTTTCAATCTCTGTGTCTTTGTCGTCGTAAGCTTCTGTTGTCGTTGCTGCGATGTCAGTTGTCTTGCGTTCAACGATAGGCATCAACGTTGAATTTTCATCGATATCCAATATACCTTCCATTGGATGGTCTACTTGCTTTTCTGAGTGTACAATTTTAGTTTCCATAGCGGGTATTTATGGTTGCATTGGTCCATGTATACTGGTTAAGACCCCCATACCCACTATACCATCGTGTCCATTTTTGAAACGTGCGACAAATTATCCGCTTCTGGATGTGAGCAGTTCCAACTCCAGTGGATTATTAAAAACCTCGAATACTAACATGGTGACATCATTATTTTAATGCTTGATACACTTTTGTTGATTTTAACACTTTTGTGTTGGTTTTCCATCCAATATCATGAAATTGCTTGATGAGACGATCGTACAATTTGCGTCTACTAGCTTCCTTTGCACTGAATTCGATTCCGTTCACATCGTGGGATCGTATAAACTGTTTTATTATACTTGCTACTGTTGCAAACACTTTAACCGCATTACCAGTTTTGGTTATACTGGTTTTGGATTTTAGTCTTCCTTGCTGTACAGTCTCTAATCCAAATTCCAAATCCCAAATACCGTGTCCTTGGTGTTCCAATTCAACCGAATACTTTTTGTCACCTATGGTGAAATGTGTTGATAACATCTCCGTATCTTGATTGTATTCATCATCTTCATTGTCATCAATTTCTTCATCTGGTTTTGGAGGGTGCTGCAAATCAGCATGGTTTACTGGTCTATCAAATACTTCTGCTAATAACATTAGTTTTTCTCGAAAGTGTATATTTTTGTAGATGGTTGTTCTTTCAGCTTCGATTCCGATAACGTGAATCCCATTCGTTCTAACTGTTTGGCCATACGATCATACAATTTAATTCTACTGGGTTCCTTTGCTTGAAAGATAATAGTGTCTGGATTTTTTGTTTTCATAAATTTACGAAATATATCAAGAATTGTAGCAAATACCGAAAAGGATTTACCAGTGTTGGATAATTCATACTTGGATAGCGTATTAGAAAAGTTTATATACCACGTTCCCTCCAAAACACTACGCTCCGCAACAAACTTATAGTTAAGATCATTAACCGAAAACTCCGCTGTGTATAATTTTGCTGATACCGTATCTTCCTTCCACTCTATCGGATCGCTAAATACTTCTATTAATAACATAAAATGCCCTATCTAAATAAATGTTTTTCTGTGATTATACGAAACTTTATTCCTTTTTTCTGGCAATATAAATTTGCTGCTTTCCACTTTGCATCATTTACTGCCCAGGTTATTTGTTCGTATAGTTGTGTCTTTTTGTTTTTACCAACGGTTCGGGGTGCTCTGGTTTCTTTATCGGGTTTTACTTCGATAATTTCTTCCAATAACTCCCCCTGCCTCGTAACATATTTAATCCAGTAGTCCGGAAGATACATATGTACCCGTCCGTCTGTTGGTTTGAGATATGGTATTCGTATACTCTCCGATGTCCATTCGAGAATGTTTGGATTGTTGTCTAGGAATTGGTGGAAGTTCAACTCCCACGATGACATATACCGTATCTTGGATAGATCACCCTTATATTTCTCAGGGTGATTTGGTTTGTACTTCCCTTGTTTTGTGCGTCTAGCCATTATGCTACCATTGAGTTACTCACGGGGGGTGCAACCGTGTTAAGTGCTAACACCGTTGGAGCTGCTGCTTTCGCTGCTGCTTGCGTTGGCGCGTTTGATGGAGGTGCCGCTTTGTCCTCTTTGCGTGATACCGCAGTTCCGAATGGAACTGGACCATCCCCTTTGATATCTTCTTCGGGGTTGAATATTGGATCGATTTCGTATCCAGGGGACACACCAGCACCGGATATCTTAGCCATCAGTTCTTTTGTAACTAAACGGTTCGGCTCAACATATAACCCATCATAACTAAATTGAATTTCCAATTCGCTACCCGCACCACTTTCTGCCATATCCACATCATCCAAGTTTAAGTTGGTGATTTTCGGATTGTACATATGATACACATTCAACAACTTACCCCAGTCGTATAGATGGTATAATTTGACTTCGAGTAGTATATTTGATGCATCTCCATTTAGGGATCCTAGAGATGCGCCCCCAATCGTATTGTTTGGAACGGCTGTACGAGAAATGGTGTTTGCTGTTAAACTGCGTTCCTGGTAGTGTTGGGGTAACATGGCATTGCCATCCATCCCCTCATTTGCTATCGGACTCATCGCTCGCATGTAGTTTGTATAGAACGTACCAGCGTTGTTCTGAATATCATCATAGAACCGCATCGTCATCGGTTCGTATACCGTACGTTTTGGAATTTTGGTCCAGTAATTGTACATGTTGATTTCTTCATACTCGAATGATACGTTGGGGCGGGAGCTATTCTTCACCACAAACTCGAACCCCGATTTAACTCCACGCTCCGATGTCATTAGGTGTTGGTATTCCGGATGGAACACAAACTCCACCATAAACATGAATTTGAATTTGGGTTGGTGGTTCTCGGCTAAGTGTGATGCGAAGTGTTTCGGGAATCGTTGGGTTTCCACTGCGTACTTTGCAACCGTACATTCGTTGCCGATTGCTTCGGTTTCCGCTTTGAATGCTAAAATCTCGGTGTCTAATGCTAACATTTGTGATGTTACAGCATCTTGCTCAAATTTGTGTGTTATTTTTTCTTCGTCTGATAGCTTCGATGTATCCGTATTACGTAGAGCGCTTTCACTATCAAATGCACCTGCAGCACGGTCCAGTATATCTGCGCTTCTGCTATCCATAGCAGCAACCGTTTCTTCCGGACAATTTTTAAAAACACCAACATCAACACCCAACCGTTCCATTTTGGACACGGGTGGATCGGAATTTTCCATGTTGATTGGGGTGAATTCATCATCACCATTTTCGTCACCACCGAACAAACCCGATATCGTCGATCCTGCAGAACCCAGAGCATCGAATACGCTACTGGTGCTGAGGTTTTTTAACCCAGCGATTGCGGTGTTGCCTATACCCGACAGCACACCACCACCAATATTATTAACAATACCTCCAACCCCCAAACCTATATCCGAACCAACCTGGCCGAGTATTTGGTCCGCAGCTCCCTGAACATTACCAAGAATACCACCAGCACCAGCTGATAAACTACCAGTGAATGCTCCTGTAATGCCACCTGTAGCGAACCCCGAAAACGCTCCCATTGCTGCGTCAGACACAGCATTGATAGCAATGTTATTGGCGGCTTTTTTCAAACGACCAGGAACCCGTCGGACCGTGTTATTGATCGTGGCGTTTACCTGCGCTTTTAATATATTTGGAGCGTTGAGTATGCTGCCACTATTACGCAGCAAGTCGGCCGACCGTCTAACCAAGGCGGCGTTTCTGGCTGCTGTTTTTGATCCCGCTACAGGTGCGGTAAATTTTCGTGGGTCGATTGCCATTTGTTATACTCCTATGTGCGTATATTTATGGGTGGAACTCCAAACACAAAAAAAGGGCAATGAAGCCCTTTTTTTGGTTGATGTGCTGATTTACAACAGTTAAGCCATACCACCAAGAGCAGTACCTTCCCCTTGTGCGTATCCACCAGCTGATTGTACAGCCAGATCGTATCTAAGAGTAACTGTGATTTGAACAGCGTCAGATGCTGAGTAGTCCAAATCAGTGTAGTCAATATTTTGTATCCAACAACCACTGATGTTCCATGATTCGATGACAGTTTCCTTACCATCCAATAGGTTTAGTGTTGTTGCAAATTTATACTGAGAGCCTTCACCGGCTGTTCCCAACCAAGGCCCTTCACCACCGATTAACCATTGTTGAGCTGATATTTGGTCTTGCAACACCTTGGTTGCTAAACTAGTAACATCATCTTCAAACGTGATTGTCATTGGTTCGAATGTGTGCTTGCCAGCAACCCACGCACGTGAGTTGTATCTGTCCAATTGAACTTCTTCAAAAGACAATACAGGTCGTGTCACGGTTACAGCTTGCACTGATAAATCAGAACCTTGAGCGGCACCACCTGCAATGTTAGCAAACGTAACATTCCATTTGTTTTTCAGTTTTGGCTGAAGGATATTGGTACCTGCATCACCAAGTCCTGGAATACCCATTTGAGTTATAGTTGCCATGTTTAATTTCCTTTAAATGCTTTGATTGTATTTATGTGATTACCGGTAATACTGTTAAATCTCAGCACCTGTTGCAACGATTCTGATTGGGATGTATATAAATTCAGCTGCACGGATCGGTTTTAACGCGATGTCGATGTACATTTCATTTCTATCAACTCTATCAGGTGTGTTGTTTGATTCATCACTTATCGTCACGAAATCATACAAGCCTCGTTTTGCAACCAAATCATTTAAGAATCCATCCACAGTAGATTTTAGAGCATCTCGTGTGATTTGATCATTCGGTTCAAATACGTAGATCAGTGTATTTCTTCGTAGTTGACGTTTTATGTATTTTACCAACCTGGACACGTTCACCCGATCCATAGCACTTGCAGCTACAGCAGATGTTTTTTGTCCCCACACCACAATACCTTTACCAGGAAAGAATGTAATTGGGTTGATATCCCCACTTGGTAAGTATTGATACAGGGCATCACGTTGACCTAAGTTTAACGCAACTTCTTTAAATTCTGTTACACCACCCAATTGACCGGATACGTAACCAACATTGGTTAACCCCGATACCAAACCACGACGTAAGCCAGCAGGAGCAAACCACAAGAACGATACATCATCACTATGAGCGTATGTACGTAATGCAATTCCACTAGCAGCAACAACAACATTTCTACCATCCAAATTAGAAGCAAGTCCCCAAGGATAGTAATATGCTACATGCTGTGATCTAACGCGAGCGGTTGACGCTGCCCATCCAGTAGATGGGTTTGTTATACCATCTGGCGATAAGTCTACAGGGGTGTCGGCAATGATTAGAGCTTCCTCTTGGCTGTCCACAACCAATCTAAACAGCTCATCCACCGTTTCGTGATAACCAGGACACAGCACTAAGTTGAAATCAAAGTTTTCCGATCTAATATCAGTGTTGCTGTTGATAGATGCTTGTAATGCGGTAACGATAGCGAATCTGCGAGCTGCATCATTCGAGCCTAAGCTGGATTTACTCGTGAACTCTACAGTGTATTTGAAATCATCAGCTAAAGCAACCATTAAGTCGCCAGTCTCTTGTGCTGTGAATTCCCCAACAACGATACCACCACCCGGAAAAGAAGGGAATGAAACGATGTTGTTCGCTATATGCGTTAATCCTTCGTAGCTTCCTGTTGCTGGTAGATCATATCCATTCGCATACACATCAAATGGTGCAAGTGATTGATCATCAGTGTAATCGTCATGCAGATCTCTGAATGAATACGCAGCAAACAAATCAGATGTTGCTTGATCTGTAACAGCGACTAATTCAGCAGCTGTTACTGTTTGTTTGTACCCAACATCACCAGGAATCAACCCATTGACGCTGTTGTATTCGCCGATAAATTCGTTAGTCAGATTTTCCAACACGATTTTAGCTTCAAGGACTTTACGATCCCACATATCGCGTATAGCATCGATGTTGTCGTTTAAATTCACATTAGAACGAATAACGTAAGCTCTGTTGCCTATTCCAAGGTATTGGTTTAACGCAAACAGACCATATTCGTTACGAGCATCACCATGATGAGCATCATTAGCAACACCAAAAAGTGGTGCTACGGTAACTGGCTCAATGAGGAAGTTTGGTACTCCATACGTGTTCGTGCTCTGTTTGAGGGATGTTATTGTTCGAATTACATCATACTCATATGTTCCATCAGCCGGTGTTACACCATCTGGTTGTGTTTTTTCATCTTGCGTTGCTATGAAAAATAAAGGTACTGTAGGCGCTGATACAGGGATGAAAAAACTCTCATCAGTTACTGTTACGCTTACGCCTGGGCTTACCAAAGTCACCATAATAGAATTCTCCTTCGAATTGCTATGTTATTAATTGTTGTCACTGTTGTGTGATTACTTGCATATATTTATATGTTGCCCCACTAAACCACACAAAACTCATCACTCTAGGTCCACCTCATCTAACGAAAACACATGATCATATGGAATTTGTTGGCTATCGAGATCCGCAATAATTTCATACGAATTTGAAGCGTCCGTTGCAACGGCTCCGATTCGTAAGAATATATCCTTAACAAAACGTTGGTGGACTCGATTAGGCAGCGATAAATGCACCGGCATTGAGAATGATAGTGTGGTTTGTATGATACGTCTATCCCCACCAGGATTAAAATTCTCATCAAAGTTGATGTTAGTTAGTTCGACGGTGGTAATTTTCGTCCAATCAAACGCTTCGTCGGTCAGTTGCACCTGAAACACTGGATCGAATATGGATAATATCTGCTCCAACATTTGGTAGTGTTGGTCTTGGTTGCTAGCATATAACGTCAACTCCATTTCAGCCTTATACGGAACGGGCATTCGTTGTTCGACGACTTGCATATCATTGGGAAATATTCCACCAGTTGGCATGTACGTGTTCCGACGTTTTTGTGATACTCCCTTTCTCATTTCCGGAGCCATATCCAAACCAGTCAACTGACAAGAACACAACGGTAGCCGTAGCAATTTCGTTTGGGTGTTTTCGTTTTTTATGGCAGCAACAACTCTATCCGAACTGGCAACCTTGATCGGCACCGGTACGAGGTGAGCAGCAACATCTTTCCGTTCACCAACCTCAACCTGAAGCCCCATAAAAATAGCTGCGAACTGAACGATATACTTTCGTAGCTGCTCATCGTAGTAAAACTCATCTGGTGTCTTCATTATTTATCCTCACAATCTTTGTCTATTCGTGGTCTATCGCGAGTGATCTCGTCGTTATCCCTTCTTTCGTCACCAGCAGCCAAAAATTCATTAAGCACAGGGTGTTCCATTTGTATGCGTCTATCTTTTTCCAAGAATATCCACCGTCCCTTCTGTTCGGAATATCTAAACAACCTAGATGGAACATCTGTAGCCAAATCAATGTATGTCATTCTGTGGTAATCCCCATGTTTTGGTGCATTTGGGAATTCAGCCATTTCAGTATACGGTGCATTGTTTGGCGGCATTGCGTCTTCGTGGAATTTTATCCCAGTCGGTTGTCCCGTTACCTCAAGATTCTTTATCCCAGCCGCTTCCGCGATTGCGATTTCTTCTGGTTCCCAAGCACGAATAACACTAGACGATTCAACCCCCGCTAGCGGAACAGCATCCTTTGCTTCCGCGTCTATCGTTTGACTAACGTCGAAATAATCCTGGTAGAAAGCGTGGTTACCATCTTCACCATCAACCAACCCATGCTCGTTTTCAATCTCAGTAGCTGCAAGGTCTCCAAATAAGTCTTGTGTTTCTTGAGATGCAAATGCTGGTTGAGCAATAACACGCAGTAGTGTTGGTGTCCATCCAGGTGTATACCCTTCTGTACTCCATGCAACATCAGTTACTTCGACCCACCGCTCAATCTTTCGCATCTCTGCGGAGTATTGCGCTTCGCTCGGGATTTCGATAATATCTCCGATGATCAATGGACGACCTAACGCTGCAACACAGCTACCAAAAGCAACCTGCATGTACAACGATAGTGACGGTAATTCAATACCGAATCGTGTCAATTCTGATGTTATGTCTAGTAAATCATACGTCCCTTTAATCGGTAACGCTTCTGTATTATAATCACGATCGCGATTTTCCAACAGAATTTTATCTTGGATGTTGTCCGTATTCGTTCCTTCAAATCCATGGAACATTTGCAGCGCTTGAACGCCCCAAACATCTGGTGTGTCGACTCCATTGAAGTCAACAGGACGTATACGCCAGTATCGCGACGGAACTGATGACTTGAACATAATAGTATTCAAACAATCGTCATCGGGTAGCGTGACAAGCGATACTCCATACCACTTGTCTCCATCACTGGATCGTTCGACTCTAGCTCGTGTTATGCGTCGTGTGGCAATATTGGATTGTTTTATCGCAATCGCGGTGACGTGTCTATAGATGCTAGTATCAACACCATACGCCGCTCGTGAATTGTCATTCGTTTTTATTGTACCGAAATCGTATCCAAGGTATGCCGACAATAACACCCCATCTCCACGCTGAATGGATCGCCATTCAGTGATGAACTTATCATATGCTTGCGATGCAGGGAAATATGGTGCATCACCATTTGTTAGTGGTGTACCCAATCCCGTACAATCAATCAACTTCCCTTGTTCATGCACACCCAGCAATTTGTGTACGTTAAATGTTGCACCCCCAATATTCAGATTCTCGTTGACTAGCCCTTCAATAAAAGCTGTGTCACGATTTTTATCCAATTGAAAAGGTGCACACGGAGTTGCGACACTGGAAGTATTCGTGTATCCGTTTCCACTTACGTGTGGAGCACACGGTCCACCATCAACAATATCATCATTAAAATTGGGCCCTGCAGACCCAACACATTCTTCCAAACCATAACAATTTTTAGCCATAATTATCCACCAAATATGAACGAGCTGTTCATCCCAACACCTTCCATATCCTGCACAATAAAGTCGTCCAGTTGAGACATGAGATCTTGGCGATATAGTTCAGCCGTAGCCATCAAGTCTGCAGCATCCAACGATACACCACCACCAGCACCTGGAAGTGATCCATATTTACCACGAATACGCGCCAACATAGTCATCGCTTCTGCGAGTGCGTACCGCTCTATCCATGTTTTTGCAAAACGATCAGTCATTAGATCCTGTTCCGTTCGTTCTATAAAACAATCCAATAACACTCGCTCGTTTGCTGTGAATGATTGAAAAAATCCCAACGCTCGTGTACTTTCATTAAAGTTGTATACCAATCTAGTAGCGAATAAATCTTGCATGGTTTCTATGTATTGTGAAACCAAATGATAGCTAGTCAAATCATACGTGCCCATATTGTATAGTTGCTGCATAGCCAATTGCCCATACACACCACCACCATGAGACGTTGCCATGAATGCAGACGTGAAGCGATATGCAGCTGAAACCGTAACGATCTTGTTGTATCCAATTTGTTTGTTTGTTAAAAAGTAGTTCTGTTGTTGTGGTTGAATATCAAGAAAGTAAAACCCTCTACGGTATGCCATAGAGCTGCGCTTTCGAAACGATTCAATCGCCCCTTGTATAGCAGTGTCCAATTGATATGCAGTCAGTTCAACTTCAACTACAGGATAACCCAACTGCGCTCGTATGCTATATGCCAACTCACGTCTCTCATCTGGCGTTCCATCATCACCAACCCCAATTTGGTCGTATGATCGTTTACTGTCAGCCCCATCAGCTCCGACGATTGGATTAGCAACAATAGCAGCATCTTTAATAGCATTCCACAAGTAACCAGCTTCCGTCAAATGACGTACGGTGTACGGGTTTGTTATTCCATTTGCTGTTGAGTATCCACACGTTGTTGTAGCCGATACACCAGGTGCCGAAAAGTCAGCAAACCCCGATGCAGTACATGAAGGTTGATTCATGACTGGTATCATCACAAAATTTGAACTACCAGTACCACTCGATAATATTGAGATGCCACATTCACCGAATACGGCACTAGCCACAGACTCTTTTGCTACGTATGCACCACCATCCCAAACAAGTAGTACGTTTTCCGTCGTATCGAACCACAAACTACCACGTTTTGGTGTGAGTGGTGATGTTGAAAAAATAACGTTCATCCACACAACACCGTTGCGAACCTGAAGTGTATCAACTGATGTATCATACCAATATGTACCACTAGCGATTAATGATGGTAGACCTATATTATCCACCGGATTTATAGCATTCCACCCTGCTGCTGGTGTATCATATATGTACCAAAGTCCGGTGGTGGTGTCTAACCATCCGTCACCTAGTGTTTGGGTGTGTGGATCTGTTGGTGATATTAGAAAATTGGTAGTTTCTATCCACGCACTACCATCCCACACCATCACCACGTCAGTTGAAGGGTTGTACCACACGTGATCGATCACCATCTCGGCTGGAAACACTGGATCAGCGGTAGACACGGTAAAGTTTTGTACAATTACCCAATCATTCCCGATTGCGTCCCACAACAATAGCTCATCATCTGTGGATCTCCACCAAGCATCGCAAGTATCAACGGTAGATGGATCAACTGCCCACCCGATTACCTGTTGTGGTATCCATCCACCCGTGTTACCATCATACAAATTCAACTCTTCGGTTTCTGTACTATACCAAAGAACACCATCAACTCTTGATGTCGGCTCTGCTATCTGAATCATGACGTTTGGGTTTGCTGTTAAATCAGTCCACGAGCCTGTATTCAATATACTAAGGTGTTCTGTTGTTATATCAAACCAATATGTACCATCGGATAGTTGGTTGGGAGCTTCATGCCAATATAATGCTGATCGTGGTTCCCACATATTCAAGTGAGAGTCCCACTCACCCAATTGCATATTTATTTCATCATACCACCAAGATCCACATACCGGAACATGACAATCAACAGGATCATCGGTTTGTATTGCTGTAATAGCATCGCACCACACCGTACCGTTCCAACGTCTAGCCACACTACTATCTATCCAGTATGAGTCGCATGTTGGTGAGGTTGGATTGTACGGAGATTGTGTATATTCGATTACATTCCACCCTGTAGGCGATGGTGTGTTCCATCGTGATAGCGTTTTCGTTTGTGGATCGTACCAGTAATCGCCTATTGATGTGACTGTAGGATCGGATGGTTCAACCATAACAGGAAGTTCGTTGTGATTCGAGCCATCAAACAAAAACAATTCTTGTGTTTCGTTGTTCCAATAATACTGACCAGCATCCGGGGCGACAGGCGATATGGGTGGATTATCAACCTTGGCAATTCCAATATTGATTTGATCGACCAAATCCTGATATGTGCCAGCATCAACACCATCAATATCAATCTCTACGATTTTAGCGTTGGTGCCTTTTGGGTATGTATCATCAACAACGATATCAAATTTGTACGTTGCACCAGGTAGCAATCCCGTTCCGTCAGAAGGAATAATGCAGGTTTCGGATCCCGTTTTGATGCTAATGCGTTGTTCGGCAGGGAAGTGCGTGCCTTCTTCATGTCCATACGAATCAGAGTACGCTCGTTGTCCATCAGAATGATATCTATGCTGGCAATCTGTCGCATACCCAGCTACATAATAAGCAACTTTCGGGTCAAGATCTGTTATAACAAACGAAGTGGTAAGTGGTAGATCGTTGCCTTTTTTGTCGCATTCGTAGAATGCTCCTATAACGACAGCATCCCCTATACGATCTCCAACATTAGTGTCTGTGTTAGCCGAAGGATCAGCAACATAAACGGTACCATCTTGTGGGATGTTTGACGCGTTGAGGGGTTTTGTGTGCAGTAGTACAACCATACCACTATACACACCGTTGTTGCCACATCCAAGTGCTGGTGTGGGAATGTTCCATTCAATTGTTGCCTGTGTGGCAGATGGAACACCTTGTTTCATAGCCAGCGTTATGGTTTCCCCTTCAGTCTTCAATTGAAAACTGGTATCGCTGAACGAGTCGAAAGATGTCATAAATACTCCAATGTTATACATTTATTTGGGTATTTATGCACAGTGGATTGGATTATGGTGGGAATGTGAAGTCTTGATTGTTTGTTGCGTATTCACCCGCTCCGTGCCCACTATACGCACATACAATCATCAACCCAAACGAAAACGTTTACGGGTTGAAGTCCCTCCTTTCCTGCGTTCGATCGAGCAATATTCAAACCCACTATCGGTGCATATTTTTAACACCATTCTTAACATTTGTAGTGTCACAACATCGCAAGCGAATCCAATCACATCACATTCCGTTGCTGATGTTGGTTTAATTATTGTGTGACAAGTGTAATCCTCAGTTTCATCGGGGTGTAGCCGTAAGTGTATGCATCCTGGTGGTAGGGGTTGTGATGTAATTCTCATTCCGTGTTTCTGGCTAACCACGTATTGATTTTCTTAGTCGTCCAACTTGGTAACATATCATCCATGGGATCAACATCTTTTGCACCATCAAAGCTAACACTGGTAGCTATCGGATTGTCAATATCTTCATATAACCAATTAACAGAAATGGTGGATGATGGTTTGAGATTGACTGAGTGTCTATCTTTTTTACTCTCACCTACAACAAAATTACAGTACCGTGTTACGCTGTACGTTTTTGTTTGTTTTGGTGTTTGTTTTACCGCTTCACGTAAAGCTGCTTTCGATGCCAAATATTGCTTAAAAGTTAATTTATCGACCATGAGTTACAATTCCTAAATTCCATTATATTGTTATTTATCAAGATCACCCACAACCAACCAAAATGATTTCTTACCTATTTTAAATTGGGTTAATTCGGGGTGGTTAATCGTACGCCACAACAAGCGCGAATCGATATCGGGTATTTTTTTACTTTGTTTTCTTGTAGCCGCAATCTTTTTGATCGTGCTGGTTGAGTTGTATAATCCGGCGTGCACCAGTATAGACGGCAAAAACATATTCAATTCAACAGCTTGGTCTTTTGATATGTATAATTTGGTTTCCGATGGTGTTATCCCCAGATGTTCGTTTGTTAGTCCATCAACCAATTCACCGACAATTATGTTATCTATCATGCTAGTTGTGGAGGTTGTGGTTGAATGGGGTATGCCGTATTCAGGTGGGATTGAAGTTGTTGCTTTGTTGTGTTTACCACATCAACATCACTAGAATCTACAGGCATATATATCTCACACCCACTAGGAGTGGTTGCCATTACATATACCATTTTGGTGTTAAGTGGGACGTTATCAAGTGGATTAGTCATGCTATCTTCCTATTATGTATCACAAAAGTATCAACAATACCAAACATATCACACTTTGACAACTGCAACGTTTCTGATAAACATAAAAAAACCCACCGGAGTGGGTTTTTTGTTAATGGTGTATACCATCAATTAAGATGCAGTGAATGTCATCCAAACAGCAAGTGAAGCGCCACCTGTTAAAGCAGTTTCAGCAACTGTCGCAACCGATGTTGTGCTACCTGCAGCAGTTATCAAACCACCAGCCATGTAATGGTTTGTGATAGCAAGTGCCAAATCAGCAGTTGTGTGTGTAACAGAGTTACCTGTAACAACGATAGTATTACCTGTTACCATAACTTTTGGAGATGCAACAACAGCGTCAACGATTTCGATCGTCAAGTCGTTACCAGCGCTTCCAGAAACAGCTGCAGTTACAACTAAGTCTGTGTTTACTGTAACGGTAGCGTATGTACCTGTGCCACCAGTCAAGCTAGTTGGACCAACAGCAGTTAGAGTTGTACCACCAACATTCACAGCAGATACTAATGCCGATGCTTCTGGGCTATCTGTAATAGCTGTAACTATCTGTGCTGCTGTAGTCGTTGCATCGCCTGTTACTGTGATTGCTGTACCGACTACGGTTACCACTGGTACCGCTACTCCACCTGTTGCGTGTGTAATTGTTACTGCTTCACCGGTAGTGCCTGTTGCTACTGCAACATAAGTGATTGATCCGACTGCTAAGGCTAGAGATGCTTCAGGAAATATATCCTCGTCACCAATTGCACATAGAGAAACAACTCCTGTTTCTGCTGTGTCAAGCATACGCATCTGACCACGGATACCACCGTCGTCGCCTGTTACTGGTAATACTGCTACTTGTGGGATTCTAGATCTGTTTTCGTTTAAAAGTGCCATTGTTAACTTCTCCTAATTTGTGATGTTTAATGGTGTATATGAATCTATTTATGCTGATATCAAAACCAGCAGACAAAAAAAAACCCACCGAAGTGGGTTTTTCTCTATACTGAAAGACCTTATGTAAGATCTAAACCAACAACGTTGATTTTACCGTAGTAATCAGCACTGTTTCCTAACGAAGTAGTATCATCAGTGAACACGGCTTTACCGTAACGAGTCATCAATGATGTTACAGGTTGGAAAGTAGTTGGGTTAACAACCACACCTGAGCTCATTAATGGGATATACGGACAGTAAAAGTAACCTGCGTCAGTTTCACCGTTACCACCTTTGTAACCGATTAAGATAGTATCATCATTACCAGCTTGTACTTGACCTAAGTTCAATCCAGCACCTGCTTGGTTAAACAAGTAAGAGTAAACTTTGATAGTACCATTTAGTGTACCAACTAACATTGTGTTGTTAGGACCTTTGAAAGAACCATCTACAGCTGGAGCAAATACTGATTTGCTAGCAGATTGTAAGATAGATACGATCATTGGAGAAACAACAATGTAGTTACCAGCACCACGACGTGTTTTACGAGCGATTTCATTCGCTACACGGTTGATGATAACACTGATGTTAGCTAAACGATCACCAACATAAGAAGGTGTGTAGTTTCCAGCAGTACCATATGCACCAGCGCCTGCACCGTCAAAAGTTTCTACTGTACCAGCTAATGCCATTAAATCAGTGATGATTTCTTGGTCGATCTCTTGAACGATCTCAGCAGAAAGAGCTTGTGTCATTTCTGACTCTAAGTCTAAACCATGTTGAGCGTTTAAATCTTGCATAGCTTCGATAGTCCAACCAGCTTGCAATTTACGTGAACCAGCTTCAACAGCCTGAGACACAACGTCCATAGTCATCTTACGACCACCAGAACCTTCTAAGTATGAACCAGAACCACCGTGTAAGTCACCGTTTGCGTCAACACCAGCAGCGCCAGGAGTAGCAGGTAAGCTTGAAGGCCATGCGAAACCAGATGCAATAGCACCTTCGATGTCGCCAGTTCCAGCTTGTCCATCAGAACCCATAGCAGATCCACCAGCAGGTACTGGATCAGCATTGTCAAGTGCACCAGCTGCACCAGAATACCACTGACGAATTGGAGAAGCATTACCAAATACTTCATCACCAGCTGCAATAGCACCCGGTAAACCGAATGGGTTTGCGTGGTCTGTACCAGCAACAGCTTCAGCGTAACGGTAACGTAGTGTGTACACTAAGCCAACTGGACCAGTCATTGGTTGTACACCAACTAATTCAGTAGCGATTGTACCAGGGATAATTCTTCGAATCATAGGGATCATGATTTTTCTGAATCCAGCGATGCTATCAGCGCCAGTCGAACCAGCAGCAGCTGTTTCGTTTAAAAGGTGGTTTTTTTGGTTTTCTAACAATGGAGCAACAACTGCTTGTTTGTCAGCGGACAGACCTTCAAGTAAAGCTACTTTAGTTTCTGACCAGTTTTGAAATAATTCTTCCATAATGATATCTCCTAGATTTTATGAAAATGTTTGATATTTATTTGATACCAGCGATCTTTTGCAAATATGCTATACGTTGAGCTGATGCGTTTTCATCACCTGCGCTCTCGATAATCATTTCTGCTGAGTCACCAGTTACAATACGACCTTCTTTAACAGCTTCGTCATCAGAATCTTTTTCGTCATCTTTTTTCTTGCTGCTTTTTTTCTTGTCGTCTTTTTTGTCATCATCGTCATCGTCAGCTAGTACTTTATCTTCCTTCTCTGAGTCATCATCTGATTTTTCTTCTGCTTCACGAAGTACACGACCGATAAAAGTGCTGTATCCTTCATGTAATTGCTCTGTGTCCACATTACGTAATATAGCTTCCATCACTTCACGTTGACGTCCTGCAAGAGGTTCTAAAACTTCTCCCATTACTTCGCTGCGTTGCATAGTAGCTAGTTCTGTTTGTGATTCCATTAATGCTTCTTCTGTATCTGATAAACGTTGTTGAGCTTCATGTAATGATAGTTCAGCCGCGTCGTCGTCAGAATAACTCATCATAAACTCTTGTGAGAATGCTTCGAAAATCTTACGACCAAAGCTGTTTTTACTAACTTCGTCTAAATCTTCGCGTAATTCTGACATTTCTGAGTCTAATCTGATTTCCAAGAAAGCGTCAATCTTTTCAACTAAATCTGATAAATCACCTTTAAGCTCATCTGACATTGCAGATTTTGCTTCAACTAATTTATCAGCGTATTCAGCTTCGAGGTCACGAAATCTTTCGATGTCCTCTTTTAGTTCTTCAACTTCAGCTTGCATGAAGTCGGTTACTTTGCTATCAATAGCTTCCACTAATTGATCACGTTCTCCGATCCATTGTTCCGTCAATGAAGCACGAACATCAGCAGCTGCATCTTCTTTCGCCGCATCAATCGCTTCATCCAATTTTGTTTGGAAAGCACCTTCTAATTCTTTCTTTGTATCTTCAGAAAGAACGTCGGCCTCCAAAAGTTTTTGCAGTAGTTCGTTCATGTAAAGTTTCTCCTAATAAACAAATGGTATACTGTAGTAGTATTTCCGTTACAAACTATTTATGTAGAGCGTTGTTTATGCAGTGTTAATTGATACGGAGAGGGGAAGAGACCACAGAACCTGCGGTGGCAGATTTGTGGTCATATTTGAGTTTTCTGGAAAATGTCGGTATTTATGCCATACCAATCGGGAGTTACCTTCTACCGTTGATGTTTATCGAAGTAGTAAAAAGTGTGGCGTGTCCCCTTGGGTGACTTGCTCTTGACTACTGGTCCGAAGTCTTTAGCACCCCAATGCAGATCTTTAAAAACAGAGATTTCGTGGTCGGCTGCTTTATCATCAACAGCATCTACAACAAGGATATTGTTATATTTGAATTCATCTTTCGATCCTTTCTTATATACGCCTGCTCGTTTGAAGTTTTGTTTCTCGTGTGCTTTTGCACGCTTATCCTGAACATTTTTGGTGCGGTCATCTTCACCCCGTTGTGCCATGTCATTGTCAATGTCTTTGCGTTGCTTATACGACATTCTGGATTTGTGGCTTTGATTCTTTTCATCACCAATAAGTGTTGCTTCAAATATATCTATAACTTTCACGTGTCATCCTTTGATTCTTAACAGTTATTTGCGTTTAGCGAATAACCCTTCGTTTAGAAATTTCATAATTTCTTTTTTCAGGTATTGTTGTGCTGCTATGTCATGCTTAACCGCTTCCGAAAGATCCATGATGTGACTCCCATTCTTTGATTGCTCAATGGACTCAAGTATCGATTGTGGAACTGCACCAGGAGCTGATGGTTGAGCTACGATATCAACCGTAACGAACTGAAAACCTGTTACACCACCTGATTCATTTACTGCTCCAGCACCCCTAGATGACACACCAATTGCAACGCCAGATTTAACTAATTCTTTTGCAATGTTGCCCATTGGTGTGTTTAATAGTTTAGCTTTACCGATAGCATTACTACCTTCAACACGCAATTCAGTGATAACGTGTGATACACGATCCAAGTTAATTGATAGAGTTTGTGGATGATCTAATTCACCCATAATGCCGTTTGATTCTTTGATGACGCGTTGGCCAGCTTGTACAGCTGCATTGATTTCATGGATTGGATATACACGTCCGTTACGGTTTTTGATATCCGCTTGCATGAAAATACCATTTAACCACAAATCTTTACCATCCTGTGATGATTCTGTGATTAGTCCAGCTTGTGCTGGTGTTAATTCTTCGATTAAAAGTTGGTTGCTCATAATATTAATTCCTATGATATATTTTTAGTATTTATACTAACTTAGTGATAGACACAAAAAAAGGGAAGTCATTACAACTTCCCTTTCCGTTAATTACCCAATAACGAGTATATTAAGTAGTACCTAGACCATAGTCGCGGCCATCTGCAAATTTAACTGGCTTTTTGATAGGCTCAGCAGTTTTTGCTTTGGATTTACCATTTGTTTTATAATTGATTTTACCAACTTTCGGGCAAGGCTCAGTTGTTTTAGCTGATTTCTTACCACCTTTTTTGTATTGGATTTTACCAACCTTCTTTGACATAGAACCTTCGGATGGTTGTGAGAATCCTTCGTCAACTTTTTCGTCTTCATCTTCATCATCTTCATCTTCATCATCTTTGTCTTTGTCGTCTTCATCGTCTTCATCTTCATCACACGTCTCACCCAACACGATTTCGCGCGCTTTTTCTTGTAGGTATGCGTGAAAGTTTATTTGTGAAGATTCAGCATTTTCGTTAATTAAATCTTCAACCATGCTTTGGATGTACGATAGTTGTTGTGTTGTACTCATTTTAGTGTTCCTTGTTTGTATCGTCAGGTTCAGTAGCCTGGACAGTCGATTGTAGTTTTGGTTTCAGATAATCATGAAAACACTGCTCTGCTTGCTCAGGCTTATTATCAATAAGACTGTCAATCATATCAGTTAAGTTAGCATTTGCATCTTCCATTAGTTCTTCGCTCCTATTTATGTGGTAATAATATTTTGTGTGGGTTTTTTATATAGCTGCTCCAGCTCCATCACCCGAGCCTCCAGCTGGATCTCCACCACCTTCTGCACCTGCTGTATCTGCACCTAATCCAAGGTCAGCACCACCGAAGCCACCTCCCATGCTGCCTCCCATGCCGCCAGCGTCAGCTCCCATGTCACCATATAGGGCTTTCAAATCTTCATTACCACCCTCAACATCCAGACCCATTTCTTCACGTTTCATTCGTTCGTTTGTGATGATTTCTTCATCAGTCATCTGTAAGAATCGCTTCATAGTGAATCGTGGTGATAGGTAAGAAATACCATCTGCCGAGCCGTACGTACTCAATAACGCCCCGTCCAATTCCAATTGTTTATACTTGCCGAAGTTAGAAGGTTCAGGTAGCATAACACGATACATAGACTCATCAACATTGATTTGATTTTGTCGTAAAAACATTTTAAACTCAGCGTCTAATGTTTCTTCGAGGTGTCCTTGTAACCGTTCAACGTACAACGAGAACCGCAATTCTTGTATATACGCGATTCCAACCTTACCATCGTTCCATATTTGACCACCCTCTTGCTGTTCAATCATGTACGATGTTGGTACTTTCAAGCCACGCCAAACCTTACGTTGGAAGTATTCCAAATCAGATAGCTCACCCAGACCCTGTCCACCAGGTAGCGTATCAACACGTGACCCCCGCCCATCCGGACGCGAAGCAAAGAAGAAATCCTCTGACATTGATTGTGGATTGTATACAGAATCAATCTCGGACTGCCCACCATTTTGTGTAGGTACTTTCTTTTGTTTGATTTCGTTTTTGATACCTTCCAAGTACTGTTTAACACGCTGTGGAGGCATTTTACCAACATCAATGTAGAATACACGTCTTTCAGGCGCACGTTGAACACGGTATATAATGATAGCATCTTCCAACAATTCCTTTTGCTTGTGAGATCGGTATACTGGTCGTAGTACAGACTCACCAAACGGTTGGGTATCTGACATATCATCATTCAGCGAAAACCTAACGATTTCCTTTGCTGATATGATTTCTGTCTCATGTTGAGTTGTTTCTTTTGAGCCCATCGGTAGACCATACCCACCAGCTTTAGGCTTTTTGATATCTGTCTTTATTTGCCATGCGACAATTTTAGTAGCATCATCAACATCTACGATAGCAGCAACAACGTTATTTGGATGAATGAATACCCATTGGTCGTATGGTGTTTTTTGTTTACGGAAAAACAAATCTCCATACTTCACCGTCATCCGAGCAATACGATATAACCGGTTTTGGAATTTGTGGATTTGTCCCCATCGACGCAGTGCTGCTTTAATAGTTAATACTGCAGTACTATCAATGTTATCTTCATCTTCGGATAAAATGTCAATTATCAACGGTTCCTTAGATTTTGGTGCATTCCCTGTCATTTCTTCTGCGATCGTATCCAATGCACGCGATACTTCAATATCATTGTCCATCAATTCGTATTCGCGGTATCGAGTCATTCTCGACGCCGATCCCTGTATTAATCGTTGGTACCAGGTGTAATTATTGTATGCACCCGCATCTGCCATTTCTTGGCTATCCGTCATTTTAACGGTTGCGTTTTGTGGAGATACGACTTTAAAGTATCCGGACCATTTAGCTGCTTCTGTCATTTTATACTAAGTCTCGTGTTTGTTGTTATTGTTGTATTTATCTAAGGTACGACAGAGGGGTTATTTAACCTTCTGTTGAACCTCGCCAAACTGAGAATTCTCATTTAATAAATCGTTCTGCTCATCTAAGCTTTCTTGCTGCTTAAAGCTGGTATCTTCTATGGTTTTGTTCATTTTTGTGATGCCCAGAGATGCTTCCATAGCAGCTTCAATTTGTTTAAGCATCATTGCATTCTGTTCGGATATCTTGGCGTTTAATTCGGTTAATTGTGTCACGGTTTGGTTTGCTGGTGCTTGCTGCACTTGTTGATTGGTGACAGCAGATCCATCAGCAATGACAGGACCAACTCCCGCAGCAACGGGAGTCGCTGCATCCCCCCCAGAAATAAAATTAGCAACTCTATCAACCAATCCAACAGTATCATGAACTGATTTTCCAACTGTATCCACAACAGATCCCCACGCATCCGTTCCCAACTTCTTGTCAATGGCCTCAATGCCTTGTCTAACTTTTGGGCCTGCAATATCACCAAGCTTCAACCCTATCGCTGCTGCTATAGCTATCGGTAGTCGTCTAAACAAACTCTTGGCAAAATTCTTCAGTACACCCCACAACGAAGGAACCAAATTCTTTCCATGCTGAACAACTTGAGATCCGATGCTTTTTACCGATTGCATGGCTTTCGATGCTAATTCTGCTGCTTTCTGTACTAAGCCTCCACCTGCATTTTTTGCTGCAGTTACCATCCCACCGACCCTGGATTTTGCACCATTTGCCAAGTCAGCCACTTTCGACGCTATACCGCTGGCCAGACCTTGTCCACCTTTGAACATCTTGAGCGCTCCCCATATGCCACCAACGGAAGTCAATATCGGTCCCAATAAATCCGTTAACACCCCAACTAATCCACCGATAGCAGAAACCACTGGATCAGCTATCAGTGGTCGAGCATACGAATCCCATAACTGTTTTATCTCTTGTAGGAATTTCGGTATCGTTTGTAGCGTGTCTTCGCCTGGATCTTTCGTTCCCTTGCCCGCTCCAAATTCTGTTTCCTTTGCTATCGTTTGTGCAAATTCGTTTACCTTCGGCATTTTTGCGATTAGGTGCTCAAGTGCGGCAGCTTGTGCCAGTGATGCTGGATCGTTTTTACCCCGAATGTCAGCTATCCTGCTGTTCATCTGTCCCAACAATGTGTTGTATTCTTTTTGTTGATCTCCATCCTTGCCAACCATCATATCCAGTTGACGCAACCTGTCTGCATCCTTACCACTCATACCGGATTGAGCGGCAACCATTGCGACTACCATGGACTCTTTCATCCTATCCATCACACCCCGATCGCTTAATCCTGCAGCTTTCTCTGCCATTGCAAATGTGGATTCTAGCGAAATACCAAGTTTTTTGTTTCGCTCTGCTTCCTTAAGAATGCTATCTTTATACGCTTTTCGCTCTTGGACGGTTTGCATCTTCAGCATCTTATTACGAACGGCCTCACTACCCAACATCTTTTGTGTCATTGATGCGACTTCGGATGTGGTTTTATTGGACATTCGCCCGAGTTTGGCAAATTGATTTATCATTATTTCGGATTGATCAGCGATATCATTCAGGCCCACCTTCTCACCAAACCCCTTCAAAATATCCATTGAAGTACCCATTAACTGCGATGCACCGGCATACGACCCCGTCAGTTTGTAGGTCATATCCATTAAACTTTCACGTCCATCACGCTCAGCGGTCAACATGCTAACGTTTTGTCGGACAGCGTCGTTTACGCTAGTATAATCCTCCTGCATTGATAGGAATAGATTTTTATTCTCTCCAACAAATTTCTGCATTTCTTCGGGAGCCAGCCCCATCTTCAGAGCTGACGATTTTATCCCCTCTCCGATAATACTATACATGCCAATTTGTTTTTGTTGGGCATATTCCAATTGGTCGAAACTACGTTTTAGTGATGCTGTTATCGCAGTCATGCCGCGTTCAAAAGTAAACAACCCCTTAACTGACGATTTTAGTGCTGCGGTCCTATCCTTCAACGCTTGCGTCGCTTGATATGTCTGCTTCATCGCTTTGACATCAGTTTGCATTCTGCTGTTGGTGACCTTCGTACTTTTGGTAATTTCAGCATTCAACACATTAAACGCAGACCGAACACTAGCAGCATCATTACCAGCATTATCAAAACTTTTCACCATTTCTTTGGTAAACGTTTGGGGTGATGCTTTGTGAAGATCTCTGGCCAATTTCTTCAATTCTTTTGAAGTTTTCTTGGAATTTTTTGTCTGCATCTCATTTTCTTTTTTGAGTTTGTCAGACTTATCTTGTAGGTCCCCCAAGGCATCGGATGTTTTCTTCAATACCTTGATCCCGTTTTCCTGAGCACGGAGCTCTCTTCTATCGGAAGCGGTATCGTTGTGGTTTTCCATCTTATCGATGAAAGCACTGTATTGTTTTGTGCTGTTTCTCAATGATAGTCCGAATGCGTTGATCGCTGATAACGCTTCATTTATTTCACCTGATGCCATAAGTATTTTCCAAAATTAGTTATATGTGTTATTTATGTCGGTCAACATACAAAACAAATGGTTTGTTGACCCTATTAAAAATACATAGTACAGTGGCTTCAACTTAAACGAATACAGAGGCAAACACAATGAACGATTCACACGAACATGCAGTAATTCAAGGATTTAATGCATTGCACAGATATGTTTTGCTTGCGGGTGTAGTATATGTATTAGCTTTATTGGCAGCGGGGGGTTGGGGAATTGTTGTTGTTGGGGAATTGTTTGGTATTGGTGTAGATACTTCTGGCGACGGTTCCGGATCTGTTAGTTGGTTTGGTTGGACGGTAATAACCGAGGTGACATTCGTAATGGCATTCAAATCGTGTAACATGGAACAGGCTTCGAGTGCTTTTTTTAAGATGCAGCGAGACAAAGACCTCCACATGGTATTTCTGAGAGAAGGTGCTATCGGTGCTGATTATGGGCCAGAGGGTTACGATTATATAACACAACAAACATTCACATTGCGAGCTTTTGTATTGGGAGTGATAATGGTATTTCTTATGTTGTGTGTTGGTCATTTCTCACAACATTGGGGTGGGTGGATAGATCTTATTGTAAGTTGGGTCATGTTGTTCATCGCTCTTATGGTATTCACAAAGAAACCCAACGATGTAGCTGAAAAGGCTATCGAGATGCATGAAGCTGTGGTGGCTCGCATGCGAGAAGTAAACGCAGAAAATCGCGTTATTCGTGAAACAAAAGACGCAGAGAAACAAACTAAGAAAGCAGCTAAAAAGCAACGTAAACATCTAAGACGTCTTGGAGTTGCTTAACACATCAGCGGTAGTACTAAAACCTAATAGACTGGAAACGAGTGATCTTTTAGTTTTTCCATCCTACGGTCAATGAAAGAACGCATAATGTCCCTTTCACCAGGTGTAAGATTTAAAGCGTCGTGGTATTGAAGACCTCCCCTCATATACCACGACAGCTCCACTATTGAATTAACAATCCCCGAAATTTCCAACTGCATTTGCTCCACAGTTTTCTTGTACATCTCAGGATTGCCAGATTTTAGTACTAGATAAAAAAACTTACTGGGTTCATCGGAATGGTGATATCCATCACCTCACCACAATCTTTACATTTTACTTTTGTTGTAAAATCAGGTCCCCAATCCGTAGTCTCATCGATAGCAGATGATAACTGGTTAGCCCACTTAATCGGTATTTTCTGTAACCATTCTTTGATCATGTCCGTATCTGTAATGCCATCAACGGATTTAATGATCCCCTCCAATGTGTCAATCATTCTGTCTTGTTGTTGTTCCGGTGAGATATCATCCTCAAATACCTGCATGATCTTAATAACATTGCGGTATCTGATCGGTAACAATTCGACAGTCTGTCCGTTGTCCAGCACAACATGAAACTTGTTGTGAATCGTGGTGGGATCAATCTGTTTGGTGTTTTTAATGAACGGTCCCATTTGGATTGCATATTCATTCGTTGATGCGTCAGGACAATCGTGAGTATGCGTTACATCGAACTGATCTCCATAAGAAACTTGACGTAAACACACCATCAGGAAATCAACATCCTTTGCAAATAAATCCTTCGGTTTCAATACCCCTGGTATGCATCGTTTGAATACTTGTTCAATTGAATCACCACTGAATAGCATATCTGGTGTTCTAACAACGATCTCATCAATAGTTGTCATCGGATACACATGCAGTTCACCGTTTACCACAGATGAGTCCAATTCACCATCCGTGTATAGTGTGCCTTGTGAAGGTATCTGATATGTTTGACCAGGCATACGAATTTTATCCAACAGTGGATTGGATGATGCGGTTGGTTCGGGAATGGGTGTTTGCGCTGGTACCGGTGCTGGGATTGTTTTTTCAGCTGGAGCAACCGTCGCGTGTGCGGCTAGCATCTCGGTTTCCGTTATGGATCCTTGTTGGACTTTAGCTTGGTTTGGTGGTTTTTTGGCAGGTGTTCGTTTAGTAGCCATTGGCATCCTCATGTAAATACATTAAAAACATATTTATGCATGGGATACCAACAGCAAACTTCGCTTATATTACGGTGTATGACTCTTTCCACCACTTAGGAATCATGTGGTGTGCTGTTTTATACAAATACCCGAAACTAGCATCGACAATATAGACCGATCCCACATCAGACTTGGATCTAACTACGCGTCCCCCTCCTTGAATTATAGCAATTAGGGTTTGTCGTTGGTACCATTCGGATGACATATCCATCCGTCTCTTGATCCATTGGTCACCCAAATACGGATATGGTGTTTTTACAAAGATTGCAAATTTACCTAACTCACCTTTCAGATCCAAACCCTCTGTAGATGATGGTGAGATCAGTATACGTGGTTGTGTATCTGTTAAATATGCGTGTATAACGGAATCACGACTATCACCTGAATCTGGGTTGTGATGATATATGTGATGAGGTCCATCTGCTAATTCTTCTGTAAGCCACTGAGCCACTTGAAAGTTGGCTGTATGTAGGATCCCGCTTTCTTCTTTGTGATTTGCTAGCAAGAACTGTACATCTTGGATCATTTCACCTCTAGGCTTTTTATTCTCCGGTTTATTCCACCCATAATTCATCTTCATGCGAGGCATGTAATATACTGGTCTGTTTTCTTTATCGAACTCCGAATCAAGCGACAGGAATGCTGTTTCTTCTTGTGGTATTTGTAAATCTTCACAGAATCCATCTTTATTTAATATGGTTGAAGACATAAACAAGAAGTTTGACGCCATTGGCTTTAGTATGCGGTTGAATGAATATCCACCAGTTAAGCGCTTGAATTGGAACATTGTTTTATCCCACACTAACACAAAATTGTCTTCCACATAGCTTTCTGTGCGAGCTATCATCATGTGGCTTTCTTCCACATGTTCGGTTAATGAGTCGAATTCACGGATTTTATTGATATCAGCTCTGGATAAGTCGTTACCGGATTGTTCTTTTAGATGCTCAACTTCAACTTCAAGCGCTGTATATATTGGCATAAGCTTCGGCATGTAATAGTCCGACATCCATTCTATGGCAGACATTAAGTCTTTGTGTACCTTGAAATCTATGCTGTATTTTTTGCATCTAGCATATGTGATCATTAATGCATCAAAGTTTACTAGGTGCTGCTCGAGTGTGTGACACTCATCAGCAATCATCAAGCTGCGTTCTGTAAATGTTTGAGTAAATGCAAATGCGGTTAATGCTAATTTGTAATTAAGTATTACGTTATCGGATTTAACTGCGCTTTCTTTTGCGGCTTTATGCGGACATGATGCACATCTAGGCTTTACCAAAGAACCAATGTCACATGTAGTACCTTTGCTGCCACATGAGTAGTTGCCTTTACCATATAAAGACACGGTTTCTTTTTCTTTGAAATCGTCTTCGTATTGCTTTTGAAGAATCTTCTGTGGTGTTAATATAAAGGATGCTTTCTCTGATTGGTGTTTTAAGTATCTGGCATATGTTAATGCAATATACGATTTACCCCCACCAACTGGCATTTCCAATATCTGGAATTTTTTGTCTTGAGTGTCGGCTAACCAGTTTAAAGCAGTAACCTGAGATGCTCTTGGTTCTAGTTCAGGAAAGGGCCAGAAATCTAATATGTTTTTTTGCATGATTTATATTCTTCTTATGTAATTATATTAGATATTATACATTAAAAAGATATAGTAATCAAATGCCCTTTCAGGGAGATGTTAGCAAATAAAAATCAGCTAAAGCAAATTTTTGATTCACCAACATCTATTTAGATCAATTTTAGAAGCATATATAATTAAACATTTTTATAATCCCCCCCACACCTAAACGGTGCTTTATGGCTTGAAGAATAATATTAAATACACAAAATATTAACTACCAAAAGGAACCGATTAAATAAAACTTCGTACGGGTGACACCGGCCTACCTTACTTTGTTACAATTTCTGTCAAACATATGACAATGCTAAACCTCTTCACGAACTTTGTTCAAATCCATTAGTGTAGTTTACATTTTTATAGCACTCTGGCTAAGCGGTTACGTGGCAAAACACGTGTAATCCTGGCGTATTGTATTTCACGGCACCTTTAAAACGGGACGCGATCAAATAGCCTCTTGCACTTTTAACAAGCAGTCTTCCATCTCATTCGCATGAGCGGGTTTGTGTATTTAATTCTGTAGCTATTTAGTTAGAATATCATGTGAGCATTGATCAAAATGTCTTTTAATTCTTGGGTCATTTCAGACAGCGGTAATGGTGCGGTGGTGACTTGTTCACCAACCCTATCATCTGCAGGTCGCAAACGATATTCAAAACTAACGCACATATCTTCTACGGTATCATAGTCTGGTGTGGAAGCATCGAGACGCTTCGTGATAGCACAAGGCTCTTTGACTATTTCAAACTCATACAACCCAACAACAGTATCATCATCGGCTAAAATATTACCTTTTAAAGCAGGAGTTATTATGGGTGACTTGAATTCCCCACCATACACATCTCGAGTCTCTACGAACTCGTCATCCCAATATTTCATCATCGGTTTGGATCCATATCGCCCCAATGGGATGTTGGTCTATGGATACCCAACCCACCTATTCGGAATGATGTACCACCTATTAACTTTTGAAGCGCATCTTCTTTACCGCACGCAGGACATTCAGTAAGCGGTTCATCGCTGAATTTTTGTATCTTTTCGAACTCATTTTCACATTCTTTGCATTGGTATTCGTATATCGGCATTATTCTTCCTTATCTATAATGGCAGCAGCAAGCCACCAGCTATCCGTAACATCATATAACCCCTTGGTTTTTAACAATTTATAGGGTTCTAGTTGTTCTTTGATTGTCTGAGGAAGAGCTTTATACATGTTTTGCTTCTTCTTCATTTCTTTTGCTTTTAATTCAGGCTCATCCAGTATTATCTTTTTGTGAGCGTGCATTTTGATTGATTTTGGTGCGATGATATCGACTTCATATTGCAATTTTTGTAAGTAACAAACAATCACAAATTGTAATCCCGCTAAATCACGGGTAGCACTACCAGTCATACCATACGCCAAGCCTTCGATAGCTATCTTCGGTGTGTGCTTTTGAACGATATCACCAAGTGTGGTGGCAATGTAGTTCGCACGCGTAAAGATACCCTCATCTTTCGATGTTGATATCACTCCACAATCGATGATGTTTTTGTCACCATCCAAGATACTCCAGCCCGTGTATGTATACGATTGATCTATTCCTAAATATAATTTATCCATCACCATATTTAGGTGATGGATTTTTGGGGTTAGTTTACCACTTTCGAAAATCCATCTTTAAATTGCACGTGAAGCTTGTTATTGAATGCGTTATCTAAATCTCGGTGAGAGATAACAAAGATAGATGATTTGTCATCTTCTGCCTTGCGTTTAATCATGCTAACAGCATTTTGTATGCCACCTGCATCCAAACCAACATCCAACACCTCATCCAATACCCACATATTCAGAGGATCGTGCAAGTATTGTAACACATCTCGGAAGGCAAAGGAAAGCGCTAAATTAACTCGACACTGTTGACCGTTTGAAAGATTGCCATACTGAAGTGACTTACCCAACCTATTAATACTGACTTCCATCTTCGGGGTAAACATTACACTATGTGGTAACCCCATGTCTTTTAAGTACTTATCCAGTTGTATGTTTAGGTACGGTATTGACTGATTCAGCATGGTTTTGCGAATAAAGCTGTTTTTGTTAGTCAGTAATTTTAGTAAGAATTTCTGGTGTTCGATCAATTTGTGCAACTCATCGCTACGCTTGGTACCTTTCACGTATACAAATTCGGTACCGTTGACAGATTCGAACAGCTTATCCATGTTGGTTGTTGGTAGTTTTATGGACTCGAACAATTCAAAGAAAGTTGTATCACCATCAAATTGTTCATTCTGTAAATCTTGCATCTGATCCAACCAAGCGTTTGTTTCTTTCTTTACAGCAGCTAGAGTTGTCTCCGCAATTGTTAGCTTGTGTTTGTGATCGTCAATACCTTTTTTGTTGAGTGTGCGTTTACCCTCAATCGTCTTTAGCTTAATTTCCGCTTTACTGAAATCAGCTTTAGCTTTCGTCAGTAACTTCTCCAATTTAGCTCGTTCTTTTGGATCGAATTTTTCTTTTAATTCTGCAGCCCGTAACACATGTGGGTTTTCCAACGATGCAATCGTATCCAACCGTTCTTTGTTTGATGTTAGCTGTTGTGTGATGCTAGTCAGATAATCCGGAGTTGCTGTAATCAAATCAGCCACCGTTTTTATCGTGGTTGCTAACCCTTCTGCTGATTCTGCTATTGTTTCTAGTTTACCAACCAATACATCGATGTCAGCCTCTGCTGTCGTTACAGCATCCTCACACTTCGCTATATTTTTCTTGGTATCTTTAAATGGCTGCGTGCAATACGGACACGTATTATCGTTTAAGTGAGTCAACTCCTTGTTGTTATCATCAATGATACCTTCGAGAGCTGCAAATTCACCGGTTATTTTGGTGGTTTCGTTATCAAGCTCTTTCTTTTGATCTAACGCGGCACGGTAAATGTCGTTTTGCTTTGTTTGATATGCAACGTCAACATCCTCCAATTCGGAGATTTTTGCCTCAATCGCTTCTCTTTTGTCGTTCTGATCTTCTTCCCACACCAACGCAGCTTCTTCCGCAATTAACATATCAGATGCCAAATTTGTAACAACATCCAACTTTAGTTGCGTTGTATCGATCGTTTGCTCTAACACATCACACTCATCGCCAACGTCATCCGATTGATCGCGCAGACGCTCTTCCGCATCTAGCTGTACATTGTTTAGGTGCGCGAGCTCATCGACAGCAACACCCAAATCGATGTCATGTTTCTCATTCCAGTCATCGACACGACCGCTGGTGATCTGCAGTTGCTTCATGAATCGGTGACAGTCTTTGTTGTGTTGTTCAATGTTACTTTCTTCAGTCTCGAATGATCTAGTTGAGTCTTTGATTCGGTCTTTTAGAATACCAGCCTTATCGGATAGCATCTTCAAGTCCAATAACTCCTCTAGCATATCCGCTTGATTTCTCATAGGGAGGTTCAAAAACTGCGTATTAATCGCCGAGAATACGATAACTCGAACGAATAGATCGTGGGGCATTCCCAGAATCTGTTCAATTTTCGTGTTTGTATTTGATATACTATCGGGTGTGATCTCCTCATCGTCTTCCCACAACTCAACACCATTGCCTTTCAGCTTTCTGTGTCTGCGGACCTTGTATGTGTGGTTATTCTTCTCGAACACCACAATCACCTCCATATTCTTTCCGTTGATGTGGTTAATCAACCCATCTTTCGATATATCCGATACTGGCTTATCGTATAAACCGTACGATATTGCATTAATTATTGTTGATTTTCCAACACCATTCGAGCCACCATCGTCGACATTTTCACCAACGATCATTGTAGTGCCTGGTGTTGTCAGGTCAACTTTGGATGGTACGGAACCATATGATTGGAAATTTTGAAATTGTACTGATATTAATTTAGTCATTGTTGTCTGGTTGTAAGTCTTGGAAAATTGTTATCAACAGGTCATTATCAATGTGTTTGGTTTCTATGCCACCCAACATTTCACATACCATATCATTTGTGTTGGATGATTCAATCTCGACGATATCTTCATCCACTTCAGTCTCGGCCAACGCTTCTCGGATCTCAGCCGTTTCCTCTAGGTTAAATGCTCGTAGTCCGTAATCATCCATGAATTTTTTGCGTATAACGCTACCTTCGGAATAGTCAATCGGTACATCAACTGTACATTTCACTCGAGCTCCATTCGCTAAATCAGGATCTTCGAGTAACTCCGATAACGTCGCTGAGACATACTTCGGACACTCTTCCCAATTTACAAAAGCTAGTGTTTCGGATTCGTGATCGTATGTAGCCAATCCACGCTCGTTGTCACCCGCATCACCAAAGTTGGTGGGGAAGCAATTCCCAATATATGTTATGTTTTTTTCGGTTTGTCGCTTGTGAAAATGACCAGATAGTATGGTGGGTTTCGTGAAATCTTGTGGATCGGGACCACCCTTCATTTTGGTGTTGTGACCAGTGATGACAAAACCGGAAAATTCGAAATGTCCAGCCCAAAATTTCAGGTGCGAGTATTGAGCTAGCGTTGAATACTCATCGTGGAATAAAAACGGACACAACAACACACCATCGCCTATATTGTCGATGATGGTTGGTTCGTATATAGGTATGAAATTATCAAACACTTCAAATTGAACGATTGAGTGAATTTCACGGGAGTGTCGTTTATACAAATCGTGATTCCCGATTATGAAGTAGATTGGGATACCCAAATCATTCAACATTCCAGCTCCTTTTTGTGAGTAATTTGATGTTAGGATATCAATGGCGCTTCGCTCTTGATTCCAATCACCCAGAAATATGACGTGATCAATTTCTGGGTCATCTTGAACATTTTTACAAAACCATTCCAAATACTTGATACAATCTTCGTTGTGTTGGACAGAGTTCGACTTCGCTCCGAAGTGCAGATCTGTAAACAAACCTCCCTTCATTAACTGTTTAGGCATATATTATTCCCCTTCACATAAATACATTTTGTGAATAATTATTGTGTGGTGTTAGTATGTGTTATTATGTATATCTTCTTATAGATCCAACAACAAGTCAACCGTTTTATGTGGGTAAAGGTAAAGGTCGCCGTATGTACGATCATTTTCGATTGCGCAATAGACTTTCTAATATGTTATTGCGTAACAAAATTCTAAAGATTGAACGATCCGGTGAAAACATCATATATGAAAAATATATTGAAGATGTTGATGAACCAACCGCATTCGATAATGAGGTAACGTTAATACAAAAATGGGGCAGAAAGGTTGATGGTTCAGGGATATTGTGCAATGTTTCATCGGGGGGTGAAGGAAATTCATCGAGTTGGACCGAGGAACGAAAACGGAATGTCAGCAAGCGAATGAAAGGGCATCGGGGCAACCTCCCTATCATATCCAAACCTGTAACACAGTACGATTTGGATGGTAATTTTATTGCTCACTTTGAATCCGCAAAACATGCGGGAGAACAAACGGCTGCTAATAGGTCATACATAACAGCCGTTTGTAGAAAAGTCAGAAAATCGTCAGGTGGTTTTTTGTGGACATATAACGGAGATCCAAAACCCACATTTGCTAAAACATATTATAGTGCTGTGTCTCAATATAATAAAGATGGCTCGTTTATTGCTGAGTATCGTTCGATAACTGAAGCTGTGGCTCAGACTGGGATTGGGTTGCATGCGATATCTTCTTGTTGTCGGGGACTGTCAAAGACGTCGGGGGGTTTTGTGTGGAAATATTCTCCCAGTTGAGGTAAGCAGTAACACCTGAACCGATTACCATCAACCCCGCAAATATGATGGTTAGAATTGGATACTGTTTTTGTGGTGTTGGAGCCAACTTTTCGTTGTGATCAAGCATTTCTTGCAACCGTGTTTTTGATAGTGCGAGGCTTTCTTTCACTCTGTTTTTTGCATCAACCAATACCCGATTTATACCCTCAACGTCTACGTCATCGTTGATACGCCATAACTCTACTCCTACGTTGACTAGAGCAGGGTGAGATGATATGGTTTGTTGTATTGTGGAGATGAAGCGTTGTTTGGTTGTTGGATCTGCAGGTACCGGAAGATGGTATAATAACCATTTAAGATCTCTAATCTCTCCTGATTTTGATGAGCCTAAATTCAAAATTATTGACACTACGCACGCATCGAATAATGCACGATCGGATCCAGATATTGAATCTCTTTTGATCTGTACCAGCCGAGTGATTGTTTGCTGTGGGGTTTCGGTTAATAGCAATTCCGCCTTGGTGATTGAACCTTCTGTTGCGTTAAAGTTTGTGTTAGTAAATAGTTCCAATGTGGATATCCTTGTTGTGTAAGTTGTATTAAGTAGGATCAGCTTCACCCAATTGTTGTGAAAATTTCTCTTCATCGTCGTTGTGGTGTGAAGCTGCTGCGTGTTCCATTTGATAGTTTAGGGATGGTGTTAAACCATTCTTAACCATCAGTACATCTCGTACATTTCTGTGTTTCTTTTCTTGGTTTAGATATTGATTGAAAGAGTTTTTTATACATTGTGTGTAGAACCCAAATGGGTTATCGCTTTTGTCGGGTTTAAACGCTCTCCACGTTCGAACCAACATCATTACCGCATAAGCCTGCATATCTTCATTGAATGTGTAACCAGCGTATTTGGATGATGATGCGTATTTTTTTGTTAATAGTGTTAGCATTGCCGCTAAGGTATCAGACATTTGATCCTTCTCTTTGCTTGCAATAACCGCAGCCATTAACACCTTTCGGTCAATGTAATACTTGCCTTTCTTTTTTGGTGTTTTCTTTACTACTACTTTTTCTGATGATCCTGTCATATATAGCTCCTTGTTGACAATACTATACCACAAAATAATAAGACAGACAACACCCATAAATACGACAATATTATTCGAGGATACAAAACCAAATGCCAGCCAATCCATATGCAGCAAAACTACAAAACCGACGGGGTGAGTCTGTAATATTCGAGTCGACGCCGGATATTATCGAGACCCGTAATGTTAATTACAGTTCGATTGAACCAACGCACATGCCAGGACAGATATATACCTATAAGAATACATCATCTCGAGTATATAACGTATCGAATGTTCGGTTCGTGTCGCGAACTGCTAGTGAAGCACAGCGCAACCTAATCTGGTTGTGGAGAATGCGCGGTTGGACTATGCCGAATTTTGGTGTTAGTGGTACAGTCGACAAGCAGTGGGAGTGGCCTGAATGGGACACCGCAAACGCACAAGCAGAGAACAAAGCTAGCGAACCCAACCAATTCCATGAGGATCGATCGCAGATATTAGATGAGCAGCGCGAAGCAGCGGTAAATTATGGTGTTAATCCGATAGGATCACCACCAGATATACTGTATTTTAGTGCTTACTCTGCTGGTGACGCAGCCAGACAACATATAAAACGGGTACCGGTCGTGTTGCAACAACTGAGTATACCATATCCTAGTGACGTTGATTATATTCTAACACCACAAGGAGTACCAATGCCAACACTAATGTCGTTGGATATTACGCTGATAGAAACACACGCACCGAGAGAGTACGAGTCGTTTAGTTTATCAGCATTCAAACAAGGACTGCTGGGAGGCTTCTAATGGCAAATCCAAACGCAAACTCGGTGTCATCTGGTAAAGGACGATACGTGCAGGGTGGTAAAACGGACGAATTCAGCAACAGGTTGGGTTGGTGGGAACGTATTGTGTTTGAACCATCACCTGATGATATCACATATACCGTTAGTAGTGGGGAATCGGGTAGACCGGATCTCATAGCTTATCGATTGTACCAAAAAGCAACACTGGGATGGGTGGTTCTTCAATTTAACAACATTGTCGATCCTGCAACAGAATTACAAACAGGGACGGTGATAACACTGCCTACTCCTTCGCGTGTATCACTAACAATAACAACAGCGTCATAACAATGTCTATTCCAAGCAACGCATTAGCGAATTATCGCACGTATTCATATCACCAGTTTCTAGCTGTGTGTAGTAGCACTGCAGCAGCCGAGAGTCTGGGCAACGTATCTAGTGGAAATTTTTCTGCACTACAACACCCAACGGTGGATAGAGCATACACCCCACGATCCACGTCAGGTGGGCAATACATATTATTGGTTGATGGTATGTCGGATGCTCATCTGAACATATCCAAAGCTAAATGGACCACATCTATTGTACCAGATGCCAAATCATCGAGTGGTGCGCAAGTTGGAATGGGTGTTGGTGTTGAGGGTGTGATTGAAATATACGAAGCCAATAGTGCTAGATTTATCAGTATTATTGGATCGGCAGCCACGCAAATGGGTGTTCCATTTCCATCTCTCAGTTTTATGCTGAAGACGATATTCGTTGGTGAGCGTTTCGATGGTACAAGCGAATACATTACTGATGTGAACCCGTTTGTTTTCAATCTATATGATATGTCTGCTGTCTTCGATAGTACAGGATCCAAATACCGAATGCAAATTTTCGGACAAGTCGGTTCCAATATGAAGCAAGATGGTGTCGTATTGTCTGGTTCCTCGGTGGCCATTGAGTCTGGTGATACGCTTGGTGTTGTGTTGGGTAGAGTTGCGGAGATAGCCAATGCTGTTGTAGCATCCGAAGCCAAAGCAGTTGATGATGTAGCTCCAAAAACCGTATCAAAAAAACCAAAATATGTGATAAAAGTAGCATCGGCTATTGCAGCAAAGTTGGCAGGTGATAATGCACATATTCGGCTAGCTGGAACGAAAGATAATCCAGTGTTGAATTTATCACAAGGTAGCGCATCATCAGTTGCGCAAAGCATTGAGGCTGTATTGTTAACATCTTCCTCTATGGTTGATGAAGCAAAAACTTCAGATACATCCGCTGTAGTGGAACGACGAAAACTATTCACAATCAACCAAGTATCATCTGTAAATGCAGCCGGTGAGAGCGTTCACACGTTTTTTGTTGGCATGCGTGAAACGCTAACAGCGAAGCAGGGTGAAGACATGAGAGGCCAAAAAGCTGATTTGACGCTGGATTATTTGTTTACCGGAAACAACACAGATATCATAAACCTTGATATGAAACTGACACACGCGTTAAATGTTGTGATGTCAATGGGAACATCAAATGCAACACCAACCGCGATAAACGCACAAGCAGGAAATACTGTTGACACCGTTGTAAACCCACCGCAACAATCATCAGGTGGCACTGTTGTTAGCCCTGATAAGTTCGTAGCGGGACACAATTTCGATCAAGTGCATTATGGTAACATGAATTACCCAGCATCAACAGCTAATTTTTATCATCTGCTGTCAAAGCAAGCTGAATTCGATACTGTTGGAGCTGTGATCACGGTTCATGGTAATCCGAAGTTGCTGGGTGAAATGACAATCAACCCAACCCAAATGGAAGGATTGTTCGAAGATATCAGTAAGAAAGGAATAAACGCAAACTGGCTAAACACACCAACAACACTACGATTGAATGTTAAATTCCCTAGAAATCCAGATCACCTACCGGATGGGTTTGATGATTTTTGGTACCTTGGGTTATACCGCATGATGGTCGTTGAGCACACGTTTAAAGATGGTAAATTCACGCAAACAATCACCGTTGCGCCGATTACAGGAACATCACCTGTGTTTGATGGTGTTGAACCATCGGGTGGTACAGCATCACAACGTACCACAAATGCAAGATTGACAAGCAATTCGGGGACGGGCTTAGTCCGAGATGGTAGGGGATTGTTACCGAATACTTCCAAAGCCAACTCTTTATCTTACACGGCTATTAAGGATATTGTGTTGAAGGTCGCTGCCGAAGAAGGGGTTGACCCAAATCTGATGTTAGCTCTTGTAAAACAGGAATCAAATTTTAATACGTCGGCTGTCGGTCCGTATGTTGGTGGTTATTGTGGACAAGCATTGGGTGTCATGCAGGTGTGTCCTAGGACAGCCGAGGGTGAAGGAATACCGAGAGAAGACCTAATGAGCAATCCTGAGCAAAACATTCGCGCCGGAACCCGATACATGAACCGCATGTTGACTAGGTATAGTGGTGATGTTGTGTTAGCACTAGCTGCGTATAATGCTGGACCAGAAACTGTTGGTCTACCAGGCACAATTCCGAATAATGATGAAACGCAAAATTATGTGAAGAAAATTCCTCGTTACATCGAGCAATTCGCGAATGGAACGGCACCAGAAGACAAAGCTGCAGCAAAGCTAGCAGGAACAACAAAGGAACAGATACCATCGGTAACGACAGTTGAAGATGCTGGTAGTAGGACTGTTAAATATATAAAAGAAGTAACTAGTGATGCTACTGGTAATGTGGGGTAATAACGTATGGTAATGTTTGATGATGCTCGTGTTGGATCGGGTGATAGTAATTTGTATCGCGATATCACGATAGGTGAAGTTGTGGACACGAATGACCCACAGCAAATGGGTAGAGTGCGGGTGCTATGTCATGCAATGGGTGATAACACTGAAGCTTTGATGAAGAACATTCCGTGGGCAACGGCAATGTCACCGTTAGGTGGTATAACCGAGACAACCGAGAGGGGACGTGATGGTCAAACATCTGAGGGTCCTATTGCATATGGCATGTGGAACATACCAAAGGTTGGATCGCATGTCTTGATCGCCTGCATTGATGGTGATCCCAGATTTCGTATTTGGATGGGGTGTGTGCACCCACAATTCATGACACACACATTGCCACATGGACGGTACATTTCGGAAGGAACCGCTAACGTTACTGGGCCATTGACTAGCTCTGAGGGGGCTATAGAGCCCATTAGCACTCACCAACAAAAATCATTTTCACCTGATGTTGCTAGTGTCATAGTTCCTGGTGCTCCTGGTGCAGGGGGAGACCACACCACGTCCCCTGAATATATATCTCGTGGATCGGACTACTCGGTAGCTTCCGTTCGGGATGAGTTGGTATCGGATCCAGTATCTGGACCAGTATCCGTGGGGGATGACAATTTCGAAGATGTTATACCGGAAGTGGACGGAACACAAACCAACCACCACAATGGATACAAAGAAAGCCGAGTTGTTCGTAACTTAGGATACACCGAGACAGATGGTAAGAATTACGATCCACAGGTGTACTCTTGGACAACTCCTGGATTTCACGCGGTATCAATGGATGATTCCGCAAATAATTGTCGTATTCGTTTTAAAACTACACATGGTAATCAAATAATCCTGGATGATACCAACGAGCGGATCTACGTTAGCACACCAGATGGTAAGACGTGGATAGAGATGGACGAAAAAGGTAATATTGATGTTTATGCGAATCGCAACATATCCTTCAATGCGGAGAATGACATCAATTTCACTGCTGGAAATACATTTCGAGTGAAAGCTAAGAATGGTATACATCTTGAGAGTGATGATGAGATTAGAATGCACAACAAGGGTCGGGATGGTGGGGATTTACACATTAGATCCGAAACTAACATTCGTCAACATTCGGTAAAGAACACTTATGTTGAATCCGATGCGAAGATTCACGTAAAAAGTGTCGCTGATATCTTTATACAAACAGGAGCGGTCTTAAACATCACAGCTGCTTCATCTGTAGCAGTAACAACACCAACAACGTCGATATCTGCGGTTACCAAAATTGGTGCGACGCTGGATGTTGTTGGTGCTGTAACTACGGCAAATATCGTAGCGAATACGAGTTCAATTGCAGCACCGCCAGGTAGTGGAGAACATAGTGGGCAGGTTAAATTGGGATCGGGCGGGTCTCCACAATCACCGACACCTGCTATCGCTGCTGAACCTGCGTTGGAATTTCAAGCATTTTTTACGAGCCGAGTACCAGAACACGAACCGTGGGCTAGAGTGATGACCAAACCGGGAGTAACTGACAAAAATAGTGGTAATACCCATGAGGGAGCTGCTGAGTTCTCGTATACTTCGCCTAGTGTGAATAGGACTGAGCGTGGATTTGATTTATCACGAAATGATAACTGGCACCGTTAATAAATACGGTATGGAGGTGCAATTATGTTAGCACGAGGATTATACACAGGTTTTTCATCAAGTGAATTTGGTCACCGAAAGAAATTTCGGACCAGGGATTACGAATTGGTGAAAACTGATCTACTAAACCACATATACACAAAGAAAGGTGAGCGGGTGATGATGCCGAGATTTGGTACTCGGATCCCCGAGATGATTTTCGAACCACTCGATGACGTTACTATAGACATCATAACCGACGATTTGACGGCTGTGTTCGATTTTGACCCTAGAGTGCGAACTCTAAATCTACAAGTCATTCCTGATCATGAGAACAATGCAATCAATGTTGTTGCTGATTTGTATTACGTTGAATTGAATATGACCGATAGATTGACACTGAATATAGTGTTCGAAGGTCGATAGACGAGCATTCATAAATATGCACAGAACATTATAGCACAAGGTATTTTTTAATATGGCAAGAGAAATTAGCAGAGCGGAAAGCTGGGAACGCGCTCACGAAGTATTTTCACAGATAAACTTCAATTCGTTTGATTTTAATACAATCAAAGAGAGTTTGTTGGATTACATGAAGTTATACTTCCCAGAAGACTTCAATGATTACATCGAGAGTTCGGAATTCATAGCCATATTGGAGTTATTCGCGTATGCTGCAGAATTGTTGGCGTATCGGATTGACTTGAATGCGCACGAGAACTTCATAACCACCGCACAGCGAAAAGAAAGTGTGCTGCGTTTAGCTAAATTGTTATCGTACAAGGCTTCGCGTAATATACCAGCTCGTGGGTTGGTGAAGTTGTCATCAATTCAAACAACTGAAACAGTTATTGATTCAGCTGGAAGAAACTTAGCTGGTCGTAGTATCAGTTGGGATGATAGCAATAACCCCGATTGGAAAGAACAATTCCTGTTGGTTATGAATAGGGTATTGGAACAAGACTTTGGTACCGTTGCTCCTAGTGAGCGTGTACAAATTGAAGATGTGTTGTTTGAGTTATATACGTGGAACAATACATCGGCTGGATCTGCACCAGGTTCGTTTATTAAGTATTCCGCCAGCGCGGTAACTGGATCCGTACCAATGGAATTAACGCCCGTTCAGTTAGCATCTGATGGTCCATCGGAACGTCGTCCTGAACGAAATGCAAAAATGTCATTGTTGTATGGTACGGATGGGTTGGGTGATAGCTCGGATACTACGGGGTTCTTCCTGTATACGAAGCAAGGTGAAATTCGTGTCGAAGAAAGCTTCTTCGATGGGGTCACACCAAACCAAACACACCAGCTAACAGATGCTGACATAAATGATACAGATATTTGGGTCAACTTAGTTGAACCAGATTCTCGTGAAATTGTGATAAATGATCCATATGCACGACTATTGCCACATTTGGTTGCAGCGGATTTGCGTTATGGTGAGTGGGTTGAAGTTGATCTAGCGAATGCTCAGAACATACTATTCAACACCAACAAAAATCGTCACAAATATGAAGTTGAGACGCTGGATGAAGATAAAGTTCAGTTGATCTTTGGTGATGGTGAGTTCTCGGACATCCCTAGTGGTCCGTTTGATATTTGGTATCGCACATCAGCGAATGAAGATGTATCTATTCCGAAAAACGCTGTCGTTGATCAACCAGCTTCTGTAACATACTTGGATGGTACAAATACCGTTCAAACGCTATCGTTCAACTTTTCGTTGGTTAGCGCATTACAGAATAACTCCCCTTCCGAAGATCTCGAACACATCAGACGTGTTGCACCTTCGATTTACTACACGCAAGATCGTATGGTAAATGGACGTGATTACAACACGTTCATGTTGCAAGATCCATCCATATTAAAATTACACACAACGAATAGAACTTTTGCTGGTGACTCAAAGTACATTGCGTGGCATGATCCCAAAGAGTACTACGAAGATGTAAAAATCTTTGGGGATGATATGGCGTTGTATTGGAATGAAGAAGATCCTAATGTTGGTGGACTGACAGTCGTTAGTACTGGCATTACGTCTTCTGCATTGTTAACTAACTATATTGAGCCGCTGTTGTGTAGTACTGATTTCTTTGCTACGTTGGGCCCGATTTTGGAGGCTCGTGGCGCAAAATCGAGTGACTTGCGTTGCTCATTCACCAATGACCCATATAGCTTTGACGTAAACGACAATGAGTTGTTATCTATTATATCTGCGTTGGATACTGCACAAACAACAACACCTGTCGTCGATTTGTTTTACTCAATCACGTACGATGAGTGGACAGTTGGGGTTGGTCCTGTTGGGCACGCGTGTGATCTGGAAACATCGTTGCCACCGCATAATCCTCCTATTATTGATGGGTGTGTTGCGGGTGCCGCTGAATCTGTGTGGATGATGCGTATCGAAGCCAATTTCTCTGGCAGTGTTTTATCCGGATGGGAAGTCAAATGGCGAACTAGACGCTTAATAACACAAAGCATTGATACAAAATTCTGGCACACAAATACAACAAATTCTGTTGTTAATTTCGATACACTAAACTCAAACCTAGACACTGTGGTGGTGTTGGCAGCGAATGTGAATGCTGATGGAACTGGTGTGTTGGGGGAAAATCGGGATTTTACTGTTGTTGGTCAGGAATTAGTCGAGCAAAACTTACCGAATGCTGGTTTACCAGATGTTCATCGATTGTCCATACTACCAGTTGATATTAATAATGATGGTATCCCAGATAACCTGCTACAAGCGGCTCTGTTTGACGCTCTATCCCAAAAAACGTACCAAGAATACATTGATGGTGGGTTGGTATCGGAAGAACCAACGGATGATCCAGTACAAACGATCATACTCCCGAATGGTAGACAGATCATATCAACAAATACCCTTGACGCAGAAATAGCACTACGGTTGAATGGTGAGTTGTTAACATTTGCTGCGTCTCAGTTAAAAAAAGCACCAAGTTCTGGTAATGCGGTACTGATAGATCGGGTTGTTATCGATGATCAATTATTAGCAAACAGCGGCCACTCGTTGGTTGGTGCGGATGATATCGAAATATCTTTCGTCGATTATGTGTATTTTAAACGTGAGTCGGCGATAGATGCTTGGGTACCGGTGACACCAACAAATGAAATAAAAACCCTGTGGGCATTGGATACTGAGAAGATTGGGGATGAGCAACGATACAAGAGACACAACGGTCGCTTTCCGTTGAATTTTGCATGGTTCCACACAACACCACGTTTTCATCTGGTTGATCCAACAGCATCCAACATCATGGATATGTTTATCATCACTAGAGGGTATTACTCAGCAACAAAACGATGGTTAGAAAACAAATCTTCGGTCGTCGCTGTCGCGCCAACACCACTGGACTTGCGTACATCGTATGCGTCTCTTCTCAGCAACGCTATGATATCCGACACGGTTATCTTGCATCCGGGTGTGTTTAAAGTTATGTTCGGTCCAAGATCGACACCGGAACTGCGCACTTTATTCAAAGTCATTCGTCCTGTTTCGTCATCGTTAACTGACAACGAAGTGAAGGTGCGGATCGTGGAGCGGGTACGTCAATTCTTCGACCTTGATGATTGGGAGTTTGGTGAGACGTTTTTCTTTACTGAATTAGCAGCCAGTATTCATGCGGATCTAGGTCCTGAGATAGACTCTGTTGTGTTGGTTCCGACATATGCTCAGAATCAATTTGGTGACTTGTTTCAAATACAAGCGCGTGAGGATGAAATGTTCATGCCGGATATCAACACATCCGATATTGAGATCGTTCAATCGTACACGTCTGTAAACATTCGCCAAACGCAATAACCAATCGAATTGTGGCACCGTTAACGGTGCCACAATCCATCTTTAACCAGCTGTGTTGGGTGCTAGTTTTTCGCTTAGTTGCCAATTGATAAATACCACATATAATAACCATTATTCGGAGATATATGTAGTGGCAAATTCAACAACAAACACTGATTACACAAAACCTCATTTAGATCTGTATACTTCTTTACCTGAAGTGTTACAAACCGATACAAACCGTTCGGTGTTCCGTAATCTGTTTGATCGTTATCTCACAAAACAAGAAACTCAAACCGTTGCTGGATATATTGGTGAGGGTAATAGAAATGCTATTCAACCTCGCCAAATCCACGAACCAGATGTCCACCGTCAGGGTTATCAATTGCAGCCTGTTATCCACACTAAGGTTGGATCGATCGAGCACATGGCGTCGTGGAAGGATATCCAAGGTGAGTTGACCAGATCTGGTATAGATATGGAAGAGTTTGGTGAGTGGGGTAGAACGGTGCAACTTAATTGGGTACCACCAATTGATATCGATAAAGCTATCCATTACCAGGATTATTACTGGTATGATGATGAAACTCCAAACTCCAAACCCGAATACATCACCATTCGTAGTCGTTGTACTACCGCCATCGCTAACGCCAATTTCTGGCAGTTGTTGAACGATGAATTTGGCTCCGAAATCCCCGTCAGCAAACTTTTGCCTGTTGATGATATGTCGGCCTATCCGAGCTACGACGTGTTGTCGGTCGTATCGTCTTCCAACTCGATTGTTGTTAGAGGGGATGCTACAGCTTCTCTAAAATCGAAAGAGTTTTTTGATTTAAACGGAACATCATACAACAACGGCACACACCAGATATTGGTGTCTCCTGTATACAATGCAACAAGCAACACAACAACAATCACGGTAACACCTGGAACGATATCGGTTGACGAAGTTATTGGGGTGTTATATCAACGCAAGTTTGATAAAATTGTGTTGGCTGGTGATTACTTGCGTTTGTTTGATCCTAACTTTGTATTCTTTTTTCGCGAATCAACGAATTTGGATTTAAACGATACGTTCTGGGTTGTTGTGGAATCTACGCATGATAAATTCGCAAACGAAACGACAATACAAATCAACACAACAACAACCGACAATCGACCGTCCGGTGTTGTGTCGTTAGAAGAACAATTGAACTTCTATTTGGCTGAGCGCGATTGTCAGTGTACTGGTTCGGTTGGTTGGGATCTGTTGCAGTGGGATGATAACATGGATACTCCACTGTGGGACAATTCTCCTGGTTCATCGGAAGATCCGATAAACCACGCTACGCTATTGGCCACCATTTCTCAGATTGGACCACCATCGGGAGCACCGGTTGGTATACCGATGTGGTACGACACCGAAGCTGATGTTGTGTACCAATATCAAGACACCCCTACCCACACAGGGTGGAATATTCTGTGGAATAAATTCTCAAAATTACTATCACAAACCAATGGTTTTGCTTTGTGGGACTTTACGCCAGGATGTGGAGTATTGTCTGTTATCGAATCAGCGGACCAGTGGGTAAAAGATAACAAATGGTTACACAAGAGTGATATTCCCAGTTTCTCGATTGCAAAACAAGCACAGTTTCCAATCATCGAGTATGATTGGGATCTTGAATTGAATGAGTGGTCGTACACAGAAACTTCGTGGAAATACCGTCAGGATAAATTCTCGCTATTTGTTGAAACTGACGCAAAACCATCATTACTGGAATTGCAACCACTGGATAAGTGGGAGCGTCAGGTTGTTGATGGTATTGAGGAGATTGTTTTTGATGAGCGGTACGGTGACCTGACCGAGGTGTTTCCTGCTGGTTCGAAATTTCAATCAGCCGATGTGCCTGTAATATTTAATGTCGTGTCATCGGTGTATAAAACACCAGCTGATGGTATGCCTATACAAACCCGTATGGTCATCAGTGAAGTTATATCCATTGCCGGTTTGTTACCTGGAGAGTTGTCAACTGACCGCCCCAGTACTACCGCATTCCACCCATACCGAACAGCAAATGGAGATGCGTGGAAAACGTACGGAGAACATTGGTTATACAACGGAACGAAAGCAACGTTACCTGTTACTCATCAACCGGTTAATCCTGAGACGTTGTTGGCCAATACGTTGGTACCAACAGAACACCCACTTGGGTATGAATATATCTCGTCTTATGCGGTTGAACAATACACCATAACGACGCAGGATGATATTGATGTGTTTGAATTGCACACCACATTGCTACCAGGCACCCAACGTCCATTAACACGACGAGCGTTAGCTGGACATAATGACATCCGTGTATACATCAACGACATCCGTGAGTATGGATCGTATGATGAGCTGGTTGATAATACGATGGAAATTACTGGGGTAACGTCTATTGATGCTGGAGCTGGTGTCGATTCGTGGGTTGTCGCTGGAGCTGTGGGTGATAGTATCCAAGTTGGTGATGAAGTATTAATCGCTGAGAATGCTGGCCTTGGTGGTAATGGTACGTATGACGTTATCGGTGTATCGGGTAATATTATCACCGTTGATCACTCAACCACGCCAATTCCCAGCACTGCTGTTGACAGTGGTGCGTTATCAAACAAAACAACTCCGATAACATCAGTGGGTAGCCACTCGTATGTCCGAGGAATACAATTTACACCAGGGTATGGACCTGGCAAATATGATGAACTGCGTATCGAAGTTGGTGAAGCCACCATATCAGGGTACGGTAATAGTGTTGTACCTATACGTACGATAGTCGATAATTTAGACTACATAGCTAGTGGAGATGACATCACCAGCATCGTTGATTATCGGTTGGTTGAGCAGGTAAAATCTGGTTCGAACCAGTATCCATTGTTTGACATATACAAAGCTGACGGAACAGCAGCAATGCGTGCAAATCCGATATTTGGATTTGCTACATCACCAGATGCGGATGTGAACCCATCAATTGGGTTGCGAATCGTGGCTGATTACGACCAACGCATATTCACGTTTGATCAATTTTTGGTTGATGAAGATGGTGGTGAAGTGTACGCGTTTAGAGATTACTCGAATGTTAAGTATGATTTCTGGTTCAACAGCACAACAAACGAGGTATTCTTTTGGAGTGGTATCCAGTGGAGTACTAAAACATTCATGTCTGAGTATTATCGTGAAGCTGTTGTAAGCAGTATTGAGCCATCAACAGAAGAACAAGCCATAAACGGATTGTATTGGTTCGATACACTAGCTATGCAGTTGTTTATTCGCAATACTGCAACAGCAACGTGGGATTTGGTTAATAACGTTGATATACGCACCACTGACAACACGATACAGAGCATTTGGCGTCAGGGGTTGAATCAGGAAGAGTACATACCATCTAAGGTGGATTGGTTGAAACGTACCGAAGCTGAATACAATACCGAAAAATCGTTGTATGTTGATATTAGGTATGATGAAATCGTTGCAGCTGATAACACCATTACGGTAATCGAAGCTGAAGAGCAAGCTGATGCTGATTGGGGTGCAAGTCAAAGCAACCACATATCTCTGAATGGAGATTGGGTTGGAGATTGGGAAATTCCCGATCCCCTGTATTATAATCACATGCACGAAAACCGCAAGATTATCACTACCCGTGAATTATTAACACATTTCACTACGATTATTGGTGCACAGGAAAAGTTGCCTGGTTATACTGGCCCCGAGGAAGGTATGTTTCACCTTATTCCGACAGGTGATGTTAATTACGGGTTGGGTGGTACAATCCACGAATATGGTGACAGCTTTGATACGTTGTTGTCGGCTGTTTTCGTCAACAATGTCACCCCGAGATCGCTAATCGAATTCGGACACGATCAATACGAATCGCTGCTTAACAATCTGAAAGAAATTTACAGAGAGGGTGCAATCGATTATATGGTAAATGTTACGGATGAAGCTATCCTGAATTTTTCCACGTATGTAACAGAACAAGTTATCGCAGCGCACGAAACTGCTGATTTTCTGAATGTTGTGTGTGGTGATAGCTCCGTGCACAACGAAGATGCTAATCTTGGTATGCGCAACTGGATCATAACACTTCCGTATATGTCTATGTTGACAAAACGCACACCTGAGCGATTAATTGATATAGATTTGGGTATAAATCAAGTTGTACACCACGACGGACACCGCAACGATTACTTTTTAACGAGAGCCACATCCGAAAACATTATCCGTTCTGTGTTGGTAGCTCCTGATGATAGAACAAGATTTCCTACACCGGCTGATGATCCATTGGATACATTCGGTCGTATCTCAACCGACTTACCACCAAACACTATTGCTGATTTTGGTGCAATATTTAACACAACGGTACTAGGTAGAGAGGGTGTATATTGGTATCACGTTGATGGGACTTCTAGGGTATTATACCGACTTGTTGTTGCTGGGGCGGGACCGGATGAACCATCATCCGCTCTTGACGATGGCACACTATGGCTGGATCTTAACGGAGGGTCAGAAGTTCTACGAAGCAAAACAACGCACGGTATAACGGGTGTGGTTGAGTGGCTACCGGTACCAGGTGTATCGGTTGGTGATGGTAGGCTACACAATGGAGCAGACCCATCGGATATGACAACAGCAACAGTTTCGGCTTGGGCTGTGGTTAATTTGGATGTTGCACTGGGTGACGTGATATATAGCGTTGAACAACAACTATACGACAATGTACCAGACGCAAATGCGTTGCGATACGACACATCTATCCTCAGAGACATTGACCCAACTGTGTATGACTCGCATCGTCGTGATACATTCAATGATCACGTAACACAACGCGAGATATCATCGCCATTGGTTAATAGTGATTACTCATCGACTGACCCATTTACCTGGAATTACAAATACTCAACACCAGGTGTTGGTGTTGGTTTGCTTGACGCTGATGAACAATCAAACACGTTCTCGGTTGCTGGTGATATGATGGTACTTTTCGATCCGTGTACGCAGGGTGGATTTTGTCCATCTACTGTATCGTTCTTTGTTAAGAACTCAGATGGTAATGATGGATCATGGACAACTATACAATCAACACTGGGATCACCTGCCGCTGTATACGATAATATTGGTGATATTACAACGATAGTCATCCAGGAGCCGGTGGTTAATGGAACGTCTGGTGTAGTGTATACCGGTCAACTACCATGTAGTGCAAATGATGGTTCGGAATCCGGTGGTGATTGGCGGGAATACTACCAATCGGTATATGGTACACCGTATCCACACATGGAGCCTTGGGTACTGCAGGGATATGTAGATAAACCGTCATGGTGGGATTCGCAATATGTCAATGACGATATTGCGCAGTGGGGGGACCGTCGTTGGAAATACAAGCATGGTTTTGAAATTGATGGTATTGATTTGGTTGATGATGCTTTTTATATTTCTGGTGACTTTCGTAATATTCTCACCACTGGACAACAGTTTACATTAGCCGACACGCCGAATGGCACTTATGATGCATCATTTACTGTAGCTAACATGAGTTCGGTGTCTGATGTAACGTTGGGTGTTGAAGGATCAGCAACGATTTCCATCCCAAATAACCAAACATCGACACTAACGGTGGGCACACGATTTACAACAACAAATGCGAGTAATACGATCACCGGTCTTTATACTGTGGGTGCAGCTGTGTACACTGGATCCCCAGCGTATTTAACTATCATCACGGTTGACGAAGAAATTGTTGATGCTACTGGGTTGGATAAGATATCTGGAATAACATATGACCCAGTCCTAAATCGCACCAAATTGCGTATTATCGATGACTTGACAGTTAATGTGTTTGGTGGTCGACTATTGCAGCATCACGGAATGTGGGAAAACATCCGTATTGGTCGAATTCCTGCTGGGGAAACGTACTCAAATGGTATTGTTAGTGTAACGGGTAACCCTGCGGCTGATTATAGTTTGTATAACATACGAACCCCAACCATACCAACATACAACTACTTTTCGGTCAACATCGACAATGTTGATATTGTTGGCGACTCAAGGGTATACACCCCGGATAGTGTGTTTCCTCCTTACTTCAATCACACTACGCATTATTCAACTAGCGTGCCAGTGTTTGATTTGGCTGTGCGCACAATATTCACAAATTTTAGCGTTGAGATTGTATCCCCTGGTGCTAATTATTCATTTGGTGATGTTGGTCCGGTTGAGTGGGATTGGATAAATGCGTCACAATATTTGTATGACCAATTAACGATAGCATATCGCATGGATCCTATGAGGTACACAGCAGATACGTTTGGTATTGATACGTATGATGTAGCTGGTGTTGGTATTGATGTAACATCGTTACGACCTGTAGCCCACAACAGAACCACATTCCATGGTGAAGTTGCGGGGAGTGAACTGTTCGAAATAAACGGAACGAATCAGTGGTATGTGAATTTCAACCGATTTAATGGGTATGATGCCAACTATGCGGATTTTAGAAGCATGTGGACTACATGGACGGCACCACTAACGTACCAATTTGCAACTTTCGTTGACACACCATCTCTTGATGTTGGACATCGTTTTGTTGATATTAGTGAGTTTGATTATAGTATATCAGCTAAACGAGCACCAGGCGTTGAAGATCACTGGTATGATGCGTTTGATGTTCACGTCACATCAATTCCACCAGCTCTGCAACGATACGACAATCAACTTGATTGGGGATTGGAGATTCACACCAATTTGGATATCAGTCGTGATATTGAGTATTATGATGTGCGAAATTACCAATTTTACGCTAACAAAACCAATGATGTAATGACCATATACACTTGGGAGATCCGTGCGGTTGATGGTTATAACAAAACATTCAAGATAACAGGAAATCAAACACATCTATTCGAAGCCGGTGGAATCTTTATTGTGGCCGACTCAACGTCAAATGATGATACATATGAAGTTGCATCGTCTGTGTATAACATTCAAGACAACACCACGATAATCACGATTGATGTTGTTATTCCGGGATTCGAAAGTGATGGTACTATAACGCTACTATACCGATCTTTACCATGGGCGACTGGCGATGTTGTGTACCTTTCAACTATAGAAAAATTACCATATCCACTCACGGAGCGATCCGGTGGCGGGTTGATACCATACTTCGTTATCGTTGATGATACGATTAACTTCAGGTTGGCTGCATCTTATGAGAACGCTATGTTGGGTATCAATCTACCAATAATTGATAATGGACGTCAAGATCATTTCGTTGGTGAGCTCAGATCGACATTTATATCCAATGGTGGGTTACGAACAGACAACTTGTGGCGGCATTATGAGCTGGACAAGTCTGCTGTCCGTCGCTTTTCTACTCCACATCAAATACAAGGTATGCAAACATTGGTTGACATCATCGATGGGTATGATGTGTTAACGTATGATACTGGATGGCGTGTAAATGAAGATAATACAGCTGTTGATCCTGATACTAGTAGACCGATGGGTTGGCAGGTAGAGTTGGAGCGGTTTATAGATTACGCTCACCAATTGCGAACAACTGCGCACCAAACGGTGAACAAATATAGTGTGTCTGTTGATGTAGGTACTAATGTATTGACATTAATAGATCGTGAATTGACGTGGGTAACTGGTGACGCTGTTAATATGTTCTCATCCAACGGTACGTATCCAGCACCATTCACACGAAAAACACCATATTACATAATCAGAGACACTCCGACAACAATCAGATTGGCGGCAACGAAGGGTGAGGCGAACAATGGAGTATCCATTAACGTAACATCTATTGTTGGGGTTGAGCAATTGCAGATTGGTATCACTCGATCGCAGGATTACGCCCGTCACCAAGAAATCAATCCAACCAGGGGGTCGGTGTGGTTCAGACCGAAGCGTGGAATAATTTCCAATGTGTTGACTGGTCCGTCGCAAGACACTCGCACATCGAATTTGATTTTCGATCAAAACGGCAAACCGATAAAAGCTAGCAATTTGCGTGTATTCCGTGAAGATCATGTTACAAAAATGTCTGTCATACAGGATGTGAATGATGAGGTGTTGATATCCGAAATAAATCCATACACGCTTCTTCATTTTGGGGGTATGCATTTGTTTATCGATGCATATGAGCATGTGCTGCGATTTAACAACTACACCTCCGAGGGTGCGTTGATTTATGATCCATTCATCGGACTAAACGTGACAAAGTATGAGATGTTGTATAACCGCCAGTTGGAATTCACTGAACGTCCAAATATGGGTGGGTACTACATGCACACATTCTTTAATCAGGGAGCTGATCTCAATCGTAACATCGAATCGAGTGTTGAAGATATACGAAATATGTATGATACGCACACGGTATTGGAGTCTTCGAAGATCACCACCGCTGGCAGAAAAAGCTTGGGATACGATGGAACACGTGAATATCTGGATAATCTAAACTTACACGCCAAATCACAATTTCTATTTTGGCGTGGAGCAATACAAACAAAAGGATCACAAACTTCAATGCAAGCGTTTGTGAATTCACGTAGGTTTATCGATGCTGAGTTGGATGACTTTTGGGCATTTAAGTTGGCTGAGTTTGGCTCATCGTATGAAAAGGAATACCCTGAGCTATTCATTACAACTGAGGATGCTAGATCGAACGATATCAGATTGCAGTTTGTTGATGATACTGATTTTTGTATCCCAGGATATGATCGAAACGTATACGATAAAGAAGATTGTGGATACGCTTTCCCTGATACGGGTGATGCTGTTCTGTTAGCTGATGCAACATTCACGCCGGTTCGCATAACGGATAGCGATCGTTGGTTTCACCAACCGGATCAATTGGGAGTGTTACGTAACAACGGACTGAATATGCACTTCGAGTTAAAACCGACCGTAAAAACTGATATTTTTATGAGCGAATTACCGCTAGCAGTTACAGGTAGTAGCACAACCAGCGTGCGTGGATCTGATTACATGACTTTTGTGGTGGCTGGGGAACACACGATCGCTATTGATACGTTTATCGCCATACGAAATCTTCCATTAGCAGCAGAAAACACGGAATATTTGGTGATACAATCAACAGCTGGTGGTGGTATTACATCGGTTGTGGTTGATATTTCTCCATTTACCCCATCTGCGACAGCTGCATCGCTTGTGATTGGACCAAGTATCAATGCTCAAGGTGGGTGGATAATACCGGATGATGTTGCAATATGATAATCTTGATAAATATGATGAAATCAGTTAGGAAATATACGAATGGCTAGTAGAGAATACAAAACATGGAATGTAACAACATCAAAATGGGAACATCACGGCTCGTGGTCTGATGATGTATCGGATGACGATACTCCCATTCTGCGACACAATTATGCATCCGATGCCCTTATAGTTAAGGTTCGGTTGTATAGTGAGGGATTTACACACGAAGAACCTGCAACACCTGGGAGGGTTGATGCAGCATCACTGACTGTCCCGTTATACATCCCACACACGGGAGGTATTCGTGTGTTCAAACGAGATCCGCTGAACACAAATTTCAAACAATTGACTGCAAACGTTGACTATGTTGAATCGTTGACACCGGATGGGTCTGGAGGTGCTGAAACATTATCCGACACTATCCTGTTTAGAGATCCCATTTTGGAGACCGATACGATCAGTGTTGTATACACCACGAGTGAGTTACTCGAAGGTGTGCACTATAATATCATAAATTCGAATATTGTTCAGATTACTGATCAGAATGTGCTAGACAACGCAACATTTCCAGCTATAAGCAACATTCAGTTGTGGGGCGTATCAACTGATGAGGATACTCAAAACCCAGCCAGATTGGTTGATAAAATATCTCACACAGTTGTGACACCAGTGCAAATCTGGGATCCGGCTCGTAATGACCATTATACCAACGCAATCCACAACATCGATCTGCAAAACGACTACGACCCAGCTAGATATACCGCCACACCACAAACACAATCCCTAATACCTGGTCAAACATATGCTATCGATCCTTGGTTGGATAGTGCCGTTGGAACAACGTGGATGGATACGACTGATATGGCGTATTTTCCTTATTTTGACAATCGAGTGTACCCCGAAACTGAAGCAAGACTTCGCAAGTGGGGACAGTTGAATGATTGGGGGCGCATTATAGCATATGAGTGGGTAAAATCCAACGTACCCCCATCTGATTGGGACGTGATAGCAGCACAGGAAGAAGGTGATGTGACAATCGACGAAGGAACCCGTAAATCTGGTACAGCAAGATTGACGTTATTTGAAGATGATGGTACGGATTCGGGAGTATGGAACGAAGTCAAACCAATGTTGCAGGAATTTGATGTGCTGGTTGAGGGAGTTGATAATCTGGACGGAACGTATAGTTTTACTACGGATATATACCAAATCGGTGACATTGTTGACATTTATGTTAGTGGTGGGTTGGTCCTAAAATCACACGAACTTATATCCCTCGATGTGACAGTGATTGCCACAATTTTCGATAGGGTGTCAGTGCGAAAACCAATCCCAACAGACAGAACGATCATCGATGAAGGCGTTGAAGCTGGGTTGTACTTGGAAGATTACCAATATGTGCAACGCACTAAGCATGATGAGTTTGGTACTGAGTATAGTGAGTATTTTTTCTGGGTACACGACAAAGGAACCAAACCATCCAATCTGAACCGATCAGACAGTTTACGGAGTGTAGTGACCAATCTAAAAAATATACCCGCACCATATATGTTCTTTCAAGAGTTGAAGCCACCAACTACGGTGGAGATAGAGGGTAATAAATTCATAAATCGAATTGAACAACACACCACAACCGTTGGACAGATTTCCATTGCCACTGAGCTACCCATTGCACCCGATACAATTGTTGGAGTTATTGTTGGGGGTGTTCCGATCCCTAGTATCGACATCGAGTATATTGATGGTGAGCGTGTTGTATCATTTCCATCGCACTCTCAACCAGGTAATCAACTGATGGAGGTTGTGTATGTGGGGTTGTACGACGAGAGCGTCGAATTGCCAGCTCGATTCGTGCAGATGGTATCGCGTGGCTTGCGTGGTGTCGTCGATGCTGATCGTCGGTATGTGTTACGGTATACACGAGATTTCACATTGCGTGATACGTTGGACAGTGGTGAAACCCCACTCGAGAAAAAGAATTTACATTCCGAATGGGAAATGTTCAGAAAAAATCAACCTTATCACATCAACCGTGCCTTGTGGGATAAAATAACGGAATCGATAATTGGATACAAGTTATCCGATACGACTGTACGTGTTCCTAGTTTTGAGCGGGAACTGTACGATGATAAGTATGATACTTCCACCCAATATGGTATTGGGGATGGGCAAACGTTTGTTAGTGGGGAACTAGCGCTAGCATCTGTGTTGGCTGATCTTGAGCACCCAGAAAACAATTTCCAACCAATCGACATTAATGTGTTTTTCTCTAGGCATACATTTGATACGCCGGAAGAAGTGGTAGCAGCAATGGATACGATTTACAACACATATTCCTATGTGCACGTAAATCGTATATTCTTCAGTGTGTTGCAAGATGCATTGTCGACGCAAGTGGAGTATGCTGACATCATGAAAACCAGCATGGTATCACTCCACGGCATCCGCCCATTCCAGGTTGGTGGGATTTTTGATGATTAACACCATTGCAACCCACGAACCCTGTGGGGTTTGGTTGTAGGGGGCCCGTCAATATACTGGGTATAACCCCTTTCTTGTGTTGGTGTGTTATATGTAGTGGTATAAATACCTGTATGAAAAATTAAACACCGAAGAGTTTGTTAGACTAGCTACGGATACTAGCAACTTTCAAGGAAGCACGTTTTAAATATCAAAATTTAAAACGATTGGGGTTTGCTGGCTGGTCCGGGTGTTTTTCGGTAAAACTAAAAAACGACATAATAACTAAGTTAACAAACTTAAAAACATGCAGGAATTAACTAAATGACATCAAATAGCCTTAAACTATTGGATCCGGTACAGGGTCTTGTGGATTTTGTACTAGATATTAAACCATACCACACGAAGATAGTCGAAGTGCTAATCGAGTATGTGTATAACGAATTTGTTGATGTAACGATCATCGACGAAATGCACACAAAGATAGATCTATTTTATCCAAAATTGCCGGCGGATCGATTAACGCCACTATCGTGTGATGGTGGATATAGTACCAGACCGTATGGTGATCCAGGGAGACACCCGATCATATCGCCAAACCCAACAATTTCGTTTGAATCATTCCCAGCAATAAACACAATCACCAACTCATTCACGATACCAAGCGATAAGTCGGGTGATTTCAAATTAGGCGCACGGATATTCATAACATCACAAATCGAAGATTATAGTGACGTACATAACATCACCGGTATAAAGGGTGGTGCTGCTGACATCACCAACCCACCCACGTTTATGGTTATGGGGGATCAAACCACGCAATTCGTGGTTGGATATATATTTGATGTTAATGGTACCATAGACAACGATAGATCATATTCAGTGTTGGAGCAATCAACATATGATGCTGGCACGAACGCAACAACAATACCAGTTGGACAATCAATACCGAGCAGTATACCATATGGTCAGTTGGGTGTGGTAAAAACAACAATACCCGAAAATACTGGCGAGTTTACCGTAGCTGCTGTAGAGTATAATGCGGGGATGATTGACTCGTGGCCAGATATAACAGATGCAAACGCATATAGCCTTGGTGATAATCCTCACACTATTGTTACGACAATAGAACCGTTAACTGCCGTTCCGGTACTAACAGCAACGCAAATATATGTATCGTGGGTTGCTATCGCTCCCGTAGTGATAGACGGCTTGTTATCGTACAGCAATCACATTGCCGTGCACCACCCAACGATTCCGGATTTTACTCAAACCCCAGACGAAGGCACCAACCAACGCGACTTGGTGTTGGTGGTACCTTCGATCGATGATGGTTTCGGTTCGCCGATAAGCGATTCCGGTAAATTTACCATAAGTGGTAATTTTTCCGTGAGTAATGTGTTTGTTGGAGATGAGATCAGTGTGTCGGGATCTGATAATGGTGGTCGTTATACGGTAACATCGATTGCATACGATGACATTGCTGACGAAACAACGTTTGGTGTTGCTGAAATCGTACCAACGAGTAACGCGGACGGTAAACTAACAATGGTGATACCAGCCAATGTATTCATCGTATCGGGGGATTGGACGAAACGATTCCACCAAGGAGTTGAGTTTAATATCATTGGTGGCTCGATTAATGCCGACTCATATCAAGTCATTGAATCTCGATTTAATAATGAAAAAACTCAAATCCGTGTACTCGGTGATGTTATTGATGCTGATAATGGATTTGCGATCGTTGGTGGTGATGTTGCTGGATTTACACTTCGAGGCGACAAATCAAACATACTATCGATTGGAACACAATTCAATGTTTCGGGATCACCGGCAAATGATGGCGCGTATGATGTCGATGTTGGTGGACCAGTGTATGATAGTATTACGAATACAACGTATGTGCCTGTTGATGGTGTGTTGGGTCTGGGTGTTGGTGGGGATGTGTATGTGTTCTCATCGGGTATGATCGTTGATCGGCTGTATGGGTATAGCGAGAGCTCGCCCGTGTGTGATTATATACCCGAAACGGTTGTTCATGTGATGTTCGCGGAGAATTTGAAGTTCTCTGCAGGGCACTTGGACTTGTCTGATGACTTATTGGTTTACAATATGGAGAACTCGGATACGTGGGGCTATGAGCTTCCGATTGATACTATTATCAACGCATCAACACCAGTGATCGCATCACAATCATCGGCTCCGTTGTCATTTTCTCCAACAGATTTGTGGTACGATACCACACTGAATGTGTTTAAGCAACACAATGGTGTTGGGTGGAAGGCGATAACAACAGCATGGTGGAGAGATACAACATCAGGTGTGTTATATTACCGCACAAAAAACAAGCTAATCGATACCGGCTGGGTAATGGATTCTGTTGCTGTGCCTGGTTATAGTAGTTTTATTCCTGCTGTTGGAGAACGTGAATTAATTGCGACGGAACCATTCACCACATATGATATGGGTGGTGTATTTCAGGACACTTTCACGCTATCAACACCAATTCCAGGTGCTGATCCAGCCCTGATTCTGGTAACAATCAACAACATCCCAGCCGGCATTACGGTAAATTCGAGCACCGAGTTTACGATATTGCATCCTGATTGGAAAGTTGATGATGTAGTGGAAGCTCGCATATTTAGTGCAACAACACCAGAAACAAATGCCCATGTTACGGGATTTAACCAAATTCCACATACTGCATACCACGATTACGTGACGGTTGATAGCCAAAACGATGCGTATATCGTTGGTGGTGGTAATTTTTCTAATAGATTTCAACCGAGTTTGTCGTTTCGGGGAGTGAAAGAAGGAAAGGGTGGTGGTTTGTTGGATGTTTGGAATGCATCACAATATTCGATCATAGACGTTGATGACGTACTCGGAACTATAACGATTAATGGTGATTTGACGTGGTTATTCGCCACGGATCGTGTGTTGACGATACGAACATCAGAAACAAACAACAAATCGTTTCTGATTGATGCGTCGTTGTATGATGGAACTCACACAACAATATCGGTAATGACTCCAATCAGTGAGAGTCCGATTGGGGCACCATCCCATCAACATTTCTATAACCCTGGTGTCACAATATATAACATAGACGCAGTAACCAACACGGTTGTTGTGTTTGGGGATGTCACGGATGTTTATTATCCAGGTCTGGTTACCGTTGTTGAGAGCTCCACGGAAGGGAACAACAATGAGTGGACTGTCGTATCATCGATATACGACCCGATAAATGAACGAACCAACATTAGCATGGCTGGTGATATTCCAGATGCCGACTCGTCGTTGTTGGCAACTATCCATACACCAATCTTCCAAAATTACTCACGTGATTTGGGTGTGGTGTTGGGAGTTGTGTATGATCCAGATTCAACGATATCTTATGCTGACGATAACGACAGCAATACGGTACCCGATCCGCTGATTGATGGTATATATAGAATTGGGCAAGTGAAAACCATTGTAGCTACATCAACCACCGTGAACGCGGATGTTGATGGTATCGCCTATGATTGGGTTGGTCCAGTTGAATTTGATATTGCTCAGGTTAGATCCAACACATTCATTGCTACGCTAGCAGATAGTATGGGTGTAACAGATGAGTTGTTGAGTGTTCCTGATCGTTTTGGTATTTTGGATACCAGTGAAGTTGGAAATTATTTTGTTATTGGTCATACTGATCCTGTGACTGGATTGCCGGTTGATTTAACTGGTAGCTTCACGCAACGTACTATATTTGATGTGGTTGGATCGTACAGCAACAATTCACCAACAACATTGGAAACAAATGACGCAAAATATGTTGTTGCTCGTACCTTTTATGATGATGAGACGTTACGTTATACCGCTACGGGTGGGGAAACAAAAGTACCATTCGCACTCGTGTATGGTTCATACGAAATATATCGTGACGCGGTATTGTTGGTAGACGGTGTTGATTATGGTAATGATGGTGACAACACCCTGTGTTTCGGTGATGTTACAGACTGTTTTGGTGTTGGTACCGCTCTAACGACCGGTGAGGTAATATCTCAAGTCCCAGTCGGCACGCCGATTGCTTGGTCTACTGGATCCAACAATACTTTTATCCAGGTGGATACTGATTACAACAACATACCACCATACAACAGCTTTGATGTTGTTGGAGTGTCGAATAATGGTGCATCGCTCAATACCGTGCGGTTATCCGGCAACCACGTAACATTATTTACCAATTTTGCTGATCCGATATTTCGTGTTGATCAGCCACTCGTTAGTGTTGATCAAAAATTAAACGTATTGACCGTTGTCAGTGTTGAATATGATTCGAATAACGTGGAAACGGTGCTGACCATCAGCGAAGAACTAATTGACGAAGCGTTTGTTGGTTCGATTGGTTTGGTTGAAGTTGCGTATAGTGGTGACGTCTTCCATGATGCAACCAATGTTACGTTGCCGTGGGTGCATGGTGATATAATGCGTGACTCGGTTAGAATCGAACAAACAGATGCAACATTCACCTCAGCGACTATCGAGGATGATTTGATATTTGGGTGGGGAACGGTTGAGTTGTGGCCTATCGTTGCTACGGATAATACCACCAACCTCGAGATAATTGACTTGGATGGGAATGTAGCAACACCAGATATCCGATTACACAGAGGTTTGATATCAATCGATACGGACATTACGGGGGTGTTGGAATTGAATGACCGTGTAACGATCAAAGGATCTCAAGGCAATGATGATAACTATGAGGTTGCATTGATGACATACAATGTTGGTACAACAGACACGGAGATTGTGTTACGTAACCAACCAAAAGCATTCGGTATCACCACAACTGACGATACCGCTGGAAGTTTGGATGGTACGTACGTGTTGATATCATCGGCCACGACTGATTTTTATGTGTGGTTTGATGTTGATAATGGTGGGAATGATCCTATGGTTAGTGGTCGCACTGGGATTGAAGTTCACGTGCCGATAAATGCAGCAGCTGATGTAGTTGCAACGAATACCGCATATGCCATAGACCAAACGTCCGATTTTTCGTCAACCAGCACCACTAATGAAGTCGCTGTGTTAGCGCTATCATCGATAGACCCACTACAATATGCTAGAGACGGTACGACCGGATTTGAGGTGAATAACTATACAATTCCAACGACACCAGACGCACAATTTGGATATCTTGAGTTGAAAGGAATCGACATCACGAATTGGTTCCAGTATACGGTAAAAGAATATAACACTACCACCAATGAGATCATTATCAATGGTAACGGTATGGGTGATATTCAAAGTGGCCAACAAATTCGAGTTATCGGAACACGCGCTAATGATGGTGTGTTTACTGTTGGTTTATCCCCTACGTTTGGATTGGATGGCACGACAACGATACCAGTTGATGAAGTGATTGCGAGTGCTACGAATGATATTATAGAGTTCATATCACCAACATCTGTTAAAGTGCTTGGTGATTCTTACCGGATGGTATCCACGGGTGATGCAGTCGATGTTATTGGTTCCACTGGAAATGATGGAACATACACAGTGACGGGATCAACACAGGATGGGGCGTATAGTATTATTGACATATCCCCGAGTTTACCCAATACCACACCGGATGGTGTTATGGCGTATATGGAGCGTGGTGGTTGGATTGAGTCTGTTCGTTATCAAGGTATACATCTGATCCACGAAGATTGGATTGGTGTTGGTATATCCGAAGTGGCGCAAGCTGCAACGCTTACGGATGGTGGTAATGTTGTCGGAGCGTGGGATTATCCACATTGGGACGTTGGTTCATTCGATGAGTCTCTTGGTACGGTAATACGGTTATACAGTAGTACATTTACTGCATAATAGCAACGATGTGTTTCACCCAATAGCACAGTAATACTGTGCTATTTTTGGGAACGGAATCTGTTAACTGTATCCACCATAAATAGAATAAAGTATTGTTACAAACAGGAGTTATAATAACATGCAATTAAATTTACCTATTACAGTAAAAGGCCATGTCCACATAGAGGATGATATTGGTAACGTATATCTTGATAAAGATAACGCTGTACATCCTCAAAATATGGCGCGGGTGATTGCTCGATCGCTATCCAACGAAAGCAATTTTGGTGTCAATCGAATTGCGTTTGGTAATGGTGGTACTCTTGTCGATGCCGCATATACAATTACATACAAGACACCAAATGATGGCCAGCCACCTGATGTTCGTACGTGGGATGCTCGTTTATATTCAGAAACATATTCTGAAATCGTAGATGAAGGCAACCCAACACTAAACCCTTTATTGGGTACGGATCCTGGATCGGCGGGACCGAATGCGGGAACACGCCCTGGTGGAGGCTCTGATGTTGCTGGGGATCCAGCTTCGGTACCTCATGTATCGGGTCCTGGTGTGCGTAGTAACGAGTTAGGGCTTACATCGGAAGTAGTAATTACAGCCGTATTGAATCCAAACGAACCAACGGGACAATTCATAACCGATGATCAATCACCAACAGAAAATACCGAATCATCATTTACATTCGATGAGATTGGGTTGTATACTTCTGGATCACCAGCTATTGATTCCAATGGATCGCAAGATGTTGATGTTGGAAACCGAACTTCGGAAGACGACTCAACGTTATTAGCAAACACACAATATAGTTTTATTATTGATGTTGATGGTGGTGGTGCACAGATAATTGATTTCACTACACCAGCTGCTGGTGGTTCTGGACCAGGCGGAGAGATTTTATATGGTGATATTACTGAAGCCATCAATTCGGGTGATGTTACGTGGAATGTTACTTGGGCTGGATCAAATCCATTACCTGGTAGCACTACGGTAGCTATAACAGATAACACACTAAACTTTCCAACAACAACAGGCGCTCAGACGTTTGGGTATTTGCGTTTCACTAGTGGTACTACAGGTGTTACATCATCTATTTTACTTACTGCGGGATCTATTGGTTTGGATATGTTTGCTGGTCTTAACGCACCATCTGGTGGTGAGTTATTGACTCCTGGTGATGGTCTGGACGCTGGTGTTCAAAATGATCCGGTTAATCCTGGAACAGAGCGCGAACGATTATTGACGCATATCATTTTCAGTCCAGTATTGAAAAGTGCAAACAGAACATTAACAGTCACGTACACGCTAACAGTATCTGTCGCACGTACGCAGTAAGACGGAATAAAATCCATCAGACATAAAAAAAGGGCCTCACAGCCCTTTTTTTATGTCTGATGGATAAGACTACTTAGCTGCTGTCGCTGCTTTTTTGGTGGTTTTAGCTTTTGTAGCTGCAGCCACTGTTTCTTGTATCGGAGCTACATCAGGTGATGCTTCACCAGGAACCGAAAGGTTGACTGATCCAGCACCAACACCAATAGCACCAACACGTGGGTTCATAACTACGCCTGTCGGGGTAACCACTTTAACCAATTGATGGAAATACTCTAAAGCATTCATACCGTTGTTTAGTGTTACCTGACTCATCAGATCCCACAATTCGAAATTTGGGGAGTTTCTGTTTGTTAAAATCCGCACAAGTCGTTGTTTATCGATCTGATCTAGGTTTGGAACCTCAAGGTAATAGATATTACCAAAACCATCTTCTTTTAAAATCGCACACTCAACTAAAATGTTGTTATTCTTTAGGTCTAACCATTTGACGTGTGGTATGTTACCTGCGTGTTGTGTAATCGCCATGTTTATATCTCCTTGAAATTAAATTGTATTTAAACATGATGATATTTACTACCCTGGAGCGCTGGGGTTACCATACATGGGGGGTCATAATGGTTGGTTTGTATAAATAGGTAATAAGGTTATAGGGTGGGGGTTTTGAATGAAGTTGGATATAGAAGCGTTTCAACGGGTACAATTGGCTATTGCGGAGTGGGTCGATGCGTGGAGGATATTTCCTCGTATTATCGTGTGTATGTATATGGTTTTAGTGTATAAAGTTGCTTTGTGGTATATGGCGTTGGATGATCACATTATTAAGGGGTGTGTATCACCAGATGTGGTTGATTGTATAGCGCAAGCACCATCGAATCAACACGCTGCTTTGATTACTACTGTTATTGGTTTTTCTGCAGCAATTTTCGGATTTTATGCAAATTCTGGTAACCAAAAGCCAGTACCACCAAAGCGCAATCCACCACCAACAGATCGTGATGGTGGATACTAATTGGTGTTAGCTATTTAATAGTGGTACGAATTGTTCAGCTTGGGCTGCAACTTTCTTCAGTCCATACTTCCCACAAAATTTCAGAAAGTGGAAGTGACTGTATTTGCTAGTGCTTTCCATACCTGCATAAATCGTTTGGTTGATCAGTTCGATTATATCGTCAGGTTGTTCCGTTAGATTCATGAGTAGGTTATTTTCGGCCACCATATCTTTCACTACCATGGTTCTACCATCGGGGTGGGTCCAGGTATCGTGCATCATGTTGGTATACTCTAGGTTATCGGTGTAAGCTTTCAGTATTCTCGTTTTACGACATCGAGGATATGCGCTTTGTACGTTATCACCAGCATCACCACGTATGCACTTCTCGAACATAAACAATTTAGCATCACCATCCCATTCATCGAGCGTTCTATCCTTGCCTGTCGCTGGATCTATCAGCCGTACATTGGGGAACCCGAGCAATTGTATGTAATCCTTATCGGAGCTCACCACAACGATTTCATCTTCGTGATTAGAGAATTGTTTTACGAAACCACCAGCAAGATCATCAGCCTCTAATTGTTCAGCAGCTAGACACACGATGCTCGTGTGATTCATTATCATGTTCTCGAAATCAGCAATATGCTCCAAGAATGCTTCGAATTTTGCTTTATCGGTGGGTGTTTGATCTTTGCGGCGATTATCTTTGTATATTCGCTTTGACAAACACGCATCGGACCTGGTATATGGCTTTCTCCAGTTGGGTCGATCGAAGAATAATATAACTTTGTCTGGTTTAAACGCTTTGTAGTATTTGTTGAGTGTGAGAAGCGCACTAAAGTGCGCTAACCCTGCTCTTGTTTGGTCATCTTCATCCTTATTTGCATAGTAAGCTCTATACAATAGGTTTGTTGTATCCATAGCAAGATATTTCATCTATTATCCCTGAAATTCCGATTCGCCCTCAGGTGTGGACTGTTCGCCCATATCATCAGCGATGTTGTGTAGTAGCATAGCTACCCATTTTTGTACTACTTGATCCTCATCGGTGCCAGTAACACCTTCCGTTTTGAGAAAATCAATGAATGCGTTATTCCACTCCAACTCAACTTTCACGCCTTGTTCGGTTTGCACCCATCCGATTATTTCCACCCACGGTTCAGGTGATTCCTTCATTTTGTCGAAATATTTCTGACGCTCTGCAGCCTCATCTTCTCGACGAACGGCAGCTTCTTCCATTGCTAGCGTTCGTTCGTTTTTCATTTCGCTTAGTACTTGTTGCTTTATTTCTTTTTTCCATGCCACTATTTCTTCTGGTGACATAATTGGAGTTTCTGTAGTTTGTGTCATTTTACACCTTTGGTATTACGAATGTGTCTAATCCGTTTAAGTTAATTTTGAGAGATCCCTTTTTTGCTATTTCTAAATAATTGACATTGCTGCGTAATAATGATATCAATAGCTTTGCTGGGTATCTGAAAGCGAAATCGTTGGATTCGCCCGATATGATGGTAACTTCTTGTTCCAGTTCATGCTTGAATACATCATTATTTACGTCGTTCATTTCAAAGCTGACTTCACCGCCACGACTAACGATAGTTACGTCGTCTGCTTTCATAGCTGCTGTGCTCTTCTTCAGCATGTCAATTGATTCGTCTGAGATGCTGATCCCATATAACATCTCATCGGCTAACTTTCTAGGAGCCACAATGTTTGATGGATTTGAACATTTAAAGTCGATACGTGTACCTTTACACTTCATGACTACCGACTTAACAAAATCTCCCGAATCCGTAAAATCGATACTAAAACCATCCGCATCACAGACTATGTTTAATCGATCTAAGAATTGAGCTATCCGAGCAATGCCAAGCATCTCGAATGGTAACGGGACGGTGTTGTTATCGACAATCAATACCGTTCGATCGGCATGCATTGCTCGGATTAAACCATCCTCGATGCATATATCCTCTATGCCCAATAGTTTTGCTGTCTTTACAGCTTTTTGTATGTGTTGTATTGCTTCTTTTTCTAATTTCATAATTTCCTCTAAAATTCAAATAAACTATCTGTGAATAAACTTTGTTTTGATGGTGTTGTTAACCCTACCGCTTTTATGATGTTGTTCAGTGGTTTGTCTACCAATCGCAACACGTGAGCATCTTTGTCGATTTGTGGGATTATTTCATCTAAGAACCATTGTGGTATTTGCTCGATGTCGACTGGTATTGCTATTGCTTTAAACCTACCGTTTGGTACCAGTAAGTAAAACACCTTGATTTTATCCCCTGAGTGGATGGCTACAGTCTCCAGATCTTCGTGTTCTTTGATTGCGTAGTTGAAGTGCAATGCAGCTGATACGTGGCCTGGTAAAAAGCAAGTGCTATCATCTTCATACGTTTCGGTGTACGTTTCTATCTTCTTTACACCTTTTGGTAATCCAATTTCCATGAAGTTTGATGTTGTTACGTCGTATAGTGATTGTTTGTAATCCACAACATCTTGTGTTATGTCATCCCAATCCTCACCTTTCAGTAACCGCTCCACGAAGTGATTTAACTTTTTGGCTATAGGCTTTGGCATTGTTGTTTTTTTCGTATCCAAACCCATAACTTTAACTTTATCCACAGCAAACCCATCATCGTTGATAATGTGCAGGATATACCGCTTTTTATCAACGAATATACCACGATCGGATACAATTTCACGTCCAGTCTTGATGATTTGATCATAACCAGGTTGACACAAGAATGTTTCGCTCATGTATTTTGGGAATGAATCATTTACCAGCTCGCCAATCTCATCCGCATACTTAGTAGCTTTGTCCATGTCATCTGTAATGCCAGTTGCAAAGTATGAACTATCAGTATCTCCGTAAATGATGGGGTACTTGTCGGAATATCCATAGTGTATGTCTTGATCGGGATCTTTGATTTGTTCCGGTGTCGCAGGAATGTACTCACCTTTCTTTGGACCCTTATCCAATTTTATGCATACTCTGTCTGGCATGACATACTCACCGGTAATGACATTGACAGCCTCAGCACATTGATGTAGTAGAATCGCTCTACCAGTACCTGTGGTGCTTTCACCCATGCGTAGATCATAGAATCTAAAAAACGCATTGTTTAATGCACCATAGAAACTGTTTAGTTTAATCTTGTACACGTATTGCAAACGGTCATAATATGCTGCTTTGTCTGTCTCACCGTTGTTTTTTGCTTCAACCATTAATTTTTGGTATGATTTTCGTGTGGCATACCAATCTTCTAAAATCGCAGGGATAATTCCTTTGTTTGTTTGATCAAATACAGTTCCGTAACCACTAACAGCCCACTTCTCCTGTGCTAATACAGACCTCCACTCTTTAGCTGTCAACTCTAGTACTTCACCGTCGTCGAATTTTAGAATGAGCTTGTCATCTGTACCTTTTGCAATAGCTTGTGCATCGTCGATGTTGTATGCGAATTGTCCTATGAGTGTTTCGGGACTGATGTTAATCGAACGGATAGCAGATGGGTATAGTGAATTGATATCCACCGATCCTATACCTTCGTGCATGCCAACTTGAGGAATCAACACAAAAGCGCCTTTAATAGTATCACCACTATCATCAGGATGTGTGTCATTCACTTTCTTGTCGAGTACGTGGTGACAGAAGTTGATTGTTGCTAATTCGGCAAGTTTTAATGTTCCGCCTACGTGCTTAAACAAACCCGTCGATAAGTGAACCATTTGATTTGCCAATTCGACGTATCCTAGTTTTTCCTCAAACCCTTTCAGAATCTCAGTATCACGGAAGTTGTATCGGCAGAACCAAGGAAAGTCGTTGGTGTATAAATCAGCTAGAGAGCCTTCATACTCCAATTTGGCTAGATCTGGGAGTATTTCTTCTGATATTGACTCTAACTTATATGATGGTCTTTCAGCCATTTCATATTTTCGGAACAAATCGAGGTAATCGAGACTAACTCTACCCGATAAATCAAGCATCCAAGCTGGAGCACCATATCGTTGAATTTCTCTCCATCTTGGTTTGTTTGCTAGTTCGAAAGATAATTTCGAGAACAACGCTGATGGTGCACCGTCCAGTAGGTCTTGTTGTGTGGTACCATCCATCATCATTAAGCGTTTGCCGATATATGGTACATCGAAGAAATCTGAGTTCCATCCAGATAACACATCGCTGTTTTCAATTTCCCACAACAGGTGATGCAACAACGCCTTTTCATTGCGGCACAATATGACTTCGTTGTCAGAGTCGCTCGGTAGTGGGGCGATCTCATCCATTCGTAGTTTCAACCAAATTTCTTCTAAATCTTTTGGGTCGCCTTTGTATGTTTCGGGATCAGGTGGCACAGCATACACAACCATTCTATTGGACCAGTTGTGATACAATGCAACAGCATTGATTGGAGCGTATGGGTCGTCTATCGTCGAGAAACCGCGTTTTTTGTCGTAATCCACCTCGATATCCAAAAACGTCACATTCAATTTTGGAGCTGGTACGTTATAGTATGTTGCTGATAGTGTTCGTAGTTCGGTTGGAATGTCCGATTCGAATGTCTCATGTCCACCATTTCGACGCTGCAATTTATCGGCATTCTGTTTAAGGAAAGCTGTCATTTCGGATCGCGACTGGAACTCTTTTTTTGATAGTTTGTCTTTAAAGATGCTGGTATGTTCACCATCGTCGTCTTTAATATAGCAATAGTGGTTCGCTGGATAGCGTTTTAGAGTGCGTTTTTTGGGTGTATTGCGCTCCCAAACGAACACTTGGTTCTTTTTCGTGATTGCATCGATGTAACTCATGCAAACCTCCTTGTGTTTTGTTGTTTTTATTATTATTATTTTACATCTTGGTCGATGTGAGTAATAGTATACGCCATTTATATCAATACTGCAACGAAATACGATCATTTGTAGTAAATACTACGATACATATTTTTTACACCTTGGAGGACAATAATATGATTTCGTTACCACCTAAAGGGGACACCAACAAACGTGTCAACGCAAATTTTATACCGTTACAAGTCGCTGCGCAAGTCGCACCGAATATGACTGTACAAATCCAACCTGGGTCCTTTTGGACAGCTGATGGCGCTCACGTGGAATATATTGGTGGTAACTCACCTGTATTGACTGCGCCAGGATCAGCAGCTAAATGGGTTGTGATATCATTGAATGAGACGGGAATGATCGTTGTGTTAGATGGTACGTCTAGTGCTAATCCGACATTACCTGCTATTCCAGAAGCTCACCTTCCGTTATCGGGAATATTCATTGGCGATACTACTACGCAAATTACTAGCGATATGGTATTTGACATTAGACCAATGTGGGCAACACGCGCGGAAGTTATTCCTGATCTAACAGGAGAGTTGGCTAACAGACCAACGATAGCTCAGATGGATGCTGCAGTTGCAGTAAAATCCGATACTGGGGGCACAGATTCACCAACCTTCACATTAAATCAAACACAGCTGGGTACATCTAGCACCGATGCTTCGATTGTTGTTGAGCGTGGGGCAGAAGCTAACGTATCTATTATGTGGAACGAAACAGCAGAAGTATGGCAGTTTTCGAATGATGGTACGAATTGGGGCCCTCTTGGTATGGACCCAGCGTTATACTACACTCAGACAGTTCTTGATGCTGGTGAATTAGATACTCGTTATTACACAGAAACTGAATCTGATACAATGTTTGCAACATCAATGCATACTCACGTAGCTGCGGACGTTACAGACTTTACTACTGCAGCAGCTACTGCAGCTCCAGTCCAGTCAGTTGCTGGTAGAACTGGTGTCATTGTATTGACTACAGGCGACATCACAGATTTCAACGGTGCGGCATACGCAACTGCGGTACAGGGTGTTACAGCTGATACAGCAGTGCAACCAGCTGATGGTCTGTCTACTATAGTTAATGACACAGGTTTTATTGCTGGAATTGACGGTGAATCAATCAGCGATCTTGGTGATGTATTCACTACAATGACACCTGCTGCTGATGAAGTCTTGAAATATGATGGTGCATTGTGGCAATCAGCTGCGTTGGTGAAAGCTAACATCTCTGATTTTGTTGAAGGTGATTATGAACCAGCATTTGCTAAAGCATCCGCATTCAATCTTGCTTTTGGAGCAGCGGTTACTACAGTCTGTGAAGGTAACGACGTACGATTGAGTGATACTCGTGATCCTAACGCACATACACATCTTGAAGCTGATATCACAGATCTGGATAAATACACAGTGGCTGCAGCTGATGCACTATTATTGGCAAAAGCTGATGTGGCTACTCCAGTGTTTACTGGTACTGTCGGTTTACCAACGTATACGGTTGTTGGTGTACCTGGTACTGTGTTAGCAGGACATGCGATTTTTGTTTCGGATGCACGTGGTGGTCTGGGATCTATGTGTTTTGGTAATACTGCAGCGACTGAGTGGATTGATGTTGTTACTGGTGTTGTTGTAGCTGTATAACAACAACTACAACATTGCAAAAAAAAGGGCCTCACGGCCCTTTTTTTTAATCTAATTTTTTGCTTTCCATTACTGCTTCGTATAAGAACTCGAAGTGTTCGTTTTCGGTTTGTAGATCGGAATAGTTATGCTTAAACATAACTCGCGCTAATTTAGACATATACTTCTTTTGGATAGCAAACTTTTCTTCGCATGCTTCCGCGATATCTTTCATTTGCTCTTTTTCATCTTCGATGCGTTGTAGACAGTTAGTCATTTCGACTACCATACCCTTCATTACGCGTAAGTCTTCTGGGTTTGTTGGGATGATTGTATCAGACATGGTAAAACTCCGTTTAATTTATTGTTGTTATTGTTATTTCACGTAGTTTACTTGGAATTCGGATTGAGATCAACTAAGCACGATAAAACCGGTGAGAATCGATATCCATGATGAAAGTCAGATTTGTCCACTGTGGGTTTATATAGTTGGCGTGGTAGTGGGTAGCTCCGTTCGTTATATCCACGAAGTTATCCAACGTACCTTCTGCAGTCAGCGCTTGTGCTAGTAGCAAAATCCGCTTCCACACCGCAGATGTTTTGATTGGGTTATCCGAGTGTCCATCCAACGTCCATGAAAATTGTGCTACTAGCTTATCGTTCCTGTTCATCCCCTGTTGGTGCACTACTTCACATACCGTATTTGGAAATAACGCATCTTTAACGCGGTTTAGTGTTACCAGTCCGATAGCTAATTGTCCGGAGTGTGATTCACCTCTCCCTTCAAAATATATGTTATTTGCTAGGCACAGAGTCTCGGCTGTTTTATTTGTTGCACCCCAATTGTGTATCGGGGCGTGTTGTTCGGCTTGTGATAACGTACTCACAACCAATAGGCAGATTGTTGCATATTTTTGTATATTCATCAGGCGATTATCCTACATTTGTAACGTTAATTAAACCAAGTTTTGTAATCGCCTGGATATGATGCTGGATCGTGGAAGTATGGAACTTCAGCCGCAAAATGAGTCTTCGCTACGAACAAATCACCAGCTATTATGTTGGAAAATGCATTTAGGAAGTGTGGTCCGCTAGGATACACTATCATTGTTCCGCGCGATGGCGTAAAACCGAAGTTGTGTTGTGGGAATTCTAACTTACCCCCATATACTTCATAATCAGAATCAAACGGGGGTTGGTCTTGGTAATCCACCAAAAAAACAACAGCTGTGAAGTCGCGATCCTTTGTTCGTGCCCATTTCTTTTTGATGTAGCTGCTGTTATCGCACACCACTTCATGTTCAACACCTTCGGCGTGGAACTCAAAGTTCATTAACTCGGTACCCCTGTGTTTGAAGTTGTAGTGTTGTTCGAATTGTGGTATAAACGGTTTGATGTGTTCGTATATGATACTTTCCGATGGTTCGTGATGACGAGACATTTTGATTGGAGTGTCTTCGTCGTCTGTATCGGGTACATAATATTGTAAGTCGTCTATAATCTGCTCACATAGTTTTGGGGATAGTAATTCTTCCACTATCAGGAATGGGGATTTAGTGCTCGCCATTGTTATCACCGTTTTCTGGGTCGAATGCCGTAGCTCCAAAGTCAGCTATGGTTTTTTGATCAGTTGCATTCATGTTGTTTTTTATTTGGTCCATTAGGTATAGAATTTCATCGCCGTTTGTTTCGGGGTTGAGTTTCTTCCCTTTGTACCCCAAGTAACGAATGATGTATGTTTTGCTTCCGATGTGAACATGGGAAAACCGTTGAGTGAAGTGATTATCAACTTCTTCGTCCGTTGTTTCACCGTCAACTTTATATATGTGCATGATGCCTAGCTTTTCTTCGGCATCTTCGTTTGTGTCGTGTTCGGTATCGGTGGTTCCGTTATTATCCACTGGAGCTTTAATGTCGATGGTAACTTCTTCCTCGTCGTAGTTTTCATCTAACCTTGGATCTATTTTAAAACCACCTTTGATTAAAATATTCTTTCCAATCAACACAGGGAACTTCATGTTACCTCTATCGTTCAGGTTAAACTCGACATTGGTCATTAACTTTCCGTTTATTTTTACGTTGAGAGATATGACGGGACGGTATTCTTGACCACCATCCGATGACTTAACGGTTTGTTGGGTGAGTAGGGGTACGGTGATTCGGTTACGTGACAATTCAGGGCACACAAAGGTAACACGACCATCTGCTATTGAGTGTTCGGTTGCGTGTAGTGAACTAACATCTGCTCCGGTATCCACTTTACCTTTTAATGGGACGCTGCCCGATATGCTAGTGAATCGTACCTCTACGGTGCTTCCTATCTCGTTGTCTGGTTGTTTCTCTTTTGTATCCATTGGTATTCCTTCAAAGTTATTTTTTTATTTATTAAAGTTGCTGATATCTTTTAAAAGAGACGGGATCCAGTTTTCAATTTTCTCTTTGTGTACCATCGGTACCATTCCTTTCTCGACTGACATTAGAATAACGATGTCCTCAATCAATTCCCCAGTCATTTCCTCCCAAGCCAACGCATAAAAAGTGCATTGCTTGAAGTAATCTTCAATCATGCTTGCGTCTTTGTTGTTGTTTGATGTCTTGAAATCGATAATGGAAGGAACCCCATCATACTCACCAATGCAATCAACCCGACCGGCAACGGAAAGATAATCACAGTATATGGCAACTTCCTGAGCTCTAATGTTGTTTATTTTGTTTAAACGAAACTTCAATTGATTGAAACCGCGCACGTGATCAGCCGCATAGCCTTTGGTTGGGTGCTCATCGTTGAAAAGGTATTTTTCACACATCTCGTGTATAGCCGTGCCGCGAGCAGCACAACGTTTTTGCTCTTTGTCGGCTTTCTTGTCGCCGAGCATGTGCCGCCAATTGTCCAAGTATGGTTTTGACTTCGCACCGAGCACTGTGGTTATTGATGGATACTTGTTACCTTCTGGTGTGACGTAGTAACGTCTTCCGGTAGCGGAGTTCTCAACTGTTAATTCGGGGAGGGTTGGGATATCGGTATATTTAAACATACCGATATTTATGCTGTGTGTAAAAGGGCAGCATGAACCATAATAATGCGGCGTGCGTATCATTATAGTTCATGGTTTTTGTGTAGATTTGGGTTAGTTTTTTCCCATTAAGCGAGCATTCATTTTCGTAACGATTTTCGAAATCGAAGTTCGTTTTGCTATCATGCTTTTGCGTTTGATTGTACCCTTTTTTGCACGCATGGTTTTGCGACCTTGGCGTACTTTCTTAGGATCTTTTCGTTTGGTGCAATCGGATGGTGATGACGCCAATCTACCTTTCTTTGGTCCAGCGGTGCATCTGTATTTCCGTACGATTTCTTTACCGTTTCTTTTAAATTGGCGAATAGCTGCTTCGGATAGTATATTTCCATCAGTATCCGTGTACGTGAACGTGTGTGTTGTGGTTGGTATAATATCTTCAACTAGCATAACATTTATCCTTCGTTTGGTTGTTGTCTGTTTGCGGCGGTGTTCATGGAGTTTAACCGTTTATTCAACCCACCCAATTCAACTTTCTTTTTAGCGATCTTAGCTTTCAAGTTAGCGGATGGATCAGTACCACCATTACTTTGGGCATCTCGTTGTTCTTGTTTTGCTTTGATCACATTCTCACGATTTAACCGTTCGGGTGATGTCTTGTTTAATCGTTGTGCACGACGCAAATCTTGCATGGATCCTTGTTGATCATCCAAATCGACATCAATGCTAACTTCCGTTAATAAAAAATCCATAAAGGATGTGTGGCTTTCGTTCGTTTTGCTTTTCTTTGATTGTGTTCTACGTGATGATTGAGCAATATCCCCACTCTTGGATTTGTCGGTAGACGAATTTGGATCTTCGTGTTTTTCGGATCCTTCGTGGCGTGCAATTTCAATTGCATTGCGTAGATACTGCATAGCACGTGGTCCGATGCGACGTCTAATGTTTGGAGTCCGAATATCAATCGAATCAGTGGAACTTTTGATTGTTCGTACGACGCGTTGCACCGTACTTTCTTCCAAACCAAACAACACTTCGAGTGTTTCTTTTAGCAATCCGACGCGTTGGTCATCTTTCATGAATTTGCCCTCAGGTTGCTCATAATGAGAGCTGTGAGATCGTCGATACTGATACCATGACCACTATCTTCTTCTTCATCCTCGTCATACCCCTCGTTGGAGATTGATGTTTCGGCACCGGATAATTTTGTTTCAGCACCAACAGCAGTTTCGTGTTTGTATTTTGCTAACTGGGCTAATTGCTTCGCTTCTTTTTGTTTATCGGCTTTAGCTTTGTTGTGCGTTTCCATATCAAGAATTTGTTCTTCTTGTTGAACTTTAGCGGATGCGGATTGTGAAGCATATTCTGCTTCTTTTGCTTTGGCTTCCGCTTCCTTAGCTTTAGCTTCGGCCTCTTTAGCCTCTGCATCCGCCTTCATCACATCGATAACAGATTGTAGTGCAGATTTTGCGTCATCTTCACTCGCATCCATCTCAGCATCGTCAGCACCTGCTTCCAGATCACCACCAGCTTCGTCTCCGTTCGGCTCTACGCCCGACTCACCATCAACGTCCAAGTCTTCATCACCAGCAGATTCACCACCCTCTTCATCACCGACAACTTCTTGTTCTTCATCCTCGTCACCTTCGAATGTATTCCAATCAACATCAATGATCTCGAAACGATCTTTCAGTTTGAAAATAACTTCCGCAATTTCCGTAGATGAGTTTTCGTCATCGTCGTTTTCGTCTTCACCGGCTAATGCTACAGCTAGAGCTTGTTCGAAATCTTCAGCTTGATCGCTTTTTACGTATACTTTTACGATCTGGCCGTCTTCATCTTCTAACCCAAATGCTGTGGTATCCCCATTAGCTCTGGCTTTTTGCTCGGCGTTATCTATCTTGGATAACACACTAGCTGCATCGAAGTTTGTTTCTTCGGATCCTGGTGCAATGGCTTCGTTGACTGCCATTGAGCGACGCATCATTTTGCGTTTTTTCTTTTTTGGTTTCTTAACATCGATGACACCGCCACCAAATAACGAACCTCTGGTACCAGCAACTGCGTTTGCACCTGTCGCTCCAACGGCTCCAGAACCTGTTACCATTTCTTTTAATAATGACATTTAGTCTTCCTCTGTTTTGTGTATAATGTGTTACTATTTATGATATGTATATACTTTGGACAACAAAAAACCCACACTCATGTCGATGCAGTGTGGGTTTTTTGTGTAACCGAGGGTTGCTACTGGTGGGTTATCTTATCGGGGATAAAAGATCGCCACTTCAGTGACTTGAGTGGTTCCTTTTTGTGAGTAGCTTCCATCCATGATCCAAATGACATTAGATGCTCCATTACCCCAACTTTAAATTCCTCATACTCATGCAAACGCGTTTGTAAGAGTTCTCTGGATTCATCATCCATATCAGACACATCGATTGCAGATACGTTACCGGGAACATACGTTGGTATGATTTCGCGGTCCGATGATGAACCATCTGACTTGGTGTATGATATTTTAGCCACTTCGTACTTGGTTAGCTTCGCCATATTATTCAGCAGCAGGTGTGCTTGGAACTTCTGGTTGAGTTTCGGTATTGACTTCAACTTCTGGTTGAGCTTCGGCATCGGCTTTTTCTTTAGCTGCTGCTTCCGCTTGCTCGTTGCGCACTTGATCAATAATCTGACGAGATAGCGTTTCTTTAGCAGCTTGAACCATCATAAGCTCATCACGCACCCCAGCTTCTTTGTTGTTCCAGTCGTTGTATACTGCAACCAAACGCTTTGACGTATCAGACATTGTGTCTACTGCATATGGAACGTCGTCAATGTTGATCACCTGAATATCTTGTATCTTTTGTACCATGTTAATTTCCTATTGTTATTTAATTGTGTTGTTATTTATGTTGTGTTTACATGGTGAATAATTCATCCATTTTATCCACCGGATCCCCAGAACTTCCCAGGGTCTTTTGTTTTTTAACCAGGGTCAATCCTTGATCCCTGTCTCGTATGCGTAAGTGTTTATTATCCCACGCCAATTGAAAGTGTTTACCAACTCCATCACTGTTTCTGGTTTTTAGTAAAATGAATACTATTTCACCAGCTACCCGCATATCATCTGTCATGACAATGGACCAATATACATCAGATACGTTAATTTTACTAATACCACCAGCGATTTGACTGTGATCGTGATCTTCTGCTGCAATTCCAACTGCACTTCTGTTTAACTGTGAAGCTGTAGCTAGGTACATATTAAAATCCACTGCTATTTGACGCAATTGACTAGCACATCGTTTGTCTTTTTCCCACACATTGTCCGCAGATACTTTTTCGTTTGGAGCCATCTCATCGATATAATCCACCACCAACAAATCTGGCATCATACCGTAGTGTAGGTTAAACTCTTTTAAGAAAGCACGAATGTCATGTGAGGATGTACCAGAAGGCATTTGAGTGATATCCATTATTCCACTATTCTGCCCAGCTGCTGTAACTCTGGTGGTTATTTCAGAAACGTGATCACGCCAAACCTTTCGTCCAACCCCAGTAATCATGGTGTCAAAACGTTGTGAAACTACGTCAGCTGACAGTTCAAGTGATATGTATAGCACGTTCAGTCCCTGTTCCACAAAACTAAGAGCTAGATTCGCAAGTGTGATAGACTTACCACCACCAGAGTTTGCGGATACCAACAACAGCTCTTGTCTTGATATACCACCAAACAACGCTTCATCCAATTCGGACCAGCCGGTTGGTTGTGTTAAATTCTCATGCATCATTCGTTCTAATCGTTCTTCGACTGATTCAAAATAACGCACACCAAGATTTCTATTTAATGATACCGATACAGCTTCTTTGATTGCTGTTTCAGCAGCTCCATAATCTTCAGCTTCAATTAGTGCTGGAAGCGAAAGGGTGGCTTGTTCAATAGCCCTACGTTTGCAAAATGTTTCTATCTCATCCGCGCAGTATGATACTTGATCTCGTTCCAATATATCATACAACTCCAATGACACGTTCGTTTCGGCATCAACTTGAGACGGTGTTGGGATGCTGCTATATTTGTCGTAGTAATCGAATATGAATTCAACGGAGTTACGAAACTCAGGATCAAAATAATCGGATTGTATGATCCCCTGACACATAGCGAATGTGTCACTGGATGATAACAAGTACTCGATTAACAATTTTTGTTTTTTGCTATTCATGTATTGGTTTGTTTGTGTTATGTTGATCTAATGTGGGGGTATATTGGTTTAACTACCGCAGTATTCGCAAAAAATTCACCTGAATCATAGAAGAAGTCGAATGTTGTAGCATCGCTAGATCTGCTAGTCACATCAATGTATTCATCAGTATTCTTATCAAATGTAGAGAACGGTGTATCCGCTGTCAGTATGATAATTTCATTTTCGGTAATTTCCCTAAATGTTTGATTGCTATTAGGGTCCACCGAATTGAACACGAAGGATGATCCATTACCGATCACACCAGATATCATTTCCGATGTTATTGCGTTAAAACTACGAACACTATAAACACTACCTTTTATGACAACAACATCAAAATCATTCCACGATGACAACAACGACGGTTGATCATCGACGGCATATGATATGATAGGTGTTGATCCCTGTGATGTTCGGAATAACAATCGAGTGTTGATTGTTGGTTCTTTACCGAGAGTTGATATGCGTGTTGCGATGCTAATCTCACCACCATTCGAAATCTGTTGAAATGCTGGCTCTGCCTCTACTGCATTCACAGGAGGTGCTAACAAATCGGGATCTGATTGGCGTGCGATCAATTGCGCATATCCAGCCCATGGACGTTCAAATGCAATAGTTATAGTGTGATCATCGACAATGTTTATATGGTCTGGAGTGATCTCCTCTGTATTGTCTTCGTCCCCTTCGATTGGGCGGTTAACGAATACTTGCACCGCGGGGAATGTACCCATTTGGTGATTTATCGTCCACACATCTCGTTCGATTGATTGGGTGTGATTGTGTAATACTTTACGTTGTTGCCAATTATCCAATCCGGATACATCATCGGGGAAAGAACCTCGAAGATAATCAGGTAACAACCGTGCGTGATACAGGTTACCACGACAACCATGGGTAATCGTGCAGTTCTGTGTTGTGTCTAACCCTGTTGTGTTTCGTGTGAATTCCTTTTCTCTCTTGCACACATCACATTTATAAACGACGATTGCCATAATTGTTGGTCCCGATTTTTGTATTACAGTAGTTGGATTGTGGATACGTTTTTCATATATCCGCGCTCTAGTTGGTTGGGTACGCGCACCACTTGGCCCACAATCTGCGATTCGTGTAGCACGGAATCAATTTCCACACCCGTTTCCGCATCTTGAGCACTAACCATCCAAGGTATCAATGATAGATGCATCTGCCCCTTTTCTGCTGCAGGCACCATCATCAGTGTTCTTGGTTTGTCCAGTGTGTATTCACCCGTGTCTGGGTCGTACTTTGATATTTTGGCCACGACTTCTTCGCCGGTAACCAATTTGAATGCTTTAATCATACAAATTCCTTTTATTTATTGTTATTATTGTTAATTTTTACCAGCGCCCCATATGAAGGAACGGATGTTATCCGAACCGCATAATAGAATGGTATGTTATACATCACGATTTCGGAACCAGATGTAATACCTTCCGCTAGATTCTGATTAGTATACGAGAATCTCAACAACTCTGTCAACAACTCATTGCCTGATTGCACTCCCAATTGCTCGTTTAGTGCTTCATACACCTGATTGTACGCTACGCTTGAGTCGTGTACCTTTTTACTGTACATAAACTTAAAACCATCTATGGGGAATACATAAAACGCATTTGTTCCATTGGATGGGGTTGGTCTACTTGACGCAAATATCGATCGCTGGTGTAAGTTGTGGGATTCGGCAACGAAGGCTTCGTTGAATGATGAGGATATGTTATTCTTGGTTTTACGTTGGCGCACCTTTACGCGTTGGCAGTCGGGATACCAATCGGGTAAGTTTTTGATCAAAGGGTGGCAACGCGACTCGGATATAAAATTCGAGCATCGTTCATGTATAACGTTGTTTGTGTTTGTGTTTGGTAGTAAATCAGAAGTACGCATGTGAGTATTTATGCGTAGTGTGGGATGCACAAAACCATGCATCCCACAAATTGTGTTACGCTAAGGCTTTTATCCCAGTGATGAGATCGTTAGCTTCCTGGACGTATTTCGGTACGATATACGCTGGACACCGCTGTATATTATCTATCAAGTAGGCAAAGTCCACTTGATAATCGTATAATTCGGTTGATGATGTTACGGATCGTTCAGCCTTGTTCCCTATAATGTGGCTAGCTTTGAAAGTTGCGTTGGAAAACGCTCGAGATAGATATGAAACCGTACGTTCCACTTCCAGTGGAGTTGCTGTTGTTTTAGCGAAACGGTTAGTTCTTGGTTGGTATGCCATTGCATGTCCTTGTGTGTAATATCCCAACAATAGCACACAAGCGATATTGCCTGTGTTTGTTGAGTGCTTCTTTCGATGAAGTGTGAATCATTATACTGTGTTTCTCCTGGATGTCAAGGGTCTTTGCAACTCAACAACAAATGAGTGTCGAGAGTATCCTCAACATCCAGTAATAAACGATACGCATTCTCGTATAATACTCCCTGTGCATCTGGATCGACGTGTTGATCCATATCGTTGCAAAAGGTAAGCAATCCGAACTCTATATAATTAAGTAGTGCTTCTTTTTCTGAAATTGTCATAATGGTATTTACAAGTTGTTGACTTTATTCGAGTTTTCTGATATTATACGATACAAACAATAATAACAATAAATAGCTCTACTTTTAATGAATTTCATCTTACACGCAATCAAAAACATTTTTACACGGTTACCACAAACCACACTAAAACCAAAAGAAATCAAAGCACACATGACAGCGGCTTATGCTTATGCCGAGTTATCGTATTGTGATAGACGGCAAGTTGGGTGTGTGATGGTAAAAGACGGAAGCATTGTTGCTATCGGCTATAATGGTACACCACCAGGCGATGAAAACGTGTGTGAAGGTTGTGATGGAAAAACCAAATCATCGGTAGTCCACGCAGAAGAGAATGCACTACGCAAACTAACAAGACGAGCGGAATCATCCATTGGGTGTCACGTATTTGTCACTACAGCTCCCTGTATCCATTGCGCTGAAAAATTGATAGCAGCAGGGGTAGCGAGTGTATATTTCGATCAAGTATACAACAATGACGATGGTATTCGATACCTACAGGATCGTGGGTATCGTGTAACACAAACAGATCTAACTCAATAACAACAATAACAAAGAGGTCACAATGTCCGAAGGACTTTTCGTAACTAAACGTGATGGTAGAACGGAACCATTCACGTATGATAAAATTCACACCGTATTATTCTGGGCAGCAGAGAACTTAACAGGTGTTTCTGTTTCTGAAATCGAAATCAAAGCTGAAATGCAGTTTTATGATAAGATAAAAACTGATGATATTCACGAGGCTATGATTAAATCAGCAGCCGACCTAATATCAGAAGACAACCCCAACTACCAATTTGTAGCAGCTAGATTAACAAATTTTACATTACGAAAACAAGTGTATCAGCAATACACACCACCAACATTACGCGATCATGTAGAAACGTGTGTTGATTCAGGTGTATATGATTCGGGGTTACTGGATTTGTATACAGATAATGAATGGGTAAAATTAGATAAAATTGTTAAACATGAACGCGATGATTTGTTATCATATGCAGCAATTGAACAATTTCGTGGTAAATATTTGGTTCAAAACCGAACAACTGGTCAGTATCACGAAACACCACAAATGGCATATATTTTGATCGCTGCTATCTTGTTTAGTAAATATGATCCAAGCATCCGAATGAAATATGTGCGTGATTATTATGATGCGATTTCGATGGGACCAAAATCAACACTAACAATACCAACACCGATTTTGGCTGGCGTACGGACTCCAACACGTCAATTTTCGAGTTGTGTGTTGATCGAGACTGATGATTCTCTGGATTCTATCAATGAAAGTGCCAGCTCAATTGTTGATTATGCATCTCGACGTGCAGGCATTGGGTTGAATCTTGGTAGGCTGCGAGCGAAAGGATCGCCAGTGCGAGGTGGAGAAATTTTCCACACAGGTAATATTCCATTCTACAAATATTTTCAATCAGCGTTAAAAAGTTGCTCACAAGGTGGTGTGCGTGGTGCATCTGCCACGGTATACTTTCCGTTGTGGCACGCTGAAGCGGAAGATTTGTTGGTGTTGAAAAACAACAAGGGAACCGAAGAAACACGCGTACGACACATGGATTATGGTGTCCAGCTGAATGGGTATCTGATCCAACGTTTACTTGATGGAAAGGATATCACGCTGTTTAACCCTTCTGATGTTCCGGATTTGTATAATGCGTTTTTTCAAGATCAGGCAGAGTTTGCTCGTTTGTATGAAAAGTACGAAAGAGCCAGATCGATTAGCAAGACTAGCGTTCCAGCTATCGAATTGTTCAATACTGTAATTCTTGAGCGTAACAATACTGGTAGATTGTATATCCAGTATGTCGATCACTCAAACACACACAGTGCATTTAACGCAAATACCAGCCCCATTAGAATGTCAAATCTGTGTGTTGAAATAACACTACCAACAGCAGGATTGACAAAGAAGAGCCGCATGCCATACACGCGGGATATTCTGAATACGTTGGGTGATGTACCACCAGCTGAATTCCGCGATGAGTATGGAGAAATTGCGTTGTGTACGTTATCATCAATCAATTGGGGAGCTATCCACTCACCGGAAGATTTCGAAAAACCTGCAGATTTAGCGATACGTGCTCTGGATGAGTTGTTGGATTACCAGGATTATCCGATGGTAGCTGCTGGGTATCCAGCTGATAAACGCCGATCGTTGGGTGTTGGGATTTGCAATCTTGCTTATTTTATAGCCAAGCATGGTAATAAATATTCCGATGGATCTGCAAATGATTTAGTCAATGAATACGCAGAAGCTATGTCATATTGGTTACTTACAGCATCGAACAATCTAGCAAAAGAAAAGGGTGCTTGTGGATGGTACAGCGAGACCAAATATTCCAAAGGATTGTTACCAATGGATACGTACAAACCGGAAGTTGATACGTTACTTGACGTTCCTCATTATCTGGATTGGACTAAGTTACGAGCTAGCATCGATGAACATGGCTTGCGAAACTCCACAACAATGGCGATGATGCCAGTTGAATCTAGTTCACAGGTGATAAATGGTACAAATGGTTTGGAGCCACCACGCAGTAGTGTATCGGTGAAGGCATCCAAGAACGGCACATTGAAACAAGTGGTACCAGAAATACATCGATTTAAAAACAAATATGAGTACCTGTGGGATATGACATCTCCACGTGGGTACATGGCTACCGCGGCTATCATACAAAAATGGACCGATCAATCGATTTCTACGAACACGTCATATAATCCAGCTCACGCTGATGGTGGAAAACTATCAACATCAGAGTTGCTAAGTGATATCGTTTATGCGTATTATATAGGACTAAAAACACTGTATTATCAAAACACTATGGACGGCAGTGGTGATGTATTTGATAGTTCAGACAAAGACGACGATTGCGAATCGTGCAAATTATAAGGACAATTAATGACAAAAAGCAAACTATTCAACAAAGAAGCAACGCATCACTTACAAGCTAGCATGTTCCTGGACCCCAATGGGGGTCCGGGCTTAGCCCGATATGAGGCTATGAAGTATCCTCAGTTTGACACATTCACGGATAGGCAGTTATCGTTCTTTTGGCGCCCATCAGAAATAGATTTATCGAAAGACAAGCTGGATCACCGAGCGTTACCACCCGAACAAAAGCATATATTTGATAGCAATTTGTTTAGACAGATTGTATTGGATACCGCTCAGGGAAGAGGGCCAAACCTTATGCTGCTTCCTATCTGTTCACTTCCTGAAGTCGAAGGGTGGGTTGAGAATTGGGGAACCAACGAAACTATTCACAGCCGTTCGTATACTCACATCATACAAAATGTGTACTCGAATCCTTCGGAACAATTTGACAAGATCACGCAAATTCCCGAAATTATGGACTGTGCTGCTGACATTTCTAAGTATTATGATGGGTTGTCCTACTGGAACACGTTATATGAAGTGAAAAGATTAGGACTAGAGGTGACAGGCGTAAAATACGACGATTATGAGCATAAAAAAGCGTTATGGTTGTGTCTGAATAGCATCAACATGCTTGAAGGTATTCGCTTCTATGTATCATTCGCTTGTTCGTGGAATATGGCAGAGCAAAAAATGATGGAAGGTAATGCAAAAATTATTCGTCTGATATGTCGTGATGAAAACTTGCATTTGGGTGCTACCCAATATATGTTACGAACGTTACCCAAAGACGATTCTACGTTTGCATTGATTCGTCACGAATGTGCTGATCAAGTCAGACAGATGTTCGCTGATGTAATCGAACAAGAAAAGAATTGGGCCAAATATCTGTTCAAGAATGGGTCTATGATTGGGCTAAGTGAAGAAATTCTAGGGCATTATGTTGATTACATTGCAAGCAAACGCATGAAAACATTGAACATCGAACCATTCGATAACCACCCAAAATCTGATCCACTACCATGGACGAAAAACTGGATTAGTGGTAAAGAAGTACAAACAGCACCACAGGAAGCTGAAATATCATCTTATTTGGTTAGTGATATCAAGCAAGATGTAACACCAGATTTCTTATCAAACTTAACAATTTAACGGAGACGCAACATGATAACAGTATACGGAAAGGATACATGCCCAGCATGCAAAACTATAGTAGCATTTTTAATATCGAATGATATCGAACATCAGTATTTGCTGGTTGGGCAAGATGTAACAAAAGCGGATGTTGATGCTGCGGTGGGTAGAGATGTTAGATCGGTGCCAATCGTGCTGCAAGATGGTGAAGAAACCACATTTGCGGAGCTACGCCGTCAAGCAGCGTAGCTAATGTGATCAATCCATCAATGTGATATTGATGGATTGGTTTGAACTGCTACAGGCATTATCAGTTTGTGATTCTGCCTGCTAGCCAGCCCATTTGAGTGTACGGGTTTAAACTTCTCAGGATCCAACGACCACGTGATGTGGTATACCCCTCCATCGGGACGATACTGTCCCCCATCAACCGAAACAACCAACACCTCCAACCCATCGGGATCGTTGTGATACCCGATAACTCTAATGTTAGCATTTGGTGGTAGTTTTGTATCTTTGTGTACTCCAAATTCGTGTGTTATGTGATGTGCGACCACCTTTTTGTGCTTGGGTGGAAATTTGTCCAGTAGAAAGTTTCTGGATCTTGGTGTTAATTGATATGATGTATACATTGTTATGTCATTGGTATGTGTTCGGCTATCAGTTTTAATGTTTCGATAGCTTCCTTGATTGTCACTTTGTTGTCAACGTCGGATGTTAGGTTATCGACTTCAACGAAGTCTAGTATGTTGTGTGATATCTCATCAAATTCGGATCTGGACAATTCGCCAGCTTCCAATCCCTCCTGTGCTTCGTTTAGTAACGCTGCCATCTGAGCTATGATATCGGACTTATGGTCCACAAAATCATCGAACCGTCTCATTCGCTTACTCCTTGTAGTTGACCTAGTGTTGTTAGAATTCTATGCATTTCGCTTACCAAAGTTTTCGCTTTAATCTTGCAATATGCACTGGATGGCGGTGTGTCCGCTTGATAACGAGCGGCAAACTCGAGCAGTTGTTTGTTAATCAGATTTGAGCTTCCGTGTAATTCGGAATTGTTTGGAAGAAAGAAGGTGTATGTCTGTAGCGTTTCTGAACGAAACACCATTGTTTTTATTCGTTTTGAAGCCAAAGTAGTATCTTGGCATTCATTTACTAGGAATCTGGAATGTGTTTCCAGTTCCGTTATGATCAAATATTCGTTGTTATCGTATTTGGGTGGTGTTAACCAACTGCAACCTGATAACAACGAATATAGTAGAGCAAATAATATTAGTTGTGGTTTCATCCACGTATTTATTCGATGGAAGCATACCGGTTAGCATTAACCTTTTTCAATACATCCTTTAATTCTTTTATGTATACTTGTTTACGCTCTGGCTCAGAACTCAGCAACAATCGGTATCTATCCATCGTTGCTTCGTGTTCAGCTAGTTTGGTTTCGGCTTTGATGCGTTCATCTTCCGTAAATCGGTACACTGGTAAGTCAGCGATGTACTCGGTATGCACGATACCAATTGCCCCCAAATATTCTTTCAACTCGGCTTTTGATTTTATCTTTCGTGCAACACTACCTATGTTCTTTTTTACCGCTAATATCACATCACGCAATCGTTGTATATCGATTTCCAGTTGTGCGGCTAATACCTCATATCTAGTAATGTAATACTGCAATCGCCAATCTGTGAATCGTGTAACAACGTCTGTGTAGTTGGTTGACCACACGGTAACACCATCGAAGTCAACAACATTCAAATTTTCAGGTACTGATAACTCCAATCCCAACATTTTGAGAATTTTTGCATCATCTAGTTTGGTTAATGTCCCTTTTTTGAATTTGATTAGGATATCGTATACGTCTGATGAATTATCCACAACATCGACAATGGTACCAACCTCTTCCAGTTTGTCCAACGTTGTTGTCAACTTCTTGTGCGTTAGCCCATATGGTAGTTTCGTGATTCGCACAGTCGTCGCATTGATTTTGTCATACGCGCCCGTGAATACCCATCGTGTTTTTCCCAATCGGTCTACAACAGCTCCAGAAGACGTCTGTCCCAAAGAATCGAGTGATGGGGGAGCTTCAACAATCTTGCTTGACTTACCCTGTAGGTGCAACACTTGATCGTATATGATGTCCGTGATCGACCGTGGGAGTATATTGGATGCAAAACCAACAGCGATACCTTCTTGTGGATTTAATAGCACGGTTGGTACTAGAGGCAATAGGTGTTTTGGTTCTTTTATAGTGCCGTCGTAGTTATCAACCATTGGAATCAGGTTAGCATCGGCAAAAATAACATCTTTCGCGAATTCCGATAACGCAACGGATGTATATCGTGATGCACCATATGCAGTTGGTTTCAGTAATGTACCGAAAGCTCCATAACCTTTTAACAACGGTATGTTGTTCCCGTACGGAGCTGCAGCAGTATTGATTGATCCTTCTGGTGCGGCGTGTGGGTGAATAGCAGCGCAAGACCCAGCTAATGCTGAGCTTTTTACTTTTTTACCGTCTCTAGCCATCCACAACACTCGTCGTAGTGCTGATTTGAGTCCATCCGCTACGTGCGGAATGGCCCTATCGCTAATGAGGTATAGGCTGTATGCCTTGCGTTCTTGATTGATATATTCTGATGATTTCATTACATCCCTGCAGCAATTAATCGCATTTTAGCGATTTTTATGATGTTACTTAACTCAACCGGACGATAGCCATGAGCTTCACAGTTAACATTGTAGTGTAGCATGTTTCCTGTATCCAGTTTTGGAAAAGCGTGTAAGTGTCCGTGTGCGTTAAACCACGGTACTGTAATATTATCCATTGGATAGTGTGTAAATACAAGGCTAGCATCCGGAACGTCAACTTGATACAACAAATGTGTCTCATCGAAGTTTAATGTTCTCAGCTTCTTCCTGTTGAAATCGTGGTTACCGATAATGAGAATTTTGTATCCATTACACCGATCCAAAATTTCGTTGAGGTGGGTTGTACTACCAAATCCAACGTCACCAACCCACAAACAAATATCATCAGCACCAACGTAGTCGTTGTAATTTGCTATCAATGTCTCATTCATTTCCGATACAGACACGTATGGTCGTTCGCTGAATGCGATGATGTTCTTGTGAGAAAAATGTTGATCACTCCACACAAAAGTACGAGCGATGTTTTCTGGTGTCATTTCTTTTGGTTCGGTAACCCCTTCCCCCAATTTGATGAGTGGGGGATTACGAGTCCACTTTGGTGGATATGCAACGCGCGGGCGTTCCGTACCGGTAAAGTTAACCGTTTTACTCAAATCGTCGAGATACATACCGCGGAGTAACTCTATTTCTGATATCATGATGGTGTATTCTCCAATGATGTGGTGTTTATTATATTCATTTTTGTTCTGTATAATTCCAACCGTACTTCGTGTGCGGTCATGATAATCCACTCTTTACCGTTGAATCGAACCATTATATCAGCTTTGCTATCATACGCAACGTCACCAACTCTAGGATCGGGTTGTTGTTTGCGTTGGGGCGGAGCTGTGGGTGGCGGTGGAGCTGTGGGTCGATTTACCTGCCTGAGTTTTTTTACGTGATTCGTTGTACCACCCAGTGACAATTTTAGCGCATCGTTGAATGATTTTGGGGTAAAAGCCTCTTTCACCGTTTCAACAACATCAGGCGTGTCAATGGACGGCTCATCGTCGGGGATATCCCAACCCGATTTCTTGAACCATTCCGTCCATGTTATTTTTTGGTGCTTGGTCTCCAATCCATCTGGATCGAATGCATATTCAATTTTCGTTGATATGTCGTTAATTGGACGGCACCAAACGTGCTTCCACACGAACCATTCACCTGAAACGGTTTTGTGTGGAAGTTTTACGTGTTTACGTTTCCATTCCATTATTATCACCTTGTAACCATTTCTTTCGATTGTCCGCATTGGGGCTGAATAATAACTCCAATACCTGTTTCATGTCACCATCATCGGTGATTGGGATTAGAGTGTCTGTTTTTCCAGATAAGATCATGGTCCAATCTGCTTTAACCATACTGCCCAATCCTTTGTAGTATGCAATGTCCCACCCTTTGTATTTGTTCTTCTGCTTTTCGAATGCAGCCAACGTCGTGAAGTGGACTCGACGCTTTCCTTTTGTTGCACACACATTGGGAGCAATAAGTCGGTACACAAATGGTTCATACGTGGGATCGAATAGCGATGGCCAGAATTGAAACAATACGTTGATCAACAGTGTAAAAATATCAGCACCATCGTAATCAGCATCGGTTGCTACGATCAGTTTACCATATTTTAATTCACTTCGAGAAGGTTTACGACCAGGAATGAGTCCGACAGCTGTAATCATGTCAGCTACTTTTTGTAACTTCAACAACTGTGCCACCGACATACCATGAGTGTTATTCACTTTCCCTCGTAGGGGTAACGCTGCTGTCGTTTTCGGATCACGAGCATCTGTAATCATTCCAGCAGCACTATCCCCTTCTGTTATTAACAGTTGACAATCAAATCGGTTTTTACTGGTAGCATCCACCAACCCCTCAACCTTGCGCTTGATGCCTTTCTTGTGGTCTTTTACTGCATTTGTGTTTGCGTGGTTGTGGTGACGAATGATAGCTCGTTCCAACACAGTTTCACACCACTCACGGTGCTTTCTGGTGAAACTTGCCCAATCATCATCCAACATCTTGACTAAATCCCGACGTATATTGGGGCCTGTTAACCGTGTTTTCGATTGTGCATCGTATTCAGGATCTGATAGTTTCAGATTCCCAATAACCAATAAATTCTGCTTAACATCATTCTTCGTTACGGTACTTTTAGCTTTTTTGGCCTGTGGTTGCAAGTGCGTAATTGTTTTATCAAAAAATGCATTCAAAAATTGAGTGTTACACAGACCCCCATCGAACAACAATGAACTATTGACCCACGAGAAGATCGACTCGTCGATGCCCTCGTGCACGTCGAATATAACATAGAATTCTATGCCATTGGATGTGAATTTGTGAAAGTTTGACGATATTTTCTTGATTATATCGTCAAATCCTTTCCTGTATTTGTACTTTTTTCCATTGTATACCGTTGTAATACCTGGATTAGTTAGAGCTAATTCAATTGCTCTGTTTTCCATCAATTGATCTGGTAGTGTGATGCTATCAAAAACGTTATCATCTAATTGGAATCTAATTGTGGTTCCAGTTTTTGTTGATGTCGTTTTTGTTATACTTGGTTTTGAAATCTTGGATACACCATCAGAGAATGTCTGTTTGTATCGTTTACCGTCTCTGGAAATGTCAACGTTGAACTCGGATGATACAGCACATACAGCACTGGATCCTATACCATTCATACCAATCACACCGGAGGCTTTGTTATCATCAAAATTACGCCCAGATCGTAATGACCCGAAGACCACTTCTGGTGTGTGTTTTCCGGATGCGTGCTTTCCGATGGGAACACCACGACCATTATCCGAAATGGTGTAAGTCCCCAGAACTGGGTGAGCATCGATGGCAATGATAGTATTGTTGTTGTCGTTTTGTACGTGTTCATCTATGCAGTTATCGAGAACCTCACCAACACACTTTAGAACCGCTGGGATAAACGATATGTGTGATTGTGTAAACTTATTGTCCAAAAACATGGGAACCGTATATTCGGTTGACTTCATATTCCCCAGATACATAGCTGTCCGCTTTTGTATGTGTTCGTGGTCGGTTAAAATTTGTATGTCTTTTTCAGTATATGCCATAATTCTTCTTATTTTTTGCAGTACAATTCAATTTGGGTTTGTGCTGCGAAACCAGTAGCTGTACGTTCTGCTAACGTTTTCATTGTGTATAATTTACCGTACTTGTTGATGACGTCCGTCATATCCTTGCAAGACTCATCCGATCCAATATCGGGTGTAGCTATGCTCCACCCAAGTGACAAAGCGTGCAAAGCGACTTCTTTCCCGTTGCCAAACCTATCAGGTATGTATACCTTCTTGCGTTGGGACTTGTCAAGCCATATAGCCTGTTCTTCTGATATGGTATTGCCCAATAGAGCCACACCATCAATTAAAAATGCATCGAACCACCCCTCTACAACATATAGTGGTGCTGTGTTTGAGTAGTCGAATAGTTTATCAAAACCGTATATTATTTTTGAAGCGGTCGCAGGTGGACTTTGATATTTCTTTACTGCAGCTTCAGTTAAATCCCGACCTTGATAGAATACTAATTCGTTTTTTCTATTATACATCGGAATTATCAATCGTTTAAACCATTTTCGCATCAACACATCATCAGATTTGTGTGATAACATGAAAGGATAATCCTTCCAGTTTATACCTCTATCGTGTTTGAGGTACTCCTTTGCTATTACTGCCCACTGATCATTGCTCTTTGCGTCTGCGAGAAAATAGAAATCTTCTGGTGTTGGTAGCACCATTGGATCGATTTTTATTCGATCGGGTTGGTAATCGGATTTTGTTTTTGTTTGTAGTGTTAGGTTATCAAATACAATTTGCTGCCATTCGGAATCAGGTATCCCAAAATCATCCAATATTGCGATCATTTTTGGAGGCATCGTTTTGTGAGATGATGGATCGTACTTAGTCTTCACACCACAATTGTAACAATGAAATACGGTAACATTATCAGCAAACAAGAATGCTGCTCTACTACCCTTATTACCATGATCGCAGATGGGGTGAACACAATTGTGCCATCCTTTAGCGTTGACGTGTGGTAACGGTATGTATTGACGCACGACGTCTTCTAGTGTCATTTTTTCCATATTGGTATTATACCTGATTTTTTAAGAGTTTACAATAGACATAAAAAAAGGGACACGAAGTCCCCTTAGTAACTATTTGGTAATAAGGCGTTACCCTCAGGAAGTTACGCTGCTAGTGCAACACTTCCGTAAAACTCATCATTAGCGATTAGTTTAAATTTATGCCATTTACGATGGTCATCTGTCGTATCATCCACTAGCCTTTCCTCAGTCAATCGATACCAATTCAGCCCCATCAGAAACACACTAACAATGTGTGATCGATCAATGCGTTTCTGGTGGAGCTGGCGGCTTCGAAGCCGCGTCTTGCCCACATACTAAGTTTGCTTCATATGATAATATAAGCTTATTGTACTACATATTTAGTTATCGTGCAACATTTCTTTGTATTCTTTTATTAATTCGATGTCCGTATTGAACTTCGGCAATTGAGACAAATCCAAATCTCCAGCATCATACGAAAAAGTTATGTGCGGAGAATACGTATCGAAATCCGACGTGGGTTTGTGCTGTTTTGTCAACTTCGCGTACCGATCGTGCAAAAATTTACTATCCAATAATAACACCAAGCAATTTTTTGGTTTTGACCCATCGCTTGGTGATGATTTAAAGATAGTAAACTTGTTGGGGAACGCCAATTCCTTTATCGTTCCCTGTGCCTTGTATTTTGGTAGGTGCTTCTTACTGTACAATAGTGTGACGTGAATATCCTCGTGTTTTGTTGCGTTCGGGATATCATGGTCTTTTATGTATTTGATTATTGCATCTTCTGTTTTATTGTGCAATCGTATGCCCGCGAATGTCCCTGGTTTGATTAGCACTTCATCTAGTCTCATATTGGTTTGATTGGAAATGTTGTCGCCTTACTTGTGGCTTTTTGCTGTATATCACTTGATACAGTTCGTCGGTGTCTTCTCCTGCACACAGCACAAAATCTTTATTTATGGTGGATATCGGAAAAAACTTATCACAATCGTATGTATCCTTGATAATATTCATGTATATTGTTGTTGTCCAAGCTAACGCTTCGGTAAACACTCGTTCACCCCCCAAAACAAACACCTCACGGGTGTCCTTTTCGTCTAACGACTGCCAAGCTTTTCTGATTGACGGTACTACAGTAGCACCAGGAGCTTTGAAGTTTGGATTTCTGGACAATACAAACGATTGTCGGTTTGGTAATATGTTTTCCAACGTAGACACATCGATGTTTCTAGCTTCCATCATTTCCACCATATCGGTGTACGTTCGACGGCCCATAATGCACACATTACCAGTGGTTGTTTTCTTGAATCGTTTAAGATCGTCCGAACACTTCCAAGGTATTTTTCCATCTTTGGCGTAACCACCTTGCAAATCTACACCAACGATGATTGATAGTTTTGGGTTTGTTGATCTGTTTGTCATAGCCTGTCTGTTTGTTGTGTTGTGAAAATACCACGGAAACGAAAATATTTTCCAGGATGTCTTGGTATTTTGTTATTTCTTCGTTTGATAAATCGATGTAAGCAGTGTCGATACCCAACCCACGTGCTTTTGATGCTGCAGCTCGTATGGTCATGAAGTGAAACGTCCCAAACCATTCAGTTGCAATGATAGATCCATCACGCTTAATTATACTCGCATCCATGTGATGAATCAACCGCAAAGCACAATCATACAACGCATGAGTTCTCTCTAGTGTTGATGACACGAATACCACGTTCTGGCCGTGAAACTCATCTACACGACATTTATCCAGTGTCGTGTAGATGCTTTTTTGTAAGTTTATGGCATTATCTCCAAAAACGAAGTGTTCGTTGTTGTGTATATTCACGTAGCCACGGGAGCTTTGATTGCTGATTGGTGTACGTAACCGTCAATACGTATGTCGGAAAACGCGAAATCGTCAATATCATCAACACTAGGATTCAAAAACAGTTTGGGTGGTTCGTACGAATCTCTAGTCAATTGCTCCTCGCATTGGTTCGTGTGATTGTTGTACATGTGCACATCCCCACCAGTCCACACAAATTCTTTTGCTTTCAACCCCGTGACGTGAGCAATCATGTGGGTTAGCATTGAGTATTGTGCGATGTTAAATGGAACACCTAAGAATATGTCTGCTGACCGTTGGTATAGGTGGCAGCTTAGGTTGCTGTCATTATCTACCCAAAATTGTATGAATGCGTGACAGGGTGGTAATGCTTGTTTACCATCTGCTACGTTCTCGCTAAACGTTTTTTCGTCATCTGGTAAAAGTTCCGGATTCCAAGCGCTGATAATGATGCGTCTTGAATTTGGGTTATCCTTCAATTGCGAAATAACGGATTGTATTTGGTCGATCGTGTGACCAGTTTTTGTTGGCCATGCACGCCACATCTGTCCGTATACAGGTCCCAACTCACCATGTTCATCAGCCCATTCGTTCCAGATATTAACACCGTCTTTTTTTAATTGGTTTATGTTGGTTGAACCGCTTAAAAACCACAACAATTCATGAATGATGCCACGATGGAACATTTTTTTCGTTGTTAGAAGTGGTAGGGTGTTGTTTGCTAGACTAAATCGCATCTGTCTAGCAAATACGCTTTTGGTACCAGTTCCAGTTCGGTCACCTTTGGATACTCCGTTACGGAGTATATCCATCATTAGTTGTAAATATTCTTCATCAGGGTTATTCATCATCTGTCTCCAATATTGTGTATAGGTCATCCTTGCTAACCCATTTCTTCCATGCACCAGTAGTAATATCATTCGGGGTGATTTCGACTTTAATATCGACGTTGGCCCGTGAGTTTGCCCTTCTGGATACCCCACTCCCTATTTGTTTTGTGGCTTCGCGCCCCGTCAACCGAACTTCGGTATCTTCGTATATGTAACTGGTCATTTTGTTGATTTTGTTGTGTGTTGTTGGTATCCGGTTCTACCCTTTGGTACGCAGAACGTATCGCCTTTATTGGTGCCAGCAACAAAAATGCATTGCCACCCAGGTAGTGTTTTTGGTGTAAATTCATATAACCGCAAATCGTCACCCATAGTTGCGATACGAATTGCGCTATCGGGTTCCATTGTTTCGGTTGATAGGAATGAACCCTCATCCAAGTATTCCGCTGAGAAGTATTGGTATGCTACAAATGCTACCACCAATACCAAAGATACCACAATACCCACTAACCACTTTGTTATGTTGTTCATATTATTTTGCCAGTCCGAATTTAGTTAATCGTTCAATTAATTCCATTTCCCATGGAGATAATTCCCAGAACGTGTATGCTGCCCCTTCTTTTTGTTCGTGTTGAGGTCGACGCACTGTAATACCACCATGGTCAAATCGCGTTTGTGTTATACCGTCCCACCCGTGACGAGAACGTCTGTATGTTGCCGCTGTATCGTATATTTTGTCTGGTAATATGATACCAGCTACCGTTTGTACACCACCTAAGGCTGATTCGCTTTCGTTGAATCTAGCGTGGGGAAATGGATTGTCGATGTGGTTGAGAAAGTCCGAAATGTCAAACAAAGCATCGCCATGACCAGCATTTAGCAGTATCATCGTTTTGTGTTCTTCGGCCCAATCAAATAACATCTTGTTTTGTTGGGTGACGTTTTGGTATTTGGTGAATAGCTCAGCAATGCAGTGACCTGCTTGTATTCCTTGCTGGATGGAAGATAGGTAAAAATTACCAAAAAAGTAAGCTCGCATTAATAAATCCTGTTATCATTTAAAAATACGAGCTTACGTGATATTTCGAATAAAGACAACTAGCGAGCCAGAGTATCCTCTGATGCTATAATCCAATTTTTTACGAACTCGCCACGAACGATATCGTGTCTATTGAACTGGACTTCTTCGATGCTATGCATGTTTCTGAATACCTTGATCGCATCAGACATGCCTTCGGATTGGTTTCGTTTGTTATCCAAATCCGTTTGAGTTACATCACCGGTTACGATCATTCGGGAGTTGTTCCCCATTCTGGTCATAACTGAGTCTATCTCATGAAAAGTTAAATTTTCGCACTCATCCACAACAACAATGGCATTGTCCCAAGTTAAACCTCTAACATATGATGTTGATACGAATTCGATTAACCCAGCTTCTTTCATGTCATTATATGTGGAAGGCTTCCCACATAGTTCATGCATTATGTCTTGGTAAGGTTGTTCGTATACGGTGAGCTTTTCTTCGAGTGTACCTGGGAGGAAACCTATCTCACGAGTAGGAACAACGGATCGAACTATGATAATTCTTTGTTGTTGTTTTTTCAATACTTCATTCAGAGCTAAGTACAGTGCTACGAATGTCTTTCCGGTTCCTGCTGAACCATGTGCGCATATGTGGTTACCTTCATACCACAATCTAAACATATCCCGTTGGTTGCTGGTTAGTGGTTGTGTTTCTCTTACATCGTGAACACTCCATTTTTTCGTACGGGGGCCTTCTTCCGTGGCTCTTCCGTTTACGACAAGCGCCATCGATAATGACTCTATCTCGGCGCGTTTGTGGGTGTTCTGTCCTTTGTGTTTTTTCTGATTCCGTCGTGGCATGTAACCTCCTGGTTGTTTGTTTTTACGGATAACACAGTTATTTATAGGTACAAAAAAGGCGTTATACTCGAAAATATAACGCCTTCATATTACGGGGAAAAAAGGTACTAATTTTTTTGGTTTTAATGCCACATGAACTGGCGAACCTTCATAACTCGTGCGAGCATCTCACATTCCATATCGTTCCAATCTTCTTCATTGGCCCAGTGTATTTCAGCTACTCGAGACCATTCGATTGAAATTGGGTGATTGCGATGCTTCGCATTGATTGGTCCCATGCACCCCCATGTTTTGGGAATTTCAGGATAGTCTGGGATAATTTCACCCCAGATTGACCGTTCTTCGCGTTTTGGCCACAGTTCTGTCCACCACTTATACACACGCTCTATTTCATTGTAAGCGTGTGCGTGATCATCGGATGACTCTCTCCATTCTGGGTAATTGCAACCAGTTTCATAGAAGTTGGTAACCTCTTCCATCACAGAGTGTAATATCCGTTCTTCGCAATCGTGATACCCTGGTTTTAGCGTTCGGGGTTTGCAGATTGCGTATTGGTGTTTGGGGTGGTAGCGGTGCATTCCACCCCAATACACGTCATGTAGTGGACGTTGCACGCGAACGTACCACCAGGATTGTATAGCTGATGTCGCTGTTTCTTGCAGCCAGTATTTGAATGGGAATCTTTTTTTGGTATTTTCATGCCAGTCATCCCATTCACTTGCTTGCAAGGCTACAGGTTTTTTAATCAGCCACTTTTTCAGTAGATGTTTTATCGCTAGTATCTTCAGTTTCATGTGTCATTGTATCCAATATTTGCCTTTCGGACGTTAAATCTCTATTTATGGCATGTGCTGCATAAATAAATGTATGAAGAGTTGATCGAGCACTCGATCAACTCTTCCGTATTATAATAGGATAAACCGTACAATGACAACGTTTTATGTATATCAATTGATAGATCCAAGAACAAATAAACCCTTTTATGTAGGTAAGGGATGTGGTAATAGAGCTACGGCTCACATAGCTGAAGCTAGAGGCAGTAAAGCAAAATGGATTAACCGTATAAAATGCCAAATAATATTAAACATTGAGTTGTGTGGACTTGAAGTTGTGATCGATAAATTGAGTGATGGGTTATCAGAATCGGAAGCATTTGATATGGAAGAGCAACTAATTGCACGGATGGGACGATTGGTGGATGGGTCGGGTATTTTGTCTAATATCGCTAAGGGAGGAGTTGGTGGCAATGCTGGGATCGGTACTCGATCTGTACAGTCATACACCGAATCAGGGGCATTGCTGGAATCATTTCCATCGTTGTTAACAGCGGCTGATAAGCATAAGGTACATATTAGCACCATCTGTTCAGCGTTAAATGGTAGGTCATCAAAAGCTGCTGGGGTTCGGTGGGGTTATGACGGAGAACCACTGTCTCCATACACAAACGGAACAAAATCGCCAGTATCGCAATTTGCGTATGATGGAAGTTACATAACGGACTATCCTACGGTTACGGCCGCATCTGCCTCCTCGGGTGTTGGAGCTACATCTATCGTTGGGTGTTGTCGACACACTGGCTACGTTGCTGGTGGATACCGATGGGCATATACGGGAGAATACCCCCAACCATTACCACCAACACACGTAAATGTATCCGGAAATCGGGTATTACGATCTTTTGATAGTGAAGGCGTATTGGTTGGGATTTATAGTGGTCCCAATGAAGGTGCCAGCAAAACGAAAGCTAATGCTACAGGTATTAGTGATTGTTGTGCTGGCAGGAAACAAACTTCGGGAAGCCTACGGTGGGAGTGGTGGTATTGTTAGTGTTTTTTGTCGTCCACCACGGATGATAATATCTCTCGTTCGCCGTCCAGGTCGCGTATGGTAGCGTTTGATGTTGTGAATTTATCGGGATATCTATGTTTTAATTTATCCAACCCAACTTGTAGCGAATTTTCCCAATCTACGTGCATTTCATCGTACATTAAACTTTGGTACCACGATATATCAAAACTTTCTTCGAACATGTTGACTACGTCTATTTTTTTACCCGATGCTAGATTTTCAATCAATTCGGTGCTTTCTGTAGCGCACCCAACAATGGCGTGAAATAAACGGGTATTGACGTCCATAATGGATTTGTCAGCAGTTGGATCTTCTTTGAAAAGTTCCTTGGTATCCATTGCTGCAATTATGTTCTTAACCAGTTCAGCTCGGTCTTCGTTGTCGATTGGTTTATCATAATACACATTCTTTTTGATTTGATCAAGCAAATTACCCGATGCAACAAAGATTTGTAGCACTGCTGCTAGATAATCTAAATCGACTTGAACTGAATCGATGTGGCTTTCTGTTTTTACTGCGTCCTTCTGAAATTGTTTCAAATCCATTGTTTATTTCCTATTTGCTTTTCTAGCATTTTTTTGTTGTTTCCGTTTTTTGATACGGTTTTGTGTTGATACTTGCTTTTTGTTGTTGTTATCGAAACCCAACGTGCTCAGTAATCGTCGCCCTTGAATTTGCGAGATTTGTTTTTTCTTGATCGCCGTTAGGATTGCCGATTTTGTTTCGCCTCGAGACAATTTTGGTTTTTTTGGTGGTTCTGACGGTTCGGATGGTGCTTCCAATACCTGAGTTGATAGTTCATCGATTTTATCGAGTTGATCTTCGAAGTTTTCTGGTTTGTCTTCCATGTTTTGTGGGATGTTGAAGTTGTGAACCCCCCGTGGGGGTTCGTGTGTTTCTATTATAGCAATCTGCTATCTTTCGGTACTCGTTTTAGTAAGAATTGCATTTGGTCTGCTAGTATGTTTTTATTTTGCAGTATCAGCCACTCGCTTCTGTTTGGTACGTATGGAATGAATAACAATGGCATGTTAGCTTCTTCTGGTGTTAGATTGCCTTTGATTTTGTTGCAATTCTGACACGCAGCGATAACATTCATCCATGTATTCTTGCCACCCCGAGATGTCGGGTGTATGTGGTCTCTGGTTAATTTACCTGCAGTAAAGTCCTCACCACAATATCCACACAAACCCATATCACGTCTGAACAACGTTTTATTCGACAACGGTACACGATTGTAGTGATTCATTGCTTTGTTATTCAGTACACCTTTGATTGCCACGATCGTGTTGATCGTTAGTTGAGAACGCTTACCCGACACGGCATTCGTACCACCATATATATCAAACTCCGTTTCCCCCATTGACCATCCAACGTTTCCTTTGGTTAAGTGGTATGCTGAATCTTCATATGTAATCCATTGTTGTGGGTTTCCAGCGATATCTAATTGTAGTACCAGTGGTAGTTCTCTTACGGCAGTCATGTCCATCTCCTTTTAGCAATTGTAATATATTGATTCCGTATTTATGGTATTATACTGCGTGAGAGGCTTTTGGTCAACGGGTATGTGGGTTGTAAGATCCATTTCCACAAATTGTTTTACTGAAATTGATCCACCAAATGGTTCTAAGAATGTGGTAACGCGTTCTATGTTGCGTGCAACCATTCGTTCGTACGATTCATGTGACAAAAATTGGGATTCGGTTGTTTCTTGAAGATTGGTGGCTATCTGGTGAATGTATTGTAAGTATTGAACTGCCAATCTATACGCATCGTTTTTCCCGACCTTCGTTGCTGGAATGAATCCACGAGATGGCTCTTTGTTACGAATGATATTGTAAAGTACGTGGTGCGACGCTTGTATCCATCCTGATTGACGGTGCGAACCAGTACCTTTTGATACTTCTGCGGGACCACGGGCGTGGTATATGTACTCATCGCATGGGATGAGGGTGGACTTGCAACGTGGTGACTGACTAGATGTAGCCCAATTGCTTTTTATTAAGTTGAAATGTGTTGAAGTTTTGATTAAATTGTTCATGGTTGTGTACCTTTTGTTAAATTATTAAATTGTGTGCTGCTTAGAATTTGAAATAATTAATTATGGTGGACCATGACATTGATGTACCTAATGTTTCATCGTTTTCTTCCTTTTGGTTGGTTATTGTGTTGAGCAGTAGTTCAGCTACTGCATTTGTATCTATGGTGTAGACCCATTCGGGTTCATTTTCATGTTCACCTTCGAGCATGAAATTGCAGACGCCATACCCAACACCATCGGGTGCATCAAAACACTTCCCAGCTGTATTTGTTGTTTTTACCCATATTTTACCGTGGGCATAAAACAAATGATTGTTGTCTATGTCTGTAAAGGGTACGGTGTGTGATAAATCTACTAAATGTGTCATATCTTGGTGGCTCTTATCAGAGTCGAACTGATTGAATTAAGATTTAGAATCTTACAGGCGGCCGTTACCTAAAAGAGCCGGATTTGTGAACGATACACGCTCATCCCCGAAGATTCGCACACGATATTCTGGTGCTTTAGTCTTCGGGTTGTTGTGTGTTATAGAGACAGTGTCCCTGATATCCCAAATCTTGATTCGGCTTTATCACCGGAAGGGATATCACTTTCGTATTCGTAGTATGGTGTGATTGTGTATCGCTCGTTGATTTCGATATCAATTCCAGTCTCAACTTTATTACCTGACCAATCACCTTTAATCATGCTGTATTCGATCTCATCGCCCACGAAAGGTGATACGGTCAACCCATCCGTTACCGGAATGGTGTAACTGACTTTGGGTTTGATTTTATATCGAAATCCATCCTGGTTGTTGTCTCTGATACGGTATTCCAATTTGCTTCGTGCGGAAATCTTTAATCGTGAATCTAATACCTTTACTTGAGGAGTTAAAAACAGGTATGGTCTGTGTTCGACTAAACTATCTTCATTTATGTATCGATAACCAACCCCATATTTGAACATTTTGTGTTTTGTCGTGTTACCGATTACGCCTTGCCAGTGTTCCGAATAGTGTTTATCCTGTGCGTCCCAGTTATCTCTGCGCTCAACAGCAAACCACACATTGCTATCATCGAACCCTAGTGTTTCTGCTTTAACTTCGACGGCTGTGTTAGTTTCCCATCCGTCGTCACCGAAGGCTAGTGGGCTGAGACCTAATAATGTTACTACGGCAATTGCTCTAACGAGTAATGTCATGATTTTAATATTTCCTGTTTTGGTTGGGTAATTGGTTTTCGTATTGAATTTTTTGTGCACGTTTTACCGCTGCAGCTTTCATTCGCTTTCGAACCGAACTTGGTTTTTCGTGAAATTCTTTTTTACGCACATCTTTTAGGATGTTAGATTTATCAACAGCTTTTTTAAAACGTCGTAGCGTTTTTTCGAATGGTTCGTTTGTATAAGAAGTTACTTTTGGCATATTTTTTGTTTTTGTAATAGTTGTGCTCTATTTATCATAGTTGGCTGTAACCGTGGTGGAATGTGTGGTTACTGTAGCCCACACGATCCTATCCCTATTCACCACTACAGTGGGACTCCGTATGTACGCAGGGAGTTCTGCGTGCCCAGGGTTATCGCTTCCATGGTAACTACACCGTAATGTAACTACCTCCACTATCCCGTCTCACACGGCTGATTCTATGGTTCGGATAAACCAGTGAGAGTGTAAATCCGAACATACATTTTAAAACATTTGTGTTAAATAGTCAACGAAAGTTATGAAATGTTACCAATCGCTGATATGACTTGTCTTCCCAATGCTCGATCTTTCGAGTGTGCATCGATTTCCCACGGGTTGCTGTTTGAATATTTCATTTCAACTTGCTCTCCCTCCCACGTCACCAAGTACTTACCATCGGTAACGTCGATTGTCATTCTACCTGACACCAAGTGTTCAACATGAAGAAATTCATGTGCCACCGTCATTACTCGCTCCCCATTTGACAATCCTGGGGCGATAAAAACGAATATGTGATTTTTGTTTTTTGGGTTGGGAATGGTTAAACCCGTTTGTTTGTTATCCAGTTTAATGTTGGGTTTAAACGCAACGTCAATTTTAACCGATTGTGGTATTTTTAGCGTTTTTCGTAAAAAAGTGACAACTTTGGTGAAGTATTCATCTTCTTTTGGTGTTAACCCGTGTAAGTTGCTTGATTCTGTTAGTAATTCATGTAGTAGCATTATTGATTCTCCTGTGGTGTATTTATTCGGACAATCTGACTAGACACACTCTTTGTTGAATGTGTCTAGTTTACTCAGCTAATTAAACTCAGTACCATTCTTACGAGTTAGGTATGCATCACTAACACTTTTTAAGCATACCCGACCTAGAGCTGGGTGTTTGCGTTCTTTAGCAACATTAATCACCAATCCTTCACGGATGCAGGCCTCGGTACCGGACATTGTTTCTTTGCCGTCTGTGTGCTCTAGCATTACCGCTTTGCTGAATGGGCCTCTGTATAGTATTGGCACCATCGGAATGTTGAGTGCTTCACAAGCTGCCACAAAATTATCATAATCCATATAATGGCCGGATCCAGGTTCACCGTAATATATATCAAACGCTGCAAATGATGGTTTATCCATGCCGTATTGCAAATCCTGAACACCAGGACCATAAATTTCCCCCAATATATAGAAGGGGATGGTGAGTTGTGATTGACGTCGGTATCTAGTCACTACACAGTCACCATCAGCATCAAATGTGCTTTTCCAAGCGCGGATATATAGGTTGTGCTCATTTGCATCATTCAGTTTAAATGCGAGACCACGACTACTCAGACCTTTTGATGATACTATGGGGTGTGTAACTTCTGGGTGGTAACCCATACATCCCCACGTTCCGTGTGCTTTTTCTGTAAACACAACATCTTCACCATCTTCAATTACATCTGGCCACTTTTTCCAATTTTCTATATCATAATTGGGGGTGTATCCAAATGCATTAAAGACTTCACCGCCCATGTGAACGGGAATTGGTGGTTCCCACTTAGTAATACCTAAAAACTCGGCAGCATCATCTCCCTCAACAAACGTACGTCCAGCTCCACATTCACCTACGGGAAGTATCCATACATCAGAAGTGGTTTTTTCGATCTGATCGAATACGTGTGCTCGAAATTCGAGAGGAAAGCACAGACCTTGGCTAACTGTACCACGCAGGCGTATAGCTTTAACGCGGTTGCCTTGCTTACCAGCCAGTTTACCGACTAGGTTCATTTTTTTCAGAATCCACTCAGGTACAATAGCACCTTCCGGTATGTAAGCAACGAGGTCACCGTCTTTCAGTGTGTTTTTTTGCACAATTGAGCGATATGCGCCAATAACTGCCAATTCAATTGCATCGGCGTTTGGGTGCTGCTCGAGTGTAACGGGATATATTAATACTTCAAACTTGGCCATAATTTATAGATAGTGTTGTGATATAATCGAATTCTTGGTCGCGTTCGACTTCCGTCAAAAATTCCCAAGTGTGTATTATTGCGCTTGATGAGTTCATGAACAATATTTTGAATATTGGAAATGCAGGTTTGCAGTTCGGTTCGGATGACAAGTATATGCTGTGTTTGTCCAGCACGAATACTGCATTTGGATTTATTGGTAGGTTTTCGTGTTTGTGTGTAACGACGAAACAGTTGTGTCTTAAATTGCCACCATAATGATCAACGACAATCTCTTCGTTTACGTTGATGGAATGGACTTTTGTGGGTTTGATAAACATAATACGCCTCGTTAAAAAGGCATATTATGCTTTAGTCTTACTAGATTGTCAACCGATTAGTTGATTTTAATTGAGGTTGACTTATCTGTGGTTGGTTTTGTATCAACCAAGATTGTAAGTAAACCGTTTTCAAATGTTGCCGATGTAACTTCCAGTGATTCGTGCATTGGAATGACGAATTTGAACGAACGTGTAGCAATACCACGATGAAGAACATCAATGTTTGGATCAGTAGCAGGTTTTGAACCATCGCTAGTAATACGAATTGATGCGTTTTTTGCTTCAATGTTGATAGTTTCTTTATCGTAACCAGCCAAAGCAAGTGTAATAGTATACTGTTTAGTTTCTTTGTGGCGACAAATTGTGTGTGGTGGATATGATGGTGTTTTTTGTTTAGCCACCGATTCCACGAATCCATCAAAACCCAACGCTTGGCGAACCCAATTTTCTAGTTGTGTGTCGATGAATAAAGCATCTAGTTGACTCTGTGGTGTATTTTGTGTCATTGTAACTCTCCTATGAGCAGTTTAATAGTTGTGAAAACCTCTTATGAGCATTTTCGGTTGTTGTGCTGTTAGCACGTGGAATCCTCGATGAGATTCGAACTCACATCTGATGGCTTCGTAGGCCATAGCTCTTCCGTTAAGCTACGAGGATATAATTGGTAGCGGATGCAGGATTCGAACCTACGACCTTCGGGATATGAACCCAACGAGATGACCACTTCTCCAATCCGCAATAGATTGATTTGGTAGCGGAGGCTGGAATCGAACCAGCTATCTTGTGGTTATGAGCCACACGAGGTACCATTTCTCTACTCCGCAATTGTTTATTCTACATCATTTGGTATAAAGTCACCAGTATCAAAAAAGTCGATGTATCCTATGTATATGTTGTTGTTATCAGCTACACACAAATTACCCACTCCATTGACGGATATCATACTACCTTCCGGTACTTTATTCAACGCCTGTGTTAGTTGATTTGGGCTTAAATATTTGTATCCTACGTTATCATTTGATATCATATGGTTTTTTGTAGTTTGTCGTTTGTGGTGATGGGTGGATTTGAACCACCATCTTCAAATTTATGAAACTTGCACTTTACCAGTTAAGTTACATCACCAAAGCAGGGTATTTATAACCATACCCTAAAGCGTTACCTATTTAGTTGAACATTCTCCACAGCATGTTGTGTATTGATCAATCTTAATGTGTTGCGCTCGTGTAACAAAGAACACCATTGCTGTTGCAAACATGATGCAAAGACCAAACAGATCGAATGAAGCGATCCCAGCCATCGCCAACACTAATGTTGGTAGACACGAAACCATGAAAATGGTCCATAGTTGTGTTTTCATCGTGCATCGTTCTTTGATGGTTATTTTCTTTTTCAGCTGTAGGCTTGCTACAACTGCTATTACCAGGGCTGTTACTAATGTTATCATTTTGTTTTTCCTTATGTTTAATTGAGTGTTTATTTATGTGATCAGTACCAAGTTCTACCAACGGTAATATGAAAATTCCAATTGGAAGGAAATGTAAATTCATCACGGATGTTTGTTAAAAAGGGACTTCTAACATCAACGAACCAATAATAATTTGGTTGATTGGGGTTAGAGTCACCACTTCTGCGGACAAAGTGCCTATATTCAAACTCGACACGTTGTCCATTGTACTTTTTCCACAGGTGTTGGTGTTGTGGATATGGTCGTTCACCTCGTATGATTGATATGTGAGCATCCCATGATGGTTGTTTTAAGTCAACCCAATATTCTTTTTTAATCCACCACCTGTAGTATCTGGTGATTTCCTTATCAATTTGCAAGATAGCCCACCATTCGGTTTTGTTCTTCATACCAAATCGGTGTGGGTCATACCTTATTATACCTGATCCCTTGTGCCAGGTCAAATCGTCATCAATCATTCTATTGACCACTCACTGATAACAATGGGATGCCGTAGAACACAATCATTGTTACACCAACAATCTCACCGATTACGGTAAACAATGGTATCCACCATGCATCAGAATAGTATTTACCGTTTAAGTACTGCAATTGCATCGTGCATGATGCGATCGTCAGTATAAACCCGATTATTACTATTAACATGTATTATCTCCCATTTTCTAAAATATCATCTCTAGTTGGACCGTAACTCGTATATGCAGATGATTCGGCTAATAGCCCCACGAAATCAACACACTGTGAGCTCGTCAACGCGTTGCCAGCTACAAACAATCCTGTTTCACCAACTTGATCGAGACATGTAAAAGCCATATTAACTCGAGCGTTGAAGACCAGATCATCTTCAATTTCAGCTCTATCTACACTATTATCACTAGCACTTAGTTGATCGAAATCATGTAAGGTGACACTACTTAGTGTATCCAATAACAACGGTGCAAATCGTATAGCACCCTGACTGTCGTTTGGTATATTTGTCTCATCCGTTATATCATACGGTAATTCTTGTTCGAAGTCAAGAGGACCAGCACCATGGCGTGTTGTATAAGCGCGACTAACATAAATCACTTCAAAATCTTCAAGTTCGAAGTCGGTTAATTGTTCATTCATACTTCGCAATATGTTCATTACGTTTTTTACACCGGTATTTGACCGTGTTACGTGTGGGAAATCGGGTGATTGTTGATCCAGCATTAACCCTTGAGCACCTTCAAAAATGACGGTGTTGTGTGTTAATATGCTGTAATCACTCATTACCACATCCTGGATGAACTCAACCGCCGAGTCGATCCAATCTTCAATCAAATCATCGTTCTGTAGCACTGATATCCACAATGCGTCCGTTTTTGTGTTGTAGTCTAGTGGGCTGTCTTTGAATCGGTTGAATACATACTCCGATCGAATAACCTGTAGCATATCTCGCAATTCAGGCCGTGTCGATGTGGCCAAATCACGCATTGTTAATTTCTTGTGGGCGATACTACGTGCAATGGTTTCACCAAATCCCACACCACAACTACCATGACGATCATTCCCGCGTCGGTCTTCTGTGATTAGGTTAATGATCATATCAAATGGAGTGGATACCAACGCATCGGGGTGAACCACAACTGTGGGAAAAACCCCCAAGTTGTGCAACTGTGCTTTTTCCTTAACATATAATGTTGGATTGCACACAAAAAACTCACTGAGGTATGTCGCAGTGTTGACGAACGAGCCACTACCAAAATGAGAGAATACGTGACGATGTCCCTCTGGGGTTTCCACTGTGTGTCCAGCTTGGGCTCCACCATTGGAGCGGACGACGATTGATTTTGGGTGTTTATTGGCAATGTAATCCACCATTAATCCCTTACCTTCGTCACCATACATCGCACCAATTACGGCAATAGCTTTTGTCATTTTTTTATGTTCCTGATTTGTTTAATTTATCGTTATCTGGTATATCTGACTCAAATTCACAGTATACCGGTCCAGCATCTGGTTCGTGGAACTCGTACAGCTGATCGTCAGCATTCTCGCAATGATCGACGCTGGTATACCCATCGCCGATCATTTCACCTCCACAATTGATGCATGCAATACTAACAGCGAAGCCACCAATGCGTGTCATATTATAGACGAATTGAAGTCGATTCAGCAACAGTACCGTTAGCTGAAAGGTGTTTCGTTGCGTTTGCGATAACCAGTGATGTTGAACCATCCCAACTAGCTGCGACTGCTTCAGCATCTTTGCCTTCGTTAATTTCGATGATCGAAACAATCACTTCAGCTAAATCGTGGTAATCTTCCAGCACAATCGCATTCTGGCCCATGATGTTCACCCACGGTGATTTAACCTTATCGACCCCATAGTGACGACAGTAGCTACCTTCCGCTATAATAATGTGGTAATAGTGGTACGTTTTGTTTACCATATCAACCAGATCTTTATACGGCATGTCAGCTTGCAACCCACCACCAATAACTTTTGTTACCGCGTTGGCTGATACGTTGGCTGCAGGTGGCTCATCACCGATAGTAAATAAGTAACCTTTCTTGCCACGTTTTTCAAAACAATCAATCGTGGTATTGAATGCTGCAAAATACGCAAACATATCATACGACTCGTAATTGTTACCACCACCACCATGCTCGATGTATATTTTTTCCAACTGCGCCCCAATTTCCAGATCGGATTCGAACTGGCTAACTTGTAGTGGGGTAGTATCGCAAGTAACATCACCAATACCACCAACAAGAATTTGTGGATCTGATACAGGTTTGCGTTCATAAATTTCAGTAAATAATGTGCCTAACCCACCACTCACGAGCTTGTTGGCAATCATACCCATTGAACCGGTCACGTCACAACCAACCATAATAGCTGTTGATTCGGGGTTTAAGTCGGAGTCGCGAGACTCACGAATGGTATCTTTTGGATCCAAGTCATCGTGCAAGCTGCGACTTTTGAAATTTTCTGTTTCAGTCCGCGTGCTGGTTACTGATGAGTATTTATCCCAGTCTGTTGGTGTTGATCTTGTGTATCCCATAATTATTCCTTATATAATAAAGTTAAGTCGGTTGTAAATTCGAAGAATTTTCGCTTACCGAATGATTCGTGTAACACGTCCATCCATTGTGCATATTCAGTTACTGCCGAGTCGGAACTTGGTGGTTGTCGCAACCAATTAATCATCGGTTTTGGTATATTGCTGTCCATTAACAACCGTGAACCAACTAAAGACGGATCACCTAAACATTCGATCGCTAGAGCCTTCAATCCATATTGATCATACTTGGGTTTTGCTATCTTGTCAACGAATAATGAAGGCGGTAAAAGAGGTCGTAGTTTGGATGGTACCGCTTTGATCTGACTACCAGATGATGTTGCAAATCCCCAACCACCCAACAAACATACCGAGTGGTATTTTGGAGATAAAAAAATCGATTCGGTTGTTATTGCATTGTGGCATTTACCCGAATATTCCATGAATGCTAACAAATTCATGGTGGAGCTGGTAATCCAAGCTACGTGCTTCGGATCCAACTTATTATCTGGCATAAACTCCAACAAATCCTTTAGATTTACGACATCGGTTGTTTTATCAATAAGCAGTATAGAACCAATGTCAGTGTTGAACTTGCGGTATTTGTTTGTCGGTAGGAATCGTTCGAATTCCTTTTTCATGTTCGGGTTTGTCAATTTAACTGTATCTATTGTTCGGTGAGCAGAAGCAAACAAATCACTGTTGCCGCTATCAAACACTAAAGCTATCTTTTTGTGTCCAATGTACATATCACCAACATCAGTTTTGTGTCGCTTCAGATACTTGAATTTGTAAGTTTTTTTGTTAGACACAAACACCAACTCTGCATTTGTGGTCCACGCATTATTCTCATGACATGATGATGCAGCGGCGTATAACTTACTAATGTGTGAAAATACGCTAGCAGCTTGTGGGTCTTTGCATTTATCAGGATGCCACTGGATTCGGAACCGTGAGAATTCTGCTTCAAACGCAGATGGTGAAAATAGCTTTTCCGGATGTGTGGTTGGTATCGCTAATATTTGAACGGCTGATAACGTCATACCACCACCGTGTGTGTTGATCGATTTGTATATCCCATAAAGAAACCTTTCTCTCGTGTGTAAAAATATTGATAAATAAAGACATGAATTTACACGTAACACAGAAAGATGTCAAGCAGATATACAATCAACTAAAAGCAAGTGCGACAAAGCGCGGAATATATTTCGATTTGGAATTGAACGAATTGAATGAGTTGAGTTTTCCATTAACATGTCCGGTATTGGACATTAAGTTGGCGTATAATAGAGGGAAAGCTAAGGATAATAGCTATAGTATTGATAGACGCGATTCGTCCGAGGGGTATACTATAGATAATATTGTGGTAGTCAGCAACAGAGCCAACAAATTGAAGTCAGACGCGACAGTTGATGAACTATCGCGTCTGGCTGCGTTTTACAAGTAAGTACTAATAATCCAAGCCCAGCATACAAGAGCGATTGTACCCGAGATTGTAATGGAATATGATCGTTTAAAACCACGCATACGATCACGTAGTTGTTCTAGTTCGGAATAATGCAAATATCCCACAATCCGTATACCGGTAAAAATGGTGGACGGAATACCGAACAACCAAGCCAACACTGTTAAAAACATCATACTATCTCACCTGCATGCTAACGTAATAATCGCCCACATTGAGTGGCATGTATTGTCCGTAATTGTAATGAGTTGAAATTTCCGATCGTGCGTATGGAGGAATTTCACGAATGGCCACCTCCAGTTGATACGGTGCGTGGTATATTCCAACATCCGTTTCACCAGCATCACCTTTATATCCAATCAAGACCACTGTGTTACGCATCGATGAGTATATATCCATTCCCAGAGCAGTACCACAATACATCACATCAGATACCGAACCATCGCCACCAGCTGGTGAAAATCCCACTTTCTGTAATGCAGGTATCAGATGATGGTACATGTCATATGGAAGTATGACTTTGTTACCGGCTCCCCTACGAGCATTGCGAGCTATTTCGTTAGCACCTGCTACGATTTTATCGAGATTTGTATCAGGTGAATCGTTTAGGTTGATTCTAAAATCAACCTTCGTGCTTACTTCGTACATCAAGTCCATATACCCATTGTGGATTTCTGAGCAAATTTCCGACGTGTATGCACATATCAATTCATCCGCATAAGCGTCTGGACATCCTTTGATTTGCTGCATCGTTGTGGAGAAGCACCAATCTTTTGCGATGATTGGACGTGATACGATTTCTAGTGTTTTACTGTCGTTTAGTGTTGGTCCCCACTGCAACACATACACCGACCCAGATGATTGTGCCATGGGTTGCATACCAACAAAGTTGTGGATTTTTAATTTCGATGCGATTGATTTTCGTATACGGGTTGTCATATCCGTACCATCCGTTCCAGCATCATTAGATGTCCACGTTGATAGTACGGTATCCATCATTGGTTGCATCTGGTTAATCGAAGCAGGTTTTGATGGTTCTTTGTGTGCCAGTGATAACCAAAATTCGTCGATTTCTCGTCGCGAAATTGATGATCTGTTTTTATTTGTAGATTTGTTTGTCATAATAATTTGTTAGTTATAAATAGTGTATATATGAACCACAATTAAAGGGGCCACCTATGAAACTATCCGAACTACTTGAAAATGTTGTGAAATTTGAAACTAGCGAAGCGAAAGCTAAGCGCATTAAAAAAGAAGAGCAACTAAAAAACCTAAAATCAATTGACCATAAGGGTAACCAGAAGAAACTGGATATCATGGCCAATCGAAGTCAGATTAAGTCTGTTAAGTAATTAGTTCGCATTCATCCATGCTGCAGCATCTTCCAGTGATGTAAACACATTACCGCCATTTTTTGTTACCATATCCACGACAGCATTCATCGATTTCCACTGAGCTTTGTCGAATTCGTTATCTTCATCTGATTGAAGGGCTACGAAAACTACTTTGTCAGGTCGTTTGTTGCTGTCGTCCGTTACTTCCGCGATCGAATACACTCCGATCATTTTTGGTGTGATTGTGTACATGCAAAAATCGCATATTTCACGTTGTCTTAATTCTTCATCGTAACACTCTGGTGTCCAATCGTCAACCACAGGGTCGAAATAATCGATGTTAAGAAGTGGGATTATAGATTGTCTCCATGTTGAATCGGCACAGGTACCGCCTAAAAATACTTTTTTGGTCATTCATTTGATCCGGTGTTATTGTTATATACGCTTCATGCGATGTGGTATTGCTATATAGGAATACACCATTATACACAAATTGTGTTAAACGTCAAGCATAAAAAAACCCGCCGAAGCGGGTTTTTGAAAAATGGTGGTGATTGATAAAGCTAGATGCTGAGTGTTGCTATTGCAGTAAGAGAAGGAAGCGTTATCGTGGCCACTAAAATTGTTATTTGTTGGATTGGTTTTGAACTACGTACCAATCAGCAGCAAAGATGTCTTTTTGTTTTGGCAACCAGCTATCATTGCTACCATCGTTGTATTGCATGTGTAGCTTTGGTATCCCATCTTTTCGTACGTGGACATACACCACATCTTTTTTGGATGAATTATCCCATGCCTTGCGAGCAACAGTAGCACCTTCAAATGCCATTACTAAGATTTCGGCGAATGTTACAAGTTCAATGTTCATTTTTGTTACCTTTTGTGATTATGTGGAACCCTCGGGGAGATTCGAACTCCCATCTGTGGCGGTAGAAACACCATGCTCTTCCAATTAAGCTACAAGGGCAAATAGGACCACACAATGCGGTCCCGAGTCTTTATTTATGCTAAGTACTCCGAATTGATTGTTGGAATGTTATATGGTGTGATACCTTCATACATAGAGAACACTACATCAGCATCTTCTTTATTGTCTACCACTTCACCGCGAGTTCTAGCATGTAACATGAACAATTCGTATAATGATAGTTTGTTTTTCATGGTAACGATAGCTTCTACAGTTTCTTCGATCGAAGCTCTATTAGATTCAACGTTGTTACCACCATATCCTATACGACGTGCTGTTGCTAAATCAGCCCATATGGCCTTACGTTCCTGCAAGTCGAATATTACAGGGATGCAGTTTTTTGTTGCATTACGCAGATCAACTTTCTGTTCGACGGTTTTTGCATCGTAAATTTCATTGCTTTGTGGCTCACTACGTGTCATCCAACCCGCAAAACATTCTTCGTGTTCTGCGAACGATGGTCCTGAATACACCAACACATTCATTGCGACGTATCTAGCACCTTTTGCTAGTGCACCATCAATTGTGATGTCAATAAACTCCGACGCACCATTCGGAGCTCGGGTGACGTCTCCACTATGACATGCTTGAAAACTTTCCGATTTCAGTTGGGTGTAACTTATGCGTTCGATTAAGTTGAATGTTTCATCATACATGGTGGCGCTTAAATCTATGTCCTGTCCTTTCCAGTAGATGAACATCCGTAGGGTGTTTTTGTCACCACCCAGTGGTAATTTTGTACCTCTACCCACTGTGAATAAACTATCTGAAGCGCTACGTTGCGCTGTCGGTAGTGGACAATCGTCCAACATTGGATCGACCCACACTTTACCCATCTTGTCCAATTTAGCAAATCTGGATTCCAACACATCAATGATACCATTGGCCAGCTTATTAACCATTACCGTGGATATTTTTTTGGTGACCGTGTCCACTTTTATTGCTCGTTGTACGTTTCCTTTCGGAAACACAATCTTGTGATCATTGTCTACTGAACGAATCTTCAAATTACCCAACAATTGTGTTAGTACGCGCGTATCAACTTGATCAGCTACCGTCAAAAACGCTTCAATGATAGCACCTTTTTTACGGTCAGATAGTCGAATCAGGTGATCGACACGACGAGCAAAGTCACCAGGTCGTGTAACTAATAACGATACGGCAGTATTGACATCTTTTTGTTTGATTGCAGCTTCAACTCTGGTATTGAATGTAACGATACGCTTGTTTTCACGAAACGTTTTTGCGATGTCGTATATTTTCTGCGAGTAATCACCAACATGCAACACATGAAATAGTTTAACCCACTTGTTTCGGTGTCGGTTGACATCTTCTGCAGATATAACAGGCTCTAGTAATGCAATCAATGTACGTCGCATAGGTCGTGAGAATTTCATATATCTGGTGTTATCAGCTAATGAAATATCCCCACCTGATAGATACGTAGCGATACGTAGTACATCAGTGGTTGTCTTGACGAATGACGTAACATCGATATCACGCTCTAACATATAACCTGCTACCACACACATATTTTCCTTGAATGGAATTTCTGTTGGGATGGGCAAGTCGACCATGTTATCCATGAACCAAATTACCGTTTCTCGGTCAGATGCTGAGATTGAGTCGTTAGACGTTACCAACCGCGTGAAGATGTTAGCAAAATCACCCATTTTTGACAAGCTGATGGTGTTGAACTTGTGGTTCTCGAACGCGAAATCGCGAGCAACATCAGGAGATTCAGGTTTCCATTGGCCAGCTGACCAGTAGTGTAGTATTGCGTTTATAAACAATTCGCATTGCGACATATCCATAACCTCCTGTGGGAAGTTTTTGTACATCGGAACGTGTTTCACGTGAGCCCCTTTCATTTGCTCCAGAATGGGGATCAAGTGGTTATATAGCTCGGTAATGGCTGTAACAGACATTGAAGATACTGCTTTTGACAATTCATCGGACATAATGAATCCAAGCTGCATCATATTTGCATTCATGGACATGGCGATGGCTACGTTATTTTCGGTACCAACATCAATCCCCACGGACTGGTTGTACTTCAACGAGATTGCGGTATGGTCGTTCATATCAACAACTGTTGATCTAACGTCCAGTGAATCGTTGCTTAACGCTGCTTTTAGTTGGTCTTGCATGTGTATCTCCAAAGTTAAAATAAGAAAAGAAATTATTGTTGCTGAACTGAGCAAGTCACTCTCCGGAGAGGGAAACCAGCAATTTTATTTTTGTGTAGAAGGAAGCAACAATATAGCCTCAAAAAAGGAAACTATAGGCTGGGTGTTGGATAATGTCAACACCCAGCTAGAATAAAAAGGGAAAGTAATATACTTAAAAAGACCGGTGCCTGGACCAGTTCGGCTACACCCGATCAATCGATCGGCTGGTGGGACTCGAACCCACATACCCCGGTTTGGGATTATTGTAGAAGGAAAGTATATTATAGCCCAAAAAAAGGAGAGGAAATTTACATCACTATTTTTTCCAATAAAAGTTTGAGAAGGAAGTGAATGTTGTGGCCTCGTATTCGTGTATTATAAAGAGGCAGCTGATGGTTGTCAACTGCCTATTGAATAAAAAAGGAGATTACCACATCTAAGTCATAATAGTACGGGTCTAAGCCCGTGGAAGTAGAAGGAAGATGTGGTATAGCCTTAAAAAAGTTGGATCACCGAAGCGATCCGAGATTGTAAGTAATTATCACGATTGTTAATCAACCAAAAACCACCGAAGTGGGTGGGAGTCGAACCCACGTACCCCATAGGGGCTAGAAGGAAATCGTGTTATAGCCACAATCAAAAAAAGTATGGAAATTGTAATAGTTGGTTTAATACTTCTGCTCTACCAGCTGAGCTACACCCCAAATAAAAATGTGTTGGTTGGGGTGGGAGGATTCGAACCTCCGACCAAAAGTTCCTGATTTAATGAGAAGGAAACTAAAAACATAGCCATAAAACTGTTGTGGTTAATAGCCCAAAAAAGGTACCTTAACCACGAAAAAGGGTGTTAATAGCCCAAAAAAGGACTATTAACAGAATAATCAAGGTAATTTATGCTGCTGTTATATTTTCAATTAACAGTTGATCCCATTTCTGGGTAGAAGGAAGCAGCATTGTGGCCTCAACATTTGGTATATTATACTTGGAAATTGTAACATGTCAACAAGTATATAAAAAAGTTAGGAAATTTAATTAGTTAAAGCTTGTATGGAGAGCTGTTATTGAACACGGGCCGCTCATGCCCAAAATGTAGAAGGAAACTAATTTGTAGCCTAATGTTAACTATAGTATATATGGTGTTGATACTATTAACAACACCAATTAAAATTTCATTTTCCTGCCCTTAAACCACCCAGCCTGTAACCATCCATCCAACTCACTCTTGGGTATGGATTTGCTCGTTTTTGATTCCAACGAATACACCCACACTTTTCCATGTTGGGAGTTTTTCGAACCCTTTTGGTGACCCGATCGTTTGTGAGCTGCTGACATTTTGTCTTTTGTTGTGGATGTGTGTGTCGATCCCGTCCACGCATGTTTCAGTTCTCCCGATGTGTAACGTGGATCTGTGGTGCTGATGGACGATGTTACACCAAAGTTATCCCGTACCGTCACTTTACCAGTCATGATATGTTTCAGTTCACCAGAAACATATCGCGGATCGTTAACATCCACTTGTTGTGATATACCTGTGTTATCGACAACAACCACGGTTCCGGTATTTACCGGAACCAATTCACCGGAAACGTATCGCGGATCTTTGGTATTAACCTGTAGAGTATTACCGTTTGAGTCTTTTACTGGTACCATACCTGTGGTAATGGGGACCAATTCACCAGAAATATATCTAGGGTCGTCTGTTGGTACTCGGAATGACATTCCAGCCGAGTTCCTAACCACAACAGAGTTTGGTGACCAGCCTTTACCGCCTACGACCAAATTCATGCAATTGTGGTTCTTTATCAGAGTTTCGTTAACAATATCTTGTTCTGTTTTTTGTAGTTGCACCCTATCGTCGCAATAACACATGATTTCCCTTGTGTGATTGGTTGATCCGTATTTTCGGATCGATCGTCTGATTATTGTTCCCGATCCCAAATAACCATCATCTATGGTATTCGTTGAATGCATACCAATATAAAATTTATTCGTTAGTGTGTTTGTTGTTTTATACACATAGTGATATTTCTTTTCTTTTGTCATGCTGCTATTTATGGTAACACTCCATAACAGCGACGGAGGAAGGAAACGGATTCGAACCGTAAGCCCGTTAAGGCTCCATCTGATTAGCAATCAGTGACCACCACCTAGGTGATATTACCTTCCAATGTACTATTTATCGCAGACCCCTAAAGATGTGATCCGCTTGTTTTTCACCATGTTCAATAACAGCTTTGTTGTAGCTGTAATCGACTAACTGATACCACTGCTGTAAGTGGTTTCTACAACGATACGCTGTACGTATATATGAAATCAACTCTACAACTGTAACATTTTCATAATCAATGTCTGCGTATATGGCATCCAGTTCATTAAATCGTTCCACGTGAATAAGATCAGCAACCATGAATACGATATCGGATAATCGTTTTCGTTGAGCTTTAGTGATCATCATTTTCCACAACATCAACGTAATGCTCGTGTCCAACATCATCCCAATACCGCACATACATTGTGGAGAGAACAGCATGACTACCTAATTGGCCATTGTCGTGTGGTATAATCGATCTAAACACATCAACACCTTCGCTTTCTTTCAGACCAACATCAACTGCAGCCTGTTTCACCAATTTTGTTAACACTTCAGCGTCAGTGAACGGTTTATCCTTGAAATTGGACAGAAACCCCCAATATTGTTGTAACGATTGGGTATCCCCGAATCGTGTGCGGTGTGATGATTCGGTATCGTTTGTGTGTGTGCATTGTGTGTGCAATACAAACGTATCCATCATACTGCGTCGGTCAGGAACAAGGTCCCCTGTAATTATTTCCATTATAACTCCAAAATTGGTAAGCTGACGATCAAAATGTAAGTAGCAAAATGCAAGCACTGATCAACAACCAGCCATATGAAAAACATATTATCGTATATACACAAACATGTTTTTCCGTCTGCATCGGTTGACATTCCGCTGTATTTGTTGCTACTGATATTCATTTTCGCCCAATCTATGTGGTAATGAATACCAGCGTCCATGAATCCTATAGCGAAGCACAGTTCCATTGGTTGCTGGATAACCAACAAACACAAAACTGTACCAATGCCGTGTAATGCAGCGTGTAATATTCCACCCAAGTGACCATATGTTCCTTTGTTTAGGTATTGATATGGTAATTGAAGTGGAGCATCAACGATGAAATGTTTAATCGTTAGTAATATTAATAGCAGCGTCATCTAGTTTTGCCTTAGTTAATGCTAAACGAACATTATCCGATATCATCCACGAAACGTTAACAACGTCAGCAGGATCATGAGAATACTGCGAATCCATTAACACCTTAGCAGCACTAGACGACACAAACGATAAGGTTGGATCAGCTGGTATGAAAATTGTTTGAATCGAAGGATCCGCATGAAAGTGTATTCCATGCATACTCATTTCCGATATCGCATCCGCTTGGTTCCGAATACCTCTGATTATATGCGAACAATTTAATCGTCTAGCAGCCGAGATCAACAAATCACCATAACAAACAACACTAACATTTGGAATGTGGCTCAATTCTTCCGAAATTAAATCCATTCTCACTTGAGAGTTTAGTGTGTGGTGTTTTTCTGGATTTGTACCAACAGCAACGTATAATATATCGAACATTTTAGCCGCTTTTTCAGCAATATTAACGTGTCCTTTTGTAATAGGATCAAATGATCCAGCATATACAGCGACGGACGGTAGTAACGGGTATACAATTTTATCGACAGCTTCTGTCAATTCTTTTATTGTTCCGTTGTTGTGTACGTGATTGTTGGCATGTTTTTCACGGCAATCGTCTGATTTTTGGCTTGCATCCAAAATGTTGAATACGTCAGCTGTTTTTGGGCTGCGCTCAATTATCCGATCGAATCGATTTGAGTGTGTGGAACTGATTTGTAAGATGAAATCACTAACCAATACCAGGGTACCAGTTTCAAACACCAAAGGTGCATCCAGAATTAATAAACCATGTTTATCTTTTGCCCAGAGTGCGAATGCATCGTGGATTCTTCTATTGAACACTTGATTGAGTTGTTGAACAGTCCAGGTGCTTTGACACTCGACTAACAAATCACGTATCGCTTCCTTGGAATTTGTTTTAAACCGATCGATGAGATCTTGCTTTACGTGAGGATCATCGTATAGTGCAGTAACGATTTTATCGCAATCGAACACATGAGCAGCTGAATGTTTAGCTAGGTGTTTAACCACCGTAGACTTACCAGCCCCGATTTTTCCAGTAACACACAGTACGGTTTTCATATATTCTCCAATTGTTTTGAGCGATTAACGAGATTCGAACTCGTCCCTAAACCTTGGCAAGGTCTCGTGCTACCCCTAACACCATAATCGCAGTTATTACCAGCGCGTACGTCTGGTTTTGTGAGTGTCGCCATTGAGTATTGCGCCACCAGGAAATATAAAGGCAAGTGCGATTAACCAACCAACACCAGCTGCTGATACAACCTTGAGTACACCCCAAGCGATCGCACTCGCGGCCATTGGTGTTGCTGCGAATCCAACAACGACTTGCATTATGCCACCGATAAACATCAAATATAGTCCAACGTATAGCCCCAGCACAACCCCAGTAAGGATCATCACCCACCCTATTAATGTTGTGTGGGTTGAGAACCATGATGGTTTTTTTTGTTTTGTGTTAACAGATGCTTTGATTGCTGCTTCTAAATCTTCGCCATTTTGTATCATAATTTGTATGTTGTAGTAGTAATGGTGTCCCTGGTAGGAATCGAACCTACGCCAATCCCTTATGAGGGGAGCGCTCTACCTTTGAGCTACAGGGACTTTTTTAGTCGATTTTTGCTATTTCTGTACGTTGATGTTTGTGAGTGACAATTCGGACACAACCACCGTAAATTTTTCAATCTGTTATCATTGTTGATCCCATTTATGTGATCATATTCCAGCGTTAACACTTTGCCATGCCACTGATCGTTTGAGTGACAAAGCGCACATGTTCCCGTATATAGTCCGAACCGAATAGCAACACGGCGAAGTTGACTGCCAATGCAAGTACTATTGGCTACGAATGCAGTATCCATTGTCCATTGCTTCTTGCCACGTTTTAGAGTGCGCGATATATCAAAATGGTCCATTGATATGTCATATTCTTCACATAGTGTGTTTATCTTCTTATAGTTGAACGTACACACAGTAATATTTAACGCCTTGCATACATCCGATACACATTGGGATCTTGCTACACTCACCCGCAACTCAGGTATAGTGTATGATCGTCTACGTTTTGGTACTACCAATTTACCCTTTCGTGTTGCAGCTCTAATAGCCGACAACGGAACTTTTGATTCTATCACCGTTTGAGCCAAACCAACATCATCAATTAGTTTCTGTATTATTTTCCAATTCCGGTGTTGTGCCATATTTCTTATTGTACTTAGGAACTTCTATTAGTGCAACATTATTTATTAGCACCCCCAGAATGAGTCGAACATTCCATCCGTGATTCGAAGTCACCGAGCTAGATCCGCTAGTGGGGGCGTTGTTTATTCAACTTTTGGTGGCTTTCCATCGAATATAACTTCCGTTCTATTTATAACGGCACCAAACGGGGGCATGTGTATAAAACGCACCTTTCGGCGGAAGATATGCAAATCCGGGTTTGATCGTGCTTTGTGGTGCGTTGGAAGGTTCGCTATTTCGGTTGGTGTAAACTTTTCGGATACCACCACACGTTGATAGAAACATCCCCGTTTAAAGAAAGCTGGATAATCGTTCCAATTGACACCCTTTTGGAATAACATTTCTTGCTTCATCGCACCATCACATTTGTGTAGCTCGTTGTGACTGTAATAATGACTAGCTGCCATCGATATGCTGTTTTTTGTAGCATCCTGCTCACGCCAAAGAAATGCGTTGGCTGCTTCTAGTTTTGTTGGTACCTGCCACACCCGACAATCAAACAATGGTAGTTGGTCAGCTTTCGAAGGAAGCAATGATGGTAACAATTGGTTAAACTTGGCGCTAGCCATGGATGCCAATATTGAGATCATCTTTTGTATTTTACCATCGAAGAACACTTGTTTCTTTACAGAATCACTATACCAAGTTAGTGTTATCTCATCAGATTGTGTATATCCCATGCAAGCCCCAGTTTCTTCTACCAAATATTTGGTAACTGATTGCATCAACTTTGACATGTTTGGATCGTATGGTCGTGTCAAACCTTTCGTAAACTTACTAAAACCCTTCCCATCTAACCGTGCTACGATTGGAATAAGAGGCATGAATCGCTGAGTTGCATTTTTTTCATACATTTTCATGCGATCCCCAAAGGCATCATGTTTCATTTGTGTGTACCTGTACTTCTGATTTAGTTTCAATCCACACCTTTGCTCCACAACTAAGTGGGTGGTCTGGCATATATTTAACAACACTAGGACCGTTTATTGTTACTTCGTGTCCGTAGTTATTTGCGTTTGTTGATTTTACAGTAATAACGGGGTTACGTTCATCAGTTTTCCCGTTCTTTTTAATCACATGCTGGTTTATGTGAATGCGTTTGATATTCCCACTAGGGATGACTGTAGTGTCCATGGCTTTCCTTATTTGTTGTCTTTTCATTATACTACAACATCAATAGGAACAATACAGCTAATTTGGGTGTGTGATGGGATTTGAACCCACATCTACACGAGTCACAGTCGTGAGCTTTACCATTAAGCTACACACACCAATGTTACTGAGGTGCTATTTATTCCACTAGCATCGCTAGTATCATCCTAACACTTTCTTTAATACCGAGTTTATCCAACTCCTGTTTTAGTGCTTGAAGTTTATTATCACTTCGATCCACTGCGGATTTAACAGCCGCTCGTTTATCTTTTGGTACCAATTCATTGATCAATTTGGTAGCCATATCATTTGCAGATGAGGCATGTTGCCCAGCTTGCTTATTATCAGTCTTACGTTTTTCGTCTTTTTTCTGACCGTCTTTAAAATCCTGCTCAGATTGTTTGCTGCTGGTTTCAACTGCATCAAACTCTTGTGACGCTTTGCGTATAGCTGCTGCTTTACTCGATAGAGATTTTTGTACACTCTCCCCTTGAGATGATGCTAACGCATCTAGCAATCCTGGTAGTAACTCCAGAAGTTCGTTGTACGCTTGTGTTCCACTTGAAGCTTCTGATCCGGAATTTGCCCGACCTTGTGCATTATAGGCGGAAGTTTTAATTCCGGCAATAGCTTTTGCTTTATTTTTAACACCACCTGGAAGACCACTACTGTTGATAATAGCTTCCAACGCTGTTTGTAGTCCACCCATGCTTCGCTTGCTTGATTTGAAGTGTTCGGTAAACCATCTATTATTTCGTAGAGCGATTTGCGACTTTGCTCCAGCAGATGCTGCACGTTCTTTTGTTTTCTTTTTGTTGGCACGACGTAACACTTGCGTTTGGTTATTTTCGGCGTTGCTAGCAGCATGTTTAAACACCACTTTGTTTTCGTTTGTGTGCGAAGCTAACGATGCTGCTACGCTAACCAACTGGCTGATTGCTGCATCAAGCGATACAGCCTCAGATACCATCATTTCGTGTAATTTCATTGTTTGTTGTCCCTTTAAAAATATATGACGTATTTATAAGTAACGTCACATAAAAGGACAACAAACTGTATGGGTTATGCGCTACGTAAAATGCCCATGACATCTTCTTCGCGCATCATCACGACCAGCTCACCTTCGATACTAACTTCGAATCCAACTTGCGAACCGAATAATACGGTATCACCAACACTAATTGACAGTTCACGCAATTCACCTGTATCAAAATACTTTCCGGGACCAGCGGCCAAAACCAAACCTTCATTGGGTTTATCCTGCTCAACCCCCGATAGGTCGATACCACCAGCTGATATGTTGGCGGTTTTTACTCTGCGTAGTACTAGCATGTCACGTAATGGACGAAATTTCATAAAGTTTCCTTCTAAAGGTTAATTGGTTGCCGGATGTGGCAACTCATTATATATATGGTACGACTGTGAGTGGTGACAGGGGCACCACTACACAAATGGATCGATAATAACCAACTGAGGTCCAACACCGGTCAACCGATACATATAGTTACCAGCGTGCAAATCATAGCCAACGTGATGTTGTGCTTGAGTCTTTCGTAGTATACGAATAGCCTCGATGAATTGTGGATTTTTTATTTTGGTTATAAAGTCTGCTGGTATGTTTTCTGGGTGTGCCAACAGACGCATTATTTCTTCAAGAGCGTATAAATATCGCTCAGGATCTTCACCATGGACATCCGTTTCCCCACTAATAAGCGACGGATCCAGTCCCATTGAGTGTAACACAGCCTCGTGGTTGTGTCGTAATTTTTCGGCAGTCATTTCATGCAACCGTTCCATTTCGATATACAATTTGTGGTCGCCACCTGGATTGTAATGTTTGAAAATCACTGCTTTGTAAATTTTCGGAAAAAATGGATTATCCTGATGTTCCAATACCATGTTGGTATTAGCGACCTGACCGTCAACCTGTGCACCCAGTGTTATGTCTATGACTTTTATCACAGCATTTGGGGTGGATGGGTGTTCGAATGCCTGAGCCATAGACCCACGATTCAGATAATTTTTTATTTTATCGGTTCTAAAGTTACTACCTTTTGGTAGAGGTATAATGGGAATGAGTCCGATTTCACTCTTGAACTTGAACTGTCTGTTATTTTCGAATAATATGTCGTGTACTTTCATGTTGGTATTTATGTACGACGAACACCAACTTGATCTTTTGTGTGGTGACCATACTCGTAAAAGTATTTGTTGCGTTTTCGGAATTTGTTATTAACCCAGAACCCCCACTGGCGACGTTCTGGACCGGTTATCATAACTGTCCAGCAATGTTTCGATGTTATCCGTACGCTGTGTTTATGCTCAGCCTTCCTAAATGCACACTGTCCAATCGACATCATTTCATTACCATCCGGTGAAACATCTTCGTATGATCCATACAATATGAATGTAGCGAAGTCCCAAGCGTGGTCATGTGGATTACGGAGATCATCAGAGTGTCTCCAATGATGCAGACGAAACGAGCAAAAGCCCAAATCCAGTACCCATCTAATCAGATACGGATCATTTACCATTCCCAATTCTTGCATATTAGCTAACTACCCTGTCCTTAGACGGGGTACCATCAAAATAACAAAGGTGCTTTTCCGCTTCGGCTAATGAATAAAAATCATCTCGGCACGCAGCACCAAGCATACTATTGAGCCACGCATCCACCCACATCCAGCGAAACAAAAAATGTTTCTGTTGAATAACCCACTTGATTTCCCCTGAGGGGCTGGTGCGTTCTATTATTCTAACTAGGTTTGCCATGGTTTGTGTCCTCATGTGGTGAAGGTAAGCTGCCGATGCGACCATTTAACTCAAATCTCTCCGTAGATCAATTAGTTTGAGCACTCTTTACTGGCAATCTGCCACAACCTTAAAATTGGTGTTGTTGATTATTTAACTCGTTTGACTGTGAATTTGTCTGTCAGTGATGATCCGTCGTGTATACGTTTTGCAGATACGAGACGTTTGTATTCGTTATCCGCTCCTTGTTGTATACCGTTTGATTACTTTGTCACCATTCTGGAATTGTACTTCTACCGCTAATTTCTTCATAGTCGTCATTGATAAACGTTGGTCCACAGGGTCGGACTCGAACCACTCGAACATGGAGTTACCTGCTACTCATCAAAGGCTCACCGTCGTGAGACATCTCGAATTTTCGTCAGATTCCATACTCTATCACATCTGCATTCTGTAGTATAAGTGCTCTACCGTCGTGGTGCACTTAAAAACGCCGCTCTACCAAATTGAGCTACCCGTGGAATAAGTGTATATTATATGATGGAATACCATCGATGTCAACAGTGTAACGGAAATAATTCTTTTGGTAATAGACATTCACTGATACCTCGGTCCGCCATGTACGTTAATACGTTGCGTGAGGTGCAATTCATTAGATATTTACAGTCACCACACTCATCTGTTGTCGTTGCGTATTTTACCTGATCAGTAAACACGTTTTGTTGAAGGACACTCAATGCTTCCATTGAATATGGTTTTGGTATGTGATATGTTTTCGTGTTTTGTGGGAGGTCATCGGACATATACGACATCATGTAAAACTCACCAGCATTGAAACAAAAATTGGTGAATGGTACGGGTCCGATGTAACGATCCACAATATCGATATCCCCACACACCTGATTGCGCACCATATTGTTAAATTTGTGTGCATTTGATATTATCGTATTCGGGTTATGAGATCGGAAAGACGATAACACCACGCGTAATTCAGCTCCAAAATCTTGGGCTAGCTTCACTCGAATGGTATTGATGGAGTATTGATCGAACATAGTTTCTGCATAAAAATTAACAGTAAATACAACAACATCCGGATCACAAATCTTTAAGTTTGTTCGGATTGTGTTTATATATTGCTTATCATCGGACATATATTTCGTGATATCCAAAACCGGAAACAATTCAAACTCGCACTTATTTGGTTGGCTATCAATGAATGTCTTAATTTTGTCCATACGTTTGGTGACTATGTCACTCGATGCCAATAACGTAGAGTTCATCGATAGTGCGTATGTCGGAATGGCTAGCAGATCGGGGTGTTCGATTGTTTCATCGAAGTTTGTTGCTGTGAATATATCGGTGGAGCCTAGAATCAACTCCATTTTTGCTCCCATACCAGTTATCATCATATCCGCAAACGATCGTACCGATGATAATTGTTCGGATGTTGTTACGTTTTTGCGATTGATGAAGCATCCAGGGCAGTTGTAATCACATCCATTGAGTACATCCAGAATCAATTCGATCCCTATCCCACCGTTTAGAAGTTCAATGTTGTGTTGCATTTCTATCCTACCTGTATAAGTGAGTCTGTTATAAATACAAAGCACACAGATAACGGAGAGTGTAGATGACAGTAATAAAGCATATTATCGGGTTGATTTGTTTGATCGTATGGGGTTATGCCATATATGATATGTTCGAATATGGTACACACAACTGCTTGGTATTGTATACGATTGGTGTTACTCTTCATTGTTTTTTTGTCGTGATGTTATCGTATTCAGTATACCACCACCGAACACACCACCGATCATTTTGTTGGCAATGCTTATCTGGTGAGCACGACACGTGTCGTAGATCAGATGAAGCTAGAATAAAGTCGTTGTTATATAAACATCACTAGACCGTGAAACTAGAACCACAACCACAGGTAGCGGTTGCGTTTGGATTCTGAATAGAAAACTGAGAGCCCATTATGCCAGTCACGTAGTCAATTGTTGCATCGATTAAGTACCCAATACTCATAGAATCAACCAATATATCAACATCATGTTGACTAATAATTGTGTCATCGTCGTTGGTGATGTCATCAAATTTAAAACCGTATTGAAAACCGGAACACCCACCACCAGAAACATACACTCGCAATTTCATGTCCCCATCCGTATCAGCTAACAAGCTTTTGACTTGTGTAGCTGCATCTTCCGTAAACGTGATGTTATGCTGATTCATATTTTAGCACGATTTGCTCTAAGTCTTCCAATACGGTAGACAACGTAACTTTTTCATCAACGTTTTCCGTTTGTTCATTCCACGTGGTTAAGTTGTTAATCGTGTACTGCAATTCTTTAACAACATCCGATACAGTAGGTAACGTATCTTCTTTTGATGGGCGCTTAGTATTATACACTGCATCGCCAAATTTGGCACGTTCGATTATAACTTGATCAGCTGCTTTGTGCAACAATTTTGGTAAATCGTCAGACCGATTATGGTCGAATGATGATGAAATAGTGGTTCCATTGAGGACCAATTCGTATTGGCTAACGCCTAGTGGGTTACCACCAATTCTAGTTATTGTTATCATTCTCTTTTTCCATTTGGTTGATTAATCTGGTGTTTACATCTTTATTCCACTTCAGCACATTTGGGTTTTCCAATTTGTTTCCATCCAACACATCAACCAATATTGATGTGAGCACTTCAACGGGAATCTCCACATCTATGCAATGCACACAACAATGTCCTACGGTAAGACGAACCATGTTGTCGTCGTGTTCGGACCCTTTGGTGAGCTCGATGAAATCGCCTCCGTTGTTACCTTCGGCGTAGAATTCGTTTAGTATAGATTTATGATACTTTGGGGGGTTTTTAAGCATTATTCTTGAAGGTTTACTACCCAGTTGGCATTAAATTTGAAATCGTGTATTGAGTGGTCACTGAAAGAGAAGAGAGCAGTAAACTCTTCACGTGTGATCCAAGTCGGGTCTTGTACGTCAAGCAAAGACATTTGTTTGCATATAATCATATCAAGCACACCAAGTGTTCCATTGCAGTTTTGCACTATTAGAAACTGTTCTTGTTGACCGGCAGTAACATATGTTCCAATACCGATGTGTGGTGATTCTGTTTCGTCTCTAAACATTCCCATGGGAATCCTATTTAGTGGGTGAATTGGCTGAGCTACCAGGATTTGAACCTGGGATGCCTGAGTCAAAGTCAGGTGTGTTACCAGTTACACCATAGCTCAATTGTTTGGAGCAGACGACGAGATTCGAACTCGTAAAACTCTGATTGGAAATCAGAGAGGATACCATTCCCTTACACGTCTGCGTAATTTATTTTAGTGGATGATCAGTACTTATGTTAGTATCATCTTTTTTTGTTGATAGTTCGTTTTTTGGTACCGAAAACAATACCGTATCTGTGTTTCGGTTATACCACATAACACACCAACATACAAACACTAAAGTAACACTAAGCGGACCAAATAATCCAAATCCAGCGATAAACAAAGCATCAGATACTGTTATATCCCTGTCCATCTTTTCATTGTCGTATTTTTCCTGTAACCTCCCAATTTGGTAGAATCCTGCATAACAACCGATTACTCCAATTACAAACCAACACAAAACGTACAACATAAAAACCTCTATTTTATTTAAAAGTGTGGATGTTTTACCGACCTATACATCCGAACGCGTAAGCACAACACATTGATTAATATACTGTCATGCCAGACACCGTTTTCATCCACTCAACAAAGGAGTGGCAGTGTGGTGTTCTAAAAACTCTACAACCAACATACCTTGGTGCTGTTCCACCTCTTCGTATGTTTTTAAAAATTCTTCATCGCTTACATTTCGCAAATATTCATCTATTGCCTTCAACGATGTTTCTAGTACATTTGTCATAACATACCCATAAAATTAAAAAATTAAAATAATGATCCACCTATCCTCTAGGGCCCGTCCGGACAGGGAATCAACATCCAACACAACTAGACCGTGATCCGTCGTGTCTATCACATCACCAGGAATCAAACCTGTAGACCTTAATCGGGTCCGCTGTTTATGTTCAGCTACGATTGCGAATTTGTTATTCTACCGGTAACATCGTTGGATGTCAACCAGTAAAATGAAATAATATGCCCACCCCAACCAAGCGTCGACTCTCAATCGAGGAGGGCGGCTACCGGTAGTATTGTTCCCCCCGGCCGCGACATCAGGGTACTACCTTGCTTGGGTGAAGGAGTCGAACCTACAACTATCGCATACAAATACGATATGCTTTACCACTTAAGCTACCACCAAACTGTTACACACTCCAGGGAAACGATCCTGGCTATCAAACAAATCCACATCACCTCAAGGTATGTAATTAATGTGGGGGATGATGAAATCCATTTTAGTGTTTGTTAAACCCAATATCTTGGGTGTTTTTATGATCTCTGGATTTACCAGAATCTCCGTTCATAGGCGGCTTAGGTTAGCCCAGATCACAAATTAGTATTTTACATAGGAACTTATCCGATGTAAAGGAATAAATTTGTTTGTAAATTGGTAGAGGTGCACTTAGCCAATTTACAAACACATTCGATTCAACAAGTAAACTAATACCCGACGAACCTTGCCACATTAGATGGGATTCGAACCCATATATTACGCTTATCCGCGCTGCATTGTCCGTTATGCTACCGTGGTGACTACTTTGTGCATACCAGATAAATCTAGTATGCGAATAAAATACTACCTCCACTATGAATTGCAGTTCATTCGTAGAGGTGTCATTCCGGCAACCTGATAGGACTGCAATCCCGTCGAGCCACCTTGCCCTCCGTTGAGTCTTAGTCTCGGGAGAACTCATGACAGTCGGGGAGTGTTACTCCAATCGTCGCCATGTTATATGTTAACCAAGCTTGAATGACTTGATATCCCTACAGAAAACGCAGAGGTGGGTTTTAAACCACAACAGAAGAAGAAAAAGTTGACGGGAGCTATCTAGGCCTCTCCACGCCCCTCAGTTAAGAGTGTCATTCGTCAACTTTTAGAGCACCTAGCCGGATTCGAACCGGCGTGTATAATGATTTGCAATCATTCGCATATCCTCTTTGCTATAGGTGCTTAATGGTGGGACTACAAATCCCACTCAGTATAACTTATAATGTGCCGTACTTTGCGTATATGGCGTCGATGAGTTCTACTTGTTGTCCGGTCCATACCAATCGAACATCACGCTCTTGCAATTCTTGTGCATATGCTTTCATGCTTACAATTACAGCAGCTTGGATGTCATCTGTTATTGCAGATACATGCAACAATAAATGTACCACTTTTTCGGTAGCGGTAATGCTTACTTTGGTTGGTTTAACCCAACCTTCCGATGCCGCAAATTCCAGCAACCATGGTTCAAACCTAACGTTTTTCGTGTTGGGTCCTTTCCTCATCCACCGTGAAATGGTTTTGGTTGATGCTGGTTTCTTGTGCAAATCGGTGCACTGATTCCATTTAACGGCTATACCATTTTCAACAAACATCGTTAATAGATATTTTCGTGCTGATGTTAGTTCAATTGATGTTATTTCTGGTTGTTCTTGTGTTAATTCGGTCATAAATGTTCCTTAATTGTAATTTGGCAAAGTCTTGCCGGTATTACCCCACTAACCACTCTGTGGTACTGTGGGGGTCATACATACACCATTGTATGTATTTGTTATGTGGATGGTTTGTCATCCGTAAAGCCCATATTATAGGCGTATTTGTTAAAAAAGTCAATCAAAATATCCAATTTTTTTATTACTTCTTCATCACTCATATCATTGGCCTATCATCTGATCTATTCATATTCTGGGCCAATCGTCATTGATTGAGGTAATGCTACCCCAATCACCTACCGTGATATCACGGTAACCTTCTGAAAGTTCTTTAGTCATCACCCACCCCAACCTTCGTTGTTCTCACGGTGACCTTCGTCAAATTTAATAATACTTTTTTCATTCATAAAAATTACTCCATTGTAAAATTAGTATTTATGCTTTGGCAGACCGAGTGGGAGTTGAACCCACCTCAAAGTGATTTGGAGTCACTCTTGCGTCCCGGCGCCCGACCTATATACTCTAACTAAAAAAACCATCCGCCCCTGGCTCAACATACCCAAAACGTGTGAGTAAGTTACTATCAGGTTCTCCGTGATAATACACAGTTGTACTTGGTATCGGTGGAAGTCCTATCGCTTTCCTGAACATATTATATGATGGTTTTGGAGTTATTACAACCTCTCCTATATAATCAATAAACGCTTCGTTAAAATTTGTAGTTATCTTCCACCCAACAGGAGGTTCAACGTACCACTGACACTTCGGATTTGTATAGTTGTTCATATCGATTTTCCTACATATATTTGGTGGAATCGGAGGGATTCGAACCCTCGTACTCTGGAACTTCAACCCAGCGCTAATCCTATTCTCAGCTACGATTCCATTGTTGGTGGTGCAACATCGTCACACCACCGGTTGTGTTATACTGTTGGTTTTCTGCGTGTAGCAATCAATCCAACCATACCAGAGCCTAACAACAACAATGCGCTAGGTGTTGGTACTGTTGATACGTTACCGTCCGAAAACGCTGATGTTCGATATTCGTAATCGGCATGCACTAGAGTGGAGTCGTTGTTACTCCCAACCAAGCTGAACGATAAATCAGCAAAATTTCCATCACCCATGCTTCGTGAGCCTGTATCAAATCGGGTCCCTTGGGATCCACCAACAACATCGATAAAACCGTTAGCACGGTACGAAACGTCATCTGAGTGACCAGCAATCAGTCCGGCAATGATAGCATCCAACCACAACTCACCAGTTCCGATTGTGGTAGCTGAGTCCGTAAAGTTTAGTCCGCTATCAAAGTTATTCGTGGCCGATTCATAAAACTTTACTGTTCCACCGTCAGAACCAAGTGCAATAAAGTCATTAGTCACTAGGTCCTTGTTGGAGTGGATACCATCAAACACAAATGCTAAATATGTATTATCCGCACCATACGACCAAGCTATGTCGCCAGCTGCATCCAAGATGGACGTGATTCTACCAACACCTCTGGTACCAGTACCGTTGATGGTATTCTTGCTGGTATCGATATATGCTTGCCCGATAAATTGAAAGTCACCTGCAGACATAATCACTGCAGCATTTGCGGTATTTGAAACCACCATAGGAAGCATAGCCAATAGCAATGCCACCACCATAAAAATTCTTTTCATAATTGTTACCTCGTTTAGTTAGTTAGAGTTTATAACTATACCTAACAAATTTGGTATAGTCAACAAGTGTATTTATTCACTTCGACTACCGTTACACTTGGGAAACGCTGTACACCCATAAAACATGCCGTACACTCCTTGTCGTTCTACTGTAACCCCACCACATTTTGGGCATTTACCTTCACCGCATGGTCCTCGTTCTGCTGGAGTCCATGGAGTCGATCCGGGATTACCAATAGTAGCTCCGTATTCATCGATAAGTCCTTCTTCATATTGTGTTGCTTGATCGGCATCTTTGAATCGTTCATAGTGATCCATTTCATCCATACTAGCATCAATCGAAAAATCTGCCATTTCACCCACATTTATCTCCAATCGTTTGGGTTATAGATCTCGGAGTCGCGGGAAAAATCTTCCCACAGTTCTTTTTTGTTTTGTTTTGTTATTACATATACCATAACTCTGCATATGATATACGCAAGAATGATGCCAATAATCCATCCAAAAACAGACATAAACTGAGCTGTACTATCCATCAGGACGTCCGTTTAGCAACTTCTCGTTTGATCGATTCCTCTTCCTCATCCATATCGGGTTCCCCCTCTGGATTCATAGATTCACCATACCACTCCCAGTTATCAACACCACCCACCTCTAATCGTCTTAGTTGTTCTTGGGCAATTCGCAGTTGGGTGTATTCACTTTTCAATATTGTTACAGTATCTTGGTTAGACATTATTTATCCTGTGTTATTGTGGCGAAAGAAGGAGGATTCGAACCCCAAGCCGGTTAAGGCTCCACATGACTTCCAATCATGGTCAATCACCGGAGACTGAATCATCTTTCAAAAAATTGGTGTACAGGTCAAGGAATTGAACCTTAGTTACTTGTCGACCACCTACCACCAGCATTGGTGGTACCCGTACGTTGTGTGTTAATATAACCCTTCGCTGTATAACACTTTACCGTTACCGGAATTGCGAATCATATCCAACGGTTGTCCGCTAGCGGTGGCTACGGCAAGAGCTTCAGTTCTATCCATAAACACACCAAACTGATCAACAAATCCCTGATAACCTTTTTCCGGTTTGCATTCGTGTCCACCAGCTTTAACAGCTTTGATTATATCGTTCATATTCTTATCGTGGTGTCTAGCGCTCATGATGATGAGATCACCATATTTATTTGCGGCACAGACAACTTTTCGTATCGGTTTCATAATATTTATTATACATTAGAGTTCATACAACAATCAACGGTTTTGATTGTTGCGATAAATACAGTACTACATTACGGAGCATATTATGAAATTACTAGATTTAATCGAAGCAGCAAAACCAATAACATATGATAGAACCAAATATTACAAAAAAGGGTTTTGGTTGTATTCAAAAGAGTGGGATGTTGCAAAAATATTTCTTGCTGATGGTTGGGGAGAAAAAGTAGCCAAAAAGTTCAATGCTAAGTTCCACAAAGATTTTACTGTTGGTGGTGAAACCCCTCTTGTTTCAGGACTGAGTCCCGATATGGAACAAAAAATAGCACAATACATCAGTACTAGTAAATTTCACACCGCAACTGCATCATATGGTAAAAAAGGAACATCATCTGTTAGAAAACCTGGCATTGCCACTCGTGCTCAAATCAAATATATAGCTAAAGATACCCTGGATAAATTGTTATATATCCCATCAGAAGGTGTAATATATATCGGTAAATCATAAAACTGGAGGAAGGAGGAGGATTCGAACCCCAAACCCGATCAAGGGTTCCACATGATTTCAAGTCATGGTGCGTCACCGGAGAAGCAATCACCTTCCAATTGTTATTTCTTATTATCCTCAGGTTTCTTCTTTTTTGCAACCTGATTCAATTGTTCTTTTTGTTTGGTGGAATCCACATTACGTTCCCACTCTGCCAATCTTACTGGATCTATCATCCGATAACCACACAAGCATTTGGTCTGATGTCATCATCCGTCCAACCATTTGCGCGTTCTTCGGCGGTTAACGTCATTTTCCCAACTTCAATACCATCGTCGGTTTCTTCGTACCCTTCAACATCGATCCAATCCAGGTTAACAAATCGATATCCATTACCTTCATCATCGATTGATGTGATGACCGGAAGGTCTTGTGGAAGTTCTTGTAATCGTTTAACTACATCTGCTACGGTTGTGTCTGTCATGGTTATCCTTATTTAATTTGGTACCCCACCTCGGAGTCGAACCGAGATACACGAACTTCTAAAGATCGTAGCTTTACCAATTTGCATTAGCGGGGCATTATGTTACGTTTTTTATTCCCATATGTGTTTGTTTGACTGTGACAATTCGGACACAAAAAACGTAAATTGTGTTCACTGTTATTGTTCCAATTCCCATCTCTATGGTCAATATGTAGTGTAATTGGTTTTCCGTTGTATATGGATCCAACATGACACCCTTCACACTCTACGAGTCTACCAACTTCTACCAACGCCCGCATTAGTTGGTTGCGGCGAGGTCGATTCATCGATTCTGTATACACCAATATATCAGCCGCGGTTTTCTTCGTGGTCTTTGGTATTCCACGCGCCCAAGCTTGTCCAGTAAAATGGGTTCGATCTATACCCAACCTATCGATTTTGTTGCGTAAACAACATATAGATCCACCAACGATTTTGGTATATCCCAACAATCTCATCGTTTGAGATATACTAACTGATTTGGCTACGGCGGCAGCTAGTTCCCGATCCGTATATTTATATTTGCTCATGTGGTATTTATGGTACATGTTATTAGTAACATGACCTCTACCAATTGGGTCACGGGAGCATTATTTATTCTTTTGGTTCAGATAGTCAGATAGTGATACTAGATCTGTCCGTTCCAATTCTAATGGTTGTATTGTATCATTAATTGCTTGTAACATCAACACTGGATCTTCACATACGTGACATAAGTACCGTCCATTGTGAAAAAAAGGATTACCTGCATGGCCACCACCAGCACCACATTCAGGACAAACATATCTAGCCATCGTCACTTAATACCCATATATTTAACAGCAAGTTCAATATCTTCTTTATCCACACCATGCTGCTCAATTATGGTGGCCAGATCATCCATGAATGGAGCTAGTGAGTTGATTTTATCATCCCAAGCATCATACCGAGATTGCATTTGTGATTCCATATATTCCATATTAGTACGCTATCCATCTGTGTGGTTTTGGTCTAAATCTACCAAATGACACACCATGCATCTTGGCAAATCGACTACGTTTAGCTACTCTAGCTGTTGAGAAAATGCTTTGTCTGTTGTATTTAACTCGCAAGCGAGCTTGTACCCCACCCATCATCCCTAATATGTGTAGTAAGTCGGAATCCACTTCTCTACGAATCTCTTCAGCGAGTGTGGATGCCAACTCATCTTCCAGATTGAGTCCATATTGAACACTTAACATATCGCGATCTTCCACAGTGTACGTTGCTTTTAGCACCCGTAACATTGGTGGATAACCAAATAGCGCTCGAATTGCGTTTATTAAACTTTTTAGGGTATTGTTCATTTGGTTTTTTGTAGTTCGCATATGATGTGGTTGCATGTTGTGGTGATGCTAAGCAATATACCTTCCATTTCCACTAACAGTTTTGATACATCGTTGTTGTTGAATTTCATCCTACCACTCTCATTGTTGTTTGGTACCTGACCTCAGAGTCGAACTGAGAATCACCAAATTTTGAATCTGGTTGCTTTACCAATTAGCATAGTCAGGCATTATTATCGCATTAATATTGATAGACATTTTGGTGGGGCTTTGTTGTATCCACCAAAACGATCATACATATGTATGATCCTCCACCTACTCATTTTCAATCCTGGCCCATAATATCGCCGTCTACCACGATGGTGCCGGACTTCAATACGGAACAGTTTTATGTTTTTTGCTTTGTGTTTGTATCTAATCATAATTAGGACTTGGTTCGTTTTTTATTACCATAGTTATCAGTTTGGCTGTGACAATTCGGACACAAAAAGCGTAAATTATCAGCAGTGTTATTACGCCAATTACCATCTTTATGATCGATTTGTAATAGTAGTGGTTTGTTGTTGTATGTGTCAAATACTAAACACTCCTCACACTGAACCGATCTGCCGACATCTACTAAAGCGCGAAATAGTTGGTATCGCTGTGTTCGTCTGGTTGAGTTGTGGGTATGTATCAGTATATCCGCAGTACATTTCTTTTTATTGCTAGATGTTCCCTTTGCCCACGATTTGCCCGTGAAGTGTGATCGATCGATACCAAGCCTATCCAGTCGGTTACGAAAACAACAAACAGACCCTCCTTCTATTTTCTCGTATCCTAGCGCTCGCATCGCACCAGATAAACTATACGATGCTGTCACCGCTTCTGTTATTTCTTCTGTCGTGAATTTGTATTTAGTCATGGTGTATTTATGTCATACCCAATTGTTGAGTATTTACACCTTTACTAGTTTGCCTACAGCGACATTTGTGTTCTCGAGGGGAGTCGAACCCCCATTCACAGATTGAAAGTCTGTTGACCTAACCATTAGTCGACGAGAACATGTTTGGTACTCCCAGTCGGATTCGAACCGACACATAAACTGATTTTAAGTCAGCCACCTCTACCAATTGGGTTATGGGAGCAATGTTTATTTTATACAGTCAACCATTTTTATATTACCACAACGTTTACATTGCAAATTGTATCTGGTACCAATTGAGCCAGTATTGTGGTCTGTCAATACCGTTTCTGATATAACTTCCCAAACATGACAATGACCATACCATAAAAATTCAAACAAAGCTATCACATATTTCGATATCCCGTATACGTGCAATACCCACAATGTATATCCAACATTGGTGGATTTGATGTTTTCATTAATAATGGTGAACTATCAAATAGTTCAGCTCCACATTTAGGACACTCAAACCCATTCAATTTTGGTTGATTGCTTTGGTGTTGTATTCTACCATCGGGAGTGTTTAATTTTTTAAGTGTCGTATACTGCTTGCGTTTTTCCATTTGGTTATATATTCATCAATTGTTGGTTGAACCAACTCACGAAACCTACTGTGGACATAAGCATGATGGGTTGGGCACATTGGTATCAAATTACTCGGATCGTTGTTGCTGTGATTACCATCGTTGTGATGTACAGCCACTATGTTGGTTTCCCCACACACCACACAACTTTTGTCGTGATAAGCAAAACACAACGTTTGATAACGATTCCCCTGAAAGTTACCATTATTCAATCCAGTGCGGAAGTGTTTATTAGAACAACTACGACTACAAGTACCTTTTGACGTTTTGTAGTTCTTTACTGGTTTTGAGCATACCACACACCGCATTAAATTTGTTGGATTTAAAAAACACAACCGTTCATGATTCGTTATATTTCCGATTGTAGTGGCATGGAAACAGTATCGGCAACGATACTTCGTTTGATTCACATCACCCCAACTACCACTCATGTGGCTCACAAACGATCGTAAGTTTTTATAAACGCGAGCGTTGTGGGGGCTTGTGTATGTGCCATCCTTGTTTTTGTGAATATCATATTTCATTTAGTCTCTCTGGCGGGATTTGAACCCACAATAAAACGTCCCAAACGTTTCATGTTACCAGATTACATTACAGAGAGAAAGATGATTGCTAATCAGAAAGAGGCGCGCATTATTGATTAGCATATCAAATTCGACATCACCACGTTAATGGTGTGCCTTGCCTTTTGTGCTAGGAGGAATCGAACCTCCGTCCCTCGCCCAATGCGAGTCCCTTACCATTAGAATATAGCAGACTTTGTTTGATTATACACTACAGTTTTGATGTAGTCTACAATCGAATTTAAAAAATTTGGTGGATCCGGTAGGAATCGAACCTACAATCTCATAAGAGCACTGGGTTACAGCCAGCTAAGCACACCACCTGCTCAACGAATCCATGGTGTTATTTTTGCGGAACAGACGGGAGTTGAACCCGCACTTTCTTCCTTGACAGGGAAGTGCACTACCAGTTATGCTACTGCTCCGGTATTTCTTATGCCCAGGCTAATCCGCGTTGAGTTAAATACTTCTCAACTTTGCTATATTCACGAGGACGAAACTTTTCTTTTTTTACAATTTCAGTATTACTCAACGCTGCAATGTTACGTACTGGATGTTTGTTACCATTTTTATCCAACTTCTTTTTCTTGCCGCTTTGATCTCTTGCTCCGTACTTTACCATTTGTGTTCCTTAGTTAGTGTTAAGTAGATATTATATACTGTTGTTTTGTTGTTTGTCAACCGTTAATTTTAATTCCGACGGGTTAGCAGAATATACTGTTTGTTAGTGAAGGTAAGTATAACTTGGAACATTGTCAAAGTCTACCTTCAAATTCTTTTCAGGGGATGTCCTATTGAACATTGCTCCCGTGTCTGGTAAATGTGATTACTACCTCACATTCAAGTTACATTATAAGCTTCGGGGGAATTTCAACCACATGCGGATCGCTTATAATCCTTTTAAGTCCTTTGGTATTCAGACTATTTAAACCAAAAAAAGGCCGGTGAATCACTTCTACCGGCCTTTTGTATTAAGTTGTTTTAACTTCGATCTACGTTAAACTGATTCCGTAGATAACTTACAAAAGGCGGTGGAAGGATAATCTCGTTCCAGCGACCACAAATCTTCTTCACAGAAAGATAGCGTCCCGAATAAAGGGCCCTGTATGCTATACTGTGATGATAATAATGTGTTCATTGTCTTTTGTTCGCTTTAAATTGTTATGTGTTAATTGTACTACTATTTACTAGTAAGTCAACTAAACATTAAAAAAAGTTGTAACCTGATGGTTCTATTGGATTTTCTTCTTCCATTTTTTAGCCATTGCCTGAATGTTTTAGTGACACTTTGGCTAAAGCTTTGTTTATCCGGTCGTTGTATGCCCGTAATTTGTTCAGGTTACCGAGAATTCGAGAGAAGTGTTTTTTTCTGTCATCTCCAGGTTTCAATTTTGATACGAGGCTTAGTCCTTTTTTGGCTGCTCCGTATCGTTTCTCTGCATCATCCATGATACGTTGAAGGTTTGATAGTAAGCTATCGGGTACGTCTGGTATGCTAACATCCTCGCACATCATTACGATTTGCTCTGATGATGTTATGATATCATTAAACACCTGTTGTAATTCTTGTTCAATTAATGATGAGTGTAGTTGTTGTAGCATGTGTAGTCCTTATTGGTGCGCTTGATTGCGTAGCGTATCATTTGTTGTTGCCAGTTTTGATGTTCGCGTTCTGTGTGTAATGACAGAATGCGTGTCCCTTGGTTTGTTAAACGTTACACCTTTCTGATCTGTAGGATCCCACTTACCATAACATTTATCCCCCTCGGGACTCAATGCCACGATTTGTTCATCATCCGTTTGGTGTGCTTCTGCGTTTGGATAACCGAATTTAACATCATTTACCCAATTTTCGTATGAATCAAACCACAACGTTTTCTTGGGTCTTGGTTTGGGTGGTTTAGGAGGCTTCTTTTTTACAGCAGCCTCCATAAGATCACAAACTTTCATGTTATATTACTTTGTTGCCGTGACCAACTTGCATCAAGTCAGCAGCAAACTTATCCATTTTAGTTGGGCTATCAGCCATGCCTTCCGCTTTAGCAAGGTGCTGTTCTGTTGTACCTTTGAATCTAAACGACTTAATTAAACTAATAAGTGCAGTCTTTTTAGCGTCACCTGTAGCTGCCCACACTTTTTGTGCTGCTGCATCTAGTTGCTTGAAGTCACCACCTTTTTTTGCTTCCACCAATATGTATTTCGTTGGTGTGTGATGTTCTATTTCCGCTTCTGTAATACCAGCTAATTCCATTATCCGGTTTTGCGTCAAATGGTGGTCATCCCCAATATCTGGGTTAACACTTTCCGATATTGCTGTAGGTGCGTTTACGGCGCTTTGTTCTTCGGTTGCTTCGATTAAATGGCGATCACCTGATTCCGTGATCCCAGCTAACTCTTTTAATCTATCTTGTTCCATTATTTTACTTCCTGCATATAGCTTTTTAGTGAACGAGTAGTTCCACCATTGGTTAAAAACTTCCACACATCGTTGGGGATTTTGTGTAGCATAGGTCCCATTAGTGTTTGTGCAAATATTTGTGCTTCTTTGAAATCGTGTATAGTTCCAGCTTTTAATTTATCATGTAAGTCTTCGAACGCGTTCGCCAAGTCGTTATAAAAATTGGCAGCATCACGATTAGATGAGTCCAACCGTTTGGCTTCTTTTCGAGCTTGATCGATTTCAGTTTTCAACTGGCTAGTGATCTCTGCTGGGATTTTCATCTTGTTCGATTGATCGTCTTGCTTTGTATCCAACTGGCTTGGGCTTTCGTCGTTATTTGTTCCACGTTTATCCCATACCTGTTCATCGTTGGCACTACCATCTGTAACATTTACCGGCTTATCTTTGTCTTCTTCGTAGTTAGTATATTTGTTGTCAACGTAATAATGCATAGACTCTTTCACGTGTCCTTTGAAATCGAACGAACCGAATTTATGCGTTTGACCAGCTACACGTAGTTTTTTGGCTAATTCATCATCTTTATCCAACTCAACGTCATAGAAATCATCCGATGCGTGGCGTGATGGTTGATCTTTAAAAAAGCTACCATTCGGTTTGGCTTCACTTTTGATGGTACCGTTACCCATCGATGTGCGAACACGATCACCGACTTCATATTTACCATTCGATGCACCCTCAGTAACAGCCTCTTCTTTGTTTTCTTTTTTTGGTGTATCTGTGGATGAAGTTGATTGTGCTTTTGAATTTTTATAATTGGATGACGTCAACACATAATCTTCGATTGGTGACAACGACCCACCAGCACGTGCTTTTTGGTCAGCTTTTTTCAATAGTGCATCTTTTTCTTTTTGTTCCATGGCATCTAGTTTTTTGGCCATACGAGAGTCATTTGATGTCGTAGCTTCGGAGTTGGATTTAATTGAAATGATTAACCCCTTACCCCCTTTCATTTGTGCTAGTCTAGCTTTTGCTTTATCTTCTGCCTCTTGACGAGTATCAGCGATAATATCAAAACCATCCGTATCACGATGCTTCACTTTTACTGTCCAACGAGACTCGCTCAGTTGTTCATTTTCATCCAGACTCATTTCGGAATGGAATGCAGATGACTCTTCTTCCTCAGCCTTTGCTTTTGCGGCTTGTTTCTCAGCTTTTAGGTGAGTCTGTTGGTCTTTGTCAAACGCATCCAGCAAGTGTATCAGTCCAGTACTACCATTATCACCTTCTAACACATCTTCCAATTCAGCGATCATGTGTGGAATATCTCCACCAAAATCAGTAGCTGGAATTTTGTCTAATGCTTTGATTGCATTTTGTAGATGTTTGATCGCACTTTTTAATCCAGCAACTTTACCGGTTAGTGACTTCTGGTCTTTTGCTGTTAAGTCTGATCGACGCAGTGGTGTTTTTCTAGCCTCTGTTACGGCAAGTCGTTCTAAAGAAGGATCCATTCTGATACCAGAAAGTAATCTCATTTTGTTAAGTTCATGCATGTGCATTATCTCCGCTTGAATATTTTTATGTATTTATGTCGCTCTTTCGTTAAGACTGTCTTTCTGGTACTGGGGAACGCAAAAAACCCCGATCCTCGAAGGGACCAGGGTGTTTGCCATGGGTTGTTATCTTAGTTTGATTGCTGTATCGATTTTAGTCTCAAACGCTTTCTTGGCGTGTCCGGAACTAATAATCACATAGTCAGCTAAGTTGATTTTTGGATATCCTGCAACTCGCATCCACATACCCTTCCACAAATACCCAAGGTTGGTGGTGTATGCACGTTTGGCATCGATGAAGCCCGTTTGTGCGTTTTGGAATTTGTTGCGACCAGCTTCAATGATTGTTTGGATTTTTGCATACATGGATGGATCCAATTCAATGTTGTGTTCTTTGAACCACTGGAACGTTGCTTTGCTACCACCTTCGCCCTGTCTAGCTGCCATAACCGATGTCATTACATCTTTCATGTCATCTTTGTACATGGATGGTACAGATCCAGCTTCCATCACTTTTAGTGAATACTGGGCTAAGATATTTTCCATGTTGTCATATTTTGCGACAAGTGAGTTTTCAGCTTCATTACCGTAGTTGTGTGCTGATACATAGGAAGTAATACCTACAAAAGCGACAACAGCCAAGACTGCTACCAAGATAAGCACTGCCTTGCCGTTATTATTTCTGATTGATGATGTATTGTTCATGTGTTACCTATTAAGTTTAAATTAAAAAAAAGTATTGCGACAGGAGTTATGTTACCCTTAATCGTTTGGAAGGACAACAAGTTTTGCTACGTGTGGAATAACCTCAGTGCTGTTGGCTACGGAGTACACACATTCGTTGGTAGCCAACGAATACATAATGTCTTGGTGTTTGATTACCAGCTTCATATAAAACGATTGTTCAACCAATGCAGCTTCGTATGAGTTGGATACGAATCTAAATACGTCCCCGTGTGATAGTTCACCAAATGTTGTTGGTACTTCAGTTACCAATAGGTTAGGATCTGTTATAATTTCCATATTATAAAGCCACCAATCCAACTAAACAGATCAACACCAACGTCAACCAGTAAAAAAATGTGGTAGCGTCACCAATTCGCTTTCCGTCACTATACGAGACTTCTTTGCGTTTCCCACCAGAAGATGATTTATCGTAATACACCACCTGTTCGAATAAAAACAAACGTCTATAACAATAAATCCAAGCTGGTACCATAAACGTGAGCCAACTAAAACCAAAAATGACCCCTAACAAATCCTGCCCAAGATAGTTCCAAGCAATGATGAACATGGTAAACATACCAACCCTACTTTCGGAAAAATCATTAACAGCCATCCCTGTTTTTTTAGCAACATCGACAATACCATCACCAACAGCATCTATTAATGCTGTCCATTCGCGAACTTCATTAACTTTTGGAACGATTGTTTCCGGTACTGCTTTGTTTGCTGCTGCTAAGTTTGCTGCTTGTAGAACTATCTCCGCTCGTTGTGCATCTGATAACCCCTCAGCGATTGTTATATTTGATCCACCATATGCCGTAGTGGTCATGGTGAATAGTAGTATTGCGAAAATGTATTTCATTGTGTTTCCCATTATATTAAAAAAGATGTTAGTATCGTCTACGTGATCTAAAAAGATCAACATCATTAACATGAAAGTACCATACTAATGCTGCTCCACCACCATATCCGAGTAATAAAGCCAAAATCAGAATCCAAGTTGGTGGTACTATTTCTGATTCCAGATGTTCATAATCCTTCATCATCGGACGATCATATAGTTCGGATACCGTTTTTCCGATGAACGGTGCAAGTTGTTCAAAATTCAAAATCTTCATGTTGGATATACCATCCCGCATCGTAACATGAAACAGCTCATTGCCTGTATTCAAAGCCCATGTCATGATGTCTACCCAAGTTATGGTCATTCCGTCCAACCCGATGAAGATAACAATATCATTCTTCTTACCACCTAACCACGTTTGCTCTACCGCATATCGATATGAAGGATCATCGATTTCCGTTAAAACAACTATGATATTAGCTTCCTTTGCGGCTCCTAATGTTTTAAGAATGTGGTCTATGCGTTTGTCTAGGACGGCTACCATTCCAGCTGTCAGTTCCGAATCAACATTAAGCACGTGATCCACCTGATAGTAATTGTATACGTGTGGATAGTTTGGTATTTTGCCCGGAAAGTCATCAGCACTTGCTCGTTCAGCAAAGATGCTTTGTGGAACAGCTTGCACATAGTTTGTGTATGAGTGATTGGCTGCTGCTGGTTGTCCTACCGCACAATTCGTATATGCTTTTGGATTCGGATACAAATACACAGACCTTGATGTGCTATCCTCACTGTCAAACTTAATAGTACCTACTGACGATTTCGCATACCAATCCACTGTGTAATGTGTTTCGTAACAAGTGGAACATGATGTGTTTCCTTTGCTGTCAGTAGTACACATACAATCATACGACTCTTCATATGTGTCATGATCTCTATGTTTTGATGTAATGTAACCATTCAACGTTTCGGTGTCGGATGTCATGCTATACTTACCGATATTCCACACGGAAACCATCACCACTGTAACTAACACACAATGAATTAGCATCTCCTGCTTTGTTATGGTGGTATTAAAAATTTGCTTGGATACTAAAGGGATCAGTAATGCGCCACCCAATAGTAATATTAATGTGATATCCACAGTTGTTACCTATTGATTTGTTGAAAGAACGTAAAGTATACCCTAAAGTGGGATGGAGTGTCAAGCGTGACCGAGGAACTGCTTAACCTGAACACTAGATAGCACACTGTGTCTAACGAACGATGGGTGTGCACGCATGTATTCGTTTTGATGGTTCAGCAAGTCATCTGCTAGATTACTCGCAACTTCAAGCGATGATCGATCAATAACACCGTCGCTGATGTGGGCCCGAATGAATCGGTTGGTACTCAACCCATTGCAGCACAATAGGTCGAATATGATAGTACCATTAAAACCAACCGCCTTCAAATCTTGTCCAATTGTGTTAAACTCATGGACGGGATTAATTCCAGGTGTGGCGGTACATATAACGGTTAGTGCATTGACCTGCACTAACCGCAAATCGTTACTTGAGTGGATGCTCTTCATTGTCTTTTAGGTTGTTGTGATTTAAGTGGACTTGTTTCCAGAATTCCCGACGGTACTTAGTCATGGCCACCAATGCAATAAGCCACCAAATACCTGTGAACCAAAACCCCGATCCCAATCCTATGATACCTACTATACCTGAGGTATACAACAGCAAAGTGGCTAACCATTGCGTGGATGGTGTTATTGTGGTTTCGTTGGCGGAGTCATGACTAGCTTGCACCACAGCAGCACCATCATCGACGAACGATGAGATTGTGAAAATGCATGCAAGTAACATGAGTAGCAATCCCCATATCCACATGACATTACCAAAAATGGTAGCAATCCCAACGAGCCAGTTTGGCAATGGGTGAATGGAACCACCCATGTTTAATGCTGATGGATCGTACATGAATGTGAATATTGCTACTACTTGTAGAGCTATTGATGTTATAATATGTTTCATTTGGTTTTGTGTATTGTGTAAGTTAGTGGTGCAGGCTCAAATTTGCTGTGTTCGTTGTGGTATTTGAGCATGGCATATAAAACGGATAATTGTGAATAATCAACCATGATTGTGTTACTATCACCAACAGTGATGTTAATACCACTACCATCATCATGGAATGTACCTGCGGTGGTACCTTTGATGTGGTCATGCCACCCCGATAGGTATCCGTAAGTAACTTCAAATCGTTGGTTCCAAAGAACTTCCAACCCACCTTGCTCGTTTGCTGTTACCTCACAATCATAATCGGAGTAATCCCCGTGTTGTTTGTCGGTAATAGTAATGGAACGCTTCCGCTTTTTACATGCTACGGTGGCTGGTTTGCATCTGAAACAATCGACAATCGATTCATCTTCATCGAAGATGTATGCAATTTTTCGTGAATTAGGATTAATGCACACTCCAACCACCGTGTTTTGTGTATTAGATGACTTAAACGGTTTACCTGATCGTTTAACGACTGCGGTTCCTATTGCTGCAGATGCACTAGCCATAGCAGCCAAGTATTCTGATTTGTTTGTTATTTCTGGTTCTCTCATCATTTTGTTTCCGTTTTTTCGTTTGAAATACCGTAGTTCTTCCAATTTTTCTTCATGGAAGCCTTGTAATCTACGGGACGTTGCATGTACAGGTTCATCACCAAGCCGAACTCTTGTTTGGTTAACTCTTGACCAGCTGTAATTGCGAAATCTTTGCGATCGTATCGTTCATTTGTTGCAAAAAAAGTTTCAACGGTGGAAACCATGTGGTTGTATCGTGTATCAACAAATTCTTGCATTTCATCGATAAGCACGATCGCTTGAGGGTCATCATAGAACATTGAGCGCATATCGTCAACAGCATCATCAACACAAGCATCGAATAATCTACGTGGGCAGTTAATCGAATCTTTCGTGCGGTGCAACGACAAGTATTTTTCTGTTTTCAATTTGAACCACAAACCATCTGTAGTAATACAAACGAAGCCTTCAATGCTATCTGTCATGCGTGGTACAGATTCAACGAACGATACCACATCATCTGTTTTTACGTTGGGGTATGAGTAGTCGATGAACGTTGACATAGAGGCAGGGCGATACAATCCTGTGGCAGTATCGCGGATATTCAATACAATCAATGCTGACTGCTCGTATCCTAACACGATTCGATTGTCGGGTCCCACCCATTCCAAGTTTACAGTGTGACCGTTTAGGGTGAAGTGCAACAAGTCCATTTTGAAGTCGATGTTCTCGTATTTGTTCAACCACTCCATAGCATCAATCGCTTGGACAGAAGCTAACGATCCTTTGGATTTTAGCCGCATTTCACTGCCATGCATGTACGTTGAGATTAACGAACCATCCGACTTAACCATAATTCGATCAACAGTTGTTAGGTCAACATCCATAGTAAATGGATTTTCGTGCAAATTGTAGAATTTGTGCATAGGAAGTGCAGCTAATCTAATGGCATCCCCACATTCATCCAATTCAAACATAATACCTCGACATTCTTGCGCTGACGGTAAACAAAACAACGAATATGATGCTAATCGATAGTTGAAAATTCGGTATTTAATGCGTTCGTGTGTGTGATCAGCGAAAAAGAAGGCATCGGTGGTTGATGTTAGGGCTATCAATTGATCGTATAAAGTTTGTTGGTATTGGTTCATTAGTAAATATCCACATATGATTAAAAACAATAACAATACAACAATATGAAAATTATATCAAGAGTTGAAGCAAAACAGTTAACGCTTACTAGGTATTTTAGTGGACTGGTGTGCAGAAATGGACACACATCAGAACGATTGACGTCGTCGGGTGAATGCACATCGTGCAAACAAGAACGGGAGCGCCGGCGGTATTCGGCAGATCCAACATACCAAAAAGAACATTATCAAAAAAATCGGGAATCATATTTGATGAAACAAAAACAACGACAACGTCAGAACCGACTATCATATCACAAATACCAACAAATGTGGCGGGATCGGAATCCGGACCACGCAATACAATATAGGATCGATCACCAAGAATTGTTTAGACTATATGCTGCTAACAGACGGGCAGCAAAATTGAATGCCACTCCAACTTGGTATGAAGCTGAATTGATAGCAGCTATATACAAAAGGGCTGCTGCATTATCACACGGCGGAATGACCAACTATCAAGTGGATCATATTATACCACTACAACACGAATTGGTTTGTGGGCTACATTGCTATGCCAATCTACGTATCATCACCGAAGCGGAAAACAAAACTAAGAGTAACACACATCACGTGATGGCAGATGTGTAAACCAGAACTATACTACGGATTACATGTTTAGTAAACCCTTTAGTTTATCTAAGTTTTTGTTGTATGCTAGAACCGGAGCGGTTTTCTGTCCTAATTGGTATGCAGCAACCAAACGGTGACGACCGTCTGTAAATTGGATTAGTTTGTGGTGTGAGTCAAAACTGATAACAGCAAGATCCATGTACCCACCATCTTCCCAAAACTTTTTTGCGTTGACAATTCTGAAATTTTTTGCGTTAGATCCGCCATCAGCAACATCAGGATTCAATTGTTGCATATCGATTGTTTTAGAAAATAGTTTTTTAATATCAACATTAATCATGGTGAAGTCACCACTATTAATGTTGTGTTGGTGCACACTCAACCCTTTGTCGACGTGTTTACCAGTTGCCCACTTGATGTTGTTTGCGTTTTCGAATAAGTCAACTAATTTCATGATAATTGAGATATTTTGATTTGGTAGTTTTTGCGTATTCCCCACTTAGAAAACACCAACGTTACAGTATTTGGGTTTTCTTTGTCGCGGGATTTTTTACGTTTTACGTCATGCGAATCTTTCGTGCGAGCAACAATTTTGTCGATGATGTCATCCATGCTAGTAGCTTCGACGTCATGACTTTTACTGTGATCCCCACCCAATTCAACAACACGAAATGTGAATTTGCGCTCCAATGCTTCGTGAAACATAGCTGATGACATCCGCCAATCGGCTTCCATACCACGAAATTTAGCTAACTGCTCAACAGCAAACTGCAAATTTGTTTCGTATTGTTTCCATGCATTCTTTAGATCAGGGGTCGGGCGTTGCACACCCGACACATCATACGCTTTATGCACTAAATCTAGTGCATTTGCCCAATCTTGATCCAAATCTTTAGCACCGTTTTTGATATTTTTTTGCACTTCTGCAAAAGCATCTTCTGGTATTGCATCAAGAGGATCACCGGCTTCTGATAGCACGTGTAAATCTTGAAGGAACGTCATATTATCGTCTTCTCGAGCTTGAACCCAAAATACCAACCGAACCTGGGCTTACGCGTGAAATCGATCTATCAGATGGTTTATCACCCAAACGTATTAAATATTTAGCATTGGCGATCTTTGCAACAAATGCTTTTTCTTTTGGTGTTTGTTTGAAAGGTGACTTTGGTGTAGCTTTACCACCATCATCCCACAAAGCATCTGCAGAATATACAGGTAAATCTTTAGCTTCCGATGCTGGTACACTACCATGGATATCACTCCACGATCGTGCTGTTGATGAAGTTATTTTTCGTTGTTCATCACCAAGCATGGATCCAGAAGTGACCAATTTGAAGCTACGGCTACGGCTTCCTTCAAAACCAACATCTACCAGATATGTATTCCGTCCTACTTTAACAACGACACGGCGTTGATTGGGATGTTTTACAATCTTATCCATAGGTTTGGGTGAAGCTTTCCCCCACAATTCTTGAGCAGTAACAACTGGTACATCGGCTATCGTACTCTTTGCTACTTTGCTACCCTGACTGGAGGATATTTGGCTCCATGAACTAGGATTACGAACCCAATTGTGAGTGTCGCTCTCTGTTAAAAATTCTTTGAATGTTAAATCCATCACGCCGTTCCTTTAATAAATTTGTGATATCGTCCAATCGCGCCTTTTAATGTGGTCGCTGTATTGTACGCTCTGTGTGTATTTGTTATATATGTTGTCTTACCGGATTTGTCTGTCGATTTCCACACTGCTGGAGATGGGCTACCATTTGGTCCATGGTGCCAAACGGCTTTTTCTTTCATTACAGTAGCCCGTTCTTCGGGTGACAACTCAACCTTATGTTTAGTCAACACTTTAAATGCAGATGCTTCGGCTAAGTATTCGGTAAACCGCATTACATTTCCATTGTGGTAAATTTGATGGTAACTGTTCCATCCTTATTTTTGACAGATTCTTTATCACCAACACCGATCTTGTGCTGTCTGAATACGTTATCTACCGCAGCAGGGATTTTACCATCTTTGGTTGTGATTGCCAACACAGAATTCGTGCCGCCAGTTTTAGTTGCTACTGTAGCGTTAAACTTACCAGATGTGGCACTGTTTATCATGTCCGCAATGCGTTTGGTGGATGCTCTTGTTTTGGCATCTTCAACCAAAAATTGCTTGAATGTCTTTTCCATAGTATTTGAACCCTTGTGGTTGTTTTTATTTATCTATTATTTATTGAAAAGGCTACAAACCTTGGTGGTTTTGGCTTTTTTAACGCTTGGATAGGGTTTGCAAAATATTATTTAGATCTTTTCGTGATCGGTTACCATTTTCAGTGGTTCGTTTTAGTTGAGTTTTGGTGCGTATTAGCTCTTGATGTAGCTTTGCCACTGCAGTCCGCAAATTATCGTTTTGCTTGGTTTGTTCCTGTAGCAATCGTCTCATCTCGATTAGTTCTTTTTGGGTTTGTATATCCATGTTAATATTTATGGTTACCTTTTGCGCTTCCTACTAGAGGTGTCGTTGTTTTTACTATAGAAGTCTAACGGCTTCTTTTTCATCCACGAAACAAACTTTTTCATTTCAGGGTGTTCGATAATCCTATCTGTTGTGTGATAGAAACTAAACAGTTCATGCTCCGAAAATGTAGCATGGATCTTTTGGTGGCACATTTTGTGTATGTCTACACGATTTTCACCCAAGTGTACATCAGATGTACGGTTGCGGAATGTACGGGGGAGCAGGTGATGGGATTGCATTTGACCACCTGCTTCTCGTCCACAGATAGGACATTTAGGTTGATTCATTGAAAAAATCCAACACACCGTATATGTCTTTCACCGTATGGATACCATGACGCTCACACAACGCATTCACGTGCTTAGATCTCCAGAACTCATCTGGACACACAACAACAGTTTTGTCTGGTTTTGCCATGACTAACATCCCCAGCTCCATCATCGAAACAGGAGATTGTGTGTTGGCATCGAAATACACAACCACATAATCCGCAAACAACATAGCGTCCCAATCCCAATCAACCAACATCTTAAACGCTTCGGTGGTTTCCGGTTCAATCCAATTTGACGACCTTGGATTGAGTAGAGCAACGCTACTATTCTGCATTGAATCTGCTATCATTTGTTGCCAATCGATTGCTTCGTCTGATGATATCGATCCTGCCAAAAATACCGAAAATGCACATCCGTGATTTTCGTACTCGTCTGGTGTTCTAATGTGTTTCATGTAATTCCCATTGGTTGTATTTGTCAAAATTTCGTCGCTCTTGCATTGTTAATTGCTCAGCGTTGGACACCCACCCATTGTGACGTGGATTGCAACACATCGAGCACGAACAATCTTTCATATTGTCACGAATTCGGGATGCTTGTTCATGTATCTGATCGGTGGTATAATCATCACTATACCACCGATCTCGCACCAACAGAAGTGCAGCTTTATATTTTTTTTGCGTTTGGTGGCGACGAAAAGCTCGTTTTTTGTTCATAGTTCACACTCAATACCCACATCACCATCCAACGGAATTGTTGGTAGATGTGTGAGCTATATCGTGTGTAACGTTTTTGTTGTGTTGCTTATCATTGGTTATTTGTTGTGCAGGCTGTTTTTAATACGTTGGTGCATGTTATTCAATGCTTCCTTACGTTTTTCACACCCACACGGTTTTTTTGTGACCTTAGATACTGCTGCTGCAATTTTGTCAGCATGTACCTTTTTTAATTGCTCTTCGACGATATCGCCTAATAGTTTTTCTTCTGCCATTTTAGTATCCTTGTAATTGATGATGGTTGGCGATAAACCAACCATCGTGGTGATCTTATTTATTGTTGCATTGGTTTACAGACTTTGTTTTTTGTCTCAAGATATAAAAGCTTGATTCGACGCTGTCTGCTTGGGAATGGTACTATTCGGCTCTCACCTTTCAACACAGCCCCATCACAATCATTACATAGCAATTCTTTAACATCATTGATGTTGTTGTGTTTTTCATCGATCGTGAAGAACTTGTAAAATAATGTTAACATAGCGTACATAAAAACAAACAACAGAGCCAATGACCCAACCAATAACACTGCCCATTGTATCATACTCCACATTACATATGCAACATATCCAAACATCATAACAAGACCCACAATACCGATGGTGTTAACAATGCGCCACCCTAAGTTCTGACGCTTACACAACAATCGGTCGATATACTTAATGTATTTATCCAGTCTATCCCACATCGTGGTGTGAGCAGCCCACAATATCAACGATGCCAGCACATCAACGACTACACCAATCTTCACCAATGCTATTACCGTCAAACTAGTCAACACAACACTATCAACACTATCCAAATCCGAGCCCATATAAATGATACTATATATGAAGGCTACGACCGATGGTATTAGTGGCACAAATGAAAAGAAATATTGGTTCAGTGTGCTGTATCCATCGGTGTGTTTGTGTGTGATTTTCGGCAGGTAGTCGTTGGCGAGCCAATTACCACCGTATTCATCGCTGAAAATATCCGCAGCATCGAATTCGAACACCTGCAGAACCAAGTTCCAGTTGACGTTTTTTCTATAACCACACCCTGCCACAAAAAATGATAGCATCAATCTAAGGGTCATAGCCACCAACGCATACACAATCATAGCTTCCCACTTTATGGTACACGCAATTATCAATCGCTGTCTGTAGTTGCATTCATCCACCGCTTTGTTTGAGTGCCACATATTGACGAATCTCTTCATGCGAGGTCCAGGCTCTTTACCAAACACGCCTGCTGGGATTACCACAGGTAATGATGTATATTTTGCGATCTCACGACCAGCGGTGTATCCCTCACCTGCATAATCCAACATATCTGTTGCGAAATCACCGTGCAACTTACGCATGAATTTTTTATTGATTTCTTTGCGACCACCAACAGCGTTTATAATCCAAGCGTGTAGAATTACGTCTCCCGCTTTGGTGCAGCGTACGAATGTTTTTAGTTGTGTTAATGGTATTAACTGACGTTGCATTTCCTGTCTGCTACCTTTTTGTGCTGATATCAGTAGGATGTGTGGATCGACAACATTTGATTCGTTTAGGGCGTCTATCAGCTCTTCTGTAATACACCAACGAACTTGGATGTCACCGTTAAGGATTTCTTGATTATTATCCCCCACCTGCAATTCAAAGTCAGGTGGGGGGTTTTTGTGGTGTTCAGCCAGAATGGCAGCAGTGTCTTTCTTTTGCTGTGCGACTTGCTTGTGTTGTTGTGACTTTTGTTTTTGTAACTTAGATTTTTTAGACATTACTGTTCCTAAACGATTAAATGTGAACCTTTAGTATACAGACAATACCCAATTATTTCAACGCCACTGTGTCTTACGATGCTTTTTCCAACTATGGTTTTGTGAACGACAATAGTCATCCCACGAATTTGGTAGACTATTCACGTTGCGTTTACCTCTCGGTTTAACAACGATACCATAATCGTCATACGCATCCCAGTTTTCTACTGCCTGTCTGCGCTCATTCGTGGTGCGTAGTGCTCTAAACCAACGATAGCTGGAGTACTTAGATCCCGATAATCTACGAGGTCCTTTCCAACGGTACTTGCTTTTGAATCGTTTATTCCACTCGTCTATCAGATCTTGCAAGTGGACTATTTCTCCATAATCATCACGTATTATGACTTCACTGTGGCGATATATTTGTATGCCATAGTGCTCATCCGCAAATTCTTGATGGTAAGAAAATGTAGTGAATTGGCTTCCAACTTCACCAATAGCTCGTATTGATGTGATATATCGGCAAGCTTCTTGTATATTTTCAAATGTCCACAATTTGCCATCAGTGTGATGGAAGATATGGATACGGTTTTGGTACGGTTTTGTTTCTTTCATTTTGGGTTCCTTTAGTTAAAATATAACTAATGAAACCCACTTTTAAAATGTTTTATCATAATATTGAAAAATCGTATGTTATTGGGTTTGTCTTAATGTGGTGGTTGTTTTAACGTGTAACCACCACTTTGCTATACTTATCGATTCGGAACAGTTAACACGCGTTACCAACTAAATGGGTTTAACCCCGATACAGCTTCACCGATACCATCCAGTGCTTCGTCTACAACATCCGTTACGTCTGTTGCGATTTCAGTATCCAGTAGCATGCTAGTAGCACCAGCAACTAAGCCAGCTCCAACCAGACCACCAGCAATCGATATGATGTCAGAAACGATACTATCGTCCCCACATACTTCCATCAGTGCGTCTTCTGTATACGTGCCTGCAGCATAGCCTGCAGCCAATTCCAAAATTGTTTTAGTTGTGCTCATTTTATCTCCGAAAGTGTACAAATAATACCAACAACATACACCCAAATCGGGGCACCGGTTATTACAGCTACCGACACACCAAAGATAATGAGTGTTACTGGGTGAAACATGCAAAAGAAACCAATAACATAGGCAAGGATGCCCATATCCATTCCAATTACAAGAAATAAACAAAATAATATTAAATACATGTGACTATTATACCTGGTGTGTGAATTATTGCAACCTCAGTCGCTTAGAAATAGAAAAGCTTTGTGATATTTTTCCAAACGGGTGAAGTCTTTTGCTCTAATACCTTTCATGCGAAGAATATCCGAGTTGTGTCGTAAGTCAGCTTTTTTGATGTCGCGTGCGCGAAAATCTAGGTGTGGCGATGCGTAAACTCGCTTGATGTAATCATCGTACGTCTCATCTTTCAGGTGTGTGACAGCTTCAACAACCATCACAGTTTCCGGTTCAAATCCTTCGTTGATCAATCGTTCATAATACCACTCAGGACAATCTTCAATCAAGTCATGCATAACAGCTGCTATACGTCCTTGTGTGTCATTTTCTGGAATTTGATACATAACTGCCAAGCAGTGTAATATGTATGGTTGCCCACCTTTATCGAATTTACCTTCGAATGCCTGTGCGACGATGGCTATAGCTTTATCAAGCATGAAACACCTTTTGTTGTAGTGATATAATAGTATAACACATCAACAAAAGGTGGTCAAGTGTTATTTTTTCTTCTTTGTGGATGTTTTTTTCTTAACTGCTGATACAACTTTAGCAGCTACGGATTGTGATGGGGTTGGTTCTTTAACGTCTTCAACTTCTTCGACTGTATCCACAGGAGCTTCAACAACTGGGATTGTAGCTTCTTTAATTTCTGTGTTGGCGATTTTAGCTAAGCGTGCTGCACGCTTTCTCATTAATGTGTTCATTTAGGTAGATCTCCTTTATAATTGTTGGTATTTATCCGAAAATGCTCTCTAGCCACGTTTTTTCTTCTTCATACTGACTGGTTATATCTTCAGGATTCTTTCGAGCGCGGTCCATTGCTACTTGCAATTCGCGTTCAGTAAACAACGCTGGAGCGACAGTGTCGTCTTTTGTGTTGATGTAGCATGGGAAATATGTAGCATTTGCTAATCGGTGTTGTTCGAGGTTTTCTACTTCCTCGTTCATATCCATGATGGATGCGATTGGTTCTCTTTGGTCAGTCATGTAATTCTCCGTTGGTTATTGTACTCGATCGATATGCTCTTTTGCATATGAATATAAGCGTGATATTAGTTTCTGGTAATACTTGTTGTCCGTTGGATGAAAAATGGACTTAGGTGGAGGGGTGCTTCCAAATATAGATGACATGATTGTTGATTTGCCTGATTTGAAAATCATCTGCAGCTCATACTTAGACAGTTGTTTAAAAATTAATTCCGAAAGCTGCTCATTTGTAATCTTTTTTCCATCAACCTTATCCAACTCTGCAGTTAACCCTTTCATTGCTTGAGATAATCTAGCGTTAATTTCCGTACGACGACGGTGATATTGTTTGGTGTGGTCCTGATCACCTTGTGAATCTGGCTCATTTGTTTCTTTGTGTTTGGATGTCATTCCTTTGTGATCGCCCTTCGTTTGTGAGTATTCCAGAACGTGTTTCAACTCATGCACCAGTGTGCTAGCTAATTTTGTTTTTGATCTTAATGCGTGGGTATTGACTGCAACCATCCCTTGTTGTGCTTCACCAGCGTTGTTAGATGCTTTGGAATTAAACACCTCCACTTTAACTTTACCCAATCTGTTATATAATGAACCTGTTAGTTTTGAACCTGCTAATTTAGCAACAGTACCAATCACACCCGTATGTGGGATTTCGTGATCGCCCAACTTCATCGAAGGTAGAGTTCCATTTTTTATACCATCCATGATGTTGGTGGCTATCGCATCGGCCAAGGCACTGATGATGCGCTCATTTGCATGACTTTCATATAATATATCACTAACTTTCATTAAAATCTCCATGTGTTAATTGGGTATTTATGAGGTAATACCCACCCATAAATACAAAATACAATAATATAGGATGGTAACATGATACGAATTACACTCTCTGCTGAATTTTTGGTAGATGTACTAACAAAATCGGGGCAAGCAATGATAATATCGGAAGGTGGATTGGATGGATACAAAAACAAATTAGTGAGCATTGACCACGATACTGTGAAAGATCACATAACATTGATGTTTTCCGATGGGTGCGAAGAAATAACAGATAGGACCATAACCATAACAGTGCCTAATTAAATTGGTAGTCCCGTACGGAATCGAACCGTATACGGCCTCTGTGTAAAAGAGGTTCCTCGCCATTCGGACTCGGGACTATTTTGTGTTGCGTTGTACGGATTGAAATAAATGACAATTCCAGTTACATTCTAACCGCTCATATGCAGCGATAGCTTCCTGTTCATCGAAGTATATTTGATTACCAACATCTGCGTCTTCGAATATTATAATCCACCGCTGATCGTTATCATCTCTTGGATGGTAATAAGTATCATCAGTGGTTACATCGTTGCATCGTTGTAACATACCGCTGATTTTCATATTTGCGATGTGAATACGACGAATTATCTTATCTTGGTTGTTCTGTGAATCTGCAACTGGTCGGTTCAACGCAGCGTACCAAGCAGATCTCCACTTACACAACTGATCATATTCAGCGATGTTTCTGTTGCTTATCACATCCAATGCCAGAAGAATACAATAGCCATTGATGCAAAGGTGGCTCCAATATAACGCAAGAAATCTTTTATTGGGTCATCATCGTATCGTTTATTTAAAAACCACGTTAATACCCAAACTACAATTAATGTTACAATAGCGACAAAAGCTGTCATTTTTTTACCTTCAAAATAGTTAAAATTAATTGGTGGACCGCCTGGGATTTGAACCCAGTACCCTTCGATTAAAAGTCGAATGCTCTGCCGATTGAGCTAGCGATCCATTGTTCCCTCGTGTCGTAACACGGATGGTTCCCGATAGTGCCACTTTGTGGCTTGTGTCGGGAGGGGAGGTGTGACTACCATTCTTATCTTTCCTCCACCTCCGTGCACAGATGTGGATTCGTCACCATTCTTATGTTGTTCCCCCATATGCCGTAGCATGTATGGTTCCCGATAGTGTCAGGTGTTGGGTACGGGATGGGAATAACACAAAATTGTTATTTTGCTCAACAGGGAGGAGTCGAACCCCCAATGTCCGGTAGGTGTCAAGCTGCGCATAGTTGCTGACACGTTCTGCTGATCTATCTAAATTTGTTTTTTTCACAGTCGCTAAAATTTATCCACTTTACGTATTTGTGTTTACATTTTGGACACACAACCATATCAGGTTTTTGTCTCCATCGAAATGAGCATTCACTGCAATGATATATCGCTTCCATTTATTACCACCAAAAGTACCTATAAATTAAACCGTCGGTGAAGATCTCCTTCACTGACTTGTTGATTTTTTATCGCTAATGCAGCTCTTGCATCCTCGGCCGCTAACAACAATTTTACTGATTCCAGATGTTCTGTTGTCAATTCGATATCACGCATATCTGATAACGCTTTTTTGTACTTCTTGTTTGTAACCCCAAAATCTCTGGCCATGTTGCCCTTAAAACTCTCAAAAACTAATACTATGCAATGTATAATCGTCACCAGCTTTGATTCGCTCAGCTTGTGCCAATATGACTGCTTGCTCTTTGGTTAACGCCCAAACTTCAACCTTTTGGGGGTCATATGATGAATCAGAAAACCACACTATAAATTGTATATGTTTCATTTAGTTATTTATGAAAAGTCTAGGCCAAGAAAGTTAAATGTCTTGGCAATCATTTTTTTGATGTTAGCTTTAGTACCCTGTTCTACTTGGGTGACAATATCTGTAACATTTGCAACCATCACTTGTTCGCACCATTGGTGCATATCTGCATCTACCGATCGAAGAGACATGCTATATGTCCTCGTATCGAATTGTTGCTGATCGTCGGCGGTTTGAAAGACAACAACCCGTAAAACAGGATTGTGTTGTTCGGATCTATCAATCTCACTCTCTACTATAAACATTACCAATTATCCACGTCTGTTAAATCAAGTTTAGCACCACAAGCACACATAACCACAACTACAGTACCCAACCCCGTTGGAGTGAAGCTGTACGTTAGTCTACCACCTATTGCACCACAAGGATTAGAAGCTGTGCTCCCGTCATCGTAAAATTTGCATGTTTTGTTGTGATCTGCTAACCAATCATTAATCAGTAGCGTATCTGATGGTGACATATCAAATCCGGAGATTGTTCCTGGTTCTTTGTCACGATCTTTAGATACTGTGAACACCGTGGTGTTGCTATCATTCGGATCCAGCTCAAATACCGGCCACTTAAAAAAGTTGCCTATTCCAGGTTTTCTATCAGACATCATGCATCCTCGTTGTTTTTTGTGGAGGTACGGAGAGTTGAACTCCGCCCGGTTGGTTGCAAACCATCCAGTCTAACCGTATACACCCCCAGTTGTTGAAATTGTGCTACATATAAATCTTTAAATCTTTTTACATTGCGTTCTCTATCGGTTGGCTTCATCTCGTCAAGCCACTCATCCAAGTCCAGCATTGCACACATTCAGAATATCCCATCCTTCGTTGTCACTTCGGTTTTGTCAGCTCGTAAATGAGAGACAAATTCCTCAAGCAGGTCAGCTAATTCTTCTTCCGAATTTGACATTCTTGCAGAAAATTCACAGCTACATTTGTTATCACCTTCACCGTATGTTATACAGTATCTGGTTTGATTCTCGATGCCCATGATCTTCGCTAATTCCCCTAATGTATCCATTGCTTTTTCCTTATTTGGCTCCCACTCGAGGAATCGAACCTCGCTAAATCTCCTTAACAGGGAGGTGCCACACCTTGCGGCCCAGTGGGAATAATCTATTCTCGATGTAGTTCAGCTAAGATTGTTAATCGTTGTTCAGCTAAGTCACCGTGTTCTATTTTCGTTGTTGCTTCTTGTCCAGTACCTGGATATTTTATTTTAATCAAAATGGCAGCATCTTCACGCCACAATTTTATAATGGTTGGCTTCGGGTCCAACACATCCCATTGGTTAACAATAAACGCCTCATACGAGTTGTATGAGAAGTCCGGAACTGGTAACGTATTATCAAACATTTCTTCTATGGAGTCAACATCAAACTTGATAATCAGCTTGCCATTCTTACGAATCTCAACATCGTTATCCGTCTGGATTATCTCAACACCATCCCTTTTCATCCCAACCAATCCATATATGGCGTTGGTAAGTTCTTTGAAATTGTTGATACCCAGGAATCCTAGGAATCCTATTACAGCTTGCGAAATTGTTAATGTACCTATCATTATTATCCTTTTTGTTTGTAGCAGATTTGGGATTCGAACCCAAAACTTCCCACTTATCAGGTGAGCACTCTACCAATTGAGTTAATCCGCTATTATTAAAATTAGGTGGAAGAAACTAACTTCCACAGTTGTGATGACCACTCGATTTCTGATGTCCCTGATACATACCCAAAGTCGATTGGACTGCCAGCACTCGTGTGCGTTTTTGTAGCTTCATCTTTCTTTGCTTGCAATTTCTTTCTAGTTTTAGCTTGTATGTTGATGGTGCGTGAAGTCTCGCTCCACTCACCACCACTATACCCACCTCTAGTTATCACACCATATGTCATATACATTATTGTCGCACCATTGTTAGTGCTGAGATTTGGGAAAAATCAGGGATTAAGTTACCATTATAAATCAATCTCCAGGTTCCATCATCAAGTTCATCCAAATGTATCATGTTCTTTTGTGTTTTTACCGCAGTTGCTTTTGATAGCTCCAACACAATATCTGTTCCAGTTAGTTCAATCGACCGTTTGTCTTTCATTATATTACCTTTACGAACGTGCCATCTTTAACAGCTTTGCGGATGTATCTCATCAACAGTATTGCCTTCTCTTCGTGGTGAAGGGTAGCATCCTGTACATCATCCAATGGAACCGGAAATGAATACTCAATGTTTTCACCTGGAACCAATACACTATAATACACTACTTGGTGTCTATAGTATAGCATGTTAGCTACATTATTTTTTACAATATCTTTAATACTAAAAGTCATGTTACTTCCTTATTGTGGAGCTCCAGTACGGAATCGAACCGTATTCCCAACTTTACAAGAGTTGACATCATCCAGATAAATGCTTCAAGAGCTTATTGTTATTAAATTGTTGTGTATCTTTCTGTGGCAATTAGCACACACGATAACACACTTTTGTATTTCTTCCAGTAACACCCCCCATCCACATTTCGTGGCAGCGCTGCTAATGTTGAATTTTTTTTGTGTCGGATCTAAGTGGTGGAAATCTAAGCAACACAATTCATCTTCACCACAACACACACACCCTGATTGCATCTTCAACGACGTTATGTATGCCTGGCGTTGTTTTGCATACGAATATCGCATGTTGTGATATTTCTTTGGGTTTTTAGCCCTGGATCCTTTGGTGCTTACATCAGCACACGATTTACAACTAGATTGGTACCCATCCTTCATTCTAACAGCTTTGTAGAATTCAGTTAACGGTTTATCACTATCACACTTAGTACATTTTTTCATGCCCATATTTACGAGTCGAACCATCACCCACAAATACAAATCCATTGTGAGCCTTAGACTGGAGTCGAACCAGCAACATCTAAATTACGAAATTAGAGCTCTACCATTGGAGCTACTAAGGCTTATTATCACACCACATATACCAACCGTCATTATCAAAATGTAGGTTAGGATGTAGTGAGCTTAAAGGTTCCTTTTTCATAACGATTATGGAACCACATTCCGCAACACCATGTTCGATTACTCGTCTGTGTTGCTTGTTTATTTTTGAAATTATCCGTATTTTCTTTTTCATATATCCGTATATAGTGAAAACCGTTTCCGACTTTGATTAACGAGTGTTTGGCACGGTAAAACACCTTTCAGACTTCACTCGAGTACTTGCGATGCCACAGGCGTACTAACCTGCCTTATAATCCTTACTATAAAAGGTTGCGTCTATCTTCCGCACAAGGTTGCGGTGGGAATGTTCGTAGTAGCTTAGGCTACGATCTAGGCTCCTTTAAGTTGACCGCGTGTTACACATCATCAACCCATCCTCGTGCATGTTGTTCTTATTGGTGGAGCTGGGGGGATTCGAACCCCCGACCCTCTACTTGCAAGGCAGATGCTCGTTCCAGCTGAGCTACAACCCCAATATTACTTCCAACTTGCTTTGTCTCTCCGCACTTTATAGGTTATTATACCTAGGCACAGTGCGACAGAGCCAGCAAATAAAACTATTCCAAAAACGTATATCCAAGTTAAATCCATCTATTCCTCATTTAGTGCTTTAATGTGTCCATCTTCGATGCTACCACCAAAGTTTAATTGTGGACATATTTTATCGTGAATGGCTTGATAGTATTGTACTATAATCCAGTCGTCCATGTCAAGCTTATCATAAGCTTTGTTAACAGTTGCTCGTATTGCTTCACCACTTTCTGTATCAGCAAAAAACCAAAACACAACTATAAGTGCGCCTGTTATCCAGATTGCTGATCCAATAACCATCGCTAAGTTGGGGATGATATACTCACCGCCATGCATAATAGCCATCATCACTTGTAGTGGTGGTGTACCGATGCACATCGTAACCAAGGATCCAAGGAACACATATCCAGCAATTAAGACCACCCCAAACATCACACGTCGCATGAATGGGCATAAATTTGATGTCATGTGTATTTCCTCAAAGAAGACTCCATACAGTGCCAATCGATACCAGATACTACCTTTTTCTATATTAATCATTTTTGCTCTTTTATTGTTTCAAATCGTTCAAATTCCCACCCTTCATATTCGTAACCATCATACATCCGATCTTGCATAAAGTGGTGTATTTCGGTTCTGAATTGTTTGGTGGACCTATCCATTTTTAAAATAGCTTCGATTCTGTCATGTTGAGAACTATTGTCCGCGAATAAGTCAGTTTGGGCTTTGGCTGGTTTCTTTTCATACCAGTAACCTTGCTTGACTCGTTCGGTCGCAATTTGAGCCAACACCTTAAAGTAATCTTCGTTACCCCGCAGCAAAAAATATGCTGGGTAATCTTTTTCTTTGAGTACCATCAGTGTTGGATCTGTTATCCGAAGTGCCATAATCTGTTTCCTATCAAAAAAACATATTATACTATACTTCGTTTTTTATTTCAATCCACATTTTTAAAGAGCATAAAAAAACCCCAGGTCATTTCTGAGCTGAGGTTTTTTATTTTAAAACTAGTTATTACTACAATTAAAATCCAAACTCAGCCCACTCGTGCTTTGTGGCAATATTAATTGCCACTGCATTCGCGGTATTCGTTGTGGTGTTCTTAATTGTTTTCATAATAGTCTCAAAAAGTGTTAAAGATGTAAGTATATATGCTGGTCCCCTAAAGGGCAACAATTATTTGTATTTTTTTACACCATAAAACTCTTTACGAGTGTTGATCCAGCGTAATACGCTACCTTTGGTGATGCCGATTTTATCAGCAATTTCTTGAGCATCGAAAGGTTCTTGACCATCGTTAGTCTGTTCTTTAGCAATTCGCTCCATTTCTTTGCCAGCTCCAGCATACCCACCTTGCTTTTCAACCCAAGCTTTTGCAGCACCACTACCAGCACTCAGAGCTTTCCCTTTACGAGCATCGGACGCTTCTTTGTCATCGTGTCGTGATGCTAATTTTTGATTGAAGTCTTTTGTTGTGCTTTTGTCACCACTATCCTGTGCATTTTCTTTTGCAATTTTTATTTGCTCGTTAATTGCAGCGATCTTATCAACGAATCCACGGAACTTATTTTGTAGGTGATGTGGAACTTCTGATTTGCTTTTGATGCTGTTATCCCGTCTGAAAGCGGAATACTTTGATCGTGCATCACCCAATTCTTGTTCTAATTGTGCTACTGTTTTTGCTGCTTCTGTTAATGGTTTTATTTCGGATAGTCTCATGTTAATCTAATCTCATATTCGGTTGTTGCTGCTGCTAGCGATGGGAATACATCAGCTTCCACAAATGTTGTTACCCCTGCCTGTCCAGTGATACGTACATCGTACGATAGTGTTGATTCAATCGCATTTGTAGTAGAACCCACTTGTATGATAGATCCAGCCTCTACGGATAACACTTCGTATGTGTTACATATCGATGGTTTGATAACCCACACTAGTTGCTTTGGATCGTATAGATAATTGATTGTGCCTGCCATGTGCAAGTTCTCCTTGTGTATTTGCTTGTATTTATAGGTAACACAAAAAAACCGACATAAGCCGGCTTCTTTGTGTTACTGGTGGTTACACCATTGTTACTTTACTGACATATCCAAGTCAAGCGCTTTTAAGTTCTTTAACATTTGACTGGTTACGACTGTGTCCATATCACTGCTACTACCAAGTTGTCCTTTGGCGTTACCACTATACACTACTGTTGTTGGTACTTTACGTTTGGCGAATGCTTCTGCGTTGTCCTTATTCATTTGGACGATTGCATCTGTTTTCAGCTTCAACCCGTTATCTGCTAAGATTTTAAGCTTACGACTCTTTGCTTCCGCTTGAGCAGTAACAACTGTCGCTTTAGCGTCCACCTGTGCCTTTTCAAGTAAGATGTCAGCAGTTTTCTTGTCGATTTCCGCTTGTTCTTTTAATTGGTTGGCAACTGTGATTGTTAGCTGTTTAGCTGTTTCCGCTTTAGTTGTTTGTTCGATTTGATCAGCTCTCCAAACAGCTTGTCTTTCAGCTACTTCGCGATCACCTTTGGCGATTGCTAACAACTTCTGTTCTTCTTCTTGGATTCGACTCTCACGAGCGATGGCACGGTCAGCAGAAGCTTTTTGTTTTTTCTGCATTCGAGTGATAAACTCACTATTAGGATCCATGTTGGGAATACGAGCTTCGATAACAGACACACCATAATTGGTAAACGCTTGTTTCTTACGAACTGGTGTCACACCATCAGCTTCCATAACCTTAACAACTTTGAAAATGACTTTTTTGTTATCTTCGTAATCGTCTTGCTTGTCACCTTTAGATGCGTTTGCGGAACTTTTGGTTGATTGTGTTTTATCAGCAACAACGAACTCTTCACGACGAACCAAGTATATACCGTTATTCATTTGGTTTTCGAACTCGGTAGCGAATTCTGTACGAGCACCAGCAAAGTATTCTTCGGCACTCATTAATGATGCGGTAGCTTGCAACGTCTCTTTAAATGCAGGAATTAGTGCAGTACGTAAGAAGTTAGCTGGGTTTCGATATTCGTGTGCTAAATGCAAAAATGTTTCTTTATCGGTTGGTAGTCTAAAACGTACAGAAGCGGAAGCATCAGCATCTACGTTGTCCAAGAATACGATATTTTGTGGTAGTAAGTTGGCACTAATAGCATTTTCGTTTTGTGAAATTTGATCTGCATTGCCAGCACCAGTGTTGTTAGCTGCTTGAACAGATACAGCTTTTTTCCAAGGTTCAATCTGACCACCACCATAATACGACCACCCAATACCATCAACCACACGTTCCTGGTTGAACATTGTTCTTACGTGATACATATGTGTCGGTTGAGCATAAAACAACATGAAGTTGAATACGAAAACTGATAATGAAAGTGAACCCAAACCAAATAACGCTGAACCAGACCAGGCTGGTAGCGGAAACACTTCTGATTCCAACAAGGCTTCGATTTTTTCGTCATCGTACCCCCGCTCTTTGCCAGTAGCTCGCATTTTCGCTAAGTTGTTGTTGTGGATGCGTTTCCAGACGGAAACACCAATGATAGCCGCAAAACAAACTATCGTTAAAAATAATGACATATGTAAATCTCCAAAGTTAAAATTAAAATTACATCTTACATAAGATGTTAACCATATTATACTATGGAACTTAGATATATCAACCTATTCTTTTTCTGGTTGTTGAAATAGCTGCTCTACTTGATATAGATAGGCTTCATCAGAATCGGTAGCCCGTTTGAATACTGCTTCTTGTTCGGCAGTAAGTGGAGCTTCTTGTCGAAGCCCCAACTCTGATAATGCTTTTGTTACTTTTGCGTTTGATGTAGTCATAATAGGTCAGCAATAACTGCGATGCGAAGATTATCGATTGCTACACCAATTTGCTTACCTTCCAACGTATGATTGGCCGGTAGCGAACGAAACGATATAAATCTGATGAGGTTGTGTCCTTGTATAACGCGATCGTATATCAACGCCCCTGATGGATTCACTACACTAATGGCGGTTGAAATATCGTAGAGCAATTCAGAAGTTTTTATTGTTTTTAAAAATCCCAATACAGCCTCTGGTGTTACATCGTTGCTCACCAATTGCATAGCATGTTGAAATGCTAGCACATCTCTGATTACTGATGATGGTGCTCGTAGCTTTGTTAATGCGTCAGAAGCATCCAGCATCGGTCCAAATAATATCATCATTCGGATGGCGGTGCTGCAATTTCTGAGTGTTGCCGATCTAAACGATTTTCCATTTGCTACCAGAGTTTTTGTTAGCCCTGGTATGATAACATTCAATGCTCCACATCGATGGAGTATCCAAAAAAACTCCATTGCATTTGGTAGCTCGATTGCTTTAGCTGTTTCAGCCCACACACGTTCGGGTACCAAATGATCCACTTCACCGTTTGTGGTCATTGTTGTCATCAATTGCATTGTTTGTCTGGTTACATTGAACCCATACTTAGCGTTGAATCTAGCTATTCGCAACAATCGTACTGGATCATCCGCGAAATGCTCGGATGTGTGTTTTAGTGTTTTGTTAACAAGATCTTGCAACCCACCACATGGATCGATCACTTTGGTAACATCATGTGTTGTTTTGAACTGATCCCAATCAGATAGCAATACTGCCATTGAGTTAATAGTTAGGTCACGGCGTAGTAGATCTTCGGCTAAGGTAACGGTGGGATTGAAGTTCGTTTCGAACCCATTGTAACCGTTACCGTTTTTCCGCTCGGTTCTAGCTAATGCGTATTCATCGCCATTGGGGCATAAGAATACGGGAAAGTCCGCTCCAACTTGCTTGTAGCCTAACGACTCCATCTCTTCGGGCGTTGAACCGACAACAACATAATCGATATCGTTTACTGGTTGGTTTAGTAAGGTGTCTCTAACGGCACCACCAACTACATATATTAACATTATTTAATTCTCGTGTGTGGTTGTAATTTTGTGATGATACTACCTTTTACGGTGGATATCAACATCAGGCACACACCAATCATTGTTCCGTTTTGATTTACCATCGTATGGAACAGCGTATCCCCTCTCCAACATCCGTTGACCAACATTTACACCACCAATATACACATCACCAACAATTCTACCAGCGTAAGCACCATATTCAAGGTTTTTTACTGTCATTGTTCCGCCATGTCTGGAGTGTAGTAATCGCAGATACGCTGTAGCCGCTCTTGCTCGCTTAGCTTCCAGTCTGCACTTTGCTCGTCCTAGCTTTCCGGTGACCACATAACTGGCAGCTGGATTTTCTGGAGTATCGATTCCGCGTATACGGACACTAACTTTATTCAGTGGTGCTGGTAACGATAAATTTGTTACAATGGTGTCTCCATCATACACCCGAATAATGGGTAGAATCAGCTCTCCACTATCAGCTTGCGCTGTGTGGGTAATCCCGAAAAGTATAGCGATTAATATTAAATGTTTCATCATGCGATTTTAAATATGGTCTTGTTAAGTGGTGTTTTTCCGACAGCGGTATATTTTCTACCATGGGGTAGTGTTCCTTCTTTGCGATCGCCACCCAATTCGCGAACTCGAAACCCGTCGTTGTTTCTAGCAATAACTTGAAATTGTTTACCACTAGGGGAGTGAAGAACATCACCTTTATTTGGTTCACCGTCTTGTGATTGTGTCCCAGTTTGTTTGGCGTGATCTGCATCCATTTTGCGTTGGAAGTTAGCTGAATCTTGGGTAATTGATTGTTTGTCAGCTTTTTGTTTGTTGAGATCGTGGCGAAGTTGTAAGTCGCTGTGATCATATTCGATTAAAAATTGCTTGAAAGATAGTGATTCATTGTCCATTGGTATTGTCCTTGATTTATCGCTCAATTGGAGCGTTGGTCTCGATTTATTAACCCAAATATAACGAAAAAACTTCACGTGGTAACATTATCTGCTTCCACGTGAAGTTTTTGTTGTTCGTGTTAATGCTCGGCAATAACAATGAAGGCATCGTAAGTTTATATACTTGGTGTAGTATTTATCACAATGCTCGAAGTTCGTCCCGTAAAACTTCTGCTGCTTCTCTAGCTATATTGATGTCGGGTTCGATTTCTTCTCGCTCCTCCAACGCTAGTAATAGTTCGTCGGTTAGTTCCAAAACATGGATTAGGAATTCGTTTCGTCCTTGCATACGTTTAATTCTCCGTTGAGTATGAGGTAATTTTGTAAATCATGATGTATGTATGGTTGGGGATTGTTAGAAGTTGGATTTGGGTTATCCGTAACCCACCCTTCCCAGTCTTGTTTTGAGTATCCAGCTGCACCAACACCACCACTGGCATTGGCACAACCAAGACATCCACACGCACCCGATTCGCACCATCTGTACCGCCAATCCATTGGCATTGCACTCATAATTGATGATAGCTCCATTACTATCCTAGTAAAATTTCTTGACCAGATGATGTTACAGGAACGATTACCATTTGGTCCCCTTCCTTGCACATTTTCGATCCGTGGTCGGATGCGATGGATTCAGATAAAAACTGTCCACCCATTAGTTGTCCGTTAATTTTTGCTGCGTAGTACTGAGTTGCCCCAGACATTTGATCTATGTCGTTGTTCATGATTTTAGTCCCATAAATGTATATTTGTTGTTACTGTATCGAATACACCATCGAGCATTTGAATAATAGGAAACACTTCTGTATCCCAATCCAAACCACCACGATCTGATCCGATTTTCGGCAATTGTACGTCAATACCATATTGTTCAGCAAACTCATAAACACTCATAAGTGCTGTTCTGATTGCACTGGGTGACGCATATTTCTTTTGATCTGTACCACACTCATCTTGAGTATAACAATTGGCAACATATAATAGATCACCAACTTCAATGGTATCCACCATTCCTAAAGTTGATTTACTGTCCATATATACTTCGTATATGATGGGCCATTTGTTTTTAATTGCTAATGCAACACCTGATCCCATTTTTTTCTGACAGTTTACACCGTGCGCTACGATTCCAGTTGTTGCAGTTGTGATATCTTTATGTATCTCGTTAATCATTGTTGGTTACCTTGTAATTTAAAATTTATACCATATAAACATTTACATTCGGCCGGTGGACAGCAGTCTGTATCTTCGCACATGCCACACATCGGACATTTGCCGATTACTTTGTGGTTGTTTAGTAGTGCTTGTTCTTTCGTAAAACACGTTTGTTTGCGAGCTCCACTCAACACTGGGTGTGAAAATAAACCCAATCCTGCAAACTCCCATCCATGGCTCAGTAATAACTCATCATCTTGATCTTTTACAACACGGTTGGTGCTTGATATCCGAGAGTCTAAGAACGATACCTCATCTTGTGTGTGATTTTTCATTGTGGCTCCATCAAGCTTGGTATTGATTTTTCTGTCTTTGTTGGTGAGTGAACCATACCTTGGAATGCGATAATACGCTCCCCTACAGAGAACACTGACAACGCACCGTTGCATTGCCAACCTTGCTGAATCATCGCTTCACACACATCAGCCACATACGAAGGCGTACCTTCAATTATTTTATAATGTTCACTCATAGGTACAGTTGAGGCTCTCTGCCTTTTAAATCGTTTAGTGTGATCAATGGTAAGCTCATAAAAATATGATACAATGGATTTGATGTGGTGATACTTCCAGCATCATGTTCAAATCCACATTCTTTGATTTGGTTCGTTTGTAAATCAACAACCAACAACGATTGTTCAACCATTCTAGCGATACGTGATTCGTTTGATATTGACGTTAAATCGTCGTGTGATAGTGCTACGCGATACATTCTGTTCTCAAATATAAAGGCATACATTAACAGTTCATTCACCCCATTTTCTCCTGTATTATCTGTTTGATGATAGGTCCAGCGATTTGTCCATCCACTTGATCCGGAAAGGCTTTGTTTAACGCACCCATCGTTCTACCCATCAACTTCATGGAGATTTCCGATGATGATAAACTAGATAACAATCCCGACGCGAATTCAGTAATCACTTCTTCTGATATTGTAGCTGGAATATATTGCTCGTACAACGCAACTTCATTTATTTCAGCATCAGTCAGCGGACGATATGTTTGATTGTCTCGAACGCCCTTAATGAATTTCTTGACAACCTTCATAACTTCATCGTCAGTTGACTCACGATTACCATCATTCTTACCTAAGATGGCAGCTTCGCCGTACAGTGTTGTTAATGTTGTTGCGGCAGCTTTATTTCGGTCCTTACGGAATTGCAATCGATCTGCAGCTATTTGTGATAATAATGACATATTGTTGTTCCTATTTGTGTGATTTTAGATTGCGCAATGTTATTGTCGCATCAGTATCAAGTGTGTTTTCGTCATGGACGCTTTTTTTTGGCTTTTGCTCTGGTTGTATCTCTCGCTTGGGAAACATTTCTCTCCACCGTTTTTTGATTCGTGAGTTCGCTATGGCTACGTCATCATGCCATTCAAAATCAAAAAATATCACCAAAGATGTGACTAATCCAATTACCAATCCTATCATGGCAATTATGATTTCGGGTTGTGTAAACCCTGATATCACTGTAAGCCTGTCGATATCCTTCGGGTTGTGTGGCACACTAACAACCAAACTGATAAATTGCCATCCAAAACTAATCCAGTACCCTATCACCGGAAAATGTCTACATTCGTTGTGATTTGACAATGCTACTATTGTGAACGTAATAGTAGTGAGAAAGATCATACATATAAAAAAAGTTAATATCATAATGTGTTAGTTGTGTTGAATCTAGTAGTACGAACTTCTTCCAATGTTGTAGTTCGCAATATTTTACCATTTAGGTACACAGGAGTGAGCATTTGTTCATCCATTGTTTTTGCCCCAATACAATCTGTTGTAAATTTACCTGCATCCGAACGGTATAACATTAATTGTCCACGTTTCGAGCGTTTACCGGTATCGGTAATCGGATCTTTGAATACATCGACCCACTCACCATTGATAAATGCAGCACTTGCTTTATATGCCCATCTGCCAGTATCTCGATCCAGTTGTTGTAATAACGCACCACCCTGTCCAAATAATACATTTTCCGCACTGAACTTGTATCCAACCATCTTCGATAATATAGCATCAATGCTTTTGGTTGTAATGCCATCACCTTGCAACACTCGAACATGTTTTAGTACTTTATAGCCTTTGGTATTACGGATGTAACCGAATGCGGATTCAAGCAACAACATAATTTTTGTTACCACGGTTGCTGGATCACCACTATCAGGTCTGATAACTAGCCACCCATCACACTCAATAACCAATTCTTTCAGCTCATCACCCCAGATATGTTCAACTGCATTGAAAATATCGTACGAGTCGGATACCACAGAGAATGCGAAGAACTTGTCTCCATATTGCTTCAACATATTGCGATATGCTTCTGTCTCCCGTCCCTTGCCCCATGTAGTAATTGAACTGTGTTCGGATGCTGGTACAGATTTTCCTGACATCTCATGCGAATATTGTCTATTTGCGTGAACTATACCTGGTACATTATCAGATCCTTTGAAATTTACCAAGTGTGCAGCTCCACCAATCATGGCACTTTCCAGTGAACTAACACCACGCGATCCGAAGTCATGCAACATAAAATCGATAGCATCTTCCTGTTCTTGTCCGGTTAAGTCGGATGTTGATTTCATGTAACTCGTAATTACTTTTCTGGTGGTCCAGCTGTTGGTTGCTACTGTAGTTGGATACCACACACCACGTAATATCGATGGTTCGACGTGTGATGGTAACCAAAAGCATTTCGGATCAGTATTAACGATAGTAACCAGTGCATTGCTTACCGGTACAACAGTACCTTCCGCCACCGACTTGATTTTTAACGGTAAGTAACCGTTGTGCTCTTTTAATATGTGTTGCCATCCTTCTTTGTTGAATGGTTCACCATGAGCAGGCCAGAACAATTCCGCTTCGTCAATCATTTCTTGTGTGATTGGTTTGCTCATGTATTCTTGTAAGAACATCTGCAATCCGAAGAATACCGTTTCATCGTATACCCCACCACGCGATTCAATATAGCAGTGAACATACTCAATACCAGGGGGATACTGCAACCAATGGCTCGCTTTATATGAATCTGTGTTTAGTAAAATGTTAAAAACTGCGTGTTGTAAAAAGTTCATTATAGAAATCCTCTATGTTTGCGTGGGATATCGTCTATCGATATCCCTTGTGCGTTAAAAATAAAAAGCATCACCTGTAACTGCAATGCTCGACAACTGGTTTTGTTAGTCACCAATGAAAGCATTGACGATGTTGGTTGAGTTTAGTGCCGTTGTTACTATATCCAATATATCTTCCGCAGTATTACCCTCTTGTTTCAATTGCCAAATAGCAACTTGTATGTGTTCGGTTGGTGTTCCGTTGTTTTTTATCCGATTGGCTCGATTCGATATAATGTTAATATTATCCATTGTATATCCGTTTTCGGGTATGAGTCTATCAGTGGACGGAGAATTATCCGTCATTACTCCTTCGATTTTATCATATACTATCGGTATATGAAGTACCGGACATAGATGCACTGTTCCATATATTGTTCTAAATTCTTCTTTTGTCAACAAAAACAAAACATTCTTTTTTTTTGCCCGTTGTTTAATTTCATTGTATATTTCACGGGATCTATTAAACACCCTATTGTGGGTAACACGAATATCACGAGCAACCTTACAACAAATTGGACAGCTATTGTCTTTTGTGTAAAATAATACTTTTCCGTGTTTTTTACAGATGTGGCGATAATATGTGGCATTGCGTTGTTTTGCTTCCACTAACGTTTCAGCTACATCGTCTGTCGTTTGATATAATATATCCCACCGTTGTTTAAAGTTTATCATTTCCATGTGTGGTCTCCTGGAAGAGATAATGCTCTCTTCCAGGTTATTTATTACAACCGTCCCAACATATCAAAAATAATATCGTAGTGATCTTCAAACAATTGATCGCGCATTTCTTTAATTGTGGTAATCGGAATCCATTGTGCTTTTTCAGCATCATCGCTTCCTTTCACTTTTGGAAGTCCACCTGGTGGTAATTCGATACCGTAAGCATGTGTTATAGTTCTACCCCGTAAACTTCGGGCAGGGTGATCGTACACCTCTTGTATTTTGATATTCCCCCGTAATATAGGATCGGGCACCTTAATTTTAGTCTCTTCTCTTAATTCCCGTAACATAGCATCAATGAGAGTCTCGTTTGGATTTACAAACCCCCCGACAATAGCCCACAATCCTTTTCCTGGAGCCGATCGCCGTTTTACCAATAACACGTGTCCTGATTGCACCACTACAGCATCAACTGTCACGAAGATTGGTTCATATGGAGCTACAGCCCAAGCGGATTTATATTTCTGTATAAATTCATATTCATATTTCAGTTGTTCGAAGATAGGTTTTAGCTTCCATGCCAACAAGTATTCGTGAATAGCTTTTGGTAATGTTGGCATAACTTGTTTGCTGAAAAAGTCTGTTGAGTGTTCAAACAAAGCGACACGGATGTCAGTTGCGTGCAAGTCGTTGATATTAGGAACCTCAACATGCTTCCATTGAGGAAACATTTTTAAGTAGAATGATGTGTCATCTTTAGTGTGACCGATCATTCCGATGTGGCTTCCTTCGGTGCTTAACGTTTCGACCATTTTTTGGACTTGTGTAACCCAACGTTGATTGTTGTAAGCATCATCCGCAATGGGTGCAAATTGTACTCTGAGTTTTTCGCTATGAGATAGCGAGTTGCTGATCATTTCCGCACGTTCTTGCCATGACCAAGGATTTTTGATTGTCTTTGGTTGAAATGACGATCCGATTAGTATTATAACATTTTTGGATTGTTGTAACGCAATTTTGATTGTTTCGATGTGTGCCAAGTGAGATGGCTGAAATCTACCAATGTACACGAGGTAGTCGTATTGTTCTTCTGTATTCATAGGAAATCCTCCTAGGTTATTGTTATGCGATGAGTCTATCTCATCGCTGTTATTTATGGACAGTACAGGCCATAGCCAAATTGTACGTTAAGACCCTCATTCCAAAACCCATTAATAGGTGGTGGCGGATCAAATGCTGCAAATGCTGGATCAGCAATTGCAATGTCTTGAGCCATTATATACTCAAGATCGGGTAATGACAACTGCACAAACCACAACCACAGGTCGATAAAGTGTCTAAATCTATCGTCTTCGTTGAAGTAGTACACATCATTACCATCATACATATAATGTCCTTTGATGAAATTATCAACAAGAGGACAATCCAAATCAACTAATATATCATACGTTTCTTGATATGTGAATGGTTTGTCATACTCTGTTGCAATTCGATACAATTTATCCACTCGCCAGTCCCGTGCGACTTCGGTATAATCCTCGTTGTGATTGAAGGATATTCCAGTCATCTTGCATGATGCTTTGTATGCTTTTTGTATATCATCCACCGTTTTGTTGGTTCTGATACCAAAGTTGGTTGTTTGACTGTGACCATCACTGGACCAATCTCCAAGCACCAATAGCATATCGTGTTGATCTACCTTACTCATACTGACCTACCGGATAACATTGTTTAGAATCTTTACAGGCATATAGCATCCCCGATGAATGTGTTACTAATTTAATTGGTTTAAAAATTATTGGTGCTTCGTCTTTTAGTGATGGGTCGCTTGTTGCTATTTGTCCATCATCACCTTTAAACAGATATATTGGTGTTTTGCTTCGTATGCGATTGCTTAGGTATTCGGTTTTAAACCGTCTACCTTTGGTGTTCACTTGTTTTAGTGTTTGGACTGCATCTTCTGATTTTGTTGAAGTTGAACTAGTGACACTGATGTTATCACCGACAAACGAAAAGAACATAAATGCTACGAATATCCCAACAAACAAACTTTCGGTAAATATCCAAACCACCACGAAGATGACACAAGTAACCAACACAAAACCTGTGTTTACTGAAGAGCTATCATCACTATCGGTGGTTTGTTCCACCACTTCCGATATGTCAGCCTTAACGTCTGGTCGTAATTTGCTCATGTCTGCTTTCACATCAGCTTTGATGGCATTCAATTCCCGCTTCGTGTCATCTTGGATGGTTTTTATATCTTGTGTTATAGCGATTGGTGTTTCCGGTATGACAGCATCCATGTGAATATTCGCAGCAGCCCACCCAACGAACACACCAGTTCCGATAACGTACAGTATCAATGGCATATCCAACTCCAGTAAGAAATCAAAAAACATAGTGCCAACAATTAATGCAAAGTACAGCAGAATCATAGTTCCCATCATTTCACCCGATAACAAGTATCAACATCAATGGCATCACACGCATATAGTGTTCCATCTGAGTGTTGTTTTAGTGTAACTTCTTTGTGACTGCGTTTTTTATTTGGTAGGTACTCACGGACAATATTCTCTTTTGATTTGAATACGGGAGGATTACTAGTTGTACCTTTACGCTCTTCCATTTCCTTCACCGCAGGGATAACGATTGATGCTAATATACCGATGATTGTTACCACAATCATCATCTCAATTAATGTGAAGCCTTTTTGTTTCATAATATTCTCTTTATTGTTAATAAAATTGGGATTCGTCCCATTAGAAAACTGAATTATACTCGATACGTGCACGTGCATGCTACGAAAATACCATCCAGGCGAAGTATGCGTTCGTTATCACGTAAGACAAACCCACCGACATAACCAGAAATACGATAACAAATAGCACAGGCAATACACCTTGTATGCTCAATGATGCTATTCGTTCGTATCTACCACCATACTTGCCTATGAACCCATTTCGGTAATCATTAAATAGGGTAGCCCACCAGACAACTAGGAATCCATTAACGATTCCTAGAACCAATACCATAAGGAACAATAATGTATTCATTATAACAACTGCATGAAGTCTTCAACTGTAATGATCTTTTTGCTTAGATCTCTGGCTTTCTTTAGTTTACCACTCGCACCGTTCACATCAACGGTCACAACGAGATCGGTGGTTTTGCTAACACCACTCTGTACTGTACCACCTTTCGACTCCACAGCAGCTTGAAGTGGTTTATCACGAAAGCCGGTGAAGCATATTTTCATCCCAGCTAATTTAGCATCGGTTGGTGTTGCACTTTCAAGTGTTACCAGATGCTTAACGATGGGGAAAAAGTCATTGAATGCGTTTATAGCGGCCATGGCGCCCGTAGCGGTGATGGTATCAAAGCCATCCAACGATTTGATCGATGATATTGATTGGTTGGTGGTAAAGTTACCACCAACTGCTAGCTCAACCTTACGCATCTTTCGTATACCAATTCCACGTTGATTTGAGTGTGCACCTACTAGCTTGTGTAGTGTAATACCATTTAACTTTTCGTGAATGCTTTTGAATACTTTTTTCCCATTCTCACCCAGCACACCAACCAATTCAGCTTCGGTCATTGTTAGTATCGATTCGGGTGTGTCAATTTTGCTATCAACTAATTTCGTTACATTGCCCATACCAAGAAACGCAATATCTAGTTTATCAAAGAAATCATATAACTGCTTGATTAATATGATGGAATGGTTGCTAATGTCGACTACCTTTGCATCCACACCGTCCCCTTTGTCTGTGGTAGACCAGGTCCAAACGCCGAACTGATCCATTTGATCATTGAACCACAAGTTGTATTCGTCATCAGACATTTCGTCGGTCTGTCCCAAAATCTTTGTTACATTAGGAACCACATCCCCCATACGAGAGATTGCCACTTTTGTGCCTGGTCTGATTTTGTTTTCTAGTAAGTATTTGGCGTTTAGGGCTGTAGCATGAACGATAGTAACACCGACCAGATTAACAGGTTTAACGTGAAATCGTGGTTTTATGAATCCGTGTTTGGATAATCTCAGTTCAATCCAAGTAACTTCCGTTTCTGCGTAATTATCAGCATCTGTCGTTTTGTACTTAAATGAATATGATGGATTGAGGGCAGCAGCATTTGGACTGAGTCTCACACGCTCTAATTCGTCATCAACATCAACAACAATACCATCGATTTCATATTCAGCTTTCTCTTTTCGTTCTGTTAGGTATGCAATTAAGTCTGGATCATTCAGATCCCTACCCATCCGCGTTGCCAGAACGGGAACTTTAAAGCCGTACTCCATTAGAGTATACAGCATTGCTGTTTTACTAAGAGTAACACCAACGATTTGGTATGATACGAATTTGAGAAATGAATACACGATATCCGGATTTGTTTTTGAATTCATCAACCCTGCAACCATATTGCGAGCGTTTTTGTATTCTAAGCCCTGACGAGTAAACACTTTAGTTTTCAGGACATCAAACCCTTCTTTTGTTAGAATGATTTCACCACGAATAGCCAACGATGTTGGGTGTGGTATTGATTTTGGTACAATTTTTGATAGGTGACGAGAAATATCCGCACCTTCCGTACCATCCCCACGACTATAACCAATTTGAAACGGTTCATCGTTACCAGGATAGATTGCCATCGCACTAACACCGTCAAGTTTGTCGGTTATAACAAATCGTGATGTTGTTAATCGGTTATCAGAAACCCAAGCTTCTACATCATTCTCGAATATTTGGTTTAGACTGCCCATTTTATGTGGCAGTTTTACTTTACCACCACGGACAGCACTTCCAACCCCAGTAAAATATACGTGGTGAGGAACGGAGAGTTGCAATTTGCGGCGTAGGATGTCGTATTGTGTGTCTGTTAGTGTTAAATCACCATCAGTACTGTTGGCATATTCATCGTCGGCAGTCATTAGAATATCAATTAATTCCTGGGTTGAATGCTCTTCGATCAGTGTATCAATTAATTCGGTTGTGGATTTTGCTGCATCTGTGATAAAACTCATTGGTAACCCTTATTTGTGTAATTGAGTATATTATAGGTTAAAGTGTTGTTGTTGTCAACCAACCATTATAAATACACCATTATTAACTAATAGGAAATTATAATGACTCAACCAACAATAGCCGATTATCAAGTTGACTTAACAGAGAGCTTGAAAGGTAAGATAGATTTAAACGACATCAAAGATGTAAGTGCCCCCGGACCTGCAGATGGTGAAGCATTGGTGTGGAATAACACAAACGCGAAATGGGAGTCTAGCATTTCTGCACCAGGTACACATTACATAGAGGTGACTGGAGCAGGTGTTGGTACAGTATTACCAGGCGGTTGGTCTGTTGTACGTGATAGTGCAGGAGTATACACGATAACACACAACTTGGGCAATTCGACGTTGGGATATGCAATCATGCAAGCTGATGCTGTAGCTATTGCTCAGTCTAGTAGTATAACAGCTACGACTACTAATACGTTTACTATAACATTTAGTAGTGCAACTGATACTGATTTTGCTGGTCGTGTGATTACTTAACTCACAGCATTTTCGTAATTGGTCATGCTGTGGTCTGATATTGATGGAGTACCATCACCATTACCAAGTTGCGATAACTCCACTGGGTGGTGGTAATAGAAAGGAAATGCAAACGGTACCATTGGTACGATGTCATCCTCGTAACGGTATATTGTTATGGGAAATCGTACTGATGTATCTTCATTGTGTCGTTGTTTATTGTACACGAAGGTACGAGGACAAGCAAATCCAACATATTCAACAACCTCATATCCATCATGTTTTAATAACATTCCTACGATAAGTGCTAGTGCCGCTCCAAGTGAATGTCCAGTTAGCACTACAGGCTTGTCTTTGTATATGTGAGACTTCAAGTCTTCAGTGATCCGTACAGCGCCTTTGAGAAAACCAGAATGTGCCCAACCTAACACTGGATGGTACCAAGGAATAAAGCGCATGTCGCGTATAACATCCATAAATCCCAAACCGGAGATTAATTGGCCTCCTTCTGTTCCTCGTATTGCTATAACTTGCTGGTCTTTCTTTAGTTCCACTAACACTTCACACTCGTTTGTCGAGAAAGTGTATGCGTCGTAGCTACGTGCAGCTGCTCGTGCTAATTCTTTGTGTGTAATTTGTTCCATTGCTATACTCCTGATAAAAACGTATTTAGGATTCACCACCATAAATACCAGGACAAGCACGATAACAATGATGTTATCATTTACACGGAATGAGGAAGGAAATTCATGGCTGATAATCACGATAGACGCAATCAAAAAACTGTATGGGATATCTTGCCTGCGTTAGCTATGATAGGTAGCGTTATTACCGCATGGGTGAATCTAAACGGAGAGCTAACTCAAGTACAAATACAGCAAGAATATAGTGAGAAATTCAACTCGGTAAAGATCGAAGAGTTGCAAAAAGATCTAACAACAATAAAACAATCGATCGCACATATAAAAACTACCGATGCTGAGCTACAAGAGCAGTTATCGGATATGGAGCGTACCGTTACACACATATACTCAACCAACAAGAGATAAACAACGTGACTCGTATACTAATAATGCTACTACTGGTAGCATCGCTTCGACACGCGCATGCCGAAACGGTAATACACACTGCTCCGCCTGCTGAAAAACTAACAGCAACGCAGACGTTTAAATTGACAAACATATTTACCCGAAAAACAACAAAATGGGTATCAACAGGTGCAAAGATAACGGTGTTTATCCGTCCAATAAACTCAATCGAGCACAAACTTTTTGTTTTGCAGTGGTTAAACCTATCAAACTACCGATACAAAAAGTTATTACAACAAAATACGTTCTCTGGTATTTCATCAAGCGTAAAAACTATCATTTCCGATGAGCAAATGATGATTATAATTAAATCCACACCAAATTCAATTGGGTATGTGGGCGACTACATGGTATGGAATGATGATTCGGAAATTACTATTATTACTGCTGATTAGTTTTGTTCCGTTTGCTACACATGCACACGATCACGACACTAGAAGTTACATAGACAAACACTTTGATGTATCCGGATATGTTGGATATCAATTTGTATACGGATCACCCGAACCGGAACCGGTTGAAAGCAGTCCGGAAGTTGGACTGTTGATCAATTACGACATATCATCTGAGTGGATGGCTTTTACCCAATTCAGATTGGATACTGAGCACATGGAGCAATCAGTTGCATATGCATTTGTAGAGTACGACAGCGTGATAGCTGATGTCGTTCCAATAGAGCTAACAGCTGGTAAGTTACGACATCACTACGGATTATACAACAAAGACCGTTTAAACCCACGAACACGACCAGGAAATGTTGCTCCACAAGCAATGTACTGGGATCAATTGCGATATGCGTTGACAAGCGGTTGGGGTGTAGCAGTTGGAACATCATATGAAAATTGGTCGTTTAAATACACAATCACCACACCAATCGTGGTTGATAAGAAAGAAGAGTCTGTTATTTGGTTTTCTGGACGTCCGATAGAAGTAGAAACAAAATTTGGTGGTCATCAATTGATTAACATTGATTACATCAGAGACGACTGGAGGGTTGTTACGGCGATAACGCTACAAGATTGGGGGCATGGAGCAGCAGGTAAAAATTATATTGTATCACTGGGTGGTGAAAAACGTTTTGGTGATGTAACATTATCACTAGAAGGGATGGCGGTGATGAAGTACTTGAATACATCATACGGTATTTCTGCTACTGCTCAGTATGATGTGTCGGATTTGATATCTGTCCACGCAAATTATAACAGATACGAAGCCATCTTTAAGGATGATGCTATAGCTGCAATGCGTACACCACACACAATCATGTCAAACGATGCTAGTGTTGGAATTACGATACACCGCGACCAATGGGAAGTTAAAACAGAATATCACGTGGCTAAGGGAAGTATCTGGATTGATTACAAAACAGCATCCAACCCAGAATTTGCCGATTTGTGGCATTACGGAGCAGTGTCAGTAGTATACCACTTTTAGGACTGTATAACAGCTCCCCGTCCAGCTCCAGTCATTCCGTAGTGGGTGTCTATGTTAGAAAAATGGGGATCGGTATCCCCCTTTATGTTTCTTTTTCTTTTTCGCTTTCTTGTGTGAATATTAATTTTCGTGGTTTTGTATTCTTTTGATGATACCAATTCTTCAACTTTCATATGTCACCTATTCAAAAATGCACCAGGTGTACTACCTTGATGCGGACTTTGATTCCATCCAGCACTCAACTCGGGATCTGCTGGGTTTTTAGCTTTACGTTTTATCATGGCTCTCATTCGTTTGAGAACTTCTGCTTTAGTTGGTTCAGGAACTACCTCGTGCACTTTCATCCTGGTATTTATAACTCGACAGTCAACAGGTCGTTAAATTCTCCATTAACATCATGTTTCATGTATCCGAATGGGTTTGCTAGTATTCTAGTATTACCAATCATGTAGTCACTAGTTGAGTGCATGTGTCCGTGAACCCACACATCTGGTTCAGCGGCGAGTATTTCATCCACCAATACTGAAGCATATGCACCAGCTGTGTCAGCATTTCGCCACTCAGGCGCCGACGATTCATGTGATGGAGCGTGATGAGTAACAACCATAACGCTGTTGCCCATTTCTTTTTGTTTTGGAATTTCTTTGAATATAAAGTCTTTTGCATGAGTAAAGTCAACAAATGCATCTTCTGGACCAAATTTCCTACGCCACGGCTCACTTTTCGGGCCTGTTCGTATCAGTTTGAAATCATTCATACCAGTTTTTGCATACCACATTGACATCGGATTTCCACCATCGAAATCAGTCCACAACGTGGCACACACGAATGCAACACCATCAACGATAACAGTATCTTTATCTACCACACTAACATTGCTCAATGATTTTAATTTGTCTTGCAATATGCTCAACGTTAATGGAAATTTACCACGGTAGTGCTCATGGTTTCCCATTATATATATTATGTGTTTAAATCTGTTGCTCATTTTGGTAAAAAATCCAACATACACATCCGGTTGGTGCGCTATCCCAATATCACCCGCCAACACCAACGTGGTGTTCTGTTCATCTTCACCAACCGCCACATCCAATTCTCCAAATTCAAGATGGAGGTCACTCATTATTCGTATTTTCACCAATGTTACCAATGTTAAAATTGTTACCCAGTCGCATAAAACGCATCTGGGTGTTTGTTTTTCTTTTTCATATTTTCCGTATGTGGAATTATTCGTAAGTTTGATATGGTATGCAATCCACTCACGAGTTTTCCGTTAATGGGATAGTAATGATCCACGGAGTGTATCATTAAAGTGGCTGTTGATATCGTTTTGGCTAACGCATACGTATCACGGATCCACACCCGCTCGAGTGGTGTCATCCAATTAGGTGTTGCTCTTTTTTGTTGTTGATATCGTTTCGACATGCAAGCAACACACCGATTGCATTTTATGTATCGTATCCCGCTGTGTCCGTTTCGACAGGGTTTACCTTGGTATTGCGTGACTGATTGTGTCATTTTAATCTAGCTCGTTGTACATGCATGTAGTCACGATTCGTGGCACGTCCAAGAGATGTCCATTGTTCATCTTCCCAGATTTTCCACCACTCGTCGTACATTGGATTTGCAAAATTGGCACGTTGACTTCCCCACTTTAACTGATTTCTGGCACTATCCCAATCGATAGCAATACCCCAAGAGTGCATGGAGTAGTTGTTACCACCACGCATCTTACGAACATTCAAACATCCAGCCCAAAGATCCATACCCAAATCGATGTATTGTTCGGATCCGTAATGATCCAGAACTCGATCTAACACACGAACGATACTATCAGCAACCTTTTCGTGACAAGTAAATCTGTTGATTTTTGTGTCAGTATCCCAAGCCAGACGTACAGCATGTGGCAAATCAACTTTTACTTGATTTGTACCCACTTCTCCGTAATATTTTACTAGGTCTTTGTAATTTTGTAAAGGAATATCCGATATAATACCAGGTGCTGGAACATTAACATCACCATCACGCCAAATTTGTTCTGGTTTATCATGTTTGATTAAATACTTTAGTTGATCCAATGCGTATAATGTTTGTGGTCCCATGTATCCATCTATTGGTCCTCCATTGAATCCTTCAATAAAAGCATACAACTGGATGAAACACACGATTTTGCGTTGATCCTTCCAAGGTAATGGGATTTGTGGAACGTGATCCAATGCTGCCATTGTTTTTGCACCAGCATCACCATCAACGATCAAGTTCTGAGCGCAATGCTTATTCATACCAGTTTGTACTGTTTGTATTGTTTCTATATTCATGTATTCACCTCGATGTAATATCGTTGTTTAATTATATTGTCTTATACACCAAGAATCAAACGCTTACTAACGGTCATTCTGCGAAAGAGAGGCAATTATATCCATGGTAGTTTTGTAACTTGCGATGTCATTGTACATATTTGGTGGGATCTTGAGTATCTGCTCATCAAATGTAATCATATCTTCCAACAAATCAGATGTTGGGAGTAACTCTTTGTTACGTGCTGCCAGGAAGGCGGGATCATCATGGAGAAGTTTTACCAGCACATAAATTAGGTCAACATTAAGTGAATTATCCTTATTTTGTTGATAGTAAATCATCAACTCGATTGGATATTTTTTAATTAACAAATTGGCCAAGAATTCGTGACTAATAATGATGGTATCTTTGTCTTTGGTTTTTGAGTCATCACACATACCACCACTCAACAGCGGTGACAAGGAAAAGTGATCGCCTGTCTCGATTATCACCGTATCTTTGATCAGTTCCAACATATCCGTTACAAAATCATCTGGAATGTCAATTTGTGCAGAAATATTATCGGGCAATGTGGTTGGTATATAAGTCATGTGCTTTATCCAGTTAGTTATCAATGCGTAAATGATACCCTATTGCGATCCAATTATCAACTATTAATACGTTGATACATCTCGATAAAGTCTGTCGGACTGGTTTGTCCAGCAATCATACTGTCTAATTGTGTTGTCACATATGCTTTTAAGCTACCATTGAATTCCGGTAAATCATACAGTCGTACTACGTCATATCGCAACCGAGCGATGTCATTGAGGGTTTTTATCTGTTTCTTCATTTTGTTTCCGTGACCTGTATACAGGGTGTAATACACATTCAGTGTGAGAGCATATTGTGTGTGTGCGTTTTGATAGACCAAAGATTATACCAACAACACACCCAAGCCACAATTGAACAGCCATACCGTACAAAATACTAATATACGACAATGCGTCAGGTAAATCGTTCCACAGTATTAACCCCCAGATAACAAGACAAGCAAATGTGGCTAGTTTGATGCTAGCCAATTTTATTAAAGCCGCTGACGGACGTTTAATCGTCATGATCGTATGCGCATGAGTGGGCTTCGTCAACCAAGCAAGCTGCACAACACGATCGATGGTACCTCCAGTTGTAATACAACAAGAATGTCCATGATGATAAACAAAAACCCCACAACCCCTTAGCTACGTTGTGTGCGGCAGTATAATCTGGTGTTACTGGTACATGTATCATGTAGTTTGTTAACAATACATCACCCCAACACAACAGAAGTAATGCTGTAAAAATGAATATGAATATTTTCTTAGCTTCCATGACAAAGCTCTCCTGGTTTACCTTACTATTGAGAGGTATTTATGCTACCTGCACCATCCAGTTTGGAGTTTTGATAGGGGTCGATTGTATACCCACGATATGCGTATGGTGTAGCAACTCCAAACAAATAAATGATAACCAGTATTAATATTCTTTGATACGTCATGATGATCTCCTCTTTAAATAATATTTATGTTAGAAGCGTATGTCATCATCTTCTTCATCTGTAACCACTTCAAATGTTGGAAGATTTTTCCAATCCAATTGCGGACATTTAGCCTTCAATGATTCAACATCCGTGAATGGATTAAAGTTATGCATTGTATCATCATCAGCTTCAAACACATATACGCTACCCATTATTGTGTTTGTTGGTGATGGTTTTGTTCCAGCTATAACAACACTATCATCGGTAAGTATGTTATATCCCCACGCTCCATTGTTGATGTACCATTCATTCTCGCCAACTCTGTGAGCTATCGTACCACCATTAGTCATCGCGTATAAATTACTCATTGGGAACCGCCTGTCCTTCGATTACCGTAATAAGATCAATTACTGATGCGTATATATTACTACCATTCTCACACACATCATGATACTCGGATATTAATATTGGTAAGATGCCATACTCTTCGAAGAATTGTTGATACTCTTCCAATTCCAGTTCATGTGCTTCCGATATCATATCAGTGGTCAACGACGAATCCATGAATGAGAATATCTGACGTACCAAAGATGGTGGTTGGTTTGATGAATCGCACATGTGATATAAAATGGCTACCAATTCTCGTTTGGATATTACTCCCTGTTGGCATAATACCGAAAAATGAATAAATGGTAGGTATCCAAATATGTTATGCTTAGCAAACATATCGGTTACATCCTCTTTCGTTAGGTTGTAGTCGCCCAGTATGGGAGTTATTTTCATTAGCTGTAAACCCAGCTGATTCAAATACAATTCGTAGGCTAGTTTACATTTTCCGTAATCTACCCCAAAAATCATTTCTTTTAATATTGTCTTTAAGTCTGTCATTTGTTTCCCTTGTTAACACAGGCAACGACCATACATGCTGGCCATCCTAGTAAATTCACCACCCAATATATCTCCATACCCAAGTAATTAAACATCATCTCTACCGATCGGATCACCAAACAAACAAGCAATCAACAATACAGCAAACACTACATACGGAACCATGCACATAATTACATCCTATCAATAAGAGTTATAAATTCGAACAACTTTAATATTGCTGGGAAGTTTAGATACATCTATTTCGTATCCTTCTTTCATATCAGCACTATACGGTGTTACCGCGTCTTGTATGCTAATCTCCATACCCGGTTCATCACCTGGGTCATCACCTTCAAAGAAGTCTTGTACCTCATCAGGAATTGTTACGTTTGCTTTCTCACACGACCTCCAAATGGTTGCCATATTGACCCAAGTTTCATCTGCCTGGCAATACCCAACAACACGTGTATTCGTACCCATATCCATACTCCTAAAAACGTATTAAAAAAGAAAATTATAACACAAACATACAGGGAAGTAAACTAAATAATAATGTATATTTGGTGGAGATAAAAAATGAGAGCTTGTGTATTTGTATTGATCGTGCTGATGGTTGTGTTAATATCAGCAACCCCTACGTCTGACGATGATGTTGCTACGGAACCAGTATCAACAGAATTATCGTATGAACAACAACTATTGATACTGGATGCTATATTAGAAGATTAATTATCTGCGCGATCGTGCTGTAACGATGTTAGTTGTTTGCTCAATCTGGTTACAAACCGAGCACCATACACCAATACAGCACAACACATTGCAAATAACGTAACCCACCAAAAGTGAATAACTGGGGGGATCAACATCACGCCTATGAATGACCAAAATAGTGCAACGTCAGCACACAGTGTTACCGATGGATCTTTGATGTATCGAAATATTGGGTCGGATGGTGATTGTTTATACCCTATTGCACCCATCATTGATACTATCATCATGTTGGGTGTTTTGGACTTATCATCTTGCACCCATTTATATACCAGTTGACAACCATATACGAGTAACAACACCCCGATCCAACAAACTAAAGCCATTTCCATTTGGAATGCCATATTACCTACCAATGTATTACTCATTTGTTTCTCCTGTCATGTGCATTGTTATCGTTGACGTGAATGCTTACCACTTTTGACAATCGTCGCAAGCCTCGCAACCCAAACATAAAGGCAATCGCCATAGCAACAAAGCCCAATACCACCCAATATTCCGCTATCGTAGCAACAACCATTGGTAGCATTGCTAATGCTATTGGAGTTACAAATATAGCCAAGGCTCCATCGCTAGCATGATATACACCATCAATGTCCTTCCCGAATAAACCCACACTACGACCATGACAATCATTGTTGGTGTTAATGTGATATCCAAATATATGGATCATGGTCCATTGCATCACGAGATTTGTTTTGACTATATCACTATCATCGACCCAAGCAACTACCCAGTGAATGATCTGAAATAAAAACATCAAAGCCAAAAAACCGACTGGAGCGAAAAAAGTTGTGTGGATAATTTCCACTACGAATGTTTCATAAACTGATTGTTGCATTTTGTATCCTAATTAATTTTATTTTTAAAGGGTTGGACATTCAATCGTTCGAATGCCAAAAGAATGTGTTAATTCGATATCACTATCCGACATTTCGACGCATTTCGATAATACCAGGGCGAGTGTGGATTGATTCAAATCAATTGTAACATCATAGTGATATGCTAACTGCTTCGACCATATAGATCGAACGTACGCATATGTTTGTATCATTATAGCGTGCGATTGTACATCTACATTAGCATCAACCAATGCAAGTTCTATTTTTTCGATTGATTGTTGTAAGTGAATTCCCATATCGTTGTTTGATTTGGTATTTTGTGCCACAATATCATTACTAGGTACAAGCATAACAATCATAAACAAACCAAACAACAACACAACACTAACGACGTGAATGAAGTTTCGCATTGATTGATTTTCGTTGGGTTTTGTGTTGGACATCTATCCTCCTAAATTTAATAACATAAAATCGTATATTACCCTAATGGGTGAGAAATGTCAAACTGTAATTTTGGCACTTTGCCATATTCGAAGTTCCGTATATACTACCTGTTGGATTTTTGTCAGCATTTGGATTGCAGAACTATTGTTGGCTGACATAAAACAAAACAATAGATCTGGACAATTTGTAAGCGGGACTTAACCACGTACACCATCTTTGGGAGCAATAGCTTATTGTAGATGGAATCAGATATGTGGGTGCTCGGTCCTCCGATGCTAGCTGAATCAGCTCAGGAATAAACAGACATTAACCTATACCATCTTATGACGATGCGACTCATCCACGATACGGAGGTCTGATAAACGCAAATTCAGCCATCATAATAATATATGATGACTTTTAACTATAAACATACAGTCAGGAGCCACAGTTCCTCTGATGGGAAGGTTAAGGAGTAGGAGGGCTGCGTCTAACGAAAACTGAATGGATCGTAAGTCTTTTTCTTTGGAGTTGTTGGTTTGGTTGCTCCCATGGGTTTTACTAGCAAATCAATGGTCCGTTGAAGTTCTATTGGACCGCCTTTGATTTGATCGGGACTCACCGTAGTGATAGTCGTACCATTGTATACTACTATGGTAATGTCCGATAGACGCTTGCGGTATAAATGAATACCAAGTTGGTGGTTTTCGATCGTGCGAGAGAGACTTGGATTTGTGTGGTCTAGTAAAATTGTTTTGATCATGTGTATTCGTGATTAGTAAAAGTAAAGACCCCCATCATACCAAAAAAACTGATATGGGTCAACAATTCCAATAGACGAAAAAAAAGGCCGTGAGGCCTTTATGTATCGCAACCAAGTTTGGCTGCTTCGTGCTTATCGTGGACGTGTCCGTAGAATACCAGACACGTCCACGGTATTTTGTGAGCGTACTCTCGAATCAAGTCGTGGGATAGTTTGTTTTTACCCATTGGCAACCGTTCCCACCATATATTAAAATGCCACTTGCGTATGAAATCGTCCGACATCACTTGGTATTGTGATATGAAACACCACGTAACGCGGTGGTAATTTTGAGCAATCACATCTTCTGTTAGTGTTTGGTACTGACTAACCAATTCCCAATTAACGCTATCTTCGAATTCTATTATAAAATCAATAGATAGCGTTTGAAATTTGCTAACAGTGGTCCAATCAATAACATCTGCATGTTCTCGCATAAACGATTCGGATAGCATATTTGTGGAACATATCGCCGTCCAGTTATATGTCTTCTCTAGCTCATCTAGCGATGTGATCAAATCAACCACACAAATATCTCGTAGCTTCGGTTGTACAGTGGGTACAGTGGGATTCTGGGATAGGTGTATCGAAATCATCACCATCACCATCATGCAGTATTACTGTTTTGCAGTAAAAGCACTCCGATAATACTCCACGTTCAACTGGATCATCTCGGTAATCCCAAGCTGTGTCTACGATTTCAAGCCAATCCTCGTAATATGGATCGATAGGCTTGTTACTGCGTTGCATTGGGAAGTATTTACTTTGGACAAATATCAACAATGCGAATATTACTGTACATAGCATTACAAATTCAAACATGGTTATCTCTCGGTTGGTGTATAATATTGTGTTGGGGGTGATGCAACTACATTAAGCCTTATCGACATTGAGTGCCCACCATGGTGTGTTGGTTAAATTGTCCAGAACTGTATGTAAAAACGCTAATTCATCGATTGCCAACGATAGCGATTGCTTATCAGATACAACTCTGGTGCGATTGGGCTCACCCATTGTTTGTCTGTTGAGGTACCAGGCAGTATATGGTGTACCATCACATGATGCAGCCCCTACGTATTCGGCAATGGGGCAATATTGACACAACGACTGATGTTGTAACATGAATGCTTGGCAACAAGCACAATCGGTGTGACCCCCATCCGCTTTATTTTCGAATATGATGCCATTCCATTTGGCTATCGATGACTGTAGCGCTTGCCGTTGGGAACTGCGATGATGGATGATAAGTATCCACCACCCAACAGCAAAGCCCAACAACAACGATATCAGGATACCCACTATTCCAGCTCTTTCATTATCGCTTCCAATTCCATTTCACGACGTTGTTCTGGTGAGATGATAGCTTCTAACCGTGTTTCCAATTCAAGCAACTTGCGTTTTTTTGATTTGATATGAATAGATGCTATCCGTTTTTTGAAATCATCAACCCAATCATCCAATTCAAACCCACAAACCTGTGAGGATACATCAAGGCCCAAAATGATGGCTGCTTTTGTTTCATAGTCACGCGTCATTAACATTTGGGAGTATACGTCTAGTATGGTTGCTTCGCATGCTACTTGAATGTTAATTGGTTGTGCTACCCCATCACGCGTGAATGAGCAGTTCGTTTTCCATGATCGTTTAATTTTTGTTTCATCCGCGTCTACGCTTTTTTTGCGCTTCATGAGCGTATCGAATAATGTTTTTATTTGTTTATCTAATTGTTCATTGGCCATTTTAATATTATTCCTATGTTTTGTTGGGGATTGTGTTCCCATTTTCTAATACGATATGCAGATCACCATACCCCATTTCGATCAATCCAGCAAATATGTTTTCGCGTGTGGCTTTTGTAACATCAATGTCAGCATCTCGTAGCATTGTACGCAGTTGTTGTGTTACGTTCTGTTGGTATGTTTCCAACAACCGTCGCTTATCGGATATCCGGTTGTAGTAATTATAATTTGTCCGAGCTGAATTAAATAACACTCGAATCAAATGTCCATCTTCGTCGGTTTTGATGTCGTCGAAGGATATCGAGATTGGTTGTCGTTCCAGGTTAGTTGTGTTCTGCCCATACGCGTACAAGTACGCCTTGATAATTCGATCATCTTCAATCTTGTGCAGTTCAACGTATGATCGATTGGAAACATCCTGGGTGGCAGCACTTCTCACTACAAACGATTTTATACGTTGGGAGTTTGATGTGTGGAAGTATTTATCGATTAAATCGGCGACGTTACTTACTTCACTCGTGCTTATTTCGTGACTCAGCGTTGTTGCAGGGGTTGGAAAGAATGTACCAGCACTATTAACAAATATGTGTTTTTTGCCTTTATCCTTTTGGTATCGCTGTTGATCGATGTCAGAGCTGTAACCATACTTATATTCTGATGTAAGCCATGGAAACCTACCAATGTATGTTAGTATTCCGCTGTGTTTCTTTTGACCGTATTGTCGACCAACAACAAGATCACGAGCGCTTACTTTGAGTGATTGTTTAGCTGTGTACTCGACTGATTCGGTATATTCAACGGAGTTTGTTGGTAGTAATACCAAGTCAGCACCACTCCAAGCAAACACACAATCTTCGACGATATCGCGTTTTGATACATCACTGTGCATCAACAAACCGATTAAGTTGTCAACTGATATTTCAAACTCAAAGTCGCGTGGATCGTACACACGGATAACACTACGACCGCTACCCCAATGCCCATCCCGCTTGACACCTTTGTTGAAAATGTAGCCATTGCGTGGATCGTTGTCGATTTCCAGTGTGGTTATAGAATCGTCGCACCACCCTGTCCACGATTTTTCTTTTCTAATCTTACCTTTTTCGTCATAATAGATGACGTATGCTAACATACCAGTAAACGTATCACTACGCTTTCTAAAACCTACGCGAATTTTTGAAGGTATAAATAAATTGGTTTTCATTTTGTTGCCTTATCAGTTATGGATAATCCGATGACATTTAAGTGACCATCACATTTCACACCATTTGCATCTTTATTGCAGATCAACGCTATCGATAGGTCAATGCTAGACGTACCATGATTTAAAATGTGGGTCTTGAATATAGCACCATTTGGTGTGTCGTATAGATGCATATCACATACCAGTGCATCATCGGTGCACCTTACGTTTTTAGCTGAACCGACTATACGGTATATGTCTATTTCAGTAGAATTGAGGTTTTGTTGGATGAACACTTCTCGAACTACATTTTGACACAACTCTTCTATATGCTCTGCATGACATCTAGTCAATTTTAAGTTAGATGTGTCATCATCATATTTGAAAATTATTACATTGTCAACAATCATGTGGATACTCTAGCCAGAGCGGAATCCAGGACTTCATCGAAGCTGCCACCGCCGTTATAAAATAATAGTTGGTATTCGATGGTTCCATCTTCTTTTTCTTGTGAGCGTGAAAATCCATATTCATCTAGCTGTTCGTTTTCGATTCGATATATTTTTCCATTGTGTATGTGAGCAAATTTGTTATCAAATGCACCCATGTTGTGTTTCATATAATCCAACCACGACGTGGTAAAATCATCGAAGTCTCTATCCGTCACACCAAGAGCCTCCAAATGAAATTTTGCAGTAGCTTCCAGGGTTTCTTTTTGTTCGATTGGAATTAGCCTACCGAAGTGACACTCATTGTCGCTCATTTTTATTCCTTAGTGATAATCAATATTCTAGCAACCTGATCAGGAGATAAACCAGTCAGGTCTAGTGTTAGTGTTGGTGGTCGTTTCTCGGAACGTGATTGCACTAAATCGGTAGTACTGTCTAGCTCATCCAGTTGTTGTTGATAATCTTGCAATATAGATGATGCAATGTCTTGTACCTGTGTTGGAGTACTAACAAAACAATCAACCCCCCTAACTGTAACAATAACACCAGAACCATCATGCAGTAACATACAACGGTATTGTATGTTGTGTGTTAGAATTAGTGTGGTGTTTGAATCAGTCGCTGGTCCACCTCGGTGTGTTACTTGTAGATCCGTTGGGTCGATTAGGTTGTCACGTATTGTGGAGCATATAGCATCTAACGTTAGTGAGTTCATTGTATTTGTATTTAATGTTTGCATTTAAAATGGTAATGGGTTGTCATTGAATTGATCTCGAACAGCCATCCATGCGAAGCCTAACACGTTCTCACCTTCCCACTCTTCTACGGTTAGCTTTTTAGCTCGAGCTGCATATGTACCAATACCGAGAACAGTATCATACGTACTAGCACCAACGAGGATATCTTCACCAGTTGCCATCAAAGTGTCCATAACTTCACGGTGTTGGATAGCCTTGAGCACATTTATACGTACCAAGACGTTAAATAGGTGTTCGCTCCACTGTTCTTTATCAATCCCAACGACTTTAGCTTTCATGTCAATTGGTCTGGTGATCTTCATAATAGCATCTGCTGTGGCTACATCACCAAACATCAATGCTTTTGTAACAACCATTGCTTGTTCACCACAATTGAATGTTCGTGTACCATCAGTGATAGAGTGTGGACTCCACAAATTTAAGCAACCTAGTGGTGTGGGTTGTTTATAGAAGTCAGTAACACCCCAAAAATAACTAAAGGTTGGTTCAAATCCATTCCGTATTGCTTGGATGAGTTCTTTTTTTGTGTTCATCATTATCCTCGTGATTCTTGTAATAGTTGACGTAGTTGTCTGATTGTTAAATCCTTCACCAAGTAAGAATCTGGTAGTGGTGATAATTCAGGTGGCAACAACGAATGTGAAGTATCTTCCAGTTGGTCAATGAAACGTTGGACATCGTCTTCGGTCTTTATAACGAATGTGCCGGATGGTAAACTGATATCCACCGTGCCATCGGTGTAATCGAGTGATACCTGCAATTTGTATGTAGGAAATTCGATGATGCGAGTGTTCGTGCTTATGCCACAAACTGCCACATTAGCGTCGTGTGGTAGTTTGTGGCATAGTAACGTCATCAATCCGCTAACGTGTTCTTCTGTTTTCATTTCTTGGTTCTCCAGAACATCACAGTTTCGATAATTGTCAAACATAAGCTTGTGAACAAATCTACAATAAATTCAGCCATTTTCAGTATTTCCTATAAAAGTGTGTATATCTTTGCATGCCTGGTCCGCTTCTTGTTGTGTGTCGATAACCCACTCACTTCTAGCTAACATGACAAGTATTTTTTGGTCGACGTAGAAGCATCTAGCAAACATACCATGTCCACAATCAACCATGTATATATCATACCCCGGTAACACATGGTAGTCAAGCCCCAATTGTTCAATGAACCGTTCAATTGGTACATCACTCATAACCGAACATATCTCCAAATGCAGTAACTTCGGTTAATCGTATTGCTGATGTGTGTGAAATTACGACTTTTTCCCAATACGATGCACCTTCTTCGAATTTCCAGTCGTTTTCGGGACCGAGCTCAGATAGCAAATTAAAAACGTCAACAGGTATATATTTGTCACGAATTTTTCCAAGAATGTTAGCCATGTGTTTGAAGTATTCTTGTTCTGTACCATCTTGAAAGTAACTAGCGGCATACACTTCTTTTAACGATACGTCCGCAGTGTTACCTTTGCAGGCTTCGATGATGATTTGTTCTATGGTTTTGGTTGCAATCATTTTTGTGTTCCGGTTAATACATCAGCTATTGATGATACTGGTTTTACGTCAAGGTGTAGTGGGGATGTTGAAGCTCCACATACTTGTTTGATCTTAGTAAGATGCTCATCGGTGCACCGGCCTTTGTGTATGACACAGACTTTACCAATGATTAAATCCCCTATTGCCTCTCTGGTGATTGGGTGATCAACTAAATGTAGCATCTCATTAGTATCAAATGTTATCTCGTGGTAAAAGCAACTTAACGATGATGCTGTCTGCTCAACCAAGATGTGATTGATATCCGTATCCAAGTATATTAGATCAAATGTAACATCACCCAGTGTGCATACGATTCTGCCGTGTTGGTGTTCCATCATATATTTGGTTGAATCTGGATTTTCGGGGTGGGGTGGGTCGTCTTGGTCGTATCGAATTTTGTTATCGACTGTATCGAATAATTGAGCTAGTAGTATATCGGTTACCCATTGCTCCATACGTCGTGGACCACAAATAAACACATCAATGTCATTGTAGTTATATTGGGGCATCACTAAATGTCGACCGTATGATCCACCAACATATACACCTGAGGTGTATGCTGCTCGGATCATTTCCAGACCTTTTTGTATATTGTCGTTTCGTTTGTTCATTGGTTATTCCGTCTGATGTAAAAACAGATAGTATACCCTATATGAAACTAATCAGCAACGCATCGAATGGTAATGTTGTTGAGGTCAGGACCACCACCTGTACAAGTGAATGATTCCGATTGTGGTAAGCGAGGGAGGTAGGATGTTATGTTTTCTAATTGTGGCACTATCCAAATCACACCAACTACTACAATGGTTATCGTAGCAACTATTGATGATACCAATACCACTAGTCTTGCAATCTCTCTATCTAGTGGGAATATTGGTTTTGATTTCCCCATGTGTTGGTGTGGTTGGTATTGATTTAGGTTTATTTTGGTCATATCGGGTGGTAATCCATCACCAACGCGATGGCAATCACGAATGGAATGAATATCATCCAGCCAACGAATGTCCAGTGTGTAAACATTTCACCCAACAAATGTTGGAAAATTAAGGTAACAATCCACACAACGAGCGCCAATGCGATATAATACACGGATAACGCTAACATCATTTCAAACATAGTTACCCACCATACACACCTTGGTATGCGATATACAGCTCAAGAAACAACACAGAAGTTAAAATTATGTTGTATTCACTATTTAATTGTTTTAGTTTATTCATTTTATTTTCTCGGTAATATTGTAGCGGTCCCTGTTAGTGTTAGGATTAATCGATCATCAATGTTATCCAATTCAATCAAGCATGGTACTGGTGGGCCTTGTCTCAACAGGTCAAAGGTCATCAGTTAAGCACCAAATGCGGTCTAAATCTTTATTTATCTCACGCGACTCGAAGTCACGCATGTGGCCCTCGGATAAGAACGAGACAAACTGAGTAAAGCCAGTTTTTTGTTGTTTGTATAACGCACAGACTTCGCACGATCTACCATCATACATAGCAATAACCCCACATACATCTTGATTAACATGTAGTGTTGCAGCTCCATATGAAATACTGGTTACAGTACCATCAAATTTGGTACCGGTTTGTTGTGTATACATATTTTATCCCAGACTTAACATTTCTCGTGTTAGGTGTTCGTATTGTTTCACCACCTTGAATGGGATGAATTTTGGTTTAGCTTGCTCAATCATTTTCTTTTGGATTTCGGTCATACCGTCTTCTCCATCGAGCGCAGATCTTGATCCAAAACTTCACACCAAACTTTTGACGGGTTGTCAATTTTTGCAAATTGGTGCCAATTCCCAGATTTGCCCATGTACGTTAGTCGTTCTGGTTGATTGACCCAATTGTATCCCGTACCGATTTCGAATTCTGTGTTATCTGATGCCATGCTATCCTCTTGTTTAAGTTAAGTTACAGGCACACTATCACACAATTCAATGAATTTGTCAAAGAATTCTGGGGCAAGTGCGTCATAATCAGGTCTACCGAATAGGGGGAAGTCAATTACTTCATCCAAATGAGATGTCAATGCTTGAGTCGTTCGGTGTATAGCTTCCCAATATTCAATATGATCGAAACAGTTATCGGTATCGCACCCAGTTACTCCTGTAACGTATGTGTTTACAAGGTTCCGATGTCTTGATGCTTTTTCACTACCATCCCACCTACCATCGGCGTTGCTCATTAGGTACCTGTTGATATCAAATTCCATCAACAACCACAGTAAGTTCCGACTCTGTTTTGGTAATACGCGAAGTTTAATATCGCATCCGTGCCTATCACTAACTTCATTGAATTTGTCAGCGGTGGCTTGACTAAGGTCAATGTCCAGTTTGTACGCTAATAAGTCCAAATACATCTGAGCATCAGCCAATTCTTTGGCTATATCATTACGCGTTTCGTCTATGGTGCTGTCACCCCGATCAACTTTTTTTATAAAATTGGCAGCTTCCCCAATTTCACCAACTAATGCATTCATCCATTGAGCTGGAATCCAAGTGTGATCCACTTTAGAACATACTTGTAGATCTAACCGTGTTACATTTGCGTTGCGTAAATCTCCTAGAGACAATGTTTGGTTATTTGATGTCATGTTATCCTCGTAATATCGTAAATTTCTGATAAAACACCAAAGTGTTTATCCTTTAATGGTACTGTTAACGTCTTGGCTCCAAACTTAATCACCACTCGAACAACATGGTGTCGATCGTTTTCCAGTTTCCATAACTGCAATTCCAGTTCTTCGGTGTCGTGTTTAACGATAGCTATGTTATCTTTTTGTTCCCATGTAACCATATTTCCTTCGATATCGTAACCATGCTCATATATTTGTTGTTGTTCGAACAAGTACGTTAGTGATCTCATCACACTGTTGCACGCAATATTAATACCTGAGGTAGATGTATCGTAACGAACTCGATCGTTTACATCCGTTCCCACCACAATCGATCCATCATCACAAAACCTTATGGTCGACGTTGCAGCATTCCTAGCACACACCACAACGGACTCATTATCCATTGTTCGGTATCCGGTTATGATGTTGTTCGTATCCAACACAAACAATTTAGTTATAATCGATTGAATTAGGTTAGCTCTTATCATTCACACCACCCATTCAATAAGTCGTTCTCTGTTAGTTCCCGTGGGGGATAGATTGGTTTGGGTTTGGTTGTCAAATATTCACTTATGTATTCAATTTGATCACCAATGCGATCAATGTCATGAATCGTTCGCACTAATATACTAACATCCGGTGCGTTGGATTTTATCAACATTGTATACAAATCTTCGTTATATGTCAACTCCACCCATATAGGAGTATGCCTGCACACCCACTCCATGCGGAATGATGTTTGTGTTATGTTGATGCGTGGGGAGTTACACCCACATATCTGAGCAGATCGCAACGACAATGGAAGTCGCTCGAACAATGATAGTGTGTTCATTCCTGCATCCTAAATTCGATATAGTCACTGTATATACCAATACGAGCGTTGTTGGCTAAGTCACCAATCCCTTGCTCTTTGAATTCGGTATAATCATCACCAGATTGTTGTAGTGTACTGTGCATGCGATTGACTAGATATTCTCCATAACCAATATATCCACACAACACTAAAATTACGACATATTTGGTCATTCTATACTCCCATAAAACCAATAATTCCAACCATTGTTACATTCATACACACCGCCTTGTTGCCGTCTGCGTCTAGTAAACCATCTAGGTTTTGTAACTTCAGTGTAGTCATCGATATCACAATCGTATTCAGTTAATGTGAATTCGATTAACACTCGTTGTGCACTCTTCTTAATAATCTTACCAGGGCGACCTCTACCAAGTTTACCATCCTGGTATACCATACAATCTAACATTTCAACTTCTCCCGTACTTCCATTAATGCAAATCCCAATAAATTCTTACCATGCCACTTAGTTGGTATCTTAGCGTGGTGGTGTCTAGCTATCAACCCAATCCCCCACACGTGGTCATATGGGGAAGCTTCAACTAAAATGCTATCTCCAGTAGCTAACAACGCTTCTTTCATGTGCTCATCTTGGGAGAATTTCAACAAATTTCCTGCTACAACGATATCAAACTTGTGTTCATCCCACACTGCATTATCAAAATCTTTGACCAATCTACCCATTTTCTTGACCTCTCTGGGGTCACGCTCATATAACATGCGTACCGCTAGTGTGTGATCTTCAAACAACATGGCCTTCTTAACCATCATATATTGTTCAGCACTGGTGTATTCTGTGGTTCCATCGGTAAATGTGTTACTAACATACCATTGACTGGCACAACCTAAGTTACCAGTTACCCGCCAAAAGAATTCATACGAAAATTCTTGACCTTCCATACCCAGAGCTACTAATTGTTGTACGTTCATTCGTTTTCCTCATCATCTCTTTCAATGCTACCTTCCTCACCACATTTAGGGCAAGGAGCAAATTCTCCGTTGGCGTAGTTTGTTCCTGCTGCTACATATCCGATTTCGTCACCAAACAATTCCAAGCCACAATGACTGCATGAGAATCTAGCTTCTGGTCCTGCCGGATTTGTTCCACTTCGACAACTATGTTTCATGCCTGCCAATTCAGTATCAGTGCCCCACTCCTCACTAAAAGCTTCTGCAACTGGTGGTGGATTGAAATGTGGGGTCAAGTGGTTGGTGATTAACGTAAGCACACAATCCAATGAGCTACACGGAAGAACAAAGTCCTTAATTGTTGGTTCATTCGATTCGATCCTAATAACAACTTTCCCGTCGTCTGAGGGGATAATATGCATATTTGATACACTCATCGCCATCCTCCAAAAGGAGGGGCACCTGTTTTAATGCATTCTTTAACTACACCAACAGCTTCGTCGTATAACTCGGGGTTCATTTGTTTGTCCTCGTCTTCGAATAAAACCCATATCATACCGTAACGCGTGCAAGAAGTCCACCCTCCGATATCAAACAATGGTAGTTCGTGGTTTCGTATGTCAGACATACACACTCCAATCAACAGCTTCCGTCACCAGATTGGGATCGATAACCTTGTATGGCAACTCTTTTTCTTTCAGGTGAGCAATAGCACCAATGCATGGTTTCGTTGGCTCATCGTGACACGCCCAAGTTTTTCCGTGATCGATTCGCATCTTAATGATTTCGTATGGCGATGGTAAGCACCCATACCCTTGTGCAATTTCGCTAGCGTCTGTGTAAGCAAACGGACAGGTGTTGAATATATCTTGTGGGCACGTCATATCATAACTCCCTAAACATTGTTTCTACGCGTTGGACGAATTGAATGAATTCAGGTTGTACCATAATGTCCTCGCGCCATGTCAACCCTAATGCTTTCAGGTCGAATTTGTGTCTTATAACAGCACCAGGTATTTTATTTCCCGATTCATCTCGTTCGTGTCCCATGATCCACACTTGATCGGCTATACTTGCCGCATCGTTGATGTTGTGAGATACTACAACAGTTGTATTCTTTTCATCCATCAATGATATTTCTTTGATCATATCTTTGACTTCATCTTTCATGACGATATCCAAGCCGGAAAATGGTTCATCCATCAACAAGAACTTGTGGCCAATTAAAATCTGTTGTAGAATGGCTATTCGTTGACGCTGACCACCAGATAACTCACCAGGATATGAATCTTCTTTATCGGCCATGTGGAATCTATCCAAGGCTGATTTTATTTTAGACTTGATGTTGGTAGGATCAGGTGAGCGTTCCAACGCTATTCTGAGGTTGTTGTATATTGTTCGGTTGTGGAATAATGGGTAATCCTGAGCAATGATACCAACATCCCCTGGTACAATTTGCTTCTGATCGATAGCAACCATCCCTTCTTTTGGAGTAATCAAGCCTGTTAGTATTTTAAACAGTTGTGTCTTACCACATCCACTAGGACCTAACAAAGCAATGATTTGTCCCTGATTTACACCCGTCCGTTTAATATTCTTCACACCAAATGATATATCCCGTAGGATGTGTTTACCATCAATGAAATGATTAACATTTGTTGCTTCGAATATAACATCGCCTAATTCATAATTCATGGTGCGTTCCTGTTGAAATTGCTGCATATGGACAAAAAACGTATTTGAGATTCTTAATGGAGTAGTATAACACCATTCCGGTGAATAAGATAACTATCTGCATTGCAAAAACTTCTGCTAGGTGGAAATGTTTCTCTTGGTCTTTCAATAAAATACCAATACCACCACCAGATCTCACAGTTCCTTCTACCGTAGCCAACATCATCCATGATATTGCTATGTTCTGACCAAGACAATCAAACATCTTGTGTGCTGTTCCAAGTATAACAACCTCATACAACGTCTCCAGAGGGCTAAACTTTAACGACTTAGCTAAGTCAAAGTTCTTCTGGGGAATACTCCACACAACTTCAATCATACTCGTTGTCAAGAATACACTCATTGAAAATACTAACAACGCTAACTTCAATGACTCACCACCATCAAATGACATCGTGAATATATAGATTACCCCACTCAATCCCATAAAACGACACGTAGCGAAGATCATTCCAATTGGTAGACCAACAGCAAACTTGGAAAAGTACGCGAAGAATAACGATAGTGTAGCTGAATACAATACCGCTTTGAGTGTTAGTATCGAACTAATCAATAGGTGGTGTGGAAAATTGATTTCCAATAACGTCGGAAACGCAAACAAGATATCAATTGGTGATGGGTTCATTTTAACTGTACTCATCCACCAAACCAACAACAACAATAACACTTCCGCTATAGCAATTATAATATATGTGGTTGTACTTGGTTTGATGTTCGGTGTATACAAATACTTAGGTATGTACTTTAACATTGTTGATGCCCTTATACGAGAAAACCGGATTGCTCCGGTTTTCAGTGTTAATTAAATGTGTTGTGTTATTTTACTAACCAGATCTCAACACGACGATTCAAAGCTCTTCCAGTTGGTGTTGCATTTGTTGCAATTGGATCATCCTGACCATGTGCGACTGTATCGATTCGAGCGTCTGGGAAAGTCTTGGAGTAGTTTGATGTTACCCAAGTCTTGACTGCATTAGCACGCTTACCGGATAGAATTGCATTGCCAGCAGCTGAACCAGTACTATCAGTGTATCCATGAATCTGTAGCTTTAGCCCTGTAAGTGCTTGTTCTTCAACGATTTTTGCTAATGTTGGTTTTGAGGCTTCGGTAAAGTTGGCGCTACCAGTTCTGAATGCTAGCTTCCACACTTTCTTGCCGACCACTGTTGAAGTGGTATCGGTTGAAGAGAATGTTGGTGTGAAAGGTTTAACATTAATGTTAGCATCATCTACACGTTTCATCAAAGCTTGGATGAATGATTTGTTGATAACTTCGTTCGCATCTGGTAACACTTTGATCAGATCTGGATATTGACTCTGAGCAACTTGACCACGACCATTTAATACTGCTGTCATAACATCTACTTGACCAGCTCGTAAACCGAAAGTATTGATTGCATCACCCAAGTTGTTAGCATATGAACCACCAACCTCGACACCTTTTACTGTATAGCCTTTGTACGCTTTGGCCCAGTATGCACCATTTTCTTCTTTGTAGATTGCTGCACTTGTTGTTGCTGATACTAATAAGTCTGCATCGGATGCATTTACTCGTGTACCACCTTCAAGTACTGCGGCTAACATATTTTCTACATCAGCTCTGTTATCTTCTGCAAATTGTTTGATGGTGATAACTGTAGTTGGCATCAACCACATATAATCATCTTTTGTTGAAGCTACGGTAACAATCGGACGTTCACCTCGTGCTACAACATCATCACCTGGGAACCAAGTACCAACACCATCAACACATACTTTCTTAGAAGATCCAGTCTTAACACCGTTAGAGATAACTGGTCGTGTTTCACAATAATTGCTTAACCACTTGTTATCTGCTTCTACGAATGAATCGACGTGAACCCAGTTTACTTTATCAGGATCGTATGTTGTTGAATCTGGATTGTTTGCTACACCATTACTACCCATGTAAGCGAAACAAATATCTTCATCACCATCTGCTTTAACAGCTGCGATCAAAGAACCTCTTAATTTGTTCTTTAATGCTTCTGGAGAGGCCATACATTGATCTTCACCTCGTGAGAACCCAACACCAGCAACAATCTGTGCAATATAGTTTGGTCCTAACTTAGTTCGTAGTTGTTCATTTAACTCTGCAACAAATGCTGGAGCTCCGTTACCCATGATGGTAACAAACTGAACACCTTTTGATGTGTGAGTGTCACCTTTGGAATATGCTTCCGCGAATGTCACTAAATCGTTTTGCATTTGTGAATATGAATCTTGGCGTGAGATTGTCACATCCAGCCCATATTGTTTCATTAAGCTGTTTTCACCACTAACAGCGAACATCGCACCTGACATACCATTCCAAGGAATGGTGGCCCATCGATAACTCATTGGACCGGATGCCGTTACCGGTGATACATATTCGGTAATCGGTGCTGTCGAAATTGTCAGATCTTTACCCATCGGAATGAGATTGTTTGGAATTGCTGGAGCTTCTGCTACGATAGGATCATACTCTTGTACTAAGTACTGACCTCCGAAGATAAAAATTCCTACACCAACGAACATCAAGATGAATTTTGATCCGATTCCTAATTTGCCTTTTCTAGCCATGTTTATAATACCTTTGTTATTTTAAGTTAATAAATTCTTGTTGAGTAATAAGCATCCCATTTGTGTTCTGCTCAAGTTGTTTAAGTAGTTCAAATCCTTTATCTTCGTACATTCCATTTTCCAAATCTATTGAAGCTGATATTTCATTCGTTACGAACATCATATCATCCAGCTCTCCGAGCATTAAGTCAACTTGATCTGCCATATGATCCATCGATAATTCGAAAAGCTCATCACGCTTGCTATCACCTTTCAGTAAGTACAATGCTGATGATATTGCTGATCTAGCACCCTTACTCGCTTCAAACTCTTTGATCTTGATGTTTACATCATCTTCCAGGTCTTCAATCTTGTAACCCGAATTCATGTAGATCTTCTCTAAGATACGTAACAAATATTCCATTTTGTTATATAACTCTTGCAAACCTGCGACAGAATTTTGACGACGACCAGCTTTTCTGGTTCTTAATCGAAATTCAGCTGCATTACCCTCTTGTTCGGCTTTTTTGGCCATACGCAAGGTGTCGTCGATTTCCTGTTTGCTTGACGAGATAGTTGACATCAACGATTTAGCGTTTACTCTTAGGTCCTTAACGTGAGCTTGCATATCATCTCGTTTGTCTTTTAGACTCTCGATGTGATTCTTTACAATCCCTACCGGATCTACTGTAACGAATAAACTAGCAATGAAACGTGTAACACTTTTAAAAGTATGCCAAGCAATTGCATGGAATGTTCCATTACTCAAAACAGCCACCATGAGGAATAACGCGATAGCTAAAAATATAGTCTGTATCGTATTGGTCAACATGATGATGATAAAAGGTAACAACATCCAAGCACCATACGCTACTCCAAATGTTATAAGGGCTGTTATACCCATACCGAAGATACCTTCTTTACGTTCCCAGAATGATCTAGGTATTAATTCATTGCTCATTTTTTCTCACTGTTGTTGATTAATAATTTGGTTTGGTTGTTTATCTGCGCAAGTATACCATCATACTCATCTTCGATATCACTATTGAACTTGATGTTGGTGTCTTCGAACCGATCCAGTGCTTCTGATAGATTGTCACGGATATGCAACAGTTTATCAACTTCTACTCGTTTTAGTCCAATTTCATTTTCGATCTCTTCCAATTCAGACACACACGAAGCTGCATCTGTCTGCATCTCTTGTGCAGCAGCATGAACGCGTTTTTGTTCTGATTCAGCCAATGACTGCTTACAATCATTATATAAACCTAACAATACTGTTGCATCCACATCTGGATATTTCTGCTTCGTGTTAATCAATACAATAGCCATTAACTGACGATCATCTTTGATCGCTGCCGCAAATAAATCCCACTGCTCTTCGAAATATACAATCTCTGGTGGCAAATTGTTACTGAACTCATCCGTTAATGATACGGCTGAGGTGTTCGGTTCGGCTCTTATCTTGGTTGGTTGTGTGTGCACTTCAGCTTGATCTGCTGTTTCGTCATCACCTGAAACCCAAAATATATCTTGTAAACCCATGTTGTACCTCTCTTGCTTGTTTGATAAAAGACATATGATACATTAGGTTACCCTAAATGTCAACTATCATATGTGTGTAATACTATTTTAAATTTGGTCCCCGTTGGACTGTTTCGTATAAGTTGGTGGATTTTGTGAATAACTCCAAATACATCACGGAATCCCTTAAAAGATACGAAAGCCTCACCGTAATCACCACCGAGTTGAGACTGCCACGCATCTGTTGAGTGTGGTTCAACCACCACTCCATTGCACACTGTGGTTTTGCTTATTTCCATAATACATTCCTTCTTTTAATTTTTGCTTGCAATATATTGTTGTAATTTTATTGGTAGTTTATCGACATCTACTTTTGATACATATTTGAGAATATCTTCTGGGGTGTTGTTCAAATCATATGCATAACATAATTGAATGAACAACGCGAGTTCATAATCTCTGAAAAACTCAAGGTACGGAACGTAAGTATATGGTTCGAATTCACCTTGATGCATTTCATCAACCCACAGTATCTTCTCACCGTTCATTAAACGGAGACCGTATTTCTTGTTGGTTTTGGTTACCCCAACTCCGGACAATGCGATGAAAGCCCAACAAAAAAATGCAACACCCAGTATTATCAGTCCAATTGCCACTATTGATATTGTACACATTATAATATTCCTGCAGTTATTATTTTGGCTCTAATTGAGTTGGTTATTGGGTCTTCTGATTGAGTGTTGTGCATTAGGTACATTGAATACATCTTAGTATAATTAGGTGGTGATCCGATGGTACGAAATACAGCTTGACCACCAACACTATGAAATCTATTTCGTAGCAAATGACCGACATAGTCAACATTCGGATCATCTATAGCAAGACCTCGAAAAGGTATATTACAATCTTGGTGCATTCTCAACACGTTCATGTAAAACTCCCCAGAATTCAAATCCATATCTGGTTGCAAATCTTCACACAATTCGTGATATAGATTTGCATATCCGTTTTTCAAAATGCTTATCTCTTCGGTGTGGTCACAAAATTTATCTGCAGCCATCAATAACTTGTATTGGTTAATCAACGTCAACCGTTCAACTTTGGTTAGATTCATGATACTTTCTGCTTACATTCAATTACATTACAATCAGAAAAGGAACATGCATGTTTACTATACATGTGTTTCTTACGATTACTGTACACCTTGATTTTATTGTGATAAACGATTATAGCTCGATCACCGTCGCTGTCATAATATGCATCACCACCACCAGGTGTCACTTCCAAAAACTCATACCCTTCAAACCAATCAGGCTCTTTAAAATTGCATCGTCTCATTTTAATGCCTTACAAACAGCAGGAAACCAATCCATCACACCAACTCCAGAAGTATCGAATTGGATTCGTTGTCCGTTATACATTATCACAACAAAATCGTATGTGCTGATGATGCGGTACAGTATCTCTGTCACTGTTGGATCCACAACACCAACACTATCAGCACTGGTAATGTTGTTATCAAATTCAAACATCCGTATAACATCCTTTTTGTATACAATGGTTATCTTATCAGCTTCGTCAATGGATGGTGCTTCAATTATGAATGTCATACCTACAGAGTCAGAACAACTCACGGCTAGTTGCGTTTGGTCTGCCGGATCGATTGATTTCAGTTGCAATCGTGCATACCACTCATCAGTTGCTGAGTCTCTGGTCTTAATACCGTGAATATAATCTTCCACCTGATGATCAGTATTGGGAAAATAATCATACGTAAACGCGTTATCGTTGTGTTTGGTTTCAACGTACGACTGACTAACGTGTTGGTAAGAATCCACAGACAGTAGCATCACCAATATCAGTGCTCCTATCACCCACGCGATAATACCAGACCAAACAGTCGTTGGAAGATCTCTCAATTTACTCATGTTGTATAACCCTTTTCATCTCAAAAAATAACATAATACCCCAATACTGTTATCAGATCAACCGAGCTTATCTAATCCGATGGTGTATTGTTTCTGTGTTTGTCTAGATTCGTTCTCCAACTATCAAGTTGATCATGTGAAATTGATTCGTGTAACGTTTTTATCGTTTGTTCAAGTTCTGCTATTGTACTAGCAGCCAGGTTTTCTTTTTTATGAACATCATTTTTAAATGCATTGAACGCAATCTGAAGATCTCTGAATTCCTCATTCTTACAATTAAGAGCATTAATTGTGTTTTCAACCTGCGTTATTGCTTGTTTGGTTTGTTCATCCTTAACACCATACGGATACATCCGTTCAAACAACTTCCGTTGCTTTGGTGTGCATAAAGATAGAATTGATTCTAAATATTGTTTATCGCTCATGTGTACCCTCCCGCTATTATTTTATATTGTATACGTTCCAAATAATGCAACTCAGCTTTAGCCAAATATACATACCTATCATCAATTTCTTTGTTCGTTTCACGAGCCATACATCCATATCCCATCTTATTGTGATAAGCATAATCCCACCACGCGTCATATGGAGTCCCTTCACAATTACGATGACCACTATCCTCAAACACAGGACACCCGTTACAATCGTTGTCATCTGTGTCATACATCTTACATAACCGACAATCATCAACCATCAAATCGTTATATCCCCTAGAGACCTGTTTCCACCGATGAATTGAGTGGGCTAGATGTATTATCTGGTTGATGTTTTCCAAACTTGGGGTGGTTGTCATTGGTCTTCCTTAATGGGATCAAAATCTCGTCTTACTAATCTATCAACAATGATAACACGTAGTGACCATTGTGTTACAGGATTTGTGGTAGCTTTTAGTTGCTCGATCAATTCCAATAAAGTTAATCTCATTTTACAAAGCCCCGTTCATTCCAATCCCCATCAACTAGTAGTATGTGTGAGCATTGTGGATCCACTTCACTTAATGTAATGATTTTTCCCGTTGTTGACCAATTAGTGTCCAGTTTTAAACCAACATCCTCAATTCCAGTAGATGGAACACGTTTACCACATTTGTGTGGTGGGTATGGTAGGCCTCTTGATCCAGGTAAATTTATACAAGAGGCTAAATACTCATCAACCTCTTGTGGAACCTCAACACCCATACGAATACATCGGTCTTTAATCTGTTGCATACCATCACGCTTACTGTCTTTACCTGTGTACGCGTAATGTAACATATTTGATACGTTTATCTTCATATCGCAATACCTCGTCGTTTACAAAACATATAATTTATCACGCTAACCACTCATCACATTGACGTTCGGAAAGCTCTTGGATATTCATTCCAGCTAACTCACCCATAAGATACGTTCCATCCGCCATCGTATAAATTATATAACGACGAACAGAGTTCCCTACCCTATTGGTCACAATCTCTGTATTCACAACCTGCACACTTTCTTTTGAACTCATTTGGACTTTCCTATAAAATTAAAAACACAATCACCAACACTCTTCAGTTGACCGTTAGCATATAAAATGGTGGGTGTGTTGTGTTCTCGACCATCCGAGTTCTGATAACTGATTTGATTACCATTAGCATCATACACATACCACTCTTCATAACCACTAGCACCCAAATAATGTTGTACTTTATTGTTTAAATCATATTTAACCCAACACTCAACACCATTCATGTTCGTATAATGGATGTTATTACCACGAGCATCATAATCCCAATGCTCCTGCTCACCATCAGATACACGACTCAACGTACCAATGCTATCAGATGTAAACGCCCTGGTGCTACGAACCCCAATCAGATTACCAACTTCATTATACTCACGCCACGACTCAACACCATCACATTCTTTTGTATAACTCAAAAAACCAAAATCATTATATTCATATACGGCATAATACTTTGATGGGTGGTCATACATATATGGACGAACCTCACTTAAACATCCAGGCAACCACTCATCAGTGAATACCTTCGTTACCCATCGGACCAACATATTCCGTCGATCCAATTTAATAAGGTCATGAAGCGGATAACCCAATAACTTATTTCTAATAACAAAATCTATCAGATCTGGATTAGCATTACGTTCGGACATCCACTCAATCGATAATGTGTCAGTCATGACTATGACACTCCGGATTAATACAAACTAAATCACCAAATAATATTCTATCCCTGACAGCAGAACTACCACATTCGGAACAAAAATTAGTGCAACCCTCCTTAATTATCTTACCAACTGGCCTCTTAGGAACAGGAACATCTGGCAAAAATCGAATAGGAGGTGGCTCCGGTACAGCTAACCGATCAACTTCTTCCACAACTTCACCAACAAACTGCGACGATAAGGTCCACCCATTACAATCATGAAATGTATATATCCATCCCCCAGGTACCCTCATTACACGTCTGTTGGTATTGAGAGACTTCTGCTCATGCAATGGCATGTTCAATAACTCATTAATATCCAATCTATACACCCCTATCTAACACACCATGAATACGATTAATGTTATATACACTAACCGGCTTCGATACCTCATCATCACTAATACTATCAATCAATAACTTCTTCGCACTTGATAATACATCATCAACATCCAGCCAATCATTAGCGGTACCAACATCAACTAATATACGACCCGTTTTATCACGCGGAAATCCAACCACACGATATGCTCGACCACATAACATAGCCCTACCAATACTAATACTCAATGCACTAACTCTTTCTTCGAATGTCATTATGCTACTCGTTATATAATACAAAAAAAAAGACGGGACATTACATCCCGTCTAACCTTTATCTACTTACCACCAACTTCCACCGTGGACCTCACAGTTCTCTTTGGCTTCTTTCATGTGCTTTTTGTGTTGCTTGTCGTAGTATTCCTTATTCTCATAATACTCAACATTACTAATATCCCTACCAGGTTCACCATTACACGTACATCTTGGTGTGGGCTTCGATTTACTACTTGAGCTACTCCCAGAACTACTCCCATCATTGTCTGTACAAGCTGCTACAATTCCCACCAACATTAAAAAACCTAATATATAAACTACGATCATGATACTTCTCCAAATGTTTGCTTTAATTTCATTTCGATTACTCCATAGCTCCGATGTTGTTATTCACTTTAAATTCCAGAAACTATATTATATCACCCATTAGTGGGAAAATACAACTACCAATACTCTTCAATTGTCCATTGGCGTAAAATTCAGTTGGCGTCTCAAGCCCATCACCATCATCAATAATATTACCAACAGCATCATACGTTAGAACATATACAAGCCCATCCGTATCTCGATAATGATCCTGACGATCAGTACACTCAACCCATAACTCAAAACCAGACTCCTCACGATGATGCAATAACTTTCCCTTAGCATCATACGATCGCTCATATCCCATTCCATCCAATGAACTCTCAAACTTAATAACCTCACCATCTTTAAAAGTATTGACAGTTCGATAACCATTACTGTTCCAATGCGTTATCTTATCAACCTCATACTTAAACCACTTCTCAAATCCATCCGCTCGCCTAACATACACAATATCATCATTATCATTATACTCAGTCCACTCAGCTCGACCATCCCTTCCAGACTTCTCATACGTTCGATTACCCCGCTCATCAAACGCATACCAAGACTCCCAACCACTATGCACACTTCGATAATATATCGTATTACCATTAGCATCTAACTTCTTCCAACACTCACTAACCTTACCAATATCACAATGTCGGATACGAAGACCATATTCCATACTCTCCGTATACTCAACCTCAACTCGAACCCCCTCCCTAGCTATACGATCCAAAACCTCACTCACCCAATCTACATACGAATGCCTACCATCTATCTTATCAATACAACTAAATGGAAATCCAATTAACTTATTTCGCTCAATAAAATCTATACCATCACGACACGCATGATACGTACACAACCAATCTACCGTTAATACTTCACCCATCTCAATAATGCTCCCGCTTAACTCTAATACCCCTTATAGGCCATACTACATCACGATTATACCTAGCATCAATCGCAGCCTCCATACTACCACTACCATGAACAGCACAACCCCGCTTAGCTTCAACCCGCTTCTCTTCATTGTACTTGTCAACTCTCTCCTTGTTCTCCCAATAATACGTACTACTCATACCAGCACTAGAACTATCATAACTACCACACGTACAAAATAGATCCGTATCAGTATCCTTGGACATAGACCTAATAACTAAATCCTGCGCTCGCTCAACATACAAATCAAACCCACGACGACTCAAATTAAACCACCAATCATCAGCTACACTAATACTATAATCAGCATTAACTCCATTACTGATAAATGGTAAACCACCATGATGACACTTAGCATTATAAGACATAGCTATCTTCTCCGCTAAATCACCAATGTACATCTCAACTATAGCAGCAGCCTCACGCTCATTCTCCTCAGCTTCCTCACGCACAGCCATTGCATCAAAATACTTCTCATACTTACTCGGATACTTAATTCCACTAGATCGAACACTAATAACAATACTATCAGGAATTTCATCATTGTCACGAACAACCCTACCCAAATAATCCTTCAACTCAGTAACACTAAATCGATATACGTATGGCCCAAAATCACTCCACACATCAAACTCCGGACTATTACTAAACTCATAACACCAATCTATATCATCACTATCTAAACGCAATACATACAAATCACGTTCACTTATAGGAACATCAACATCACCACTCACCAAAGAACACAATCCAAAGATCACAGCAACAAAAACTATAATCCAAAATAATATCTCAAAGATATCCATAACTATATCAATAACAGGAACACCCATACAACCCCCAAAATTAGTAAAACAAAAATTACATCACCACACCAAGAAATAAATCCAAATATGATCTCAAATAAAATCCCAACAAATATCTCAAATAATTTAATACTCATATAACCCCCGTACGTAAGCTAGTAAAAGATTAACATATTACCCCATTATGAAACATTTATCAACATTATAGCCCTATATTATAAATAGACAAAATGAGCCCCCAAAACAACTGTATAATCAAACAGTTAAAAATGGGTATAAATATTGTAAAACATAATGACGTTGACCCTGCAGGAATAGTGGGAATATATAGATGGTAATAAAACAAATACGGACTGTTGATATATAAGAGCAATAATAGGTGATTGGAGCCCCAGAACGGGACATCAGAATTGTTGTATAACGGCAAGGTGGCAGACTATCTACCTGTGTAGGTCCGCCGGTGTTCAAATTTCTATAGAAAAAATGGCCACCTAACCAAAAATTTATACTTCGGTTATGGTCTGTTGGTGGTTACTTTTTGGTGTGGTTAAAATCGGTTAAGGGCGCATGTTCTGTCTCCTGAGTGTATGTGTTTAGTTAATCAATGAAGCTATTATACCACATCGCCATAGTGGGGGCAACGGTTTTATAAATTAAAAAGTGGCCACATGAAAGTGTGATGGTGGCCACATGATAAAGGGATGTGATGATTATGGGATATGGTAAGGATGCTAGAACGAACAATGAGTACAGGGGAGATCGATATGGAGTGCAGCCGAAGTATGACAGTGTGCATAAGCGTGTGCGAGAGCGGAGGTGGATGTCGTATGAGGCTGCGAGGTCCACAACGCAACAGAAGTCGTTAGCTAAGTCGCGTAATGATTATTTCAGGTGGCATGATAGTTACAAGCCGGTGGGTATACCGAAGCAGCCGCAGAATGTATTTAAAGAGGAGTGGACTAGTTGGAATGATTTTCTAGGTGTTGAGAATACGTTTGATGGGTATGATAGGAAGTATAAGTTTTTCATAGAGAAGGGTGAGTCCAGATATGTGTGGCGTGAATTTTGGGAAGCTGTTAAGTATGTGCAGTCTTTGCGGCTTGGTTCGAAGCGAGAGTATCTAAAGTTGCATAGGGAAGGTGGTATCCCGAAGGATATTCCTATGGCTCCAGATCAATTAGCGTTGTGGAAGGATAAGTGGTCATCGGTTGGTTGGAATGGATTTTTGGGTAAGACATTGACCACACAACTGGATGCTATTAAGAATGTGCAGCAATTGCTGTGTGTATGTTCTAACGCGCATTACCCACCTAATATGTTAGAGATAATCATTGCTAAGGAAGGTATAGTATCGCTGGAAGAGACGTTAAAATCAAGGTCAGAATTGCAGGTCATGCGTACCTTTGTGTGGGAAGAGCATTTGATCGGCAGGTTTCATGTTATGGTTGATGCAATGGGGAGTAGGCAGGATGGAGGGGTGTACTTATTCCACAATGTAAATGCATTCATGTCAGAGTTAAGTAACGAATTCTTGATATATAGACCCACCTAGAATAGTGGGGTGTATGTAATAACGTCTTAATTACCTTTCACGTATGGGGGCATTATCCTACGTATTGATGTGTGGGTCAACGGTGTAATGCGGGTTTAAGTGGGCAATGTTCTTTATTACTATTTACTTATATTCTAATAGTAGAATATTCGAATTCTCTAATAGTAGAATATTCGAATAAATCAAAGGGTTAGTAAAAACCGACCACGTTTTTCCCGCGGGATGGTCGTTAGTGTGATGATTGTGTGATGATTGTGTGATGATTGTGTGATGATTGTGTGATGATAGTGTGATGATAGTGTGATGATAGTGTGATGATAGTGTGATGATAGTGTGATGATAGTGTGATGATAGTGTGATGATAGTGTGATGATAGTGTGATGATAGTGTGATGATAGTGTGATGATAGTGTGATTATCGGATTTTGTTCATTGGGTTGTGATGTGGTGGCCATAGGATTGGTGGTTCATCGAATGTTGATAGCATCATGATAGGTTTACCATCTGAGTTGTATACTTCGATGATGCAGAAGTTATTGGCCAGATAGTTTGTATTGAATAGAGCGTATGAATTTTTGGGTAGGTGTTTGTGGTCTATTAGTAATTGTCGTAAGTATTGTTTATCGTATAGTATGTTATTTGATTTGTCCACATCTAATGATATTGTATTGGATGTTGTGTACGCATCGAATACGTCCCACCCATCTTCTGACCATTGTGCTACTGGGTAAGCGATGTATAGAGTTAGGTTGTATAGTTTTTGAGCATGAGCTTGAGATATTTTTTTCATAAATTTTGAGCGTATAAGTTTCCACGAATATTCGAATATCGTATATTAGCATAATCGAATATACAAAATATCAGATTATGATTATTATTATGTATATTATCACATATTTTTCCAAAAAAGTCAACAAAAATATATTTTTTATTTTCTTGAAAAACTGTTGACATTTGAAAAGTCAACAGAATAATAAAATAAAAATAAATGGATAAATTGTGGACATTGGCCACTTTGTGTGGTACTGATCTCATGCATTAAGTCTCCTAGGAACTTGTGACCAAAGTCAACAGTTATATTTTTCCGAATATTCTAATATTCGAATATTCGATAACCCTTATATGGAAATAAAAAGTTGTCTTTTAATATGTATGTTGTATAATAGCTTTATTGATTACAACAACAGAGAGAAAAAAAATGACTAAAAATAAATTTAACGAATTACAAAAATTGCATGGAAGTAACTTAGTATATGCAGAATCTGGTGTATTTAACTTTAGCATGAGTGATGGGTTAATGAATATGGATAGTGATGAAATTGACGTATATGATGAAGTAGAAGAAGAAATTAACGGTATTAAAGGTGGTGAGTGGTGGGTAGCTATGGGTGATGATATTATACACTGTATTAGCTTTACAAGCTTGGATGATATTAGTGAAAAGGTTGAAAAATTTATTGAAGAGTGGATTGGTAATAATTGTTATGAATAACAGATAATTGTTGACAGAGAGGTGGATTTAGTATCCACCTTTCTTTTTATCCAGTTTATCGAATATTCTAATATTAGAATATTCGATAACCATTATACTAAAATAAAATGTTGTGTTTTTATATTAAAGTGGTATAATAGCTTTATTGATTCAAACAACTGGAGAGAGAGATGGAAGAGTATGATGATGTTATGGAGACAGGTACATGGTTAGAGGATGTTAAATATGGTGGTAATCAATTCAGTAGATACAATGATGTTGATGGAAATTCGGTGTGGTTATGTCATGATGATTGTACTGTAGTTGAGAGTGGTTGTTATAAAAGCCATGAATGTTCATAAAATAAATAGTTGCTTTTAAATATAAATGTAGTATAATAGCTTTATTGATTACCACAACTGGAGAACAAAATGTCAGATGAAATTTTATTAAACATCCACCCTGAAATTAATTCAACACAGACTTTACAATATTTGCAAGAGGTTGAGGCAGATGAGTTTGGATTGGATGATGAAGAGTTTAAGCAAATTCGTGAATGTAATGGTAGTAAGTGTGTTGTAGTAAGTTTGGCTTGTAGTGACAATTATTTTGATGTTATTGTGGTTGACAAGGGTATTATGATACATGCATTAAGTGATTATCATTTGGGATTTTAATTGTTGTCTTTTAATATTAATGTAGTATAATAGCTTTATTGATTCAAACAACAGAGAGAAAAAAAATGGCTAAGTTAACAGTTAAAGATACAATCAGAATGTTAGAGCAAGCAGTTTATGATTTACAACAGTTAGATGAAAATCTTGAAGTTGAAGGTCATGTGTCATATCCTGCCAATGGATATAGTGGTGATTATGTTAAGCCTATCAATCAGATTGATGTAGAGTATGAAGAAGGTGATGATGATTGTACCTGTGTTAATTTAGGTATGCATTATTAATTAGTTGACAGAGAGGTGGATCTAGTATCCACCTTTCTTTTTCCTTTTTATATTAGTACATTCTAATATTCTAATATTAGAATATTCGATAACCATAAGATAAAACAAATTGTTGTCTTTACATATTAATGTGGTATAATAGCTTTATTGATTCAAACAACAGAGAGAAGCACAATGAACAATTTTATCATATACAACTTGTTAACAACAATGCAGGTTGGTAGAACATACAAGTCGCATAAAGCTGCCAAAAAAGCATTATCACAATGTTCTAACCAACAATCGTATGCAGTAGCATCTGAATTGTATTATATTGATCACATCCGTTGTAAGTAATAGTTGTCTTTTAATATTAATGTAGTATAATAGCTTTATTGATTAACAAAACAGAGAGAACAAAATGTCAAAGAAAATATTTCCATATTACACTGATGAAACAGCAACAGCATGGAACACACCTATTGGTGATTATGTTGAAGGTCAATTGTGTAGTACGAATGAGCAATTGGTTGCATTAGCTGATGAACTTGATGTAGATGTGTCTAATCATATTGTTACTGACATAAGAGAAGCAACAGGTATAATGTTTGATCGTATTGCTGTTGTGGATGATAAACATTGCGATATGTTGGAATCGTTGGGTAGAGCTGCAATTGAAGATAACAGTTGTGATTCTGGTTGGTATGCTGCTTGTGAGAACTATAATAATGTATTAGTTGAGTTAGCAGAATTCACATTACCAATTTAATAGTTGTCTTTAAATATAAATGTAGTATAATAGCTTTATTGATTAACAAAACCGGAGAAGTACAATGGGTGAATTAGAAGCAGTAGAAGATCAAATCACAAATGCATGGGCAGCATTACATACAGCATTAGAAACAAAGCAACAAACGTCTGTAGAGCGGTTAGAAGACCAATTAGAGGTTCTTCATAAAGAACAACAAGAGTTATATGACTTAGCAAGTATACACTAAGTTTGATAAAGGTAGCCACATTATTGTGGCTATTTTTTTGTCTGTTGTATTAGTACATTCGTATATTCTAATATTAGAATATTAATAAAATAATACAAAAAAGAAATGTTGTCTTTTAATATTAATAATGTACAATAGCTTTATTGATTAACAAAACAGAGAGAAATAAAATGAAAGATCAAATTACATTAGCAAATTCAAATCAAGTAGTATTATTCACAAGAGAATTATGTGGACAATTATCGGATGGATATTGGGAGAACAGTTCACCTAGAGAACATTGGAGAGCACCTTGTAGAGCTTCTGTAGTGGTAGGTGATACACCAAATGTTAATTTTATTCCACATAGAGCTTATAACTTTAATGCTAAAAAACTGGTTGATGTGGTAGGTGAACGAATGATGCAATATGTTAGATTGGCTAACAAATTTCCTGAATTGTCAACAGCAGCATTGTCGGTATTAGAGTATGGTGAATGGTGGTGGCTTCAAACACCTGCAAATCAAAAACAGCTTGACAATCACACTGATACACTAGCTGAATTGAAAACGATTGGTGTTACTCAGCACACTGATGTACAAACTATTGTTGACAATGTTGATGAAAGCAGTTACACAATGAAAGAGCTTCGAAAAGATTTAAGAGGTATAAATGAAGCTTTTAAGAATTCAAGATACACATTCTAATTGTTGACAGAGAGGTGGATTTAGTATCCACCTTTCTTTTTTATTTTTATATTAGTATATCCGAATATTCTAACATTAGAATATTCGATAACCATTGTGTAAATTAAATAGTTGTCTTTAAATATAAATGTAGTATAATAGCTTTATTGATTACAACAACAGAGAGAACACAGTATGAGTACTAATGCAGTGATAGGTTTATTAACAGACAATAAAGTAGTAGCAGTTTGTTTACATTGGGATGGATATCCTGATCATGCTGGTAAGATTTTGTTGACTAATTATAATACTACAGAACAGTTACAAGAACTGTTGTCTTTTGGTGAGATATCCAGTATAGCTTCTACCATTGAAGATTCGGTATTTTATCACAGAGACAAAGGTGAAGATTTATATATTGAAGAAAACTTAACTGTTGATCAATTCAATAAATTGAGAGAGGGAAGTTTTCACTATTTGTTTGATGTTGATACAGGTGAATATGTAAAATAAATAGTTGTCTTTTTATATCAATGTAGCTATTATAGCTACATTGATTAACAAAACAGAGAGAAATAAAATGTCTAGAACAGTTAAAGAATTACATGATCATTTCAAAGAAATGCTTGATAAGGGTTATGGTGATGCGTTGGTTGATTTCTGTGTAATACCAGAAGATGGTGAAGATGCTATTGATGTTGATTTGGATAGTAGTTGTGTTGCTGATGATACAGATTGCGAAACGACTATTATACATGCATTACTGCATGAATATCCACATGATAATAAATTAACGTTTGAAGAATAAAAGTTGTCTTTAAATATTAATGTAGTATAATAGCTTTATTGATTAACAAAACAGAGAGAAATAAAATGGCTGCAGTAAAATTGAGCATGAAAACATTAGACGATTCTGGTATTATTTCACATTCAAGTGAGAACAAAAACAAACAAACGGTGTTGATTTCATATGGTGGTTTGATGTACAGAATTACTGTTAACCATGATAGTTATGAAAGACAATCGTACGTTAGATTGGACGTAATGTCAACAGAAAGAGAATGGACGTTTATCAAATCTGTAAATCCGCACGATTATACAGGACTAAGCTATGTAAGTCAAGTACCATATACTGGTCCAATTGCTGATTTGAAAAAAGTGATTAAAAAGACTTATGAAGTAACACCAAAATAAGTTGTCTTTTTGTATTGATGAGGTATAATAGCCTCATCAATTAACGAAACAGAGAGAAAATAAAAATGTTTACATCAACAACATCAACAATATCTAACCTTACAACACTATCACAAGTTAAATCACACGTTTGGGTTGGTAATGCTCATTCAGATCTATCTGCGTTTATGGCGATTGATAAACTCGTACAAGATACAACTGTTACAATTGAAGATCGTGCAGAATCATTACGTATTATGTCAGATAAAGGTATGGGTTGTGGTCGTGATGAACAAATAACTGATGCTGACCTGGTACAGAATTATCTTGATAGTATGTAAATTAAATAGTTGACAAAGAGGTGGATCTAGTATCCACCTTTCTTTTTGTTTTTTATATTAGTACATTCGAATATTATAATGTTATAATATTCGAATAAGCTTATACTAAAACAAATTGTTGTCTTTAAATATAAATGTAGTATAATAGCTTTATTGATTAACGAAACAGAGAGAAAATAAAATGTTTAATTTTAATAATATGACTACCAAATTTGCAAAAGTATTACTTGAAGAAATTGGTGGTTTAAGTGAGCAAGATTTTGGTGAGCTTGAGTATATTAAGTTGTTTGATGTCACGTACGATAGATACGAAGAGAAGACAACTTATATATACAAAATCGTATTCGAAGATGATAATGAAGGTGGTTGGTTTAGAACATCATTAATTGTCGATGTTGACAAATTGGGTGAATGTGTATCAATTGATTATTCTGGTTGCCCTGATCACGAACTTGCTTACCCAACTGAGCAATCTGCAATTGATGGTTGTAATCATGTGAATTTCGAAGAATAGGTTGACAAAGAGGTGGATTTAGTATCCACCTCTTTTTTTGTTTTTTGTATTAGTATATCCGAATATTCTAATATTAGAATATTCGAGAACCAAATAAATGAAAAATAAACAAATAAAAGGTTGTACATTTATATGAATGGTGGATAATAGCCTTTATCGGTTAACAACACAGAGAGAAAACAAATGCAAGTATCATCAGAAGTTAAACAACAAGTAACTACTACACTACAATCATGCATCGACGTTGCAAATAAGCATTATGGTGTTGATATTCAGTTTCCTACAGTTGTATATAAAAAACGAGGATCTACAGCAGGAACAGCTAATTATGGTACAAACACAATTGATTTGAATCCTGTGTTGTTAATGAATAATATTGATGCATTCATGAAACGTACAGTACCACATGAAATGGCTCATTTAATCACTGATGAAATCGATCCTAAGTCCCATCAATCGTTTTTAGGACGAAAGAGACAACCACATGGAAAAACGTGGAAATCAGTAATGAGAGTGTTAGGTGCAGATCCTTCAAGATGTCATGACTATGATGTTTCATCAGTTGAACGAAAACGTAGTTCATACGAATATAAATGCGAAGAATGTGGTGAAAATTTAACGATGGGTGTTAAACGTCACAACAAACAACAACGAGCGTTAAGAAGTGGTTTGAATGCATATAGCCACAGTGGTTGTAAAGGTGCAAAATTGATTTGGGTAACTGGGGATTTCACACCTGTTCGTAAAATTGCAGCTGATGCACCAACTCAACCAAAAAGACAACAAGAGCCTACAAAAATTCGTGTTTCAAAAAAGACAACTGCAATTACAATTTTTAATAACGAAAATGGACATGAAGGAACACACAGAGCAAAAATCATCAAACGCTACATGACTGAATTGGAAATGTCAACTGCAGGAGCATCAACCTACTACAGTAACATCAAAAAGGGAACATGGGCATAGAAATTAAATAAGTTGACAGAGAGGTGGATTTAGTATCCACCTTTCTTTTTGTTTTTTGTATTAGTATATCCGAATGTTCTAATATTAGAATATTCGGAAAAGCTTATATAAAAATATAATGTTGCCTTTTAATATAAATGTAGTATAATAGCTTTATTGATTACAACAACAGAGAGAACACATCATGGCTCATATTACAATATTACAACAAACTTTCAGATCACTAGATCGCTTATATGATGTATTAGAAGGTACTGATTATGCAGATGAGATAGAGGGAAGTGAATTTCCAGCAACACAAGCTAGAGCAGTTCAGGATAAAGTCAACAGTTTGTTGACAGAACTTGAAAATATTATGCCTGGATTACAAGCTGAAATTAACGACAAAAAGTAGTTGTCTTTTAATATAGATGAGCTATAATAAGCTCATCTATTACAGAACTGGAGAACAAAATGTTTGAAGCTATAGAAGAAGGTCGTAAGTTATATGAACAGAAGTTTGTTTATTGTGGTTTTTATGATAACCTTTCTGAACATTTAATTACCACACTGTTTGGTGAGCAGTATTTTGTTATTAAAATCACAGGGTGTGTTAGTGGATTTGGAATGGATTATAGTGTAGGGATTGATGCAGGTGGAAAAGGACATGGCTTTACTACAAGAAAGGAAGCAGGTCAACGAAGAGATCAAATTCGTCGTAAGCAAAAAGGTTCTAGAATGTACAAATCAGTTGTTGTCCAAGGTAAGGATATGGTAGCTAAATTGGATATGATGAAAAACGTTTGTAGAACAAAACACAACCAATCAGTTTTTTCGGTAAATTTAACGTACAGTTATTAGTTGTCTTTTAATATTAATGTAGTATAATAGATTTTGTGGTAGGGATTGGCCTTACCACTTCAACAAGGAAACAATACCATGGCTGCAGAAGATTATACAAAAGAACAATACAACGAACATCTACACGACCTTGTAGATGGACCATTTTACATAATCGAAGAGGATAATATAGTATCTTTAGTTCGTGTTACTGGTGAGGTAATCACAACTGGTGATTATGAACATGTGGCTAAAAGAGCATATCTGATCCTTAAAGAAAATGGATGTTTATACAGTCTGATTAACGATTAATTAGTTGTCTTTTTATATTGATGAGGTATAATAGCCTCATCAGTTAACAAAACAGAGAGAAATAAAAAATGTCTAATAATAAAACAATTCACTCAGATACATCATCAATCACAATTGATTATAGAGCTACAAACGAAGCTCAAAACTTATATAAGTTAATATTTGAACCACAATCAACATCTACCTCATCACAATTCCGTGAAGTAGAATTGCACATCCTAGCAAACAAACGGTGGTCTAAAATCCACACATTGTTAGAATGTCATGGAGGACGTGAGGTCATCGGTGAAGCACGTTTATCAGCTACGATCGATTGCATGTATGAGTACATCGAAAAGATTAATGGTTATATGTCTTAGTTGTTGTCTTTAATTATAGATGTGCTATAATAAGCACATCTATTAAAGAACTGGAGTACGAAATGGGATCTACTAGAAATCGCAATACATCGAACCGTAATTGGTTTGAAACATTAAACGAAGCGTTAGAATCGGAAGGGTTAGTTGATTTGTGGCCATTAGGTGTTACGCTTAGTTATGGTGAGACATATCGGTTTACAGCTGATGATGGTAGTAAGTTTGGTAGATTGATTAGCATATTCAGAGAGACAGATGGGAGGTATGAACGTCCCATACATTACTAATAACAAAAAGACTACTTCGGTAGTCTTTTTTTGTCTGCAGTATGTGAATTCGAATATTATAATGTTGGAATATTCGAATTCACTACTGGGTATGAGTTGTTGACATTAGGGTGTTGGTGCGTATAATAAGGGTCACCACTAAAGGAGATGACTGTGTATGACAACCAATTACTGATAGGACGTACAAACTTGCAGAAACAAATGATTTATGCGATGTTAGATGCTATAAACACTGAACGTCCGTATACAGAATTGTATTGGTACCTTCCGATTTATAATAGATGGGAGCATGAATAAATAGTTGTCTTTAAATATAAATGTAGTATAATAGCTTTATTGATTAACAAAACCGAGAGAAATAAAATGAACAACAAAACAAGAAATATCGCATTAGTATCAAAAGCAGAGATTGCAACTATGACAACTGCAATGTCAATTCAAAATGATATCATCGGTGATACAGTTACTGATGACCTTTACATCCCAGATGGTGGGCAAGAAGTAACGGCCGGTCAGATGGTCACCATTCGTATGGCTGTTGAGCATCGTATTGATGTGTTAGTGTTAATCACGTATATGCTTGCAGTTTTACCATTAATGAATCCAGAGGGTGATTTCATTCATCTAACAGATCGTGAGTATGAATTGTTACACTATGAACTTGAAGGTTACTTAGCCATGATTAAAGATATGGTTGGTGAAGATTTAGATGGTACTACACTTAACAGTAGAGTACAACACATAGTTGATGTTAATATGTTACTACTCAAATTCAGATAATAGTTGACTTAATATATAGATGAGCTATAATAAGCTCATCTATTAAAGAACAGGAGTACGAAATGTTTAAAGCAAATCAACGAGTGACATATGTCAATTCTGTTAATAACACATCGATGTGTGGTGTTGTTGAAATGGTTAAGGATGGTATTGCTATAATGTCCTCGGGTGAGTTTGGGGGTATGGGTCCGTTTTCAATGACATTCAAAGCTGACTCTGGTAAAGGAACTGGTGAGTATTTCGGTACACACATAGTAGATGGTCATCATTCACAGGAATCATTATGAATACTGCATTAGAGTTGATTTATCATTTGTCACCATATATGGTTGTTGGATTTGGTTTGATTGTTGTTACGATGTGGTTTGAAAACAAGGAGCCTAATGACTAATCTGTTAGCGGTAATGCCACTCATATGTGAATTCTGTGAGTGGTTATCCATCAGCATTGATTATATCGATGCTGATAGTACAGTAATCGAACGTACGGTACAAAAGGTTGTATTTGTGTTACCTTTCTTTGTTCTGTTATTCATACACTATTCGGAGTCGTAAGGCTCCTTTTTTTTATACACATACATATCCGAATATTCTAATATTAGAATATTCGGATATGCTTATACTAAAATAGATAGTTGCCTTTTAATATCAATAATGTATAATAGCTTTATTGATTAACAAAACAGAGAGAAATAAAATGAACAAGTTTAAACGTGGTTTAGTATCAGGTGTAGTTCGTAAGAAAGTTAAGAATGAAATATATGGTCAATACGTTGACAAATGTGTAAAAAGCGTTAAGTATAAATTCTTTGTATCAAAACAATCCGATAAAGTTATTAACAAAATTCACAAAAAGTTAAAGAAACTAGGTTTAACGGATTTTGATGTTGTAAACTATAAAGCAAAAGGATGGCGTGGTAAGTACAACAAATTAATTGTTACAGTAAATTATTAATTAGTTGTTGTCTTTTTATACAGATGCGCTATAATAAGCGCATCATTTAACAAAACAGAGAGAAAATCATGCCACATAAAACAGCAACGTATAACCTAACAGTATCAGCAAATACTAAAGTTGTAACAAATGCAAATGGTAGTACTACAATTACATTTGAGAAACAAGTGCCTGACGATAGTTACGATGAAGATGATGAAGGCAAAATGCAAAATGACATGTTGTGGGAAGGATTTGGCCACGATTTTGAAATAAAATAATAGGTGTCTTTTTATATAGATGCGCTATAATAAGCGCATCATTTAACAAAACAGAGAGAAAATCATGCCACAAATTCTATTAAAAAACCAAGATAATGATGAGCTACTTGATATTGATCAAGAGACGTTTGATACGATTGAGAACTTATTGTTGACAGCAGTTGACAAAGAAGCTGAATGGGAGGTTGTTGAAGATGTGTTAGATAAGTTGTTAGCTAAAGGGAGAGTATCAGCTACAATGGCTACTATTGATTTCACAGCAAATAAACCAAATTACCATTTTTAAATGTTGACTGGCAGAATCAATAAAGTATAATAGCTTTATTGATTCACTAATCGGAGAGCTGAAATGACCCACATATCAAAACTAATAAAGGATCACATTAACGGTGGTACTTTTATTTCGATCACGACTTCTACTGCTGTCAAGTTGGCAGGTGGTAAGAAGAATCCTCTACAAGGTATGGTACGTAAGATTACTACCGGTACCAACGTCATGATATTTCAGAACAAAGTTCAGAATGGATATGAGAATATGGTAGAACGTAGATTGATTGCGGAAGGTAAGAATCCATCAACGTTTGTATTAGGACCTCGTGTGTGGGGTACTAGATTGCCTGATACACCTTTCATAGAACACAAAGGTAATCATTATCTTGAAGTCATCACTTTACGTACCGGGGAGGTGCATTATGAGGTGAAAGGTGTTCGAACTGCTACAAACTTTATAGTAGGGTTACCTGATGAACCAATTGATCCGAATCAAGGTGGATTGGATAACACGGTAAAGATTAGAGCATATAATGTCAATAGTATAACATCAATGGTGGTTGATAAGAATGAGTACACGCAAATCGAATATTAAGTTAGCTATTGCGTTGGGTATGAGTGCGATGGCAATTCACACTCGTATGCACGTAGCAGAAGAGGAGTTTGTGTCTGATAAACCTAAACACAAAACTCCACCTAAGCCGTATTACCGTAAGAATGAACGGTATTAAGCTCGATCTCTTGCTCTGTCTGCGGCATCCATGTCAGCATCTGAGTAGTCATCGTCGCTATCATCAACATCATCGTCTTTCATCTTTGCCATCTTTTTACGATACTTGGGATCGTTTTTGAGTCTATCGTTGTTAGCCATATTACGTTCAAATCCACGTTCGCTTCGTTTTTTGTCTGTTGGTAACTCATCTTCAGTTAATTGTAGTAGTTCTTGTAATAACATTGTTAACTCCTTATTTTATATTATTCGAATATTTATGCTTACTAATGTTGAACCTACTGAAAATAAATAGTTGCCTTTAAATATTAATGTAGTATAATAGCTTTATTGATTACAACAACAGAGAGAAGCAAATGTCAAATTCAAGATCACATTTACAAGAAACAGCAATTCACGTATATCACAACACGTTTGGAGATGATATGCGTTACGTTGCTTCACTATCATGCGATGATTCAGTTCGTACTGATGTAGCATTGGATGTTGCTTATCGTAATACTAATACTATAGAAGCTGCCTGGGTTAAAGGTGATGCAGTTCAAGTTGCTCAAGAAGTTTCAGATGCAGGTGGTTGTAGATCTACATCAATTGGTGATCGTATGTTAGTAGTCAAAGCAAATGGTGATTCTCAGTGGTATCAAGTAGCAATGGCTGGTTTTGATGAAATTGAAGATCCAGCAAAATAAATAGTTGACCCTAGTCCAAGGAAGGACTATAATAGCTTCATTGGTTACATAAACAGAGAGAGAAAAAAATGAACATATTCGAATTTATCAAAGAACACAACCTTCCTGATCACTCACGTATTTTAGCCATGCAACAAGTAATGGATACTCACAGCGATTTAGAACCATCTGAGTACCGTGTACGTTGTATTGAACTAACTGGTCGTGGTGATGACTTACTAGATCGTGAAGCTCGTTACACCTATTTGTATATCGTACAAGAGATGTTAGCACAACATCAACGTGGTCATGCTAATCAGATCAACCGTACAGTAGTATACAATATTGCTGAACGTAAAGCGATTGACTACATTGAAAAGAATCAACATATGTTTGTTGAGAAAGAAGATGAAGTTAAAGTTGATGCAACAACTGGTAAAGTTAAACCAAAACGAGGTGCAAAGAAAGATAAAGTATGTGCATTGTGGGCTGAACATGCTGATAAGGAAATGTCAAGAAAAGAATGGATTGAATTATTAATGAAAGAAGTTGACATGACGAAAGCAGGTGCTTCGACATATTATGCTTCACTTAAAAATGGTACATTCGGATGTTAAAAGCTAACAAAATTATATTAGGGCTATCGTTATCAGCGATAGCCATTAGTGTGGTATCAATGTATAATACGATACCATTGATTGGCAAGGATCCATCCATGACTGAACAACATTTACATTGTGATCGTCCATTTAAAACAACAATTACAAAAGCAGATGGTATGGTGGTTGAAGCAATTGCACACACTAAGCGTTGTCTTTCTACCAGTGAGATAGTAAGCATTGCAGCTTCGATGCGTACGTACATCAAAGAAATGCCAGTTGAAATTAATTCAAAAGATACCCAGAAATATGTTGACCAACGGATGGCTAAAGACTATAATAGTATTTTTATCCAACAAAGCGAGCAAAACTAATGGCATTACCAACATTACCAACAGCATCATTATTCGATTTGTACAAAGCTGAGAAGGCAGATTTTGATGATGGGATTGCTGACTATCCAACGTTTCGTGTATGGAAAGAGACGTATTTAACTGAACGTCAGGTGGAGATGGATAACACTGACATTAGCGAAATCGAAGTGCTTGACGATGCCACTACCAACAAAGAACTAAACGGTGATGAAGAACCAACTAAGGTTACCAAACCAGCAACAAAAGTAGCTACACCCAAGTCACCAACACAACCAAAGAAAAAGAAGTTGACTAATATGGATTTAGCACGTACAATATTCCAACAGATGGTAGATGAATCTGATGAGATGCCTACTCGCAAAATGGTTATGGAAGCTTTCATATCCAAGTTACAAGTATCGGCAGCATGTGCTAGTACGTACCATTACAACATCAAACAGAAATACAACAAGTAAACAAGTTTCGCTAATCAGAGTCCTCTCTCTTCTCTGATTAGCTTTCCCCGAAAAGCTCAGCATCGAAAGGTGTTGGGCTTTTCTTTTGTCCCACATACACATTCTAATATTCTAATGTTCGAATATTCGGTAATGCTTATAACAAAAACAAATAGTTGTCTTTAAATATAAATGTAGTATAATAGCTTTATTGATTACAACAACAGAGAGAAGCAAATGTCACAACCCCGTAAAGCAACATACAAATTAACAATACCTGCTACCACACCAATCATAACAAACGATGATGGATCTCGAACGATTGTACTGGAAAGTGAGATAGACGAGCAACGAATCACAGACGCTCGTGACAGTGATTTCGATGAATTTAGTGGAGAGTGTCAAAATGGTATGTTGTGGGAGAAATTTGAACACGACTTTTATATCGAAGGATGTGAGGCATATTACGAATATTAGTTGTCTTTAAATATAAATGTAGTATAATAGCTTTATTGATTACAACAACAGAGAGAAGCAAATGTCAAATTCTACTAAAGCAAAAACATTAACAGCAACAGCATTAGCTGATATAATGGTCATTGATAATGTATCAAAGAAACGTGATGGTTCAGGCCACTTCATTTTCCGTAAAGGTTACTTTTATACTAATGGTGGTAGTGAAGATAAGTTAGCTGAACGGATTGAACGTGATTGTAAAATCAACAATCTCAATGTTGAGATTGTTGATAAGGGAAATCACTGGGCTGCTTTTAATGGTGGTGCTCCATTAGCTAAGTCATCTCATTGGTGGGTTGTGGCTAAAATCACTAGAATGTAGTTGTCTTTTTATATCGATGAGGTATAATAGCCTCATCGGTTAACAAAACAGAGAGAATAAAATGAAAGTATCAGATACAATTCAAGTAGAGATTGATGATAATACAACAGTAGATGGAATCATCAGCAGTATCATATCAGATACAAAATTTGCAGCTGATCTTGACACAGATCATCTTTACGGTTTTAACAAAAACACACCAATCAGATTAACAAAACGGAAAGATGGTAATTATCATCGTCAAGGCGTTGAAACAGGTAGAGGGTGGAGGTTAGTATAATGGCTGATAAACATCTTCATTGTGTAGAGTGCAGTAAATATTTGGGTGTGGTCAGGGATGGTAATTTATCTAAAGGCTTGACACCAGTATGTTCTTCGTGTATGACCAATTTAACAGCTAACAAACCAACATCAACGCCTGAATGGTCTGATGTGTTTGGTGAAAAAGATAAAGGTGACTTTAGTGATATATTCAAGGATATATTCAAATAAATAGTTGCTTTTTAATATAAACGTAGTATAATAGGTTTTGTGGTTAGGGAGTACGGGGAAGGCCAAAAGGAGATAAAAAGTTAAAAATTAATTGTTGACTTTTTATCTGGCAGATGTATAATAGCCATATTGATTAAATATATCAATAAACACTTTTTAAACAATTTGAGAGAATATAAAATGAACACATTAATTCGTAAAGACAGCAAAGTATCAGCTCACACAATCAACAATGTAGTTATCCTTGGTACTGTAAAATCAGTAGCTGGTACTCAAATGTTAGTTGAAACTCCAGCTGGTGTTAGTCACACAGTACTTAAAGTATCAGCAACTAAGTTATCAGCAGCTGAATTTAAGGTACTAGTAACGGAAGCAAGTCAACCAAAAGTTGAAGCTAAACCTGAAGTAACAGTTGAAGCTCCTGTTGATGTTAAGAAAGAAATTAAGAAACAGGTTAAGAAAGAAGTTGCTAAAGAAGTTGCAAAAGTCAACAAAAAAGCATTAGCTCTTGAAATCTTTAACAAACACAAAGGTGCTAAACGTAAAGTTGTTATTGCTGAGTTCAAAGAGAATGGAATGTCAGCAGCTTGTGCTTCTACATATTACCAAAACATCAAATCAGGTGCTTGGGCTTAACTAATAAGTCAACAGACGGAGGGTGATTGATTCACCCTCTCCTTTTAATTTCAGGGAGAAGTACAATGGCAAGAACAGTAAACAAAAATTCTAAAAGACAACGAATATTTGCTAGACTTGATGGGTTATCATCAATCAAACGAGCAGCAGCAGCTAAGATTATCGTTGATGAATTTGAGGTATCCACTTCATATGCAATGACTTTGTTTCAGAACCACAGACAGATTCGAAGTAGTGAAGCTACAGGTGATGGATTTGTAACCATATTTAAAGTACGTGACACAAGAAGTAATGCACCAGTTGACCCATACATGTCAAGTATGGTAAAGAATAATCCTGATGAAGATGAAGCAAGAACTGAATCAGCAGCAATTAAATCGTACATATCTCGTAACATAGAGAAGAATGTAATAGCGGACGGACTATCATGAGCTACAATATAGAAAAACGCCACCTATATAATCAGCAACAGGGCAAGTGCTATTATTGCAAAGAACAAATGCTACCACTACCCAAACCCGGGCAGGTTGAGCAATCCGATTTAACACCAACCTTTGATCATAAGATACTGAAGAAGAATGGTGGGTTGGGTACTATTATGAATGGGGTGTGTGCTTGTCGTAGTTGTAATTTGTTACGTAGTAGTATCACATTCAATGTGTTTGTTGGAGCAGTATATGATCAACCATCCAAGCAAGCATTTATTCAAGCAAAGAATGACAACATGCTACGTTATGCCGATTTCCATGAATGGGAAAAGAAATACCCATCATGTACGATGACATTAGCTCGTCAACGATATGAGGCATTACACTCACCACAACCGATCAAACAGGTATCACCTACACCAGTTGTACGTCAACTAAGTACCACAGAACCATTGCTTGTTCCAATAAGCAGAAAGAAACGTAAGCTGGCTGAACGGTTAGCAAACAACAGAGCTGTGTTAGCATCTCAGCATGGTAAGTGTTTATGTTGTGGTACTCATACATTGGATTTTGGTAGAACGTACGATGATCTAACATTGGAGGAGTTCAAGGTTAGTGTGTACCGACCAATGCGATTTCGTGACTATGTTGCTTGTAAAGGTTGTTATGATCTGAAAAGAAACCCAAACAAGTTGTTGACTTTTTTTAGAAATCTGCTAAAATAGACACATCTTTCAAAGAAACGGGATTACCGAAATGGCTAAGAACAAAATTGTAACAAGAGATTCACTGCAAGCGATGTTGGATAAAGACAACACCGATTATGTTCAATTAGTCATCGGTAAAGCCCTAACAGCTTTATATGATTATCAAACAGCCGAGGAGCAGAACGCTCACGCCACAGTAGAACACAACGGTGTGGGGTTTACTGGTGCAGATGCACGTTCAGGTAGCAAGACAGCTATCTTTTGGAGTAAGCACCACAAACTACTTGACTGGCAGATCGATATGTGGACTAAGAAAGGTTCACGTGGGTACTCTCGATTAGCTAAGTATCATGCTCAGCTAAATCGAATTGCAGAAGATAAGTTGACTTCTGCATAGATACATGTATAATAGCTATATAGATTAACGAATACAAAGCTCCTTATGAAACGGGAGCGTTTGTGGTAAGAAGGACATGCGTTGGGTCCTTCGCGATGGTGGCGCGAGCAATCGATAGGGGGCCAATCATCAACTTATTTTGCTTATTCATGTTTTGCTCTTTGGATGCTTGGGTCTACCCTATAAGTCATCTCCAGGTTCAGCACTACCGTCCTCTCTCTTCGGTGGTGCGTTCAGAAGCCAGTAGCTACTCTCTCTTGCTACTGGCTTTTTTTTGTCTATAGGAAATGCATATCCGAATATTCCAACATTCGAATATTCGGATATGTATAGCCAGTTGCCTTTTTATATCAAGGTGGTATAATAGCTCTATTGATTAACAAAACAGAGAGACCACCACATGAGTACTTTATTCGCACAAACCATTCTTACTCACCTAACACTGGATGAGTCATTATTAAACCCCCACGACATGGACTCGTATGATTCGTATACCGTTCCCGATGATACCGTCGTTCAAGTATCACCAAACGATCGTGACGATCCTGACTTCTATACCGTGACGTATGTTCAAGTGATGAACAGAACTAAGAATGGGTGTGGTAATGTTATCATCTTTCAACTAGAAGGGTTACCAGAAGATCCTGCTTCGTTTGATGCTTTGTCAGAGGTTCAGGTTAGAATATACACCCGAACCATTTAATTGTTGGTTGCCTTTTAATATGGATGAGCTATAATAAGCTCATCTTAAACAGAACCGGAGGAAGAAATGAGTAAGTTTGATCGCATCGTAGAAGTTAATGGAACGACTAATACCCTGACAATCAACGGTGTAACATATGAACGCCAATACATTGCTGAAGTCATAGAAGATATGTTGTCAGCCGAAGGGTCTGATAATACTGAAGAGAATAGGATGTCTGCTATGACTACACTGAATATCACTTCATACCTAACGGACATAACAAAGGAACAACAAGAAATGTTTTTTACTTTCGGTTGATCCCTATACCAATTAGTAGTATACTATCCATTCAACAAACACCGGAGGGATGAATGGGAGAATTAGAAGTAGCAATAATGGACAGGTGTTCACTAATAGCGAATGACACACGGATGGTAGATGCTTTGGTAGCAGAGTATCATGACAAGTATAGTTCAACAACATTTAACATAGAAGAGTGCAACTCAATCAAACTACTCATTCTTCAACCTGACCACTTGCGGTCAATTGCAGTGGAACAATTAACCAACGAGGGTATTATACCAACACATTAATGAATAAATTTGGTTGACTTAACCACTCATTAGCACTATAATAGTCACATCTTTAATAGAACTGGAGCAACAAAATGTCAGAACAAGCACTAGAAGATATATTAGCAAATGCACAAGCAGAACTTGAACAAGCAATAGCAGCTAAAGATCAACAAGCTACATTCGACTTAGAAGCCCACATAGATGATCTCGAGAATGAGATTGCGATGATGGGAGAGCCAGCCTAAACCAAACACCACACATGAGAGTAATACTAAACCACCTTCGGGTGGTTTTTTTATGTCCACATAATAGTGTGATGATTGTGGCATGATAGTGGGATGATTGTGGCATGATAGTGGGATGATAATGGGATGATAATGGGATGATTGTGGCATGATTATGGGATGGGTGTGGCATGATTGATTTCTAATTTTTACATCCAGTAAATCATACACACATCAACTACCACATAACCCACCACATTAGGTTGTATAGTGGAGTACTTTGGTGTTGCAGTATCACTGTATATGTCTTTGTTGTGAGCGTGTTGTATGGGTAGCACTTGTGGTATGGGTTGATAGCTGTCCATTCTCTGATCGTGCTCTATGGCTCTTGTGTATACATTCAAGTACTCACGTACTCATGATGGGTATCAATTGATATGCATGTGTGTACGGGTTTATGATGTGTTGTCACCACCTGTGGGTGGGTGTAACACATGTTGATGTGGGTGTAACACATGTTGATGTGGGTGTAACACATGATGATGTTGATGTAAAGGGTATTGAATAATGTTTTTAAATATTTAAAATATTATTACTAACATTATATAATAAAAAATATAAAAAATCAACATTTATTTTTATTATTTCCATATCCATATATCCATATATTCGAATATTCGAATATTCGGAAACACTGATATAGTGCGCGGTTAGTTAAGAGCCCATACTAAGTAGGAGCCCATACCACATGAGTGGATAGGTTGGTTGGGTATGTCTCATTGGATCGAATACCTGATAGGAGTGAGTGATGTGGTTATCTCTTCCGGTATGAGCTGAGTAGCATACTGTTGTAAGTGTGGATGGTTTGGTGTGTATACCTGCATATGCACGTCTCTCAACTGTTTCTATAATTGATTCCACCATCAACACATTAAGTTGCAATAAGTTTAGGATGAACTGGATTAGGTATGTCATATTGTTTGGATGTGGTTTGTTAATCAATAAAGCTATTATACCACATTAATATTAAAAGGCAACTCTGCATATCTGTCTCCCCAGCTCACACATTAGCATTTTCGAATATTCGAATATTATAATATTCGAAAGTACTAATATGAAATTAATTTAAAATAATTGTTGTATTTTTATATATTTAAAGTATAATATATTAAATGAAATCAAACAAATTAAAAAATAAATTAATTAAAAATATATTAAATAATATTTTATTTAATTTTAAATATTTGTTTAATTTTATATATAAATGTAGTATAATAATATTTTAATTAATAAAAAAGAGAGATAAAAATGAATAAATTTAAAGTAGTTGATTTAATAAAAAATATTAAAAGAATGAATGAAATGGTTGACAAATTGGAAGAAATGGATGAGGATTGTGAAGTATTATTTGGATATGATGAAGGAGGTTATTGTGTTGGTGGTGAAGAAATATTAAATTTGAAAATTGATATTAATATTGATAATGAAGATGAATATTATAAAAATGGTATTGTGTGTGTTGATGTTGAAGTTGAAAAATCTGAAGATTAGTATATAATGATATAATAATATATTAAATGGATTTAATATATTATTTAATTGTTGATTTTTTTGTAAATGTGTTGTTTGTTTTTATATAAGGGTTATCTAATATTCGAATATTATAATATTCGAATATCATTACATAAAAACAAAAATAATATTAAATCCATTTAATATTATTTAATCAATCTATTTTATCCAACCATATCACTTATCCAAACTTTCAAACTATCCACATAATCAACCAACTTAACCTCTCTAATCTCCTCTTTATACCATCTTATATCATCATCACCAACCATATCACATTCACTCACCATATCATTAAAAATCTCCTTCTCTAAATCACACAAATCACTACAAATCATTTCATTCAATTTAACAACATCACCACCACACTCATCACCACCTAATAAATTAATTACAATACTACCTTCATTAATATATACCAACATTTCAATTCTCTCTTTTTTATTAATTAAATTTATATTATACACCATTTTTAAATTAAATATAATATAATTTAATAATATTTTAATTTTTATATTTAATATTTTAATAATAATATTTTAATAAATTTATTAAATTTATTAATTAATTTAATTTAAAAATATATTATATAATATATATTAATACAAAACAACTATTATTTTATATATTAGTATTTCCGAATATTATAATATTCGAATAACATTATATAAAAAACAAACATCAATTTTAATAAAAGTCAACAATTAATAATATATTAAATCCATTTAATATATTATTAATTCACTAACCTAACTACCTTTTCTAATTATCTCATAACCATAATCAACAAATTTAACCTTCATATAACCCTCAATACTTTCAACAATATCCATATCATCAAAATCCTCTAACCACACATCAAAACCTTCTTCTTCTACATTACACAACAACCTTAACACCTCATACTCATCACCACACTTCATTTCCTTTCTCTCAACAACTACACCAACACTATTTAAACATAATATAATATAAACATTTAACATTTTGGTCTCTCAATTAATTAACTTAAAAACATATTATATAACATATATTAATATAAAACAACCATTATTTTAATTAATTTGTATACTAGTACTTCCGAATATTATAATATTCGAAAATACTAATATATTAATATAAAATTAATTTAATAATAAAGTTGCTTTTTTATATCAATACTGTACAATAGCTTTATTGATTAACAAAACAGAGAGATACTAAATGTTTTTATATAAAAGAATTATTAAAAGAAATGACGAAATAGTTTTAATCGATAGTATTATAGTCAAAGACTATCAACGAGATATCAAATCTAGTTTAATACTATTTTTACAAAATAGTGATTACTGTTGGATTTCAAATGGTGAGAGTACTGAGTATATTGAAAATGTTATTAATACTGAATTTGAATTAATTGACGATAATTATATTAGTGTTTACGAATCTGATACAAACGAAATGACTGAAATATATTATTGTAAAATCTGATTAACAAATAACAAAATATATCAACACAAGGATGTGTTGATATATTTATAATATAATGATTCCCGAATATTCGAATATTATAATATTCGAAAGTACTAATATGAAATTAATTTAAAATAATTGTAGACTTTATATATATTTAAAGTATAATATATTAAATGGAATTAAATAAAAACACATATAACAATTTATTAATTATATTAATAAATAATTATAATTTAATTTCATATATTACTATTCCATTATATTAGAGATGACTACTATGAAAATGTTAAAAAAAGTACAAAAATTGTTAAGTAATAAAGCTGTTGACTTTTTGGTTGGAGTGGGGGGGTATGATAGAGATATTATGGAAATGGATGAAATAAATGTTGTCTTTTTGGATAATATAAAATACAACAAATTGAATAACATAATCGAATATCAGTATTTTATAACATACTACAATAATTTGGATGATGAGTTTTGTACAACTATTTTGGAAATAACTGTTGACAAAAATAACAAAGTGATAGGGTGTGACTTTTCAGGTTGTAATTTACACAGTGGTTTTAAGTCTCACACAGAAGCTGAGAATTCTCTAAAAGTCAACAGTTAATTTAATATATAATAAGTGGTTGTATTTTTGTATTAAAAATTGTATAATATCTTTTTTAATTAATTAAATAAATTATAAAATTATGTTTAACAAAACAAAAAAAGCATATTTAATAATCAACAGTTATTATTTTTATTATATCATTTTAAATCCATATATTCAAATATTCAAAAAACAATTAATAATCAACATTAATAACTCAAACATTCAAATAACATTATACAAATAAACTAATTTAATATAATAATATAGTCATATATTATTATATTTTTTATATTATCAATACCGAATATTATAATATTCGAATATTCGAATAACATTATAACAAAACAAATGGTTGTCTTTTAATATTAATAATGTACAATAGCTTTATTGATTAACAAAACAGAGATACATATGCAACATACAGAACCATTTGAATATGAACTTTTAATGTCATCAGAAGATCACTTGAAATTAGTCAAAATTGGTAAGATTATTGTTAATAGTATTATAAGCTTAGGTACAATTTTATTAGGAATTGTTGTATATATTTAGTTGACTATTTGAATCAATATAGTATAATAGCTATATTGATTCAAACAAAGAGAGAATAAAATGAGTACTGAATTAACTACATTAACATCAAATGTTAACAACCACATATCTGTTACTACATTCGGTGGTGGCCCTATTAGAAGAAGATGCATTCAATTGAATCAAGTATCAGATGATGGTATACAATACATTCAACTTACCGAAGATCAAGTCAAACAACAAATCAAAGTAATGTCCGATTGGTTAAATAAATAGTTGCCTTTTTATATCAAAGATGTATAATAGATTTTGTGGTAGGGAATTAACTCAACCACATCAACAAAGAGAGAATACCATGTTTTATATTATGAATGCTTCAGCAATGACAGGTCCTAAAGCAATTACAGTAGAAGAAGTAATTGAACACATGGGAACCGATTGTACCATCATTGTAGGCAAAAGAGAAATAT